>ERZ1740062.27-NODE-27-length-114491-cov-7.453948_pt1 | contig 114491 bp, 104 predicted proteins | sample MGYA00581741_ERZ1740062 | MGnify/ENA primary metagenome ERZ1740062 (study PRJEB43018, sample SAMN04849747) | marine metagenome | isolation source: floating plastic debris | place: Pacific Ocean | collected 2008-09-01 | study: EMG produced TPA metagenomics...
TTTTTTTTTTTTTTGGTTTTTTATTTTTTTTTTTCCTCCTTTTCTTTTTTTTTGGGTTTTTTCTGGGGGGGTGGGTTTTTGTTTTTTCGTTCTCCCCCCACACAGATCGAGACCAGTTTTCTGTCCGACCCCGTCGGCTCGAAGACTTTTCCCTACGGGATCGGCGCGGTGGCGCTGCTCTGCGGCCTGGCCTTTCTGTTTCGGCCGGATCCGGACCCCGAGTGGCCGGGGCTGAAGAGTTGGCTGTCGCTCGGCCTCGCAGCGGTGGTGCTGGTGCTCTACGCCTATGCGCTGAAGCCTTTCGGCTTCCTGATGCCGACGGTGGTGGTGGGCGCGATCCTCAGCTTCCAGATCCGCCCGCGCGCGGTCCCGGCGCTGCTCGCCGGCTGCGGACTCGCGGTCGGGCTCTTCATCGTTTTCAAATTTCTGCTCGGCCTCAGCCTCTTCGCCTTTCCGCGCTGGCTGGGCTGGTTCTGACGCTGACCGGACCCTGACGCTTACTGGAACCTGATATGGATCTGCTGTCCAACCTCGCTCTCGGGTTTTCCGTGGCGCTGTCGCCCTGGACGCTGCTGCTGGCTGTCGGCGGCGCCTTCATCGGCACCATCATCGGCGCGCTGCCGGGGCTCGGGCCCTCCAACGGCGTCGCCATCCTGATTCCGCTGGCCTTCACCTTCGGCCTGGACGCGACGGCAGCCCTGGTGCTGCTGACATCCGTCTACTACGGCGCCATGTACGGTGGGCGCATCTCCTCCATCCTGCTGAACATCCCCGGCGACGAGCCGGCGATGATGACCACCCTGGACGGCTATCCCATGGCCAAGCAGGGGCGCGCGGGCGACGCCCTGGTGATCTCCGGCGTCGCTTCCTTCGTCGGCGCTTTCGTGGCCACCATTGGCCTGGCGGTGCTGGCGCCGCTGCTGGCGCGCGTCGCCTACCTGTTCGGCCCGGCCGAGTACTTCGCGCTGTACCTGCTGGCGTTCTGCACCCTGGGCGGACTGGCCTCCAAGAACCAGGCCAAGGCGGCGCTGGCCTCCTGCATCGGCCTGGGCTTTGCCATGGTCGGACTCGACAACAACTCGGGCCTGCCGCGTTTCACCTATGGCAACCTGCATCTGCAGGACGGCATCGATTTCCTGGTCGCCATCGTCGGCCTGTTCGCCATCGCCGAGGTGTTCTTCTTCATCGAGAGCCACGGCAAGGACAGCGCCATCGGCGTGAAGCTGGACAAAGTGACGATCCCCTGGCGCGACCTCTTCGACTGCCGCTGGACTATGCTGCGCGGCACGGTGATCGGCTTCATCTCCGGCGTGCTGCCCGGGGCCGGCGCCTCGCTGGGGTCCTTCCTGGCCTACATCTCGGAAAAGGGCCTCGCGCGCGACAAGGACAGTTTCGGCAAGGGCAATCCGCGCGGCGTCGCCGCGCCGGAGGCCGGCAACAACGCCTCGGCGGGCGGGGCGCTGGTGCCCATGCTGACCCTGGGCGTGCCCGGATCCGGCACCACCGCGGTACTGCTGGCCGTCCTCATGACCCTCAACATCACGCCCGGCCCGACCCTGTTCGCCGATCGCCCGGAGGTGGTCTGGGGCCTCATCGCCTCGCTGTTCATCTCCAACTTCGTGCTGCTGGTGATGAACGTGCCGCTGGTGAAGATCTTCGTGAAGGTGCTGAGCGTGCCGAGTTGGGTCCTGCTGCCCGGCGTGACCATGGTCTCTTTTGTAGGAATTTATTCTCTTAGCGGTTCCTACTTCGACCTGGTGCTGATGGTGGGCTTCGGCGTTCTTGGTTACTTCCTGCGCAAGCTGGACATTCCCACGGTGCCGGTGATCCTGGGCATCTTGCTCGGCAACGCGATGGAAGATAACCTGCGCCGGGCGATGGTGATCTCGGACGGCGAGTGGACGTTCCTGTTTTCCTCGCCCATCGCCATCGGCCTCTGGACCGCCGCGATCCTGGGCTTCGTCGCCCCGATGTTCCTGCGCGGCCTGCTGAACCGGCCGTCGCAGCCGGCGACGGCCCTGCCGACCGATACGGACTGACCCGCGTTCTTTTTCTATGGGAGTAGTTGAGATGCCGACCCGTGTGCTCGTGCCTTCCGGCGTGCTCGGCCTCGGCTTCGACCGCGAAGCCCTGGCGCGTGGCGTCGCCGCCAAGCCGGACATCATCGCCATCGACGGCGGCTCGACCGACAGCGGCCCGTTCAGCCTGGGCGCCGGCGAGTCGAAGTACTCCCGTGCTGCCACCAAGTCGGAATGGCGCCAGCTCATGCGGGCGCGGGCCGAAGCGGGCGTGCCCCTGGTGATCGGTACCGCCGGCACCTGCGGCACCGACGCCACCGTCGACTGGATGGTGGCGATCACCCGCGAGCTGGCCGAGGAACTGGGCCAGACGGTGAAGATCGCCAAGCTGTATTCCAGCCAGCCCAAGGAGCGTATCGCCTCCGCTTTGCGCGAGGGCCGGGTGATGCCGCTGGAGCCGGCGCCGGCGATCGACGCGGGCAAGGTGCTGGAGATGACCAACATCGTCGCCCTGGCCGGCGCCGAGCAGGTGCAGGCGGCGCTGGCCACCGGCGCCGACATCGTCATCTGCGGGCGTACCACCGACACGGCGACCATCGCCGCCCTGCCGCTGCTGCGCGGCGACCATGCGGGCGGCGCCTGGCACGGCGCCAAGATCGCCGAGTGCGGCGCGCTGTGCTCCACCAACCCGACCTCGGGCGTCATCCTGGTCGACTTCGACGAGACCGGCTTCACAGTGGAGCCCATGGCCAAGAGCGCGCGCTGCACGCCGCATTCGGTCTCTGCGCACATGCTGTATGAAAACGTCGATCCCTTCGTGCTCTACGAGCCGGGCGGGCGCCTGGACGTGCGCGGCGCCGTCTACCGCGCGCTGGATGAGCGCCGCGTGCGCGTCGAGGGCTCCGAATGGATCCCCGGCCCCTACACGGTGAAGCTGGAGGGCGCGCGCGTCGCCGGCTACCAGACCACCATCATGGCGGTGCTGCGCAACACCCACTATGCGACCCACGCGCGTGAGTGGGTGGCGAAGCTGACGACCTTCCTGGAAGGCGAGATCGACTCGCGCATGGGCCTGAAGCCCGGCGACTACCACATGGACTTCCGCCTGATCGGCGTCGACTCGGCGCTGGGCGCGCTGGAGAACCGCCAGGGGACGCCGGTCGAGGTCGGCGTGCTGGGCGTCGTCACCGCGCCGACCCAGGAAACCGCCGCCGAGATTGGCAAGCTCATCAATCCCTTCGTGCTGCACTATCCGCTGACCGAGGACGAGGAACTGCCGACCTTCGCGTTTCCCTATTCGCCGGCCACCACGGACCGCGGCGAGCTGTTCGAGTTCGCGCTGAACCACATTCTGGCGCTGGACGATCCCGCAGACGATCCCTTGGCGGCCTTCCGCCTGGAGCTTGAGGAGGTCGGTCATGCCGAGCTTGTCTGAAAAAGTCCTGAAGGTGCGCTCCAAGAACGCCGGGCCGTTCTGGGTCACCATCGATATCTTCTGCGGCTCCAAGCCGGCCTTCGAGGAGGTTTGCGCGAAGCTGAAGACCGAGCGCGTCGCCGAGCTTTATAAGGCGCCGCTGGAAACCCTGAAGCGCTTCGACATCGCCGACCTCAACGTGGTGAAGTTCAGCCTGCCGCGCCCGGTGGTGCAGGGCAGCCGCGAAGACCGCGACATGCACGGCGCCGGCTGGGCCGTGCTGCTGGAAGAAGCCGAACTCGCCTGAGGCTTGCCGCCCGGGCCTTTCCGGCCCTCGAAGCCGCGGGCTATAGTTCCCTCGACCGAAGAGTCGCGAGAACAAGCGAACGGGGAAGAGGGAATGGCGGTGGAACCGGCCCGGCAGGATTCCGGAACATTCGACTATGTGATCGTGGGCGCCGGCTCGGCGGGCTGTTGCCTGGCCAACCGGTTGTCGGCCGATCCCGCCGTATCGGTCGCCCTGCTTGAGGCCGGCGGCCGGGACAACTGGTTCTGGATCCACGTTCCCGTCGGCTACCTCTACACCCAGAACACCCCGCGCACCGACTGGTGCTACAAGACCGAGGCGGAGCCGGGCCTGAACGGCCGGGCGCTGAACTATCCGCGCGGCCGGGTGCTGGGCGGCTGCTCCTCCATCAACGGCATGATCTACATGCGCGGCCAGGCGCGCGACTACGACCACTGGCGCCAGCTCGGCAACGCGGGCTGGAGCTGGGACGAGGTGCTGCCCTATTTCAAACGCTCCGAGGATCACTATCAGGGCGGCGACGATCACCACGGCGGCGGCGGCGAATGGCGTGTGGAAGAACAGCGCCTCAAGTGGGAGATTCTCGATGCCTTCCGCAAGGCGGCGGCCGAGACCGGCATCCCGCCGACCGAGGACTTCAATCGCGGCGACAACGAGGGCTGCGGCTACTTCCAGGTGAACCAGAAGCGCGGCGTGCGCTGGTCGTCCTCGAAGGCCTTCCTGCGTCCGGTGATGAACCGGCCCAATCTCACCGTGCTGACGCATGCCCAGGCCGAACGTCTCGTTCTGGACGGCAAGCGCGTGACCGGCGTCGATTTTTTGCAGGGGGGTGAGCCGCGCCGCATTCGGGCGCGCGGCGAGGTGATCCTGGCCGCGGGCTCCGTCGGCTCGGTGCAGCTGCTTGAACTTTCCGGCATCGGCAATCCGGCGGTGCTGGGCGAACACGGTATCGAGACGCGGCATGCGCTGCCCGGCGTCGGCGAAAACCTGCAGGATCACCTGCAGATGCGCATGATCTTCAAGGTCGAGGGCACCGTGACCCTGAACCAGCGCGCCGGCAGCCTGTTCGGCAAGGCGATGATGGGACTGGAATACCTGCTGAACCGCAGCGGGCCGCTATCCATGGCGCCCAGCCAGCTCGGCGCCTTCGTGAAGTCGGACCCGGCGCGCGAGACGCCGAACCTGCAGTACCACGTGCAGCCCCTGAGCCTCGACAAGTTCGGCGACCCGCTGCACGCCTTTCCGGCCATTACCGCCTCGGTATGCAACCTCAGACCCGAAAGCCGCGGCAGCATCCACATCCGCAGTGCCGACTTCCGCGATGCGCCGGTGATCAGGCCGGCCTACCTCAGCGCCGCGGCCGACCGCCAGGTGGCGGCCCAGGCGATCCGCCTGACCCGGCGGAGCTGCGCCGCCCCGGCGCTGAACCGCTTCCGGCCCGAGGAGATCAAGCCCGGCGCCGGGATCGACGGCGACGAAGCCTTGGCCAAGGCCGCCGGCGACATCGGCACGACCATCTTCCACCCGGTCGGCACCTGCAGGATGGGGAACGATCCACAGGCGGTGGTGGACGAACGCCTGCGCCTGCGCGGCCTCACAGGGCTGCGTATTGCCGATGCCTCGGTGATGCCGACCATCACTTCCGGCAACACCAACTCGCCCACCATCATGATCGGCGAGAAGGCGGCGGAGATGATCCGCGAGGACCGGCGCTAGGTCCCTCTCCAGGCAGGGGAGAGGGGCGGAAAACCGCGGTTTCCCACTTCCTGAATTGACCTCGGTCAATGTTTGGGATCGGGCCGGCGGGTAATTTTCCCCCATGGCCAGCATCCCGATCCGTCTGGCGGAGGCCCAGGCCCCGCGTTACACCAGCTACCCGACCGCGCCGCATTTCAACGGCTCGGTGGAGGGCGCCCTCTATCGCCAGTGGCTGGCGGACCTGCCCGCCGACGCGCCGCTGTCGCTCTATCTCCACGTGCCGTTCTGCCACCAGCTTTGCTGGTACTGCGGCTGTCACACGGCGGTTGCCAACGGCTACAAACGCATCGGCGCCTATGTCGATCTGCTGCGCCAGGAAATCGGCCTGCTGGCGAGCGTGCTCGGACCCGGCCGGCCGGTGACCGGGCTGCACTGGGGCGGCGGCACGCCGTCGATCCTCTCGGCGGAGGATTTCACCGCGGTGATGGACGACCTGCACCGCGCCTTCGCCTTCCAGCCGCAGGCCGAGCAGGCCATCGAGATCGACCCGCGCCACCTGGATGCGGAGAAGGCGGCGGCGCTGGCCGCCGCTGGTATCAACCGCGCCAGCCTGGGGGTGCAGGACTTCAACCCCCATGTGCAGGACGCCATCAACCGCGTGCAGCCCTTCGTGCAGACCGCCGAGGCGGCGCGGCTGCTGCGCGAAGCCGGCATCGGCGCGTTGAACTTCGACATCATGTACGGCCTGCCGCACCAGAGCCTGGCCGACGTGACGCAGACCGCCTCGCTGGCCGCCGACCTGCATCCCGAGCGTATTTCGGTTTTCGGCTACGCCCATGTGCCGTGGATGAAGAAGCACCAGAAGATGATCGACACCGCGGCGCTGCCCGGCGCCGGCGAACGCCTGGCCCAGGCTGAGGCGGCCGAGCGCTGCCTGCTGCTGCGCGGCTACCGCAGCGTCGGCATGGATCACTTCGCCCTGCCCGACGATCCGCTGTTTCGGTTCGCCGGCGCGGGCAAGCTGCGCCGCAACTTCCAGGGTTACACGACGGACCAGGCCGGTGTGCTGCTGGGCCTCGGCGTGTCGTCCATCGGTACCCTGCCGCAGGGCTATGCGCAGAACGACAAGGATCTCGTCGGCTACGCCAGGGCGTTGGGCGAGGGCCGTCTGCCGGTGGTGCGCGGCATCGCCCTGACGGCCGAAGACCGGCTGCGCCGCGATGTCATCCAGGCCCTGATGTGCGACTTCGCCGTCGATCTCGCCGATCAGGCGGCAGCCCACGCCATGCCGGGCTTCGACTTCTCCGAGGCGCTGGACCGCCTCGCCCCCTTGGCCGACGACGGGCTGGTGAGCGTCGAAGGCACGCAGGTGCGGGTCGGCGAGGACGGCAAGCGCGCCGTGCGCCTCATCGCCTCCTGCTTCGATGCCTACCTGAAGGCCCCAGGAAACCTGGCCGCACGCTACAGCAAGGCGGTGTGAACCGTCTTCTGGCGTCCCGGTCGGGTGAAATCCCCTAAAATATCATCTACTCCCGGTTGCGTTTTGTTAAGAGCTTCCTGGCAGGCTTTGGGCCCGCCGCGGGAGTCCTTTCCCGGCGGCGCCCGCGCGCGAGAGGAAGGAACCGACGCGATGAAGCTGCCCGTGTTCAGGACCGTAGGGACGACCTTTGTCTTTGGCCTAAGGCACTTTCCTGTTTTCTATCTGCTGTGCCTGCTGATCAGCCTGCCGAGCATCCTCTACTGCCTGTTGACCGGCCAAAGCGAGTTCGGTCAGCTTCTGGCAGTTGAAGGGTGGAAAGGCGACCTGTTGAGGGCGGTCGAGACGGTGCTCTCTGCCTTCGTCACCGCAGTTATGGTGTGGACCCTCATGCGCGACCGCCAAGGCGAAGGGGGGACAGCCATCGCGGCCCTGCGCGACGCCTTCGAGCGGACGCCCACGATCCTGGGCGTGGGCGTTGCTTTCGCGGTGGGCACTACGCTGTTTTCGGTCCTCAGGGATGTCTTGACGGAAATCCATCCGGGCGGCGGGATCGGACTCAGTGTTGCCATGATGTTTGTGGGACTGTACTTCGCCGTCGCGGTGCCCTGTGCGGCGGTTGATAGCAACGGCGTCATGGACTGCTTCTCGCGCAGCGTCAACCTGACGCAAGGATCGCGGCTGCGCATTCTGCTGACATATTGCCTCGTCTGCATTCCCCTCGTCATCGCCATCTTCATTTTTTTCGTGATCATGGACCCGGGCTCGGAACGGATTGAGGGCCTGCCGGTTGCATGGTTCTTCTTCGGCGGCCCAGGCCTATACATTTTCTTCCTCACCGCGCAGGTGGCCATGCATGAGAACCTCGCTGGACTGGAAGACGGCATGGCCGTTGGCGAGACGGCGGCGGTTTTCGACTAGGGACGCCGCCGCTGCTTCACTATAGTGCCGCCCGCATTCGGAATCAGCGAAAGGGGCGGCACGGTGAAGTTTCTGGTCATGGCGGGTGACGGCATCGGGGAGGAGATCACCGGAGCGACGCTCGCGGTGCTGCAGGCAGCGGACAAGCGTTTCGGTCTGGACCTTCAGTTCGAGGAGGCCGAGATCGGCCTGAAGGCGCTGGCGAAACACGGCACCACGCTGCCCGACGGCGTGCTGGAGCGGGCGCGGGCCAGCGACGGCATCATCCTCGGCCCCATTTCGCACCGGGACTATCCGGCGCCGGAGAAGGGCGGCGTGAACATCTCCGGCGTGGTGCGCACCCAGCTCGACCTCTACGCCAACGTGCGCCCGGCGCGCACCCGCGAAGGGCTGCCGGCCAAGGGCGGTGTCTTCGACCTGGTGATCATGCGCGAGGCGACCGAGGGCTTCTATCCCGACCGCAACATGTTCATGGGCCGCGCTGAGTTCATGCCGGATCCGGACACGGCGCTGACCATCCGCAAGATCTCCCGCAAGGCCTCCACGCGCATCGCGCGGCGCGCTTACGAACTGGCGATGAAGCGGCGCCGGAAGGTGACGCTGATCCACAAGGCCAACACCTTCCGCATGAGCGACGGCCTGTTCCTGGAAGCCTGCTACGACGTCGCCAAGGACTTCCCCGAGGTGGAGACCGACGAGGCCATCGTCGACGCCATGGCGGCCCTGCTGGTGCGCCACCCGGAACAGTACGACGTGATCTGCGCCACGAACTTCCACGCCGACATTCTCTCCGACCTGGCCTCCGAGCTGTCGGGCAGCCTGGGCCTCGCCGGTTCGACCAACGCCGGCGACGACCTGTGCTGCGCCCAGGCCCAGCACGGCTCGGCGCCAACCCTTGCCGGGCAGGACAGGGCCAATCCCTGCTCGCTGATCCTCTCGGCGGCGATGCTGCTGGAGTGGATCGCCGAGAAGCGCGGCCTGGAGAACTTCGCGGCGGCGGCCCGGACGATCAACGCCGCCATCGATGCGGCGCTGGCCAGGCCGGAAACCCGCACGGCGGACCTGGGCGGCGCCTTGGGGACCCAGGCCTTTACCGGGCATATCGTGTCGGGGATCGGGGGCTGACGGCCCTTCTGTCCAAAAAGGGTTAACGCGACCACAAAGAATCGACCGCAGATTGTGTGGTGGCTATAATTAGAGTGGGTCTGCGTGTCGCGGCGCCTGGTGATGCGACGCTCGCGACTCTTAGAGGGGGAACTTACGTAATGGTAGATACAGTCGCAGGAGGCACCGCCTTCAGCATCGGGGGCTGCCTGAAGCGAGCCCTATCGACATTCTTCGCAAACTTCATCCCGTTCAATCTGCTGGGTCTTGTGGTGATTGTGCCGGGTTTTCTGGTGATTTTCCTGGCCTTCGGCGCGGTGTTTGCGAGCATCTTCCTCGCCGGACAGGGCAACGGCGGCGCGCCGGATTTCGGTGCCCTCCACTTCGGCACCCTCGGGCTGGTTTGGGTGTTGGCGTTGACGCTGCAGTATTTCCTGACGGCGGTCATCGTCTACGGTGCCCTGCGCTATCTGCAGGGCAACACGGCGGGCTTCCTTGCCTGCCTGATGCACGGGCTGCGGCGTATCGGCCCCATCCTGGTCATTGCCGTCATCTCAACGGTCCTGATCTCGGTCGGCATGATCCTGCTGATCGTGCCGGGCATCATCATCGCCCTGATGATCTGCCTCGCGATCCCCGTGCTGATGGTGGAGAGCCCGGGAATGCTGGCCAGCCTCTCGCGCAGCCGCGCGCTTACCAAAGGCTATCGCTGGCATCTGCTGGGACTTTTCCTCGTTGCCGGCATCGGCAGCGCGGTGGCGACCTTCGTCGTCAGCCTGCCCTTCGATTTACTGTTGCCGCAGGATGGGGCCATCGCCATCGTCGGCGTTGTCGTCAAATCGGCCATACAGCTTTTCACCACCGTGTTCCTGGCAGTGGTGCTGGCAGTCGCCTACCACGATCTGCGCGTCGCCAAGGAAGGCGTCAGCACGGCGCAGATCGCGGCGGTGTTCGACTGACGGTATAGAGCGGGCCCGGCTGTCATGCCGGGCCCCTTCCGGCCCAGGAGCACGAGCGTGGGTGATTTCACAAGTCCGCATTTCCGCGTCGGCGGTGTACTGGGCAGCAGTTTCCGCATCCTGGCGGCGAACCTTCCCGCGTTCATCCTGATTCCGGCGCTGGCACTGGCGCCCGCCATCGCGGCCATCGGAACCGGACTGTGGTTCGACCTGTTCGAGAGCAGCGATGCCTTCCTCTTCGCCTTCGCCTTCGTCACAGCGGCGCTGCTGAGCCTGGTGCTGTGCATCGTTGCCCGCGCCGCCGTCATCTACGGGACCTTCCGCCATTTCACGGGGCAGCGCCTGACCCTGGGCGATATGTTCAGCAACGGCCTGCGTCACGCGTGGCGGGTCTTCTCCGTCGGCCTGGTCTCGGAACTGTTGATCAGCCTCGGCTACGCCTTCTTCCTCATTCCCGGCCTCTATCTCTCCACTCTCTACTGGGTCGTTATGCCGGCGGCCGTGGTGGAGGACAGCGGTGTCGGCGACAGTCTGCGGCGCAGTTCGCGGCTGACCGACGGCTGTCGCTGGAAGATATTCGGCCTGCTGCTGGTCTGGAGCGCGCTGCAATATCTGCTGGAGAACCTGCCCGGCGCCCTAATCGATATCACGGACTTTCATCCGGCAGCGGTCATCGTGGCCTGGTTGGCGATTTCGCTGTCGGTTGCGCTCGGCGGTATCGTGGACACGGTCAGCTACTGCCGCCTGCGCCAGATCAGAGAAGGGATCGGGGCCGACGAGATCGCCGCGGTCTTCGACTGATCGAAAGGCTCGCAGCGGGCCTTGCATCCTGCGAGTACAGGGACGTAGGCATTTGGACGACGTAACAGTAGTCCTATTCAACAAAATGCCGCGGCCAAGAAATTAGATTCATTCGCGTGCCTCTGTAGTGGCTGCTTTGCACTTGATTATCAATTCAGCCGCACTCAATAATGAGGCAACAAAGCATTGCGGCAGGCGCTCTGCGGGAAGTCTCGGTCGTTTGTTCTGCATATTCTGTTGTTCGTGCGGCGCTCTTTTCGAAGGGCGCCGGGGGAGAAGGTTTGCCATCTCGCGGTGGCGGTCGGCGGCGTTATCGCAAGCCCAGCAGAAAGCCGAGCATGCCGGCCACCCGCGCACGGTATCGCCTCTCGTTTCAGCTCGGTGCCCCTTTGCGGGCACCCAATAAAAAATTCCGGGAGGAGGCCGATACGTAGACAGGAGATACGTGCATGAACGATATCGACCACAAAAAGATCCTGGCGGATCGGTTTGCCTCCCGCCTTGCCGCCTCCTTGGGCCGCCGTACGGTTCTCAAGGGAATCGGCGCCGGCATGATCGCCGCCGGCAGCGTCAGTCAGGGTTTCCTCTCGCAGCCGGCGCGCGCCGCCGACGGCGGCCACATCCGCATCGCCGCGCTGAAGCACATCGACACCCTGGACCCGCATTTCACCGGATTTCTGGCGTCGATCCAGGTTATCAACAACATCCATAACGGCCTGCTGAAGATCACCTACAAAGACGGCGCGGTGAAGTTCGAGCCGGACCTGGCCGAAAGCTGGGACCTGGAAGACGACAAAACCCATGTGTTCAAGCTGCGCGACGGCGTGAAGTTTCACGACGGGACCGTCTGCGATGCCGAAGCGGTCAAGTTCTCGTTGCTGCGGGTAAAGGAAGGCGAGCCCAAGTCGCCCCACGCCTGGAAGCTGGCGCTGCTCGAGACGATCGAGATCCTCGATCCGCTGACCATCAAGCTGACCTTCTCCAAGCCCTATGCTTTCCTGCCGGTGGCGCTGAACGGTTCGACCGGCCGCGCCGGCACGGTGGTCAGCCCCGCGGCGGTGCAGAAGCACGGCAAGGACTACGGCCGCAACCCGGTCGGCACCGGACCTTTCAAGTTCGTCAGCTGGCGCGAGAACGACAGCATCGAGCTGGAAAAGAACCCGGACTACTTCGAGGACGGCCTGCCGCTGCTGGATAAGGTCAGCTTCATCATGATGAAGGAGCCGTCGTCGGCGGTGGCCGCGCTGATGGCCGGCCAGATCGACGGGATGACCGACTGCCCGATGCAACTGGTCAGCCAGGTGGATGCTTTCCCCGGCGCCAAGCTGTATGGCGAGATCGAGGGCAACTACACCTATGTGGGCATGAATACGCGGCGCGCGCCGTTCGACGACATCAACCTGCGCCTGGCGGTTGCCTGGGGGCTCGACCGCGAGACTTTGCTGAAACAGGCGTATTTTGGCCGGGCGATCCAGTCCTATACGCCGATCTCGCCGCCGATGTCGGACTTCTACGATCCGAACATTGCCACCTCCGGGCGCGGCCAGTGGTTCGATCCCGACAAGGCCCAGGCGTTCCGCGCCAAGGCGACGAATCAGAACGAGATCGAGGTCACCTATATGATGGCCGAGCGCGGTCCGGTCGGCACCCGTATCGCCCAGACCGTCGCACCCATGCTGGCCAAGATCGGTATCAAGGCGAAGCTGGAACTGGTGGAGCCGGCGACCTGGGTGCAGCGCCGTAACGGCGGTGACTTCGACCTCTTCGACTTCGAGTGGGTGGCCGACCTGGACCCCGACGAGACGCTGTATCCCGAGTTCAAGTCGGGCGGACCGTGGAATTTCCCGGGCTGGTCCAACGCGGACTTCGACAAGTACTGCGAAGAGGCTCAGGTGGTGCTCGACCCGGCCAAGCGGCGCGAGCTGTACTACAAGGCCGAAGACATCCTGATGGCGGAGGCGCCCATTGCGATGATGGCGCACATGCCGATCTATAAGGTCTTTTCCACCAAGGTGCAGGGCTTCCAGTACATTCCGGCCGACCTCATCAATCTGCATACGGTCAGTCTTGCCTGATGTTCCTGCTGGCCTGTCGTAAGGTCTTCCAGACGATCTTCGTCCTGCTCATCGTCTCGGTCGCCAGCTTCAGCCTGCTGAAGCTGGCGCCGGGCGATCCGGTGGAGATCATGCTGGGCAACGAATACTCGGCCGAGGCCCACGCGTCGCTGGTCGCGGAGCTGGGCCTCGACCGGCCGTTGGCCGAGCAGTACCTGACCTGGCTGGGGCATTTCGTGACCGGCGACTGGGGCACGTCCTTCATCGCCCGGGCCGACATCTTCACCTACGCCGTTGTCGAGGCGCTGCCGGTGACGCTGACCCTGGCGGCCAGCGCGCTGGGCCTGGCCATCGTCGTCGGTGTGCCGCTCGGCGTGCTCTCGGCGGTGCGCAAGGACACCGTCTGGGACGCCGGCGCGGCGGTCTTCGCGTTGACCGGGACCGCCTTTCCCTCGTTCTTTCTCGGCATTCTGCTGATCTGGATCTTCGGCGCCAAGCTGGGTCTGTTTCCGGTCATGGGCTTCGTGCCGCCCTGGGAGGATTTCTGGGGCGGGGTCTATCACATGATCCTGCCGGCCTTCACCCTCTCGACTTACTTCATGGCGATGATCGTGCGGCTGACCCGGGCGACCCTGGTGGAGGTGCTGGAGCAGCCCTACATCGCCGCGGCCCGCGCGCGCGGCGAACCCGGCTGGCGGGTCATCTGGATCCACGGCCTGCGCAACGTCGCCATGCCGCTGGTCACCATCCTGGGGCTGCAGCTCGGCGCGCTGCTGCAGGGGGCGGTCCTGACCGAAACCGTCTTTTCGCTGCCGGGCACCGGCCAGATGATCACCTCCGCCGTGCTGGGCCGCGAATACGGCGTGGTGCAGGCCGGCGTGATGATGACGGCGACCCTCTTCGTTGTGGTGAACCTCATCGTCGATCTCGCCTATCCCTTCCTCGACCCGCGACTGAAGCCCACCTGATGGCCGTGACCACGCCCACCATCGACATCGCGGAAAAACAGCCGCCGCGCCGCGCGGGGCTGCTGCGCCGCCGGCCGTTCTTTACCCTGGCGCTGCTGGTCACGCTGGGCTTTCTGCTCTGCGCCGTCTTCGCGCCGTGGATCGCCCCCTACGATCCGACCTTCCAGGACATCGAGTGGATGATGACGCCGCCGGGCGCCCAGCACTGGCTGGGCACCGACAGTTATGGCCAGGACATCCTGAGCCGCATCATCTTCGGCGCCCGCTATGCCATCAGCATCGGGGTTTTCTCGGTGACGATCGGTGCCGTGGGCGGGCTGGTCATCGGCATGGCCGCCGGGCTGACCGGCGGCATCGTCGAGTGGCTGCTGATGCGGCTGATCGATTCCATTCTGGCGCTGCCCTCGCTCATTCTCGCGGTGGCGTTCATCGCCATCCTCGGCCAGGGCGTCGACAAGGTGATCCTGGCGGTGGGCATCGCCATGATCGGACCGTTCTCGCGCACGGTCCGCGCCGACGTGCTGCAGGTCCGCGTGCAGCTGTTCGTCGAAGCGGCCGGCCTGATGGGCATTCCGCGGCTGCGCATCATCTGGCGCCATATCCTGCCGAACGTCATCTATCCCCTGGCCGTGCAGGTCACCATCCGCATTTCGGAGGCCATCCTGGTTTCTTCCGCGCTGTCGTTCCTGGGCATCGGCGTCACGCCGCCGCCGCCGGACTGGGGCCTGATGATCGCCGAGGGGCGCGGCTTCGTCAGTTTTGCCGCCTGGATGTCGGGTATGCCCGGTGCCGCTCTGGCGCTATTGCTGATTGCGCTGTCGATCGTCGGCGACGGCATCCGCGAGGAATTCGACCCCAAACTGAAAAGCGGCGCCTGACATGACCGCCGTCCTGTCGCCCGCCCCAACGGACCAGCAGCCCGCTGCCGACACGGCAGATCCGCTGCTGGAGGTCTGCGGCCTGACGCTGCATCGGGGCACGCGCAAGATCATCGACGACGTGAGTCTCAGCCTCGGCCGCGGCGAGACCCTGGCGCTGGTCGGCGAGTCCGGCGCGGGCAAGACCACCATCGCCGTTGCGCTGATGGGGCTGCTGCGCCGCCACGAGGCCCGCATCGAGGGCAGCGCCAGGTTCGACGACATGCCCGACCTGCTGGCCCTGCGCGAGAGGGAATGGACGCGGCTGCGCGGGCGCCGCCTGGCGATGGTGTTCCAGGATGCCAGTGCCGCGCTGAACCCCTGCTTCACGGTCGGCAGCCAGCTGATGTCGGTGCTGCGCCGCAAGCTGGGTCTGAGCCGGGCGGCGGCGCGGACGCGTGCCATCGCGCTGCTGGACGACGTCGGCATCAACGATGCCGCGGCGCGGCTGTCGGCCTATCCGCACGAGCTGTCCGGCGGCATGCAGCAGCGGGTCATGGTGGCCATCGCGCTGTCGTGCAATCCCGAGCTGCTGTTCGCCGACGAGCCGACCTCGGCGCTGGACGTCACCATCCAGGCGCAGATCATGCGGCTGATTCTGGATCAGACCCGCGCGCGCGGTGCCAGCTGCATCTTCGTGCTGCATGACCTGGCGCTGGCGAGCCAGTCCTGCGACCGCATCGTCGTGCTCTATGCCGGCCAGGTGATGGAGACCGGCCCCAGCGAAACCGTGCTCACCCGGCCGTTGCATCCCTATACGAAACTGCTGAAGTTCTGCGTCCTGGAAATCGGCACCCGGGAGCTGACCCCGCCGGCCGGGGGCGTGCCGTCATTCGACGCGATGCCGCAGGGCTGCCGCTTTTCGACGCGCTGTCCCAACGCCCTGCCGCGCTGCGCAAGCGACAAGCCGCCGCTTCTGCAGGTGGAGGGGCGGATGCTGGCCTGCTGGAACCCGCAATGAGTGAAATGCCGCCGATCTTCGAACTTCTCGACGTGGAAAAGGCCTATCAGGTGAGCCGCCCGTCGGGCTTCCCGGCCCAGCGGAGTTTTCAGTTGAAGGCGCTGGACGGCGTGCGCCTGCGTGTCGAGGCGGGCTCCAGCACCGCTCTGGTCGGCGAAAGCGGATCGGGCAAGTCGACACTGCTGCGGGTACTTCTCGGCCTGACCCAGCCGACCAACGGCCATGCCCGCTTCCGGGGGCATCCCATCGCCGAAGCCCGGGCGGCCGGGGCGGGGCCCGGGAACGGTGCCGGCGGCGCGGGCAGTTTCCACCGCGAGGTGGCGATGATCTATCAGGACGCGCGCGGATCGCTGAACCCGCGCATGACGGTGCTGGACCTGATCGCCGAGCCGCTGCGCCACTTCCGCCTGTGCAGCGCGGCCGAGGTGCCGGCACGGGTTGCCCAGCTGCTGCAGCGCACGGGCCTGCCCGGCGACGTCGCCCGGCGCTATCCCACCGCGCTGTCGGGCGGGCAGATTCGCCGCGTCGCCATCGCCCGGGCCCTGGCGCAGGACCCCGCGGTCCTGGTCGCCGACGAAGCGGTCTCGGGGCTGGATGTGTCGACCCAGGCGCAACTGCTGAATCTGCTGCGCGACCTGCAGCGCAGCATGGGGCTGACGCTGCTGTTCATCACCCACGACCTGGGCGTGGCGAGCTATCTGTGCGAGCACATCGCGATCATGTATCTGGGACGCATCGTGGAGGCCGGGCCGACCGGGGCCGTTTTGGCGGCACCCGCGCATCCCTACGCGCGGGCCTTGCGGGCGGCCTCGCCGCAGTTCTTCGCGCCGATCGCGGCGCCGCTGCCGGGGGAAATCCCCAGCCCCGTCGACCTGCCGCCGGGCTGCCGCTTCGCCGGCCGCTGCGGTATCGCGCAGGACGATTGCCGGCAAACCGATCCGGCCCTGACCCGGCTGTCGCCGGCCCGGGCGGTCGCCTGCCTGCATCCCCTGGCGACCTGAACTAGCTCTTTCCCTTGCCGTTACCGTTGGCCGGCGGCTTGCCGCTGAACTTGTTCTCGCGGCGCTCGCCGAACAGCATGCGGGATTCCAGGTGGGCGCGCAGCGCGGCATAGAAGGCCTTCAGGAAGCGCTCGGCGTCGACGTCCGTATCGCCCGTCCAGGCGATCTTGTGCTGAATGCGCTTGGCCACCTCTCCGCGGGTCTCGGCGCTCTGCGGGCCCTGCTGGCGCAGCACCTCTTCCAGGGTCTGCAGTTCGTAGATGCCGTAGATTTCCAGTTGGCTGCGGGTGAAGGGAAGTTCCGGGTCCGCCGCGCCGGTATTGCCCTGGCGCACCGGTGCGCGCGCGGCCCCGGCCGCGACATCGGGCAGCAGCAAGGCCTTGGGTGCCGAGATCACCCAGGTGCCGGCGACCAGATCGCCGGCGCGCAGGCGGTCCTTGTTGAAGAACGGCAGCAAGAGAAAAAGACCCACCCATACCAGGGTCAGCAGGTTGACCCAGCCGCCGCTGCCTTCGCTGGGGGAGAACAGAAGGGTCATCGGCAGGAACAGCTCGACCTCGCGTAGCAGGTTGCGGGCGAAGACCGCATCGGGGCGCAGGTAGCCGCCCTTGCGGTCGATCACCCGGATGCCGAGGAGGCGCTTGCCGGGGGTCTGGCCCTGCCAGCGCAGCTCGAAATAGATGAAATAGAAGCTGCGGATGAGGAAGGAGATGAGAATGACCAGCCCCACGACGACGCCGCTAATGCCGACCCAGCCGAGGCCGAAAACCAAAGCCAGGACCAGGGTGGCGATGCCGAGATACATGATGACGAGGTCGATCAGCACCGCGGCGGCGCGCTCGCCACGCTCGGCCAGCTGAAAGATCAGCGGCACGCCTTCGGGCGTCAGCAGACGCCGTTCGCTGCGGTTGCGCGCCTTGTCCTCGGGGGCGGCGGTAGTGGCCGTGGCGTCAGTCGTCGTCATGGCGCCGTCCCGGATCGCCAGGCTGTTCCCGGCCGCCAAGGGTGAAGTAGCTCAGCCAGAACGCCAGCATGAGGCCGCCGATGAGGTAGCGCGCGCTGATTTCGGTCACCAACTGGCGGGCGAAGCCCTCCAGCAGTCCGGCGACGAAGAGCATCAGCACCGCGCCCATGATGAGGGTGCCGGCGGTGCGGCCGCGCCGGGCCAGGCTCTCCAGCCGCGTCTCGCGGTCGGGAAAGATGATGGCGCCGGCCAGCACCAGCCCGCCGCCGCCGCACAGCACGATCGCGAAAATCTCGGTCGTGCCGTGCACCGAGAGCCAGCCCACCAGGTCCCAGGTCAGGCCGCGCGAGTCGTAGAGCGCCAGGAAGGCGCCCAGTGTCAGGCCGTTGTAGAACAACAGCAGCACGGTCGGGATACCGAGGGCGAAACCCAGGGCGAAGGCGAAGATGCCGATGCCGGCATTGTGGGAAAACAGGTAGGTGGCAAAGACGTAGAGCATCTCCGCCGCCGTGTCGGTGCCGTCGTAGAGCCCGTCGCGCAGGTATTCGGTGGAGGCCGCCGGGCTGCGACCGCCCGCCATGTCGCCGCCCACGAAGGTGTAATACCAGTCGCCGTTGGCCTGCACGAGGAGGAAGCCGATGACGCCGCCCAGCACCATCCACAGGGCGGCCAGCAGGTTGGGCCTGAGGGTCGCGCGCACCGCGGCGGGAAAGCCGTGGGTCAGGAAGGTGACGATCCCTTCCCACAGGCTGGCACGGGCGCCGTAGACCTGGAAGTAGGCGCGGGCGCAGAGGCTCTCCAGATAGTTCAGCACGTTCTGGTCGAGCGAGATGGAGCGGGCGACGGACAGCGAGGACAGCGTCGCGCGGTAGAGCGTCGGCAGCCGCAGCAACTCCTCCGCCGGCAGCGACTTGAGGCCGCGTTTTTCGGCGCGCGCCACCATGTCCTCCAGCTCGTGCCAGGAGCTTTCGCGCTCGCGGCGGAATTCGTAGCTCTTGAGGGGGCTCTTGAGGGGGCTTTTGATGGATGCGCTCATTGCGGTGCGACCTTAGGCATCGCATGTGGCGGCTTGGCACTATAGGCAACCACACCGCTGTCGTCCCGGCACCTGATGCCGGGACCCAATGGACAGGCCGCTGTTCGTGACGCCGACATAGTGCGCTTCGTCCTTGTGGTTGGCGAAGACATCAACATTTTAGGGCAGCGCCGCGCGCCGGCGCCCATGGGTCCCGGGGTCAAGCCCCGGGACGACAGTGTCGGATTGGGCACATGCGAAGCCTGCCTCATACCAGCTCCCGCCGTTTGATCTCGAGATAGCGGTTGATCAGCGCCGGTCCGATCCGGTCGGCGCGCACGTCCAGGCAGTGTACGCCGAGCCGGCGCAGGCGCTCCAGCACCACGCGGCGCTCGCGCAGGAACTCCTCGGCGATGACCGCGCGGGCCAGCGAGTTGAGGCTGTAGGGCTCGGCATCTACCGTATCGGTCAGCAGCGGGTCGCGCAGGCAGACGAAGAGCACGACGTGGCGCTTGGTCAGCCGCTCGACGTTCTCCAGCATCAGCTCGGCGGTGATGGTGTCGACGAACTCGGTCTGCAGGATGATCAGCGAGCGGCGGTCGAGGCGCGCGGCGAGGGAGGACAGGCCAAGGGTGAAGTTGGTTTCGTCGGGGCTGTAGTCCAGTTCGGCGGCGGCGCGCTGCAACCGCCAGAACGAGGCGACGCCGCCGACCGGCTGGCTGGTCACCCGGACCCGGGAGTCGAAGCCGTAGACGCCGATGCGGTCGCCGGCGCGCAGCGAGACGTAGCCGAGTTGCAGGCCGGCGTTCACCGCATGGTCCAGCTTGGCGATGCCGCTCAGCGGTTCGCTCATCAGGTGGCCGGTGTCGAAGGCCAGCACGATCTGGTGGTTGCGCTCGCTGCGGAATTCCTTGCACAGCAGGCTGCGGTGGCGGGCCGAATGCTTCCAGTCGATGGCGCGCGGGTCGAGGCCGGGCACGTAGTCGCGCAGGGATTCGAATTCGGAGCCCTCGCCCTGCTGGTACTGCGGCTTCACGCCGTAGAGCGCCGTCGGATCGGCGAACTGCACCGCCGTCTGGCGCACCGCCTTGATGTTCGGGGTGACCGGGATTTCGCCGTCGACCGGCACGATGCGCAGCCGGTGAACCAGGCCGAAGGGACCGCGCCAGCGCAGCCAGATCCGTTCGACCTTTGCCTTGCCGCGCTGCCTGGCCCGCAGCGGGAAGGGCACCAGCGCCTCGCCGTCGGCATTCAGGACCGCCAGGGCGCGCCGCGGGCGTTCCAGGGTGTCGCCGACGTCGCACAGCAGTTCGATCTCGGGCCGGCGCTCGGAATCCGAACGCAGATAGACCAGGAAATCCTCGTCCTGGCCGATGTAGAGGACCGGCGGCAGGTTCACCTGCACGTTCAGCCGACCGGGCGGCAGCGACAGGAAGCTGTCGAGCAGCAGGGCGAAGCAGGCCAGGAAGAGGTAGGCCGGCACGTAAGGCCACAGGCTGGAGTCCGCCAGCAGCACGGCGAAGGCCAGCGGTATGCCGGCGGCGAAGACCGCCACGGCGCGCGGCGTCGGCCGGATCATGGGGGAGCTCCCATCACGTCCTTGAAAGCCTCACCCAGGGCATCGTCCACCCCGTCTACGTACCCCTGTCGTCCCGGCACATGTTGCCGGGACCCCCTGCCCTCTCCGCCAAGCGGACGGTTGGTGGGGATGCAAACGGGATGGGCAATAGCCCGGTGCCCACGCCAATGGGTCCCGGGGTCAAGCCCCGGGACGACAGCCGTGAGTGTGGCGAGGGACGATGGCACCGGCGGATACTTCATCGCGGCGCCGGCACCTGTTCCAGCAGCTGGCCGATCACGGCATCGGCCTGCAGGCCCTCGATCTCGGCGCCGGGCGCCAGCACGATGCGATGGCGCAGCGCCGGCAGGGCGATGAACTTCACGTCGTCGGGGATCACGTAGTCGCGGCCCTGCATGGCGGCATAGGCGCGCGCGGCGGTGGCGATCATGTTGGCCGAGCGCGGCGAAGCGCCGAATTCCAGCGATTCGTGCTCGCGCGTCGCCCGCACGATGTCGACGATGTAGTCGATCAGTTCGTCGGAGAGGCGCAAGGCCGCGATGGTCTTGCGCGCCCCGGCCAGGGCGGCCGCATCGGCGACCGCTTCCAGGCCGAAGTCGGACAGCTCCGGCATTACCGTGCGGTGGCCGTGACGGGCGACGATGGCACGCTCCTCCTCGCGGCTCGGATAGTCGAGGATGTGCTTGAACAGGAAGCGGTCGAGCTGGGCCTCGGGCAGCGGGTAGGTGCCCTGCTGTTCGATCGGGTTCTGGGTGGCGATGACCATGAAGTCGTCGCCCAGGTCGTGGGTTTCGCCGTCGATGGTGACCTGGCGTTCGTGCATCGCCTGCAGCAGCGCCGACTGGGTCTTGGGCGGCGTGCGGTTGATCTCGTCGGCCAGCAGGACCTGGGTGAAGATCGGCCCCTTGGTCAGCTTGAAATCGCTGGTCTGGAAGTTGAACAGGTTGGTGCCCAGAACGTCGCCGGGCATCAGGTCCGGGGTGAACTGGATGCGCCCGAAGCCGAGGTTCAGCGACGTCGCGAAGGACTGCGCCAGCAGCGTCTTGGCGGTACCCGGCACGCCTTCCAGCAGGACATGGCCCTCCGACAGCAGGGCCACCAGCATCAGGTCAAGGGCGGCGTCCTGTCCGACCACGGTCTTGCGTACCTGCTCCCGGACCTGGGCGCAGACCGTCCGGATCGGCTCTATGTCCATGAATCATCTCCTGTTTCCATCGGTAAAGGCGCACCGCCGCGCGCAAGAAGGTGGGCACCGCCGTGGCCGGGCCGGCGATCGCCGCCGAGACCTCGTGGTTTATTTCGCTGTAGCGCCGGGTGGTGCCGCGGGCATCGCCGACCTGGTTCAGCCAGTGCACCAGGGCGCGTGCCTCGGGATCGCGCGGGATGTCGCGCGGGATGTGCAGGCGGCGCGCCAGGTCGCGCAGGCAGGTTTCGCGGTAACGCCGCAGGATGTCGGCCAGGTTGCCGGCGTATTCGAACAGGCTGGCGGTGTTGGCGATCAGCACCTGCTTGCCGGCCTGAAGGCGCGGGCGCGGCGGCAGCGGCGCGCCGAAGCGCCCGGCGGCGGCCCACACCAGCACCGCCGCGGCCAGCACCGACTGCAGCACGGCCAGATTGAGCGGGAAGGTCAGCAGCGCCTGCCACAGGTCCGGCGACACGGTGAATCCGTGGATCGTTTCGTCGAACACCGCGGCGCTGCCGGGCGGCAGCATCGCGTCGACCATGGCGACGGCGAAGGCGGCATTGTCGCCCTCGTCGATGCCGGCGTTGTTGACGATACCGGGATCGGACAGCACCCACACCGTGGTCTCGGGCAGGCGGTATTCGCCCAGCAGCACGCCGGCCGCGCTGTAGACGATCGGCGTGATGCGCTCGGACTTGATGAGCTGCGCGCCGTCCAGGGTCGGCTGGATATCCCAGTCGGTGCCCTGCCAGTCCTGCGGGCCTTCGCTGCGCACGATGGTGGCGTCTTCGTCGAGGGTGGCGAGCACCTGTTCCACCGTGTCGGTGTCGACCTCGAACAGGCGCTTGATCCAGCGCCGGTTCTCGTAGCCCGGGGCGCCGTTCCAGCGCGGCAGCACGACGAGAACGCGGTCGGTTTCGAAAAGTTGCTCCAAGGCGACCAGGGCGTCGCCGTCGCGATTGGGCTGGGCGAGGATCAGCAGGCCGTCGTTGTAATAGGCCTTGGTCGCCGACTCGTTGCGACTGAGGACGACGGGAACGCCGAGATCTTCGAGAACTTCGGCCCAGGCCTTGTGGCCGATGGCGGAGTAGGAATAGGCGTTGGTGCCGTAGGTTCCCTCGGTCTGCGGATCGCTGAAGATAGCCACCAGAGCGGCCGCCACGAAGGACAGCAGGCCGACGGCGATCAGCAGCCCGACGGCCCGGAAGGAGAAAGCCCCCTCGTCGCGGCTCATGCGATCACCGGGGCTTCGCCGCTGAAGCGCAGGAAGTCGTCGCGGCAGCGGTGATAGTCGGGCTCCGCGGCCAGGCGGCCGCCGAAGTGGTTGATCTCGGAAAGCTGCACCATGCGGGTCAGCGGCGCCACGGTCTCGCCGGGCAGCGCCGGCAGACGCAGCACCTCGCGGCTGGTCATCGCCGGCGCGACGCGGGGACCCAGTTCACGGTGCAGGCGGTCCAGGGCGACCAGCAGCAGCAGGTGGATGGCCTCGCTGAAGCGCCCCTCGGCGGCCAGCCGGTCGGCCTCGGCCAGGGTATGCTCGTCGACCCCGCGGCGCTCGCGCAGCGGGGTCTCGACCCGCAGGGGGTCTTCCGCCGCCGGCTTCTCCCGGTTGCCCTTGAAGACGCCGCGGTTGCGGGCCAGGTCGAGAAGCAGATTACCCAGGAAGAACAGCACCAGGGCCGCGACGGCCGCGATCACCACCCAGAACAGGATCTTGGCCAGCCAGGGCGGGATGCGCAGCGGCTCGCGGTCGGGCAGTGCTTCCGGCGCGGGCGGTGCGGTCTGGTAGCGGCTGTCGCCCAGCACGCGGTCGCGGCTGTCTTGGATTTCCTGCGGATCGTAACTGAGTGCCTGGGCGAAGGTCAGGCCCAGCGGGATCAGCAACAGCAGAAGGACCAGCAGCGCGGCCGCCACCGATCCTCTTCGCCCCGGTGCTGGTCCGGGCGGGCCGCTGTTCAATCTCAACTCAGAGTTCATCCATTGAGGGATATAGCCCGCCGTGCCAAAGCGATCCATGACGAAGTTGCCAAGCCGCATTTTTCCCCGCTTTCGCGGCGATTCCGAGGCGGAAATGCGGCGGCTGGGCTGCCGCCCGGCTCAGGTTCCCGGCTCAGGTCCCCGCCTCAGGTGAAGGACCCGGCGGCGGCCGGCTGGTCGGCCCACTTCGGCTTCAGCAGGGCGCAGGCGGTGAGGTCGCCGGTCACGTTGACGACGGTGCGGCACATGTCGAGCAGGCGGTCGACACCGAGGATCAGCACCATCCCTTCGGTCGGGATGCCGAGGCTGGCGACCACGGTGGTGAGGATGGCGATGCTGACGCCGGGCGTGCCGGGGGCGCCGATGGTGGACAGCACCAGGGTCGTCACCAAGGTGATGATTTCCGCCGTGTTCAGTTCCACCCCCACCATCTGCGCCAGGAACAGCACGGCGACGGATTGGTAGAGGGCGGTGCCGGCCATGTTCATGGTCGCGCCGAGGGGAATGATGAGGTCCGCACGGCTGGCGGGGACGCCCAGTTTGGTCGTTGCGGTCTCGATCGACAGCGGCATCACGGCGGCCGAACTGGAGGTCGAAAAGGCCAGCAGTTGCACGCTGGCGATGGCTTTCAGGAACTGCCAGGGACTGATCCGCGCCAGCACCGTCACCAGCAGCAGGTAGAACGCCAGAACGCCGAGCAGGCCGAGGACGACGGTTGCCATGTAGATCGACATGCCGGTGATGGAGGAAAAGCCGACCTCGGCGATCAGCTGCGCCGACAGGCCGAGCACCGCGTAGGGCGTCAGGTACATCGCCCACTTCACCACCATCATGGCGATTTCCAGCAGGCCCTGAAAGAAGCCGAGGAAGCCGGCGAGGCGTTCCCGGTCCACCTGACGGGAGGCGATCCCCAGCAACAGGGCCAGCACGACGATGGCCAGCATGTCCTGGTTGAGGATCGACTTGGCCGGATTGACGGGGATGAGGTTGACGAGATAGTCCGGCAACGGCAGGCGGGTCGGCGGGTCCGCCACGCTGGGCAGGGTGCGCACCGCCTCGAAGCCGGAGACGTAGCTGCCGGGCTGCAGCGTTTCGGCCAGCACGACACCGAACACCGCGGCGGCGACAGTGGTGACCAGGATGAAGCCGGCCAGCTTCAGGCCGATGCTGCGCAGCTGCTCGGAATTCTGCGGCGCGATGAGCCCCTGCAGGATCGATACGAAGACCAGCGGCACCAGCACCATGGTGATGAGGCCGAGGAACAGCCGGCCCGGCAAGGCCAGCCAGTTGCCGATCGTCTCGGCGGCATGGCGGCTGACCAGTGCGGCGTCCGGACTCAACAGGCTGCCGACGACGATTCCGACGGCGAGGCCGAGGAGCACCTGGGCCCACAGGCGATTGCGGATCCAGCCGTGCAGGTGGGATTCCTGACGCCCGAGAGCGCTGGTCTGTTCGTCGAGCATGGTCCGCATTGTGCCGGGCGAGCCCGCCGCGCCGCAAGGGGCAAAGCCGGCGCGGCCTTCGCGGTTGCCTGTCCGGCGATGCGCGGCGAAGCTGTCGCGTCGCGATTTCTCCGGGAGAATGACACTTGAGAACCGAAAGGCCGCCGCGCGTTGCCGCCGTCGGCGCCTGCCATCTGGACCGCAAGGCACGGGCCGCCGCCCCTTTCGTGGAAGGCGCCTCCAACCCAGTGGCGCTGCGCGGCTGCCCCGGCGGGGTGGCGCGCAACGTGGCGGAAAACCTCTGCCGACTCGGTGCCGAGGTGGCTCTGATCACGCGGCTGGGCAGCGATGCGGAGGGCGATGCGCTGCTGGCGGGACTGCAGGCGTTGCCGCTGGACTTCACCGGGGTCGGCCGGTCCGACAGCGCGCCGACGGCCTTCCACCTGATCGCCCTGCAGCCGGACGGTGAGATGCTGGTCGCCGTCGCCGACATGCGGGTCTACGACGAGATCACCCCGGCGCTGCTGGAAACGTTGCCGCAGAGCCTCTGGACGGTCGATGCCATCTTCGCCGACTGCAATCTGCCGTCGGAGACGCTAGGCTTCCTCGCCGGGCTGAAGCGGGAGTCGCGGTGGCTGGCGGTGAACGGCGTCTCGCCGGCCAAGGCGCCGCGGTTGCGCCCGTATCTGGTGGCCTGCGACCTGCTGTTCGTGAACCGGCGCGAGGCGGCGGCGCTGCTGGACGTGCCGCCGGAGGCACTGGGCCCGCGCGAGACCGTGGCCGCGCTGCGGTCGGCGGGCGCCGGTGAGGTGGTGATGACCCTGGGCGATGCCGGCCTCTGTGTTGCCGGCGAGAAGGAGACGGTAATGCTGGAGAACTTCGACAACCGGGTGGTGGACATTACCGGCGCCGGCGATGCCCTGGCCGCGGCCTATCTGGAGGCGCGGCTGCGCGGCGTCGACCCCCTCTCGGCGGGGCGCCGCGCGCTGGCGGCCGCGCAGTTGACCGTGGCGGTCGAGGACAGCGTCAGCCCGCAGCTCTCGCCGGCCGCGCTCGACCGGGCGGTGTCGTCATGAAGGAGCGGCTGCGGATCCTGCCGGAAATCGCCGAGGCCCTGGCCGCCCGGCGGCCGGTGGTTGCGCTGGAATCCACCATCATCACCCACGGCATGCCGGCGCCGCGCAACCTGGAGACCGCCCGGGCAGTGGAGGCCGCGGTCCGCGCCGGCGGCGCCGTGCCGGCGACCATCGCGATCCTGGACGGGACCATCCGTGTCGGCCTGACGCCGGCCGAACTGGAACGCCTGGCGGAGGAGGAAAGCGTCGCCAAGGTCAGCCGCGCCGACTTGGCCGCCGTGCTGACGGCGGGCGGCGCCGGGTCGACCACTGTCGCGGCGACGATGATCTGCGCCGATCTCGCCGGTATCCGGATTTTTGCCACCGGCGGCATCGGCGGTGTGCACAGGGGGGCCGAGCAGAGTTTCGACGTCTCCGCCGACCTGCAGGAACTGGCGCGCACGCCGGTCGCGGTGGTCTGTGCCGGCGCCAAGGCGATCCTCGACCTGCCCAAGACCCTGGAGGTGCTGGAAACGCTGGGCGTGCCGGTGATCGGCTACGGCTGCGACGCGCTGCCGGCCTTTTACAGCCGCGACGTCGGGCTGGCGGTGCCGCTGCGCCGGGATTCGGCGGCGGCGATCGCCGCGGTGATGGCGGCCAAGTGGGACTTGGGCCTGGGTGGCGGCCTGATGATCGCCAACCCGATCCCGCAAGAGCACGAGATCCCGGCGGACACCATCGCCGCCCACATCGACGCCGCCCTGGCCGAGGCCGCGGCGCAAGGCGTTCAGGGCAAGGCGGTGACGCCCTTCCTGCTGGCCCGCCTGGAACAGTCGACCGGCGGCGCCAGCCTGGACGCCAACGTCGCCCTGGTATTGAACAACGCGCGCCTCGCCGCCGAGATCGCGGGGGCCTACGCGGTATTGTGAGCTGTTGCCCTGGGCCCTCGCAACAAGTGCGCGGCTGTCCGGTTGTGCTGCGGCAAGTGCGATACAGGCGACAGGGAACTTGTGGCCCCACCCCCCTCCTAACCTCCCCCCATCAAGGGGGGAGGGATTTTAGCGAGCCGCTTCAATAAGGTATTCCCTCCCCCTTCGATGGGGGAGGGTTAGGGTGGGGGTGACGCTCTTTCGGCGGCAAGCCGTCGCAAAGATTGGGTCCGGATGCTGTCCCGATCAGCACAAGCGGCGTTAAGTCACTGCAGCAGAATCGACCTCGCCAACAGGTCTACAGCTAAACCGAACAGCCGTGGAACAAGTCCAAGCATGATCGCGGCAGGGAGGCGTGTGCGTTGCCGCGATCAAGGCTGTCATCCGGGCACTTGTTGCCGGGACCTGATGTCCTGGCCGCTCAATCGATATAAGCGTCGGAAGACGACACCACCCACCAACGTCGATGGATCCCGGGGTCAAGCCCCGGGATGACAGTCATGGGCCTGTAGGCGCTGCGCGAAAACCGCCTGGGATATAGGTTTACCTAGCTGCGCTCGGCCAGCAGGTGCCAGTGATAGTGGCCGGGGCGCTCGTGCTCGCGGTCGAACAGACTCAGCAGCTCGAAGTCCTCGAACAGCTTCACCAGCTCGGCGGCGTTGCAGTAGAAGTGCGGGTGGTCCTTGTCGCCCGCGGCGCCCTCGATAACGAAGGTGTTGGGGGCGATCTGCTTGCCGGCGCCGTAGTGGGCGTTGCGTTTGGACAGCAGGGTGCCGTGGAACAGGCCGCCCGGTTTCAGCACGCGGTGGATCTCCGAAACAGCCCGGCTGACCACGCCGCCGTCGCCGTGATAGATCACGTTGAACGACAGCACGTAGTCGAAGCTGGCGTCCTCGTAGGGCAGTTCGGTCATCAGGCCGTCGCTGAAGGCGATGTCGAGGCCCCGTTTCTCCGCCTGCTGGGTGGCGAAGTCGAGGCCGGCGGCGCTGGCGTCCATGGCGTGGACCTGAAAGCCGGCATCGGCCAGGAAGCAGGCATGGCGACCGACGCCGCAGCCGAGATCGAGCAGGCTGTGGGCGCCGCGTCCGCGCAGCACCGGCACGACGGCGGCCACGTCGGGGTCGGGGGTGAGCCAGTCGGCACGCCCATCTTCGTTCCGCCAGCGGTCGTTCCAGGCCTGGTAGGCGGTGTCGGTGTGGGCCTGGTCTTGCATGCTCATGGCGGCGTCTTCTCCCGTAAGGCCCGCCGGCTCGCAATCCGGCGCGATTGTCTCATACTGCAACAGAAAGGCGATGACGCCCCGATGATGTCACGATGATATTGGAGTGACATTCGCTGGATGATCGAGCCGATTTGTCGAGGCGGGCGCCCTGTTTCTCCATTAGGTCAGGGCTGCACCACCAGTTGGGCGCGCTCGGCGGCCATGCGGCCCCAGCCGTATTCGATAACGCGGCCGTCGGCGTCGACGTTGATCGATTCGGTGACCAGCACCGGTTGGCTGCGCGGCAGCTCCAGCAGGCGGCATTCGTTGCCGTTGGGCAGGCGTGCGGTGATGCGGGTTTCCTTGCGGGTGTAGTCGTCGATACCGTAATGGGCCAGCGCCTTGGTGACCGACCGGCTCTGCTTGTAGACCTCGATCAGGTCGGGAAAGCGCTTGGCCGGAAAGTGGTGGGCGACCAGGGAGATCGGCCGGCCATCGACCTTGCCGACGCTTTCGATCAATACCACCGGGGCGCCTTTGCGCAGATGGAGGTTCTTGGCGAGGGCCTCGTCGGCATTGAGCGTCACGGCGCGCACCAGATCGCCGGAGGGAATGCGCGACTGTGCCTTGATGTTCTCGGTGAAACGGGTGCGCTTGCCCAGCTTGTAGTCGACCATGCGTTCCTGCACGAAGGTGCCGCGGCCCTGTTCGACGCGCAGCAGGCCCTCCTGTTCCAGGAAGGCGATGCCGCGGCGCACCGTATGGCGGTTGACGGAGAAGCGCTCGGCCAGCTCCGCCTCGGTCGGCAGCTGCTTGCCCTGCGAGAAGGCCTGCGCCTTGATGTCGCTTTCCAGGGTTTCGGCGATCTGGCGCCATAGCGCCACGCCATCCCGTCGCTGCAATGTCATCACCGCCATCCTCTTTTCCCCGATCCGTCATGCAAGGTTCACGAAGATCTGCTTTACATGACCTCTGTCGTCCTTCTACCCTAAAAACATACAGACGTCTAGACGAATATAGGACTTGTCTAATGAATGTGGCCTCAACCCTCGGGGATGAACAGCACGACGCTGCTGCGTTGCCGCGTCAGCGCTGGATGTCGGTGCTCGCCAAGGCGAAGCTCGCGGAACTGGAAAGCGCCTGGGAAGAACTCGCCGACAAGCCGGCCTACGATTGGCTGCGCCAGCCGGAGATCGGCATGGTTATGGTGCGGGCCCGCACCGGCGGCACCGGCAGCCAATTCAACCTGGGCCAGATGACGGTGACGCGCTGCGCCCTGCGGCTGGCGAACGGCGAGACGGGGGACAGCCGCGTTGGGCTGGGCTACGTGCAGGGGCGTTCCAAGCGCCATGCCGAACTGGCGGCGGTCTTTGACGCCCTGCTGCAGGACGAGGTGCACCGGGCGCTGCTGGAAGACCGGGTGATCGCGCCCCTCGAAGCGGCCCACGGCGCGCGGCGCGCCGACCGCAGCCGCAAGGCCAACTCCACCAAGGTGAACTTCTTCACCCTCGTGCGCGGGGAGAACGACCGATGACGATCGCTTACGGCCTGGCCGCCCCCGGTACCCCGTTGGGGACCGGCATCGACACTGCCGAGCTGAAGCCGGGTCTGGCCGATCCGGTGCACGACTCCCAGCGCCTGTTCCGCGGCCTGTTGGACGCCATGAGCCATCCCGGCCGCCCGATCGACCTGGCGGCGCTGAAGGACGGCCCGGTGCTGCCTGAAGGGCCGCTGCCGCTCGATCCGGCCACCACCGCGGCGGCGTTGACCCTGTTCGACTACGATACGCCGCTGTGGATCGACTGGATCGCCGACACCCCGCAGGTGCGCGCCTATCTGAAGTTCCACTGCGGTTGTGCGATCAGCGACCGCAGCCAGGCAGCGGCCTTCGGCCTGGTGACCGATCCGGAGAACATGCCGCGCCTGGGGCTCTTCGCCCAGGGCGTCGACCAGTACCCCGACCGCTCGGCGACCCTGCTGCTGCAGGTGCCGAGCCTGGAGGGCGGCCCCGAGGTCACGCTGCGCGGCCCCGGCATCCGGGATGCGGCCCGCATGGCGCCGGCCGGCCTGCCGGACTGGTTCTGGAACGACTGGCGGCTGAACGCCGGGCAGTTCCCGCTGGGCGTCGACATCTTCTTCACCTGCGGCGCGACGGTGGTCGGCCTGCCGCGCAGCATCCTGGCGGAGGGCTGATCTTATGTACGTAGCAGTAAAGGGTGGTGAGCAGGCCATCCTCAATTCCCACAAGCTGATCGCCGAGGAACGCCGCGGCGATCCCGCCGTGCCGGAGTTGACGCTGACCCAGATCAAGGAGCAGATGCAACTGGCCGTCGACCGCGTGATGACCGAAGGGTCGCTCTACGACCGCGACCTGGCGGCGCTGGCCATCAAGCAGGCCCAGGGCGACCTCATGGAGGCGATCTTCCTGCTGCGGGCCTACCGCACCACGCTGACCCGCTTCGGCGAGAGCGAGCCCATCGACACTGCCAGGATGGCGGTGCGCCGGCGCATCTCCGCCGCCTACAAGGACCTGCCCGGCGGCCAGGTGCTGGGGCCGAGCTACGACTACACCCACCGGCTGCTCGACTTCGCCTTGGCGGCCGAAGGCGGTGTCGGCGCGCCGGAAGCGGAAGCCGCCGAGACCGCCGTCGACGCGGCGATCCCGCGGGTCACCGATATCCTCAACCACGAGGGCCTCATCGAGGAAGAGATCGCTTTCGACGACGGCCAAGGGGGGGAGGGCCCGGTCGCCGACCTGACGCGCGAGCCGATGGCGTTTCCCGCCGACCGCGATCTGCGCCTGCAGAACCTGGCGCGCGGCGACGAGGGTTTCCTGCTGGCGCTCGGTTATTCGACCCAGCGCGGCTACGGCCGCAACCACCCCTTCGCCGGCGAGATCCGCCTGGGCGAGGTGAGCGTTGAATTCGTGCCGGAGGAACTGGGCTTTCCCATCGAGATCGGCGAGATCACCGTCACCGAGTGCCAGATGATCAACCAGTTCGCCGGCTCCGCCGAGCGGCCGCCGCAGTTTACGCGCGGCTACGGCCTGGCCTTCGGCCACGGGGAGCGCAAGACCATGTCGATGGCCCTGGTCGACCGGGCGCTGAGGGCGCGCGAGCTGGACGAGAGCATCGAGTATCCGGCACAGGACGAGGAATTCGTGCTCTACCACTCCGACAACGTCGAGGCCTCCGGTTTCGTGCAGCACCTGAAGCTGCCGCACTACGTCGACTTCCAGTCGGAACTGCAACTGATCCGCTCGCTGCGCAAGCGCCACGGGCAGGACCGCATGGAGGCCGCCGAGTGATGAGCGCGACACGGACACAAGAGGTCGACGGCGAGGCGGGCTACAACTTCGCCTACCTGGACGAACAAACCAAGCGGATGATCCGCCGCTGCATCCTGAAAGCCGTGGCGGTGCCCGGCTACCAGGTGCCCTTCGGCGGCCGCGAGATGCCGCTGCCCTACGGCTGGGGCACCGGCGGCATGCAGGTGACCGCCAGCATCATCGGCAAGGACGATACCCTGAAGGTCATCGACCAGGGCGCCGACGACACCACCAACGCGGTGAACATCCGCCGCTTCTTCGCCCGCGTGGCCGAGGTGCCGACCACCGAGGCGACGGCGGAGGCGAGCATCGTGCAGACCCGTCACCGGGTGCCGGAAGACCCGATGACGGAAGGCCAGATCATCGTCTACCAGGTGCCGCAGCCGGAGCCGCTGCGCTACCTGGAGCCGCGCGAGACCGAATGCCGCAAGATGCACGCCTACAAGGAGTACGGCCTGATGCAGGTCTCGCTCTACGAGGACATCGCGCGCTTCGGCGAGATCGTCACCTCCTATTCCTATCCGGTGATGGTGAACGACCGCTACCTGATGTCGCCGACGCCGATCCCCAAGTTCGACAACCCGAAGATGGACGATTTTCCGGCCCTGCAGCTGTTCGGCGCCGGGCGCGAGAAGCGCATCTACGCCATTCCGCCCTACACCAAGGTGAAGAGCCTGGACTTCGACGACCATCCCTTCGCCATCCAGCAGTGGGAGGAAGACTGTGCCCTGTGCGGCGCCGAGGAGACCTTCCTGGACGAGGTCATCCTGGATGACCAGGGCGGCAAGATGTACGTCTGCTCCGACTCGCACTACTGCACCAAGCGGCGGGCCGAGGGCCATACCGGTACGCTCTCCGAATCCGCGGCCAAGGCCTATGCGGCGGCGGTCGGTGCCGCGCCCGAGCCAGCGAACCCCGGGCCAGCGAAACCCGAGCCGGCGAAAGAGGAGGCCTGAGCGATGGATACGACCTCTCCGCTGCTGCGGGTACGCAACCTGACCCATGCCTTCGGTCCTGTGCTGGCCTGCGCCGATGTTTCCTTCGAGCTGTATCCGGGCGAGGTGCTGGGCGTGGTCGGCGAGTCCGGCTCCGGCAAGACGACGCTGCTGAACTGCATCTCCGCCCGCCTGGCGCCGACCAACGGTATCGTCGAGTACGACCTGCGCACCAAGGGGCTCACCGACATCTACGCCCTGTCGGAGCCGGAGCGCCGCCTGCTGCTGCGCACCGACTGGGGCGTGGTCACGCAGAACCCGCGCGACGGCCTGCGCATGGACGTCAGTGCCGGTGGCAACGTTGGCGAGCGGCTGATGGCGGTGGGGGCGCGGCACTACGCCACGATCCGCGGTGAGGCCGAAGACTGGCTGCAGAAGGTGGAGCTCGACCTGGGACGCATCGACGACAAGCCCAAGCATTTTTCCGGCGGCATGCAGCAGCGCCTGCAGATCGCGCGCAACCTGGTGACCAAGCCGCGCCTGGTCTTCATGGACGAGCCGACCGGCGGCCTGGACGTTTCCGTTCAGGCGCGGCTGCTCGACCTGTTGCGCGGGCTGGTGCGCGAGCTGCGGCTTTCCGCCATCATCGTCACCCACGACCTGGCCGTCGCCCGTCTGCTGGCCGACCGCCTGATCGTGATGAAGGACGGCAAGGTGGTGGAGACGGGCCTGACCGATCAGGTGCTGGACGATCCGCACCACGCCTATACCCAACTTCTGGTCTCCTCGGTTCTGCAGGTGTAACGCAAGATGACCGATCAAAAGAAAGATCCGATGATTCGGGTCGAGAACCTCTCCAAGACCTTCGTGCTGCACGTCCAGGGCAGCGCGCGGCTGCCGGTCTTCACCAACCTCAGCCTGGAAGTGGCGGCCGGCGAGTGTGTCGCGCTCTACGGCCCCTCGGGCACCGGCAAGTCGACGCTGCTGCGCTCGCTCTATGCCAACTACAAGCCCGGCAGCGGGCATGTCTGGGTGCGTCACGGCAACGACGCAGGGGAGCATGAGTGGGTCGACATGGCCGGCGCCGCACCGCACCGGGTTCTGGAAGTGCGCCGCCGTACCGTCGGCTACGTCAGCCAGTTCCTGCGGGTCATCCCCCGGGTGCCGTCGCGCGACATCGTCGCCGAGCCGCTGCATGCCCTGGGCGTCGACCCGGAGACGGCGCGGGCCAAGGCCGAGGGCCTGCTGGCCCGCCTCAACATCCCCGAGGCGATGTGGCATCTGGCGCCGGCGACCTTTTCCGGCGGCGAGCAGCAGCGGGTGAACATCGCTCGCGGCTTTGCCGTCGACTATCCGATCCTGCTGCTCGACGAGCCGACTGCCTCGCTCGATGCCGGCAACCGTGCCGTGGTGGTGGCTCTCATCGCCGAGGCCAAGGCGCGCGGCGCCGCCGTGGTCGGCATCTTCCACGACGACGAGGTGCGCGAGGAGATCGCCGACCGGGTCTTCGATCTCTCCAGGGAAAGGGCGGCGGCCTGATGCCCAGTCAAACCGCAGCGGAGCAGGTTCTCACCAACGCCAGGATCGTGCTTGCCGACGAGGTCGTCGAAGGCACGGTGTACCTGCGCGACGGCAAGATCGCCGAGATCGCGTCCGGGGGCAGCGCGGTCCCCGGCGCCGAGGACATGGAGGGCGACTACGTCCTGCCCGGCCTCATCGACCTGCATACCGACCATTTCGAGAAGCATGTGCTGCCGCGCCCCGGCACCCGATGGAACATGCTGGCCGCGGTGATGGCCCACGACGCCCAGATGGCGGCCGGGGGCGTCACCACCACCTTCGACTGCGTCTGCGTCGGCGTCAGCATCAAGCACCCGGAACGCCGCGAGATCTTCCGCCCGATGATCGATGCGGTGCGCGAGGCCGTGGCCAAGGACATGCTGCGCGCCGACCACATCGTCCACCTGCGCTGCGAGGTGACCGACGAGATGGTGGTCGACCTCTTCGATGCGGTGGCCGACCACGCCGCCGTCGGCATGATGTCCCTGATGGACCACGCGCCGGGCCACCGCCAGTATCCCGACGTGCAGCGCTTCCGCGAGCGCACCATGAAGAACCTGAAGCTCAGCGAAGCCGAGGCCGATGCCCACATCGACCGCCTGCTGAGCACCCAGGAGTACCTGGTGCCGAAGAACCGGATCGAACTGGCCGCGCGCGGCAAGCAACGCGGTCTCGCCATCGCCAGCCACGACGACGAGACGGCGGACCACATCGTCGACGCGGCGGCCCTGGGCATCACGGTGACCGAATTTCCGACCACCCTGGCGGCCGCCCGGGCGGCGCATGACAGTGGTATGAAGATTATCATGGGGGCGCCGAACCTGGTGCGCGGCGGGTCCCATTCCGGTAATGTGTCCGCGGCGGAACTGGCCGCCGCCGGGCTGCTCGACAATCTGGCCTCGGACTACGTGCCGGCCAGCCTGCTGCAGGCGGCGTTCCGCCTGGCGGCGCCGGAGCACGGCCTGTCGCTGCCCGCCGCTATGGCGACGGTGAGCGCCAATCCGGCCGAGACGGCGGGTCTCGGCGACCGCGGGCGGATCGCCTCGGGCCTGAAGGCCGACCTGCTGCGGGTGGCGACGGTCGAGGGGCAGCCTTTCGTGAAAACAGTCTGGCGCGATGCGAAACGGGTGATGTGATGCTGCAGGAAGACGTTCTGGAAAAGCAGGCCTCGGCGCCGGCGGGTGCCGCGCTGCACCTGGCCAATGCCGAGGTGGTGACGGCGGAGACGACTTTCCGCGGCCGCGTGCGGGTCGAGGACGGCGTCATCGTGGCCGTGGAAGAGGGCGGCGGCGTGCCCGCCGGTGCGATCGACTGCGGCGGTGAGTTGCTGCTGCCCGGCCTGGTCGACCTGCACACCGATCACTGCGAGCGCCACGCGGTGCCGCGCCCGGGCGTGCACTGGGACCCGCTGCAGGCGGCTATCGCCCACGACGCGCAGGTCGCCTCGGCGGGCATCACCACGGTGTTCGATTCTCTTGTCGTCGGCCTGCGCGACGCGGACCAGACGCGCCGCGACCTGCTGGGCAGCATCATGGCGGCAGTGGAGAAAGGCGAGGAACTTGGCCTGTTCCGCAGCCAGCACCTGCTGCACCTGCGCTGCGAGGTGACCGACCCAACCCTGCTGGATCAGATCGGTCCGCACATGGACCATCCGCTGCTGCAGCTGGTCTCCGTCATGGAACACACCGTCGGCCAGCGCCAGTTCCCCGACGCCGAGAAATACAAAGAGGTGCTGGTGAAGCTGTTCGACGTGCCGGAGGACCAGGTGGAGGCGCGCTTCAAGCGCGATGCCGAGGCCTCGCGCACCTTCGCGCCGACCTTCCGCGAGGCGGTGACCCGCATGGCGCAGCAGCGCGGCATCCCGGTGGCCGCCCATGACGACGAGACCCTGGAGCATGTCGAGGAGGCCGCGCGCCTGGGCATGACGATTTCCGAATTTCCGACCACCCTGCTGGCCGCCGAGGCGGCGCGCGAACGCGGTATGGTGACCATCATGGGCGCACCCAATGTGGTCAAGGGCGGCAGCCAGTCCGGCAATGTCTCGGCCATCGACCTGGTCCGCGCCGGGCTGCTGGATGTGCTGGCCTCCGACTACGTGCCGATCTCCATGCTGGCCGCCACCCTGCGCCTGGCCGAGGACGACATCGGCCTCACCCTGTCCCAGGCGGTAAACCTCTCCAGCCGCAACGCCGCCAAGGCCGGCGGCCTGGACGACCGCGGCGAGATCGCCGTTGGCAAGCGCGCCGACCTGCTGCGGGTGCGGATGGTCGAGGATCATCCGGTGGTGAGGACGGTCTATACGGCCGGCAAGCGGGTAGCCTAGGGGCGCGTTTCCAGCGCCGGCGTCAGCCGGCTGAAGCGAGACTGCCAGAGCCGGTTGAGGAAGCCGCGGGCGGGCCTTTCAACGACATAGAAGCTGGCCAGGCCGGCGAGAACGGCGGCGCCGAGCAGCAGCGGCGTCGGCGCGGCCCCGTCGTGGGCCAGCTTGTAGAAGGGCTGCTGCCAGAGATAGAGCGAGTAAGACCAGATCCCGAGCAGGCGCAGGGCGCGGTTCTCGAAGAGCCGGCGTAGTGCGGGCAGGCTGCTGTCGAGGGTGGTGACGGCGACGGTCAGCAGAACGGTGCCGAGCCCGAAGCTGATGGCGACGTGACCGCCCCACAGTTTCGCGGCGATGCCGAGCGCCAGCGCCGCCGGCGCGATCCAGCCGGGTAGCCGCCTGGCCAGCGACCGTTCCCTCAGCAGCAGAAACAGGCCGGCGCTGATGAAGATCGGCGCCACCTGCACGTCGCTGCGCCAGAACACGTCGAAATAGCCCTGGCCGAAGACGGCACTGCGCAGAATGCCGTTCAGCATCGCGGCGCCGCCCAGGATCAGCATCACCGCCGCCGGGTTGCCGAGGCGGCGGCGGGCCAGCAGGGCGACGCCGGCCAGAATCAGGTAGCCGTGCTCCTCGACGCAGAGCGACCAGAGGTGATCGAACAGCGCGACCGGGTGGGTGTAGATCATCGCGTAGTTGATGGTGAAGCTGAGGGCGGTCAGGGCCGCCAGCGGGCCGTGCTGGTAGGGCGTGCCGATAAAAGCCAGGCTGGCGGCGACGACGAAGAACAGGATGCCGGGATAGACGCGCGAGAACCGCCGCGCGAAGAAGGTCGGCAGCGGCGCCTGGCGGACGAAGAGAATCTCCGCCATCAGCCGGCCGGAAAGCACGAAGAAGAGGTCGACGCCGAGGACGCTGATTCCCGGCCTGAGGTCGTCCAGCCAGAAATGCCCCAGCAGCACGGCGGCGATGGCCAGCCCGCGCCAGCCGTCTAGGTAGTCGAGATGCCGCCGGGTCTCTTCCTGCAAGATCGTATGTCCACGAAAGGTTGCGCCCGCCGTTGGCGCCCACCTCAAAGTGACGGGCGCGGCGCCCGTCGAGCCAGTGACAAGGCTGGGGCAAAGGGAACGGGCCGAGGGGCGGCATGAGCGCGGGAGGGTGAGGGGGCTTGCCGGGATCCGGAGTGCTGAGGCACTCTCGGCAGCGAAAGTGCTCTCTGTTCGTGTCGCGGCCATCATGCTCATCCGGAAAGACGACCTGCGCGGGCCCGAGATCGTGGCCCTGCTGTCAGCCCACCTCGACCTCATGCGGTCGATCTCGCCGCCGGAGAGTGTGCACGCCCTCGATCTGGACGCTCTGCGCGCGCCGGGGATCACCTTCTGGACGATCTGGGACGGGGCGGCGCTGCTGGGCTGCGGCGCGCTGAAGGAGATCGGCCCGGGCCATGGCGAGATCAAGTCCATGCACACGGCAAAGGCCGCGCGCGGGCGCGGCGTGGGGCGGGGCATGGTGGAACACATCATCGCCGAGGCGCGGCGGCGCGGCTACCGCCGGCTCAGCCTGGAAACCGGCGCCACCGAGGACTTCGCGCCGGCCCGCGGGCTCTACAGCGGCTTCGGATTCCAGCTTTGCGACCCCTTCGGCGACTACGCCCTCGACCCCTTCAGCGTCTTCATGACCCTGGAACTGGGGGATGAGCGTGTCGCATAGGAATAAAGTGGTGCGTTCGATCAACGCACCGGGTGAGAGCCGCTGCGTGGATGTCTTCCGGCGCCCGGACGGCTCGTTCGGCTTCGAGGAATACCGCCGCGACAGCGAGGACGCGCGCGGCTGGTTCCCGATCGGCTTCTACGAGGCGCAGGTCTTCGACGCTGCCGAGTCCGCCCTCGCGGCGGCACAGGCGAAGGTTCCTTGGCTCAGCGACGCGATCAAGGGGTGACGACCCTTTCGTTCATCCGCCGGATGCGTCCGGCCAGGGTGCGCATGACGTCGAGGGCGAAGAACGGGGTTTCGTGCACCAGGTAGACAAAGTTGCGTTCGGTGACCGGCACCACCTCGCAGGGCTCCAGCGCGACCACGGTGGCGCTGCGCGGGGAGCCGTCGATCAGTCCCATCTCGCCGAAGACTCCGCCGGCGCCGACCTCCTCGATCTGCTTGCCGTTGACGACGATGGCCAGGCGGCCCTTGCGCACCAGAAACATCTCGTGCCCCGCCGAGCCCTGTTCGAAGACCTGCTGATCCTTGTCGAAAGCGATCGGCTGCAAGCCGATCTTCGTCAGGATGCCGAAATCAATTTTCCGATTTTCAGGTGTAGCCACGAAACCAACCCCCCATTCGATAAGCCGCCGCAAGAAGTATCATGTATGGGACGTTTTTATTACGGCAATCTGTGGGAGGAAGGCGGGATCGACACGCAGGCGGGGTTTAGGCGACGGGCAGCGTGCCGCCATCGATAACCAACTCCGTGCCGTTGATCGAGGCAGCCCGCGGCGAGGCGACGAAGGCGATGAGCTCGGCGACTTCTTCCGGCCGGGCCGGGCGCCCGATGGGAATCCCGCCCAGCGAGTCCATGAGGCCCTGGCGGGCTTGCTCGGCGCTGCAGTCCTGCTGGCTGGCGAGACGCTCGATCAGCGCGGCAGCCGCCGTGGTTTCGACGAAGCCCGGGGCGACGCTGACCACGCGAACACCCTGGGGCGCGACCTCCTTGGAAAGACCCTTGCTGTAAGTGCTGAGGGCCGCCTTGGCCGCGGCGTAGGCGAGGGTCGCCTCGGGGAGCGGCATGCGACGCTGGATCGACGATACATGTACGATCACGCCCGAACCCTGGGCCAGCATGGCGGGCAGCAGCGCGCGGTCGAGGCGGACGGCGGCCAGGAGGTTGGCGTCGAGGGCGCGGGCCCATTGGCCGTCGTCCAGCACGCTAAAGCCGCCGGCCGGTGCCGCCGACCCGCCGACCACGTGGATCAGGCAGTCGACGCCGCCCAGGCGGTCGAGCATCGCCTTCGCCACCGCTTCGCAACCGGCGGCGGTGCTGACGTCGGCTTCGACGAAGTGTTCAGGCAGCGGCAGATCGTCGGGTCGGGTCCTGGCCGTGGTGACCACGATGGCCCCTGCATCCCGCAGGCGGCGGACGACAGCCTCGCCGATGCCTTTCGTTCCCCCGGTGACCAGGGCGCGTAGACCGGAGAATTCCCCTTCCGTGCAGGTACCGCTCTGCATCTCAGCCGATCCCCAGGGCGCTGATACGGCCGTCCTCGGCAAGGCCGAAACGGTAGGTGAGGTTGGCCGGGCTGCCCGGGAAGTTGCCTGAGACCCGCGCGACGACCACGGTGCGGCCGGCTTCGGCGCGGCTTTCCAGCGGTTCTACCGTAACCTTGTACTTGGCGCCTGTCGCTTCCTTCCAGGCGCGGATCGCCTCGGGCCCGACGATGTCCTCGCCTTCGTCCCGCACCCGGGCATCTGGCGTGAAGCAGGCAACGATCGCGTCGATGTCGTGACGGTTCTGGGCGGCGAAATAGGCAGCAAGCGTGCCGGGCAGGTTGATACCGGTCATGGGGGCTCCAAATACGGTTTTCTCCGGCCCCTTATGTGCTGCTATCCTGTCAGAATGGCAAGAACCGACAAAAAAGTAAGCTACTCACCTACAGGTAAGTTAGCGGACGTCACGCCGGAGATGGCGGCGACCGGGGCCGAGGGTGCCCTGCGGCTGCTGGAAGGCCGCTGGAAGATGATCATCCTCTTCCACCTCTTCGACCGCGGCATTCTGCGCTTTTCCGAACTGGAAAGGGCAATCCCGGGGGTGTCCCAGAAAATGCTCATCCAGCAGCTGCGCGAGTTGGAGCGCGACGGCATCGTCTCGCGCAAGATCTATCCGCAGGTGCCGCCGAAGGTGGAGTATGGCCTGACGGACTGGGGCCAGGCCCTCTGCCCGGCGCTCGATGCCCTGCTGGAATGGGGCGCCCTGAAGGACAAGCTGCAACCCGGGGCCTGACTCCGGCGGCGCTAGCCTGCGTACTTCTCCAAAAACGCCTCGATCTCCAGACTCCGGAAATCGGGCAGGGCGGCGCGCAACTGGTCGTGAGACCAGTCCCACCAGGCGAGCGCCTGGAGGCGTTCGGCGATCCTGGGCGGGAAGCGGTCCTTGATCGGCCTGGCGGGGACGCCGGCGACGATGCTGTAGGGCGCCACGTCCTTGCTGACCACGGCGCCGGCTCCCACGACGGCGCCGGTGCCGATGGTGACGCCGGCCAGGACCGTCACGCCATGGCCGATCCAGATGTCGTGGCCCAGGGTCACCGCGTTCGCCCCGCGCCAGGCGAAGACCGCCGCGTCGTCGTCCTCGGCCAGGCCGAACTGGCGGCTGCGGTAGGAGAAGTGGTGCTGGCTGGCGCGCCAGACCGGGTGGTTGCCCGGATTGATGCGTACCTGGCCCGCGATGGAGCAGAACTTGCCGATGTCGCTGCCGGCCACGTGGCAGTCCCAGGTGATGTAGCTGTAGTCGCCGAAGCGGGTGTGGCTCATCTGGGTGCGGGCGCCGACCTCGGTGTAGCGGCCGAGGTCGCAGGCCACCACGGCGGCGCTGGCGTGGATCAGCGGGCTTTCGCCGAGGATTTTCTCATTCTTGGCGGCGGGCAGTTGGGCGGCTTCGCTCATTTTCCGTTTCTCGCTCAGGGCCGGTAGTCGTTCTTGCCGATGATCTTGCCGCGCAGCCAGCCGGAAAAGGCGTCGATGGCGTAGACCGCCACCAGGATCAGCAACACGATGGACATGACCTCGTCCCAGTTGTTGGCGCTGATGCGGTCGTAGAGCAGGAAGCCGACGCCGCCGGCGCCGACCACGCCCAGGATGGTGGCGCTGCGGGTGTTGGATTCGAGCTGGTAGAGCGCGTTGGACAGCATCACCGGCAGAACCTGGGGGATGATTGCCAGGCGGATCACCTGCAGGGGGCCCCCGCCGCTGGCGCGCACCCCCTCGACCTGCTTGCGGTCGATGTTCTCGATGGCCTCGGCGAACAGCTTGGCCAGCACGCCGATATCGGAGACGGCGATGGCGAAGATGCCGGCCAGCGGGCCGAGGCCGAAGGCGCGGATGAAGATGAGCGCCAGCACCAGCTGCTCGAAGGCGCGCAGGGTATCGAAGCCGCGGCGCACGCCGAAGTGCATCCACTCGGCCCGCAGCACGTTCTTGGCCCCGAGGAACGACAGCGGCAGTGCCACCAGGCTGGCCAGTAGAGTACCGAGAAAGGCCATGGCCAAGGTCTCGCCGATGGCGGTCACCGGCTCCAGGAACAGTTCCCATGTCGGCCAGACATACGGCGGCAGCATGAAGCTCAGGACGAAGCCCAGCTTGCCGAGGCCGTCCCACAACCGCGCCGGCGCGAAGTTGAAGGCGATCAGGGTGTAGAGCACCAGCGCGGCGAAGAGGCCCCAGGCGCTCCACGTCATGACGACGCGGGCCGGCGGCGCGGCGAAGGCGGCGGGCAGGCGGGCGCGGGCGGCGGCGATCTCCGCCGCGGTCACGTCATGGGGCTGTTTCATATCGGCTCCTCATGCGGCGAGTTTCTCGTGGCCGATAAAGGCGTGGCGGATGCGCTCGCAGACCAGGTCGATGGTGACGACGGTCAGCAGGATCAGGAGGAAGAGGGCGGAGATGTCCGTATAGTACTGGAAGGAGATGGCGGTGCGGATCTCCTGGCCCAGGCCGCCGGCGCCGACGAAGCCGATGATGGAAGAGGAACGCACGTTGATCTCGAAACGCAGCAAGGTGTAGCTCACGTGGTTGGGCAGCACCTGCGGCACCACGGCGTAGCGCACCATCTGGACCCAGTCGGCGCCCGCGGCGCGCAGGCCCTCGACCGGCTTCATGTCGATGTTCTCGTTGACCTCGGAGTAGAGCTTGCCCAGCGCGCCCGTGGTGTGCACGGCGATGGCCAGCACGCCGGCCAGCGGGCCGATCCCGAAGCAGAATACGAAGATGAGCGCATAAACCAGGTCCGGCACCGTGCGCGCGATCTCCAGAACGCGCCGGCTGATGAAGAGGATCGCCGGGTTGCGCGTCAGGTTGCGCGAAGCCGGGAAGCTGAGCAGGAAAGCGCCGCAGACGCCGAAGACCGTGGCGAGGAAGGCGATCAGCACGGTTTCGAGCAGCAGCTTCAGCCACAGTTTCACCGGCAGGAACCATTCGGCCAGATCGGCGCCGAGGCTGTCCCAGCGCAGTACCGGCAGGATCTTCGCGATGAACTCGTGCAGGCGCGGCAGGCCGTTCCAGATCTTCACCGGGTCGAAATCGCCGATCACCATGCTGACGGCGAGGCAGCCGGCGAAGCCGAGGAAGAAGAGCAGGTTCAGGCGGCGCTTGCGGCTGACCATCGCCGCGTAGCGGTCGTGGAACCGCCGCACCGCCGCATTGTTGTTGGCGGCAAAGCCCGGTGCCGAAGAAAGGGGGGCGTCTGCGATGCTTCCGGGCACGCTTGCGGCTCCGATCGTCCAGAGGGGAGAGAAGAAGGGCGAAGGCCGGCGCCTGCCTGGCACCGGCCCGCCTCGGGCGCCGCGGTTCAGCTGCCGCGGTTGCGGCGGATCTTGCGGATTTCGTCGCGCATCTCGACGATCCACTCGTAACGCTCGTGGTCGACCTTGATCCAGCCGACCTGCTTGGGGTTGCCGGTCATCTCGGCGAAGGCTTCGGGGTCCTTCTGCGGGATGTCGAGAACCAGTTGCTGCATGGTGCTCTTCAACCCGGCCGGCAGGTTCTTGCGGGCGGCGAAGGGGCCGGAGGTGATCTCCGGCGACTTCCATATCCAGCAGATCTCGCCTTGCTTGATCATGCCCTTTTCCACCATGCGCTGGGGGATGCCGGCGATGTCGTTGGTGACGTGGGTGGCGGCCGCGTCGAACTGGCCGTTGACGACGCCGAGCACGCCGGTCTCGTGGGAACCGGAAAATGGCGTGGCGGCGAAGTAGGTCTCCGGGTTGTAGCCCTGCTTCAGCAGGTTGAAATAGGGCACCGCATAGCCGGAGGTGGAGTCGGGGTCGGCGAAGGCGACGGTCTTGCCCTGCAGATCCTCGATCTTCTTGTAAGGGCTGTCGCAGCGCACGGTGATCACCGAGTAGTAGCCGGTGCTGCCGTCGTCCTGCAGGCGCGATACCAGCGGCTCGACTCCGCCGTCGGTTTCCTTCCAAGCCGCGGCATAGGAAGACGAGCCGAAGAAGGCGAACTCGATCTGGTCGGCGGCCATCGCCTGGATGACGCCGTCGTAGGACGAGGCGGTGTAGATCTTCACCGGCAGGCCGAGGTTGGCTTCCAGGTATTTCTTGAAGCCCTCGTAGCGCTGGACGCGGTCCTTCTCGTTCTCGCCGGAGAGGATGCCGAAGCGGATCTCCTTCATGCCGGCCTTCCAGTCGGCGGCGTCGGCGGGGGTGTGGAAGCCGGCGGCCAGCGTGGCGGCCATCAGGGTGGTTCCCAGGGCTGTTCCCAGGGCTGTTCCGAGGAATATTCTGCGTAGCATCTGACGTCTCTCCCTTCGGGTGGCCCGGCGCGGCGCGCCGGAGAACGGGTTCGGGTGGTGCGGTAAAGGGTGGACGCCGCCTTGAGGTCCCCGGGCGCCCCTCGGAGAGCGGTTACGCGCCCAGGGCGACCCTGGCGGCGGCCGGCTGCCGAGCCGGCCGGAGAGCGGCGTTCTCGAAGCTGGGCAGGCTGGTCGAGGTGACCGCTTCGGCGAACTCCTCCCCGCCTTCTTCCCCGTCCTCTTCCTGGCTGCCGGCGGCTCCGTAGATGCGCTGCACCGCCGCCTTGGTCAGGCGTTCCGGCGCGCCGTCGAAGACCACCTCGCCCGCTGCCATGCCGACGATGCGGTCGCAGTAGTGGCGCGCGGTGTCCAGGGTGTGCAGGTTGCACAGCACGGTCAGGCCTTCCTCGCGGTTGATGGTGGCCAGCGCCGCCATCACCTTGGTGGCGTTGCGCGGGTCCAGCGAGGCGATCGGCTCGTCGGCCAGGATCACCTTGGGGTCCTGCAGGATGGCGCGGGCGATGGCGACACGCTGCTGCTGGCCGCCGGACAGGGTGTCGGCGCGCTGCAGCGCCTGGTCGGCGAGGTCGAGGCGGTCCAGCGCGGCGATGGCCAGCGCGCGCTCCGCCGCCGTGAAGCGCTTGGCAAGGGAGGAGAAGGGGCCGTGCCGGTTGATACGCCCGACCAGCACATTGGTCAGGACGTCCAGCCGGTTCACCAGATTGAACTGCTGGAAAATCATCGCGCAGTCGGCGCGCCAGGCCAGCAGGTCGCGGCCCTTCAGGCCGGTCACCGTCTTGCCGTTAAAATGAATGCTGCCCTGGCTCGGCTCCAGCAGCCGGTTGACCAGGCGCAGCAATGTCGATTTGCCGGCGCCGGAGCGGCCGATGATGCCGACCATCTGGCCTTCCGGAATATCCAGGCTCACCTGGCCCACCGCCCGGGTCGCACCGAAAGTCTTGGTCAGGTTCTGAATCTGCAGCATCGTCGGCCTCCGCTCGGTTTCCGTTGCGCCTGTCCGTACCCCGCCCGTCAACAAGCCCGCAGAGATATCCGGTTGTCTAGACGACTTGGGCACATCTGCACCCTCGACCGGATAACGGGCCCGCGACCAAGTCGCTCACGGCCCAGGTTGCCCACGGCAACGACGGAACCAGAATCCACCGGCTTTTGCGCCGGCAGACTGACGGTTTGCCGCCAGCCGCCTTGTTGCGCGGTAAAAGCTTTGTTCAACGGGGAGGAGTCTAACCTTGCCGCAGTGACTCTAATGTGACGCTGCAGTCACGCTTCTGGGTCAGTTTCTTTGAGCGCTGCCGCGGGGGAAGGCAACCTGTTGCGGGCAACGTGTTGCGGTTCGCCAGAGCTGCCGCCCCGGGCCCGTGGTGCCTGGACATGGGCGGAGAGGGTCAGGACTTCGTGGTGGAATAGATATAGCCGGCGCCGCGCACGGTCTTGATGACCTGGGGCTTGGCGGGATCGCTTTCGATCTTGCGGCGGATGCGCGCGATGCGGATGTCGATACTGCGGTCGAAGGGTTCCCAGTCCCGGTTGTGGGCGAGGTTCAGCAACTGGTCGCGGCTGAGCACCCGGTTGGGGTTGTCGGCGAAGGCCTTCAGCAGATCGAACTCCATGCCGGTCAGCGGGATGTCGCGGCCGGCGCTGTCCAGCAGCTTGTGAGAATCCAGATTGAGGGTGTGGCCGCCGAAGCGCGCCACGTGGGCGCTCTGCGGCCGGCCGTCTTCCGCCTCCGCCGCCGCGCGGTCGCTCCGCCGCAGCACCGCCTTGATGCGCGCCAGCAGCTCGCGCAGGTCGACCGGCTTGGCCAGGTAATCGTCGGCGCCCATCTCCAGGCCGACGATGCGGTCGACCACTTCGCCGGCCGCCGTCAGCATGATGATGCCAACCTGCTTTTCGGCGCGCAGGAAGCGCGCGAGGGACAGGCCGTCCTCGCCCGGCATGCGGATATCGAGCAGCACCAGGTCGACGTCGCTGCCGTCGACGGCCTCACGCAATTCCTCGCCGCCGCCGGCCGCCGTCACCCGGTAGTCGTGCAGTTCGAGGTATTCCTGGATCGTCTCGCGGATGCCCGGTTCGTCGTCCACCACGACAATGTGCTTTTGACCCTGCATGCCGAAAATTCCCTGCCTCACCCTTGCCAATGTCTGACGTTTTACACTGTTTCCTGCCGCAATTCCCTGCCGCTATCCCCTGCCGTCGCCCGGCGGCGGGTGCAGGTCGTCGAGGATACGGCCGACCAATGCCCGCACCTCTTCCAGAGTAAAGGGTTTCTCCAGGAAGGGGCGCTTCACACGCTGCAGGAAGACCCTTGCCGAAGGGCTGAGGGTGTCGCCGGAGATGAAGGCGGTGCGCTTCAGCAGCTCGGGTTCGGTGCGCTCAAGGGTGGCATAAAGGCTGGGGCCGTCCAGCTCCGGCATGCGCACGTCGCTCAGGATGACGTCGAAGCGCTGGCCCTCCATCAGGCGTAGCGCCTTCTGGCCGGACGCGGCGGTGACCACCCTGTGGCCTTGGGCGGCCAGGATATCGCCCAGCATCTGGGCCACTTCCGGTTCGTCGTCGATGATCAGAATGCTGGCGGCGGGCCTGTCGGCCTCTGCCGGCGGCGCTTTCGGCGCCGCGTCGGCGGTGGCGGTGCCGACCGGCAGGGCGACGGTGAACACCGTGCCGCCGCCGGGGGGGCAGTCGACGCGGATGCGGCCGTCATGCGCCTCGACGATGCGGTGGCTGACCGCCAGACCGACGCCGGTGCCTTCGCCGACGTCCTTGGTGGTGAAGAAGGGCTCGAAAATGCGGCTCTGGATTTCCTCGGGGATACCAGGTCCGCTGTCGGCGATGGTGAGGATCACTTCGCCGGCCGCCGCGTCGTAGAAGTCGCGGATGGCCAGCACGCGGTCGGCGGGGACATCCATCATCGCCTGCTGGGCGTTGACGATGATGTTGGTGACGACCTGGTTCAATTGGTCGGAATCGCCCCACACCGGCGGCACGTCTGGCGCCATATCCAGCCGCGTTTCAATGTTGGCGGTGCGCAGCGAATAGCCGGTGACGTCAAGGGTCACCTGTACGATGTCGCGCAGGTCGACGGCGCAGCGCCGCGGCGGCCGCTGGCGCGCCATGGCCAGGAAGGATTTCACGATACGCGAGCAGCGGTCGGCGGCGTTGCCGATCTTGGTGGCGCGCGCGACGACCCGCGGGTCGCCGGCGGTCTCCTTCATCAGCTGGGCATGGCCGACCACGACGGAAAGCGGATTGTTCAACTCGTGGGCGACGCCGGCCAGAAGCGCGCCCAGCGCGCTCAGTTTTTCGCTCTGGTAAAGGGCGTCGCGCTGGCGCGCCATCTGTTCCTCGACGGCGTGGCGCTCGGTCAGGTCGTAGGCGCTGGCGACGATCATCTCCTCGCCCTGGTATTCGATCAGGCTGGCGGTCAGCGACACCCAGATCGGCTGGCCGTCGGCGCGGCGCAGCAGCACCTCGTAGCCCTCGACGGTGCCTTTGTCGCGCAGCTCGGCGAGATAGCGCACGCGGTCCTCCGGGTTCACATAGAGGTCGGCGATGTAGGATGGCTCGCCGGACTGCTGCATGCGGCCGAAGATCCGGCGCGAGGCGGGACTTTCGTAGATCACCAGGCCGTCCTCGGCGCGCACCATCACCACCGGCACCGGCGAGGCCTCCAGGATGGAGCGCACCAGGCTCTCGCTTTCCCGCAGCGCGCGCTCCATCTCCTTGCGGTTGGTGATGTCGGTGCGGGTGACGACGATGCCGCCCTGGCGCGTCGGCTGGTTGGAGAACTGGAACCAGCGCCCATCGGTCTGTTGGAATTCCAGGTCGGTGCAGAACTTCTGGCGCAGGCGCTTGCGCTCTTCCAGCCAGGCCTCGACGCGGCCTCCGGTGCCGGCATACTGGCCGCGTTCGGCGCCGCAGCGGATGAAATCCAGCCACGGCATGCCGGGGGTCAGCATGTCGGCGCTCATGAAGTTGAAGTCGCGGTAGCGCTGGTTGCACATTACCAGCCGGTCTTCGGCGTCGTAGAGGGCAAAGCCTTCGGTCAGCGACTCCACTGCGTCCTGCAGCATTTCGCGGGCCTCGCGCAGTTCGGCCTCCTTGGCCATCTGGTCGGTCAGATCGACGACGGTGCCGATCGAAATGGTGCGCCCGCCCAGCTTGCCCAGCCGCGAGGAGACGGCGCCCCAGAATTCGGTCCCGTCGGATTTCTTCAGCCGGGTGACGCGGCCATCGAGGCGGCCCTTGGCGATCAGTTCATTGGTGCAGGCCTCGCGCTCTTCCGGCGTGGCGAAGGAGCGTACGGATTTGTAATTCTCGGTGACCGGCCAGCTGTAGCCCAGCAGTTCGGCCGCCGCCGGGCTGTGGTACAGCACCACGCCGCTGTAGGTGTCGGTCAGCCACAGCGGCAGCGGGTTGTTCTCCACCAGGGTGCGGAACTGCAGCTCGTTTTCGCGCAACGATTCCTCGATGCGTTTCAGCTTGGTGATGTCGGTGCGCACGTAGACCCGGCCGCCGCCGTGGATCGGGCGGGTCGAGGTCTGCAGCCAGGTGCCGTCGTGCAGCTGGAATTCGACCGGTTCCGTCTCCGAAGCCACGACCTTTTCGAGCCACTGCCTGTCGTCGGTCAGCCATTCCTTTCCGTCCCACAGCGGCGGTTCGACCTCCTGGCCGTCGAAGACTTTCATCTTCAAGCGGGCGCGCAGGTAGTTCTCTGTGGTTGCAGTGCCGACCATGGCGTCCGGCGTGCTGTCGTAGAGCGACGCGTAGGCGGCGTTGCAGAGAATCAGCCTCTGATCCTCGCCATAGATGGCAAAGCCATTGGGCAGGTTGTCGACGGCGTCGTGCAGCAGGCGCCACACCCGGCGGAGCTCTTCCTCGGCATTCACGCGCTCGCTGATGTCGTGCAGCTCGGCGACCACGGCCCGTGTATCACCCAGGGTTATGACGCTGGCCATGACCTCGACCGGCAGGCTGCTGCCATCGCCGCGTCTGGCGGTGAGGCGCAAGGGCGTCGGTGCGGCCTGCTCCCCGGTCTGGGTCAGCAACTGGGCGACGGTGTCGCGGTACGGGCCGCGGCCGCCGCTCTCCAGCAGGGTGTCGGCGAAGTCCCGACCGCGCACCGCCTCGCAACTGGTGCCCAGCAAGGCCTGGGCCGCGCGGTTGCAGGCCGTCATGCGGCCGTCGCCGTCGCACAGAAAGATGGGATGCGAGGCTTGCTCGATGATGGCGCGGCGCTGGCGCAGAATTTCATCGTCGTCGGGCCGGCCGCGCCGTTCGGCGGAAATGTCGAGCAGCATGCCGGTGACGGTTATATCTCCTGGCATATCCCCGGGCCTGTCGTCTGGCGGGTCGGCCACGGCAATCTCGTCGCGGCACCAGCGGGTGCCGCCGCCGGGCAGGGTGAGCCGGAATTCGAGAGTGGCGCCGCCCGCCGCCGCGGCCTGTGCGAGGCCCCGCTGGTAGGCTGCCCGGTCATCAGGGTGGATCAGGGGGCCGAAAGGGTCGTCGGTGCCGCAGAGTTCCTCGGCGCTGTATCCGGTCAGCTCGGCGCAGCGCCCTGCGACGTGGTCGAGCCGCAAAGCTTCCTCTTTCAGGCGGCCGCGGTAGAACAGCGCCGGCAGCCGGTCTTGCAGCAGGGTCAGGAAATCGCCCTGCAGGCCGTCAGACCGCGCCGCGCCGTGGGGAGCCTTCTGCGACGGCTTTGCCGGCGTCGGCCCGGGTGTGTGTCCCTGGGTTGCCGGTTTCGGGGTTGCCGGTTTCGGGGATGCCGGTTTTGGGGATGCCGGTTTTGCGGGCGCCGCTCTCGGGGCCGCCGGTCCCTTGGGTTTCTGCCTCTTGGAGTCCTGCATGGGCATGGCAACCCCCTGCATCTTCGCGGTCTGGCCCGGGCGCGTAGGCAGGGTACGTGCCGAAGGCGCAATGCAGAGTAGCCGAGGGGCGCACCAGAGAAAAGGTGGCTGCGCGATACGGGAGCTGGCCGCCAAACCCGAAGGTTGCGGCTGATCCGCCCTTGCGCGTTTCGAGGGTTCTCCCATCCCTTGACCTGCCCCGGTGTGGATTGCCGGGCCGGCATTTTCCCCAAAATGCCGGCTCGGACTCGCTGTTTACGGTAGGAAGCGCCTGAGGCCGCGGCGGGGGTGCTCCGCAGCCTGCCGCGCGGCGCCGATGATGCCGGTGCGGTCCAGGCCGATGTCGCGCAGGGTCCGGTCGTCCAGCTTCGACAGCTCGACGACGGTCTTGCGGATCCGCCTGTCCCGCAGGCCGGCGGTGAAAAAGTTGCGTAGCGCCCGCAGCAGCCCTCGGCCGGTCTTGGCCGTGGCCCGATCGCTTGCGATTGCGTAGCTGGCTCCGCCGAAGGGGCTGACGGGCCTGCGGCCGGTCAGATTCATCGGCGAGCCGAAAACGTCAGAATTGCTCATGTCTCTTCACTCGGCTCTTCGGTTGTCGGTGTAGTTTGATTGCTCGCCCAAGCCGACAGTGTTCCCGGGTCCTCCAAGGGTTCGACCGTCAGTATCAATTGACGGTATAACGCTGCGCTGTTTCGCCCCGATGTCTGCGCCGGGGGCTTTCGGTATCAATTGTTGGCCGGTCAGACCCGGACGGCTGAAACAATTGAAACAAAGGGCCCGCGCCAAGCGGCCCGCTTGGCTGTAAGGTGGCGGCGGCGTTAACGAATTCTTCGAGCCGGGGCGGCAAGAAGGTTGATATCCGCGCTGGCGGAACCTGCAGGAGGCTGACGTTGGGTGCTGTGAAGTTTTCTGTGCTGGCCGGTTTGGCGGTCCTGGCGGCTACGGCGGCGGTGCCGCGGGCGGCCTCGGCCCATCCGCACGTGTGGATCGATGCCCGCACCGAGGTGATCTTCGATGCCGAGCAGCGCGTCGCGGCGCTGCGGGTGTCGTGGCGCTTCGACGACTTCTACAGCCTCTTTGCCATCGAGGGCCTGGATAAGGACGGCGACGGCACGGTGACCGAAGACGAATTGCGGCCGCTGGCCGAGCTGAACGTGACCTCGCTGGAGGAATACCGCTACTTCACCCACGTGGCCGCCGACGGCGCCGACCTGCCCTACGGGCCGGTTACCGAGTACGGCTCGCGCTTCGAGGACGGCATCCTCAGCCTGGAATTCGTCATTCCGCTGGAAACCCCGGTCGATCCGCGCCGTGCCCGGGTCAGCTTCAAGAGCTACGACCCGACCTTTTATATCGCTGTCGAGCCCGCCCTGCAGGACCCGGTGAGCTTTGCCGGCACGCCGCCGCCGCTGTGCCGGGCGGTGCTGGAGGAAGGGCAGGACGGCGAGACGTTGAGCCTTTCGGAAACCGATTTCCTCGACCCGTCGGCGAACCAGGGCCTCGGTGAGCTCTACGCCACCACCATCGTTCTCGTCTGCGACGCGGCGGGGGCGACCCAGTGAACTGTGGTCCGGCGAACTGTGGCCGATTGAACTGGGGTCCGGTGAGCCTCGCCAGGGGGTTGCGGCGCTTTTTCGGTGTCCTTTGCTTCTGTCTGGCTTTGGCGCTCGGCCTGTCGCTCGGCCTTGCCCTGGCCGGGGCGGCCGCCGCGCAGTCGCCGCTGGTGGCGCCGGGCGGCAATCCGCCAGCCGCCGCCTCCGGCGGGCTGTGGCAGCAGACCCTCGGGCGGGTGCACCAGGTCCAGCGCGACCTGCACCGCCGCCTGGCCGCCGCCGTGCGCGTGGTGAACGAGGCCGGCAGCGCCGTTGCCACCCTCTCCCTGATGGCGATCTCCCTGGTCTACGGCGTCTTTCACGCCGTGGGGCCGGGCCACGGCAAGGCGGTGATCTCGGCCTACCTGCTGGCCAACGAACGCGCGGTGCGGCGCGGTATCCTGCTCGCCTTCCTGGCTTCCCTGGTGCAGGGCCTGTCGGCCATCCTGCTGGTCGGCGTGCTGGCCGCACTGCTCGACGTCGCCGGATTGGCAGTGCGCGACTCCGCCGGTTATCTGGAATCCGCCAGCTATGCCCTGGTCGCCGCCGTCGGCGCCGGAATGCTGTGGTCGCTGGCGCGCGGCGGCCATGCGCATTCCCATGCCCACTCCCACTCCCACTCCCACTCCCACGCCCATGATCACGGCGACCCGGGTCATGGTCACCACGATCATGGCCACGACGATCATGGTCCGGACTGCGGCCACAATCCGGCGCCGGACCCGGCCCTGCTCGACGCCGCCATGGCGCGGCGGCGCGGTCTCTCCGCTGCGGCCGGGCTGGTCCTCGCGGTCGGTATCCGGCCTTGCACCGGTGCCGTACTGGTGCTGCTCTTCGCCCTGGCACAGGGCGTCTTCCTGGCCGGGGTGGCGGCGACCTTCGCGATGTCCCTCGGCACGGCGGTGACCGTCTCGGTGCTGGCCGTGCTTACCCTCTATTCCAAGCGTCTGGCTCTCGCCCTTGTTGGTTCAGGGGGCGACCGTTGGGTCGAGGCGGCCTACCGCGGGCTCGCGCTCTTCGGCGCCGGCCTGCTGTTGGTGCTCGGCGCCGGACTCTTCTGGGGATCGCTCGGCGCTGCTGGCCCCCTCTGACCGCCGGCCCCTCTGACCGCCGGCCCCAGAGCGTCGGTCCCGGCGCCGCGATTCGCCAGGTGGCGGCACGAAATCGCTGGAATACTTCGGACAAGCTCCACAGCCCCACATTTTCCCGCTGCCGAAGCGGGTTTTTGCGGCTTTTCTGACCGAAATCGCTCGCTCTGAAATCTGATTTGACGAGTAAGTCACTGTTATGTCGTCAGAAAGTTGAAGCGTTCTCTTCTGTGGTAATCCGCACAGACCCTAACCGACCTGCCGCGTAGCCTCTCCTCATAAACAGGCAGCCGGAGCTGCACGCCCAAGGGGCGACATCACGGGTCCGGGGCCTTGTGAGCAAGAGGTTTGGTGAGACCAGGGGAAGGGAGAGCAATCAATCATGTCTGAGATCAATACACTGCTGATCGGCCGCAACCGGCTGTTTCTGGAAGGCTTGAAAAGCCTGCTGCGCGACAGTTCCTTCAACGTCAGCGGCGAAGCGAGCTGCGTTGGGGTGCTGGACGACTTCGACGAGGGCGACGCGCCCGGTTTGATCCTGATCGAGCTGCGTGGCGACGTGGCGGAACTGGTGCAGGATCTGAAGCAGCTGCAGGAAGCGCTGCCCAAATCACCGGTGGTCGTGCTGACCGACGAGCGCGAGCCGCGCACTTTGGCGGCCTGCCTGAGTGCCGGTGCGGCGGCCTTCCTGTTGAAGGACATCTCGCTGGAGGCCCTCATCCACTCGCTGAAGCTGGCCATGCTGGGTCAGAAGGTGATGCCGACCGATCTGGCGTTGGCACTGATCAACGGGGCGGCCGGCGTGCAGCCGAGCGACGGCAAGGGCATCGAGCGCTACGGCCTGTCCGACCGCGAGATGGAAATCCTGCGCTGCCTGGTGAACGGCGATGCCAACAAGGTGATCGCCAACCGCCTGGAGATCACCGAGGCGACGGTGAAGGTTCACATGAAGAGCCTGCTGCGCAAGATCAAGGCGGGCAACCGCACCCAGGCGGCGATCTGGGCACTCAACCACGGCCTGGCGCCGGGCCTGCCGTTCGGCCAGACCAGCCAGGTGCCGCGCTCTGCACCGCGGGCCAAGGAGATGGTGCTGTCGCAGATGATGGGCTAGGCAAGTAGCCTGGTCCTCCCTGCCGCTGTCATGTGCCGAGCCGCCGGTGAGTCCGGCGGCTGACGGCGCGGCCGGCCTTACTTCAGCCGGTCCCGTGGTGTTGTGAGTCTCCTCACGGGCCACGACTTGCGGCGCACGCCGGGTCGCGACGGTTGTCCGAGCGAGACATTGTTCCGAAGAACCATCCGGGTTCCGAAGAACCATCCGGGTTTCGAAGAACCGTCCGGGTTCCGAAGAATCGTCCGGCGGGAAGCGCCGCTCCTCAGAGCAGGAGCGGCAGAGGTGACGGCCCCTTTCGCGTCCGCCGGAACAGTCGTCTAGATGTCGTCGCCGTCGTCGTCGGAATCTTCATCGCCTTCCCCGTCGCTTTCCGGAAGGCCGTCGAGCAGCGGCAGCAGGACCGTGGCGGCAAGGACCGCCGCTTCGGTGCGGTTGCGGCAGCCCAGCTTGATGAGAATGGCACGGACCATCGACTTCACCCGCGCCTCGCTCTCGTCCAGGGCCTCGGCGATGCTGCGGTTGCTGTCGCCCCCGGCCAGCAGTTTCAGGATGGCGCGTTCGCTCTGGCCCAGGCGTGACAGCATATCCAGACAGCCGGCGCAGTCGACGCCGCCGGCGCCCGCCGTGGGCAGGATCGAATAGCCGTCTTCGGCCAGCTTCAGGCTCTCTTTGAGGTATTTCAGCCCTTCGCCCAGCAGGATCAGGCCGTCGGCCCGGCAGGGCAGTTCGCCCATCATGGTGCATTTCGATTCCGGCACCGCCAGCAGCACCCGTGTGCGCTTGCCCGACCAGCGGTCGATCTGGTCTTCCAGGCTGTGGAAGCGGCTGCTGTCGTTGGCGGCGAGGATCAGATAGTCGGCATCCGGCTCACCGCGGCCGTTGGACGGGAAAATACAAATATCGCCGACGCGGGTGTTGGGCACGCCGCGCAAAGCATCCAAAAGAGGGCCGGGCTCGATACCGGCGGCGACCACGGCGCAGCGCCGGTCGGGCGCCCCGGCGGCATTGCCGGTCTCTTTCAACTGCGGTTCGGTCATCTTGGGGGGAATCTCCTGCCTTTGCGGGGACGGCGCGGGCGGGAGGCCGGAAATCAGTCCCGGAAACACCCCAAGCGCCACATCAGGCGCAGCCTAACACGGCCCCCGGCGGGCGCCGCCGGCACAGGCATAGTACCACCGAGGAGGTAGCGGGCGAGGAGGTAGCGGAAACGGACGGTGCGCCGGGCGAGGCGAGGGGGTTTTTGTGGGGTCGGCGTGGGGTTTTCTCGGCGGCTTGTGGCAATTCTCACAGAGGCCGGGCCGGTGCGGCGCTATCTTGGGGGCGTCGTTGTGGAGGTCCTCCCTCAAGCCACGGCGACAGACCTTTCTGTGAGCCCAAAGCCCCGTCCGCTGCCCATCGGACGGGGCTTTATCCTTTTGGTATGGAGCGGTTCCGTCCGGCCGGGATCCGATCTAGTCGCCGGCCACGTCGTGGACCATGCGCTCCAGCTCTTCCATGTCGCTGATGATCAGCGTGCGGCCGTCGCGGCTGATCAGGCCGCTTTTGGTCAGGTCGTTCAACTCGCGGGTCACCGCCTCGCGATGGGTGCTGATGCGCGCGGCGATGTCGGCATGGGTCGGCGCCGGCGAGACACGCGCGGTGTTGCCGTCATGCTGTCCTTCGCGCGCCAGGCGCAGCAGTTCGGAGTGGATGCGGTTTTTCACCGCCAGGGTGCTGAATTCGAAGATGCGTTCGCTCAGCGAGCGGACCATGCCGGTGAGGTAAGTCAGCATCGCCATCGAGACGGCGGGATATTCCTTCAGGATCGAGCGGAAGGTCTCGGCCGAGACCGAGCCGATCATGACGTCGGTCAGCGCAATGACGTTGGCCGAACGCGGCGCGCCGTCGATGGCGGCGAATTCGCCGAAGCATTCGCCGGCCTGGATGTCGCGGAAGGCGACTTCCTTGCCCGCACTGGAGAACAGGATCACCCGCACGGTGCCCGACACCATGAAATAGACGTCGGTGGAGGCGTCCTGGTGGCCGATGATCTGCTGGTGGGCCTTGTAGTTCCGCCAGTTCACCCGCTGCGTCAGGCGTTCGATCTCACGCGCATCGAGATCGCGGAAGATCCCGATTCGCTCGAGCGCGTAGCCCGTGCCGCCCGAAAGCTTTTGATTGGCTGTCATCACCCCCCACTCACGCCGCCCGGGCCGGGCCCGCCGCCCCGAACCGTCGGGACAAAGTGCGCCAAGCCGTTACAAAACGGTACAAAGCCTGAAGAAGGCCCACCGCCGCTTGCAAAGCCACAAGCTTTGCCGATGTCCCTCTCCATCCCAGGGACGTCAGGCGGATGTCCTAAAGCCAGCGCAATACTACCTGTCGGCTTCGAGGATGCAACTGGCTGGTAGTTGCAGCTATAGTGCAATTTCACGCTTGGGACGCTGCGGATTCCGCTGCCCGCCTGTGCCCGGCTTGTCTTGGCGAGCGCTGCGCAGTATGGAGGCGCCGTCCCGCCGCCCCTAGCAGGAAGACGTTCGGCCCAAAAATGCCACAGAGCGTAACGGCTTTTTCCCCCGGTTTCGCCGGGGCGCGCCTGCGCCCCTGGCTCCGCGACATCCTGCTGCCGTTCTGGGCAGAGCGCGGTTTCGACGCCGCCCGCGGCGCCTTCGTCGAAAAATTCGAACCCTCGGGCGATCCGACATCGGACGATTACACCCGCGTGCGCGTGCAGGCGCGGCAGATCTATGTGTTCTCCCATGCCGCCGCAGTCGGGATCAGCGACGTCGGCCTGGCGCCGGCCCGGCGCGCCTTTGCCTTTCTGGAGGCGCATGCCTGGGATTCGGAGCACGGCGGCTGGTTCCACCGGCTGCAGCGCGACGGTGCGGTGCTGGACCGCACCAAGGACAGCTACGACCATGCCTTCCTGCTGCTTGCCATGGCCTGGCTGTACCGTGCCGACGGCGACGCGCGGGTCCTGCGGCGGGCCGGGCAGACCGCCGCGTTCATGGAGCAGGCGCTGGCGCGCCGCTACGGCGGTGACTTCAAGGGCTATGCCGAGCACCAGGTCTCGCCCGGCGGCTGGGCACCGCTGCCGCGCCGGCAGAATCCGCACATGCACTTGTTGGAAGCCTTCCTCGCCCTTTACGAGGCCTCCGGCGACCGCCTGTGGCTGGACCAGGCGCAACGAATGTTCGATCTGTTCCAGCAGCATTTTTTCGATGCCAAGAGCGGCCAGCTCATCGAGTTTTTCGACCGCGACTGGCAGGAGATGCCGCAGGACGGCAAGCGGCTGCGCGAACCCGGCCACTTCTTCGAGTGGACCTGGCTGCTGCACCGCTATGCGACGCTGACCGGCGACGACGGCGCGCTGGCGGCGATGCGCCCGCTCTATGACTGGGCCTGGGAGAAGGGCGTCGACCATACCGGCGACGCGCCCGGTGTCGTCTTCGAGGCGCTCGATCCCGAAGGCCGGGTGCTGGACGGCGGCAGCAAGCGGCTGTGGCCGCAGACCGAAGCGGTGAAAGCCGCTTTGGCTGTCTACGAACGGTTCGGCGACGAAGAGGCGCTACGGCGTGCCCATACGCTGCTGGCGGCGCTGTTCACCACCTTCGCCGGCCTCGACCGCCCGGACTGGCGCGAGCAGGTCGACCGCGACGGCAAAGTGATCCGCGACGGCATGCCGTCCAGCAGCCTCTACCACCTGTTCCTCGCCAGCGCCGAGGCGCTGCGCGTCTTGCCGGGCGCGTGAGCGCTTAGCGCCCGTCCTGCAGCACGTTGGCGCCGAGGCGTTTTTCCAGGCGGCGCACAAGCCAGGAGACGACGAGGATCAGCACCAGGTACTCCAGCACCAGCACGGTGTAGATCTCCAGCGGCCGGTAGACGGTGACGGAGAGTTCGTTGGCGCGGCGCGTCAGTTCCGGCAGGCCCAGCACGTAGACCAGCGACGACATCTTCAGCATGTAGACGAACTGGTTGCCCAGCGCCGGCAGGATACGGCGCAGCGCCTGCGGCAGGACGACGAAGCGCATTTTCTGCATATAGCTGAGGCCGAGGGAGTCGGCGCCGTCGATCTGGCCGCGCTCGATGGACTGGATGCCGGCGCGGAAAATCTCCGCCTCGAAGGCGCTGTCGCACAAGGCCAGCGCGACGACGCCGGCGACGAAGGGCGTCATCGAGAGGCCGAGCAGGATCGGCAGGCCGTAATAGGTCCATAGCAGCATCACCAGGATCGGGACGGCGCGGAAGATTTCGACGTAGACCCGGTTGAACCAGCGCAGGCGCTTGTCCCGGGCCAGGCCGGGCAGGGCGACCAGCAGGCCGATCAGCACCGAAAAGAAAATCGCCACGCCCGAGATCGCCAGGGTCAGCCAGAAGCCGCTGAGCAGGAAGAAGAAGTTGTCGCGCCCGCGCGGCGTCGTCGGCAGCACCTCGTACCAGCCCCAGCCGCTGCCGCAGCCGGCGAGCAGCAGCGCCGTGGCGGCGAGGGCGAGGACCGGTGAGAGGCTGCGGGGCAGGGGCGTCACGGCCCGTCGTCGCCGGCTCAACCGCTTGTCAGTTCAACGGCATCCACTTTTCGATGAGCTCGTCGAAGAAACCCTGGTTCTCCTTGATGCGGATCCAGTGGTTCAGGTAGTTCAGCCAGACTTGGTCGGATTGCCCGACCAGGAAGGCGATGTCCGCCGGCGCCGCCGGCTCCTCGACCGGCACGATGGTCAGGACGTCGTGCGCCTCGACCAGCTTGGAGGCCTCGACGTTGCTGGTGATCGACACATCGGCGCGTCCGGCCAGCACTTCCTGGAAGTCGCGCGCCGGTGCTTCGATGGTGCGGATGGTCGCCTTGGGGAACAGGGTCTTGGCCTGCTGTTCCTGGCTGGTGCCCAGGGTGACCGCCACCGTCACGCCTTCCTGGTTTATGTCTTCCCAGGAAAGGAAGCGGTCGGCGTTCTTCTTCTGGGTCAGTGGCACGGTGCCCAGGGTGTAATAGGAATCGGTGAAGCCGACGCTGCGGATGCGTTGGGTGGTCATCGAGGCGCTGGTCGAGATGTCGTATCGGTCGGCGACGATGCCGGGCACCAGGGTTTTCCATTCGGTCGGCACGAACTCGACCTCGACGCCGAGGTCCCGGGCCAGCTCGGTCATCACGTCGATGTCGAATCCGACATAGCCGCCGCTCGCCGGGTCCTTCATCGACATCGGGTTCCAGTCGCCGGTGGTGCCGACGCGCAGCTTGCCGGACTCCAGCACCTTGGTAAGGGCGGATTCCTGTGCCGCCGCCGGCCCGCTCCACGACAGCGCAGCAGCCAGGACGGCCGCTGCGATAACTTTCACCTTACGCATGAATCTGATCCCCCTTGTCGCCGAGCCCCGGATGGTCGCTCTCTCCCGCTGCCATCAAAGCAAGCACCGGAGCGGGCGGCAAGGCCGCTGCCGGCCCGGGGGCGACCCGCGTGGCCAAGGGAAGGCATTTAGAATAATTCTAATTGCGAATGCTTCTCATTTGCTCTATATAAGGAGGGTGCCCGGCGGGAGCGACCCGATGGGCCACGGCGAGGAGGCCGGAAATGAACCTGGATCTGATTAAGACAGCGACTTTTGCGGTGCTGCACTTCAGTGTCGGCTTCACCGTCACCTACCTGCTGACCGGTTCCGTCGCCATCTCGACCGGCGTGGCGCTGATCGAACCGTCGGTGAATACCGTGGTGTTCTTCTTCCATGAGAAGGCCTGGCAGCGCCTGATGGCCAAGCGTCAGGGCGTGGATTCCCGGCCGGCGGTGCCGGCCGTGGTCGCCCCGTGTCCGGTGCATCGCGCCGGTGTCCGTGCAGGTGCCTGGGGCCTGCCGCAGGGCGCCTGCGCCAAGCCGCACCCCTGAGGGGCGTCAGCGCAGACTGTTGAGGTTGGCGACCAGGGCGACCTGGGCCAGCTTCACCTCCTGGGCGATCTTGTGGGCCATGTCTCTGTCTTCGGGACAGCAGGCCATGGCGGCCTCGGTGGTGGAACTGGCGCACGCGCGCAGCGCATCGGCCATCAGGTCGCCGACCACTTTGTCGAGGGCCTCGTGCTGGTCCGCCGACAATTCACCGCCGACGATCTTGGCGATATCCTTCACCGCCAGTTCCGCGCGCTTTTTCAGATTCATACCTGCTTCCCCCAATCCACCCTCGGTATCGGGGACCAGCTTGACACAGGCCGGTGCTGCTGACGACTCCCACGCCGGAGACCCGGCGGCCGAAGGGTTGTCAGAGCATATCCCGGCGCTCGGCAAATTGACCCTAATGGGTCGGACTGGGCTCTAGAGAGCGGCGAGCGGTGCCACGCCGTGGTTGGCGGCGAGGGTGCCGAAGACCTGCCAGTTGTGGCTGTCGAGCGGGATGCCATCGGTGGCCCGGTCGCGCTCGACCGCCCATTCGCGATCGCCGGGGGCCATGACGCGCTCGCCGGGAAGTGCCGCCTGGCCGCGCAGGGCGTCCAGGTAGCGGCGTAGCTGCGCCTGGAAAGCCGCTTCTGCGATGAAGGTCGAGGGCTTCATGGCCAGGAAGAATTGCCCGAGGTAGCGCGGCTCCGACCAGCTCGACCGGAACATGTCGGCCATCTCATGGTCGAGGCGCATGCCGCTCAGCACGGCGGAGAGGATTTCCGCCATGCCGGCCAGCGCCGCGCCCTTGTAGCCGTAACCGGCGCCGCCGAGCGGCAGCAGCGATTCCGCCACCTGGGGATCGCGGGTGACCTGTCCGTCGCCATCCACCACCACGTCGTCGGGCAGTTCCCGGTCCAGCGCGCGATACTGCAGGATCCGGTTATAGGGGATCGAGCTGGTCGCCATATCGATAAGATAGGGGCGCTCGCCGTCGACCGGCACGGCGAAGCTGATCGGGTTGGTGCCGTGAAAGGCTTCGCGGCCGCTGTGCGGCAGCACCGCATCGTTGGCGTTGCAGAAAGCCAAGCCGATGTAGCCGGCTTCCGCGGCGGCCAGGCTGTAGGCGCCGGCGGCACCGAAGTGCGAGGAGTTGCAGACGCTGACCGCGCCGACCCCGGCTTCCTCGGCCAGCGTTGTCGCTTCGTCCATGGCGCGGTAGCCGGCGGCGGTCCCGAGAGCATGATCGGCATCGAGGCGCCCGACCGCCGCGGCGCGCTTTTCGAAGCGCATCGTCGGCCTGCCCTTCACGCGGCCGCCTTCGAGCACCTGTACGTAGTGCGGCAGCAGGCGCACGCCGTGGCTGTCGACGCCGCGCAGGGAGGCGCCGACCAGGGCGCGGGCGGTGTTCTCCGCCGAGGGTGCATCGGCGCCCGCCGCTTGCAGCACCGCGATGACGAAGCGTGCCAGATCGTCGCTCCTGACGCGCGCCGCGACGTGGTCGCCGCTGTGGGGGGCGGGCGCTGCGCCGCTGCGCCGGCCCTCGCTCACATCACCGCTCCGATCTGCCAGGGAATGAATTCCGCGTCGCCGAAGCCCAGCGCCTCGGACTTCGACGGCGTGCCGCTGGCAACCTCGATCACCTTGTCGAAGATTGCCCGTCCGACTTCCTCGACGGTCGTTTCACCGTCGGCGATACCACCGCAGTTGATGTCCATGTCCTCGGCCATGCGGTTATACATCGCCGTGTTGGTCGCGAGCTTGATGGAGGGCGAGGGCTTGAAGCCGAACACCGAGCCGCGCCCGGTGGTGAAGCACACCACGTTGGCGCCGGAGGCGACCTGGCCGGTCACGGAGCAGGGGTCGTAGCCGGGCGAGTCCATGAAGGCAAAGCCCTTGGCCGTCACCGGTTCGGCGTACTTGTAGACGCCGGTCAGGTTGGTGGTGCCGCCCTTGGCCGCGGCGCCCAGTGACTTTTCCAGGATGGTGGTCAGGCCGCCGGCCTTATTGCCGGGCGAGGGGTTGTTGTTCATCTCGCCGCCGTTGCGCCTGGTGTAGTCTTCCCACCAGCGGATGCGGTCGATCAGTTTTTCGCCGACCTCGCGGCTGACCGCGCGCCGGGTCAGCAGGTGTTCGGCACCATAGATTTCCGGGGTCTCGCTGAGGATTGCGGTGCCGCCGTGGCGCACCAGCAGGTCGGCGGCGGCGCCCAGCGCCGGATTGGCGGTGATGCCGGAATAGCCGTCCGAGCCGCCGCACTGCAGGGCCAGGGCCAGTTCGCTCGCCGGGCAGGTCTCGCGCACCGCCGCATTGGCCGCCGGCAGCATCGCCGTGATGCGCTCGATGGCAGCGTCGACCGTGCGCCGCGTGCCGCCGCTGTCCTGGATGGTCAGGGTCTGGAAGGTCTCGCCGTGCTTCAGGCCGTAGGCATCCAGCAGGAAGGGAATCTGGTTCACCTCGCAGCCGAGGCCGACCATCAGAATGCCGGCGAAGTTGGGATGCCGCGCGTAGCCCCAGAGAGTGCGCTGTAGCGCCTCGTAGCCGTCGCCGCTGTCGGCCATGCCGCAGCCGGTGGAGTGCACGAAGGCGGCGACGCCGTCGACGTTGGGATAGTCCTTCAGGATGCCGGTCTTGTTGAAGGCCTCGGCGATGTAGCGCGCCACCGTCGCCGAGCAGTTCACCGAGGTCAGGATGCCGATGTAGTTGCGCGTGCCGCAGCGCCCGTTGGCACGGCGGTAGCCCTGAAAGGTCGCGCGCTCCGCTTCCGGCACCATCGCGGTCGCCTTGGCGCCGGCGCAGAAATCGTAATCGCGGTCGAAGTCGGCCATGCCGCAGTTCTGCACGTGGACGTGGTCGCCCGGCGCGATGGCCTGCGTCGCGAAGCCAATCACCTGGTCGTACTTCACCACGGGCTCTCCTTCGGCGACGGCGCGGGTCGCCAGCTTGTGGCCGGTGGGGATGCGCGTGCGGGCGGTGACGCCTTCGCCGGCTACTTCGGTGCCTTCCAGAATGTCGGCGCGCGCCACCACCACATTGTCCTTGGGGCTCAGCCGGATGGTGAGGCTGGCGGTTTTCGGCCCTGTCATACTCCAGAATCCTTAGGGTTATTCAGGTGGTTATTCGGGCGCCTCAGCGGCCCACCGCGCGGCGGCCGCGCCGCTGGTCCTCGTCGGCGACCTCGCCGATGAACTCCGCTTCGGAAATGCGCAGCAGGTCCTCGGCGACCTGCACCAGATGGGCGTCCATGGCAGCACGGGCCGCTTCCGGGTCGCGGCGGCGCAGCGCCTCCAGGATCTGCCAGTGGTCGCTCATCAGCGCCGGGCGCAGCAGAGCGGCGCGCACCCGCTCGTGCAGCTTCGCCCACATCGGCGCGCGGAACTTCAGGTCCCACAGTGATTCGACGGTGCGCACCAGGGCGCTGTTGTGGGTTGCCCGGGCGATGCCGACGTGAAAGCTGCGGTCGCCCTCCTCGGTCTTGAAGCCGGTGCGGTGCTCTTGCTCCATGACCGCGAGGGCATGTTCCAGCTCGGCGATGTCGCTGTCCTGGATCTGCTGGGCGGCGAAGGCGGCGACCGCGCACTCGATGGTACGGCGCGCCTCCAGAATCTCGAAGGGGCCGAGGCCCAGTTCGTCCAAGGCGTCGTCCCCGGAGTCGTTTGGCGCGTGGTCTGGGGCGGCGCTGGCGCGGGTCAGCGGCTTGTCGCGCACCACGAAGATGCCGGCGCCGACGCGCACCTCGACCAGGCCCAGCAGTTCCAGCGCGATCATCGCCTCACGCACCGTGGCGCGGCTGACGCCCAGTTGGCGCGCCAGATCCCGTTCGGCGGGCAGGCGCTCGCCCAAGGGGAACTCTCCTCTGGCGATCAGCGCGGCCAGTTGCTCGTAGACCTGTTGGAACAGTCTCTTCGTCTGAATCATCTCGACCGGCATGGCGGCCGTATCTCCCGGTGGTGCTGGTGCTTCAGCTTCTGGGTGCTTCAGCTTCTGGGCGCTTCGGCGCCGCGGCACGATTTACGCTCGCCACAAGGTGATGATGTCTGATAGAAAGGTCAAGCTGTCAGGTGGTCAGGCCAATTTGCCCGAGCCGACAAGGACCCCGGACAGGAACAACGAAAGCCGCCGCAAAGGCGGGGTGTGCCGGAATCCGGCACCTGAACATGGGAGGAACACATGCGGATTTCCTGGAAGTCATCCATCCTTGCTGTCGGTGTCGCCGCTTTCTCGGCGGCGCTGGTTTTCGGTGGCGCCGGCGACGCGCAGGCGGCGCGCACCCTGAAGTGGGCGCACGTCTACGAGACCGGCTCGCCCTATCACAAGTGGGCCGAGTGGGCCGCCGAGGAACTGAAGAAGCGCTCCAACGGCCAATTCGAGATCGAGGTCTTCCCGGCTTCCTCGCTGGGTAAGGAAGTCGATATCAACGAGGGCCTGACCCTCGGCACCGTCGACATCATCTACACCGGCCAGCTCTTCGCCGGACGCTCCTACGGGCCGATCGCCATCGGCGGTTCGCCCTATATGTTCCGCGATTTCGAGCACTGGGCCCACTACCGCGACAGCGACCTGTTCAAGGACATGGCAGCCGGCTACCGCGATGCCACCGGCAACGAGGTCGTCACCCTGACCTACTACGGCCAGCGCCACGTGACCTCCAACAAGGCGATCAAGACCCCGGCGGACATGAAGAGTCTGAAGATCCGCGTGCCCAACGCGCCGCTCTACAAGATGTTCCCGGAGGCCGTTGGCGCCAACCCGACTCCGATCGCCTTCGCCGAGGTCTATCTCGCCCTGCAGCAGGGCGTGGTCGATGCGCAGGAAAACCCCCTGCCGACGATCCAGTTCAAGAAGTTCTACGAGGTGCAGAAGTACATCACGCTGACCGGTCACATCACCGACGCGCTGATGACCATCGTTTCCGGGTCGACCTGGAACAGCCTGTCGGACGACGACAAGGCGATGCTCACGGGCGTGCTGAAGGAAGCCGCGGCGAACTGCACCAACGACATCGTCGAGGCCGAGAACAACCTCGTTGCCTGGTTCCGCGACCAGGGCAAGACGGTGAACGAGGTCGACCGGGCGGCGTTCCGTGAAGCGGTGGTGCCGCTGCACAACGGTCCCGCGGCGACCTGGGATCAGGCCACCTACGACAAGCTGCAGGCCATCCAGTAATCCCCGACCTTAAAAAGTCCGTCCCATGACCCCACAAAAAGACGGCAAAGGGGAGGCGCCTCAGGCGTCTCCCCATTTTCCTGACGAGGACGCGCCTGTCGACCTCAGCGACATCCGTCCGGAGGACGGCATCGTCCTGGTACTGTTCTGGGTGCTGGCCGGAGTTGTCTTCCTGCAGTTCTTTTCCCGCTACGTGCTGAACGACTCGATCGGCTGGACCGAGGAGATCGCGCGCTACCTGCTGGTGCTGGTCACCTTCGTCGGTGCCGCCCTGGCGGTGCGCAAGAACAGCCACATCGCCGTGGAGTTCTTCTACCGCTACCTGCCGGGTGCCTGGGGACGCACCCTGTCGACCCTTGTCGACCTGCTGCGCCTCGGCTTCTTCGCCGCGGCGTCGTGGGTCACCGCCAAGCTGGCGCTGAAGACCAACCAGAAAATGGCCTCCATCGAGCTGGGCAAGGACGCTCTCTATTGGGTCGTCTTCGTCGCCTTCGTGGCGATGACCCTCTACGCCCTGCGCGTGGCCTGGCGGCATTGGCGCCAGGGCTACAGCCCGCTTACGCGCCCCGGCGCGCGCCAGCTCGTCGACTGAACGGAACCTTCCCGCATGTTGCTGACGCTGCTCTTTGTCATGGTCTTCGGACTGCTGATCCTCGGTGTGCCGGTGGCCATCGCGCTCGGCCTGTCGTCGCTGGTGTTCATTCTGCTGGCCGGGCAGGTGCCGGACCTGGTGGTCATCCACCGCATGGTGAACGGCGTCGATTCCTTTCCGCTGCTGGCGGTGCCCTTCTTCATTCTGGCCGGCAACCTGATGAACACCGCCGGTATCACCAACCGGATCTTCGATTTCGCCAAGGCCTGCGTCGGCTGGATGCGTGGCGGCCTGGGCCATGTGAACATCGGCGCCAGCGTGGTCTTCGCCGGCATGTCGGGCGCCGCGGTGGCCGATGCCGGCGGCCTCGGCACCATCGAGATCAAGGCGATGCGCGACGCGGGCTACGATGCCGACTTCTCGGTCGGCGTTACGGCGGCATCTTCCACCATCGGTCCGATCATCCCGCCGTCGCTGCCGATGGTGATCTACGGCGTCGTGGCGTCATCGTCCATCGGCCAGCTCTTCGCCGCCGGCTTCATTCCCGGCCTGATGATGGCCGCGGCGCTGATGATCATGGTCGCCTGGTATGCCCGCACGCGGAACTATCCGCGCGACGCGCGCTTTGCCCTGAGCATTCTGCTCAGCAGCTTCCAGCGGGCCTTTCTGTCGCTGCTGACGCCAATCATCATCGTCGGCGGCATCCTGGGCGGCATCTTCACGCCGACCGAGGCGGCCATCGCGGCCTCGGCCTATGCGCTGTTCCTCGGCGTCGCCGTTTACCGCACGCTGACCGTTCGCCGCCTGCTCAGAGTCAGCTTCGACACCATCGAGACCACGGCGGTGGTGATGTTCATCGTCGCCGCCGCCTCGATCTTCGCCTGGATCCTGACCAGCAACCGGGTGACCGAGCACTTCGCCGCGCTGATCCTGACCATCACCGAGAACCCGATCCTCATCCTGCTGATGATCAACGTCATCCTGCTGATCGTCGGCTGCTTCATGGAAACCATCGCCGCGATCACCATCCTGGTGCCGGTGCTGTTGCCCATAGTGGTGAAGCTCGGCATCGACCCGGTGCATTTCGGCGTCATTATGGTACTGAACCTGATGATCGGCTTGCTGACCCCACCGGTCGGCATGGTGATCTACGTGCTCTCGCGGGTCTCCGGTGTGCCCTTCGAGCGCTGCGTGGCGGCCACCATGCCCTTCCTCATCCCGCTGATCATCGTACTGCTGCTGGTCACCTTCGTGCCGCAGTTGTCCATGTTCCTGCCCACCCTGATCTACCGCTAAGCTGTTCGGTAGCTGCGGCAGACGGTGCCCATGACGCAGCCGTAGGAGGATTCCATCCTGAGAAAGACCAGATCGCCTCGCCGCACAGCTTCCAGCTTGCTCCGCAGATAGCCGCGTTCTTTCTCGGAAGGAGGCCTACTGTCTCTAAGGGTGCTCTCCCGGCAGGTGACTCTCTCCAAGTCTTGCAGAGTCGGCTCGTCGATCTGCTGGATGTCGGAAACAATGTTGCCCGCTAGAATGCCGTCGCAGCGGAAATCCTCGACGCCTTCAAGAGTGAGTGACTTCACTTTCTTATCAATGGTCTCGAAGGTCAGCGTCAGAGTGGCATTGCCGGGAATCTCGATCTTGCGCAACTCGCCATCGTGGATCTCCGGCAGGATGACGGTCATGGTTGGGCCTCGCGGTTCTGCAACTGTTGATCTGCATCATTAGCGCGTCGCCCGCCGTCTGGCTATGCTGTGCGGATGAGCGATACGCCCAGGATGCACGCGATGATCCTCCGCGAGAAGGCGGCGGGCCGGGTGGAGCCGGCCGAACTGCCGCGCCCCGAGCCCGGGCCCGGGCAGATCCGCGTGAAGGTGGCTGCCTGCGGCGTCTGCCGCACCGACCTGCACGTGGTCGACGGCGACCTGCCGGAGCCCAAGCTGCCTATCGTGCCGGGGCACGAAATCGTCGGCACGGTGGATGCCCTGGGCGCCTGTGTAGACGGCTTTACCCTGGGACAGCGCGTCGGAGTCCCCTGGCTCGGCTTTTCCTGTGGCACCTGCGATTACTGCACCTCCGGCCGCGAGAATCTCTGCGGCGAGGCGCGCTATACCGGCTATCAGGTCGACGGCGGCTATGCCGACTACTGCCTCGCCGACGCGCGCTACAGCTTCGCCCTGCCGGAAGGCTACAGCGATGCCGAGGCCGCGCCGCTGCTCTGCGCCGGCCTGATCGGCCACCGTGCCTACCGCATGGCCGGCGACGCCCGGCGCCTGGGCGTCTACGGCTTCGGCGCGGCGGCCCACATCATGATCCAGGTGGCTCTGTGGGAGGGGCGGGAGGTCTATGCCTTCACCCGGCCCGGCGATACCGAGGCGCAGACTTTCGCCCGCAGCCTGGGCGCCTCCTGGGCCGGGGCCTCCGGCGCGGCGCCGCCGGAGGAGCTGGACGCCGCCATTCTCTTCGCCCCGGTCGGCGCGCTGGTGCCGGAGGCGCTGAAACGCGTCGCGCGCGGCGGCACCGTGGTCTGTGCCGGCATCCATATGAGCGACATCCCGAGCTTTCCCTACCGCATCCTCTGGGAGGAACGCTCGATCAAGTCCGTTGCCAACCTGACCCGCAAGGACGCCGAGGAATTCCTGGCGCTGGCCCCCCGTGTGCCGGTGAAGACCCACACGAAGGACTATCCCCTGGCCGAGGCCAACCGGGCCCTGGACGACCTGCGCCAGGGCCGCCTGCAGGGCGCCGCCGTCCTGAAGCCCTGAAGGGGACCGTGCGTCTCTCCCTTGGGCTTTCCCTTGGGCCCTTCCTTGACCCCCTCCCTTGAAAGGCCCCCGAAAACTCACGATCTTTATGGTTAACGGCTGCTTTACCCTGCTGGCGCCAGGATGCGCCCGGCAGGTCGGCCTCCGCGGCCGATCCTTACCGGACCTTAGGGACTTGGGCGCTACTCTTGCGTCAGGACATGAGCGGACCGCTGCGCCTCCAGGCGGCCCGTCGGACAGGCCGCGGGATAAGGGCCCTGTCCAACAGCCTGGGTGATGGGCGGGGGCCGGAACTTTGCGAGAAGGCATCATGACCCTGGGTCCTGAGAAGGAGGGGACGCCAAGCATCCGGCAGGCCGGGGCTGAGGGCGGAGCCCATCCTTGGGACCGTAGCTATCCGGCGGGCCTGACCTGGGACGAGCCGGTGCTGCGCGAGCCGCTGCACCTGGCGCTCGACCGCGCCGTCGCGGACTACGGCCAACACCCCTGTCTCGATTTCCTCGGCCGGATCTACAACTACGACGAGGTCGGCGCCCTGGTGGCCCGCGCCGCCAAAGGGCTGCAGGACCTCGGCGTCGTCAAGGGCACCCGCGTCGCGCTGTTCCTGCCCAATACCCCTTACTACGTGATCTGCTATTTCGCCGTCATGAAGCTGGGCGGCATCGTGGTCAACGTGAACCCGCTCTACGCCGAAGAAGAGGTGCACGAACTGCTGGCCGATTGCGGCGCCGAGTACGCCGTTACCCTGGATCTGAAGCTGCTGCTGCCCAAACTGGTCTCGGCGCTGGGGCCCGGTGTGGGGAAAAAGTGCGCGCTGAAGAAAATCGTCGTCGGCACCATGGGCGAGATCCTGCGCTTCCCCAAGCGCCAGCTCTTCGCCATCGCCAAGCGCGGCGAGCTGTCCAAGGTGCCGGTCGACGACGACCGCTACCTGCGCTTCGCCAGCCTGATCGACAACGATGGCGACTTCCGGCCCGCCGAGATCGCCGTCGACGACGTGGCGGTGCTGCAGTACACCGGCGGCACCACCGGGCTGCCCAAGGGCGCCATGCTGACTCACGGCTCGATCTCGGCCAACGTCAGCCAGCTGCACCGCTGGTTCATCGGCGTGCGTTCCGGCGAGCAGCGGGTGCTCGCCGTGCTGCCGCTGTTCCATGTCTTCGCCATGACGGTGAACATGCACCTGGGCATCCGCATCGCCGCCGAGATCATCCTGCTGCCGCGCTTCGAGATCGAAACCCTGCTGAAGACCATCGCGCGCAAGAAGCCGACCTTCTTTCCCGGGGTGCCGACGCTGTTCAACGCGGTGCTGCACTACCCGAAGCTGGAACGCTACGACCTCTCCTGCATCCAAAACAGTATTTCCGGCGGCGCCGCCCTGCCGCTGCCGGTGCGCGTCGCCTTCGAGAACCTGACCGGCGGCAAGCTGTTCGAGGGTTACGGCCTTTCCGAGGCGTCCCCGGTGGCGACCTGCAATCCGGTCACCGGTGAAAGCCGGGCCGGGTCCATCGGCCTGCCGCTGCCCGGCACCGAGATTGTCATCCGCTCGCTGGACAACCGCGATGCCCCGCTGCCGCTGGGCGAAAAGGGCGAGATCTGCCTGCGCGGCCCGCAGGTCATGGCCGGCTACTGGCAGCGCCCGGAGGCCTCGGCGGAGACGCTGCGCCACGGCTGGCTGCACACCGGCGACGTCGGCTTCATGGACGAAGACGGCTATACCTACCTGATCGACCGCCTGAAGGAGGTCATCATCTCCGGCGGCTACAAGGTCTATCCGCGCCACATCGAGGAAGCCATCCACCGCCACCCGGCCGTCGCCGAGGTGACGGTCTGCGGCGTGCCCGACGACTACCGTGGCGAGGTGCCCAAGGCCTTCGTGTGCCTGAAGGACGGCGAGAGCCTGACGCCCGAGGCGCTGCGCGCCTTCCTGGTCGGCATTCTGTCGCCGATGGAAATGCCGCGCCAGGTGGAATTCCGCGATGCGCTGCCGAAGACGATCATCGGCAAGCTGTCGAAAAAAGAACTGATCGCCGAGGAGCGTGCCAAGCAGGCCGACCGGCGCGAGAACACGCAGATGCAAGACGGCGAACCGCCGCGGCTTGAAGAGACGAAAGGTCTTTGACGATGGAAAAGAACGTTGTGATCGCCGGCTATGCCCGCTCGCCCTTCACCTTCGCCCACAAGGGCGAGATGGTGAAGCTGCGGCCCGACGAGATGGCCGCCCAGGTGGTGCGCGGCCTCTTGGACCGGACCGGCATCGACCCCGAGGACATCGAAGACCTGATCGTCGGTTGCGCTTTCCCGGAAGGCGAGCAGGGCCTGAACGTCGCGCGCCTGATCGGCTTCCTGGCGGAACTGCCGATCTCCGTTGCCGGAACCACCGTGAACCGCTTCTGCGGTTCCTCCATGCAGGCGATCCACATGGCCGCCGGCAACATCCAGATGAACGCCGGCGAAGCCTTCATCTGCGCCGGCATCGAGTCCATGAGTCGCGTGCCCATGGCCGGTTTCAATCCGCTGCTGAACCCGGGCCTGGCCGAGCGCTTCCCCGCCGCCTACATCTCCATGGGTGAGACGGCGGAGAACGTCGCGAGACGCCACCAGATCACCCGCCAACGCCAGGAAGAGCTGGCCGTGCTCAGTCACCGCAAGGCGGCGGCCGCGCGCAGCGAGGGCAGACTGAAGGACGAGATCGTTGCCGTCGACGTGAAGGGCAGTGCGGTCAGCGCCGACGGCTGCATCCGCCCGGACACCTCGGCCGAGGGGCTGGCGGCGCTGAAGCCGGCCTTCGCGCTGGACGGCAGCGTCACCGCGGCGACCTCCTCGCCGCTGACCGACGGCGCTTCGGCGGTGCTGGTGACCTCCGAAGACTATGCCAAGGCGCACGGCCTGAAGCCGCTGGCGATCATCAGGGCCATCGCGGTGGCTGGCTGCGATCCGGACGTTATGGGCATGGGGCCGGTGGCGGCAACCCGCAAGGCCCTGCAACGCGCCGGGCTTGCCATCGGCGACATGGACATTATCGAACTGAACGAGGCCTTCGCCGCGCAGGCGCTGGCCTGCGCCGACGAACTGGGAATCGACCTCGACAAGACCAACCTGGACGGCGGCGCCATCGCGCTGGGCCATCCGCTGGGCGCCACCGGCGCGCGCATCACCGGCAAGGCGGCGGCGCTGCTGCAGCGCGAGGGTAAGCAGTTCGCCCTGGCGACCCAGTGCATCGGCGGCGGCCAGGGCATCGCCACCGTCCTGGAGGCCGCATAATGGCCATCAATCAAGCAGCGGTGATCGGCGCCGGTGTCATGGGCGCCGGCATCGCGGCGCAGCTCGCCAATGCCGGCGTGCCGGTGCTGCTACTGGACATCGTGCCTGAAGGGGTGGAGAACCGCTCGGCGCTGGCCGAGGGTGCTATCGCGAAAATGCTGAAGGCCGATCCGGCCCCCTTCATGTGGAAGCGTGCCGCCCAACTGGTGACGCCCGGCAACCTGGAAGACGATCTCGACAAGCTGGCCGCCTGCGACTGGATCGTCGAGGTCGTGCTGGAAGATCCGAAGGTGAAGCGCGACCTCTATCAGCGTCTGGAAAAGGTCCGCAAGGACGGCTCGATCGTCTCCTCCAACACCTCGACCCTGCCGCTGAAGCTGTTGATCGAGGGTCTGCCGGAACGTTTCGCCAAAGACTTCCTGATCACCCACTTCTTCAATCCGCCGCGCTACATGCCGCTGCTGGAACTGGTGGCAGGCGACAAGACACGGCCTGAGGTCGTCGAGGAGATGGCGGCGTTCGGCGACCGGGTGCTCGGCAAGGGCATCGTGCATTGCCACGACACGCCCGGCTTCGTCGCCAACCGCATCGGCACCTTCTGGCTGCAGTGCGCCCTGGTGGAAACCCTGGACCGTGGCCTCAGCGTTGAGGAGGCCGACGCGGTCATGGGCCGCCCGCTGGGCATTCCCAAGACCGGCGTCTTCGCGCTGCTCGACCTCGTGGGTCTGGATCTGATGCCCAAGGTGGATGCCTCGCTGGCGGCGACCTTGCCGAAGGACGATGCCTACCAGGGTCTGCGCCGGCCCTTTCCGCTGCTCGATAAGCTGATCGCCGAGGGCTACACCGGCCGCAAAGGCAAGGGCGGCTTCTACCGCCTGAACCGCGACGGCGGCGGCAAGGTGAAGGAAGCCATCGACCTGACCAGCGGCGACTACGCACCTGCCGCCAAGGTGTCGCTGGCCTCGGTTTCCGCCGCGCGCCACGGCGGCGCCAAAACGCTGGTCGCCCATAGCGACAAGGGCGGCGCCTTCGCCTGGGCGGTGATGTCGCAGGTGCTGAGCTACGCCGCGTCCCTGGTACCGGAGATCGCCGATGACATTCCCTCGGTCGATCGCGCCCTGCGCCTGGGCTACAACTGGAAATTCGGACCCTTCGAACTGCTCGACAAGCTGGGCGCCAAGGACGTCGCCGACCGCCTGAGCGAAGAAGGCCGCGCGGTACCGCCGCTGCTGGCGAAGGCGGCCGCCGGCGACGGCTTCTACCGGGTGAAGGACGGCCGGCAGCAAGTCCTCACCGTCGATGGCGACTATGCGAACGTCGTGCGCGGCGACGGCGTGCTGCTGTTGTCCGACATCAAGCTGCAGGGCCCGCCGCTGGCAACCAACGGCTCGGCGTCGCTGTGGGACATCGGCGACGGCGTGGCCTGCCTGGAAGTGCACACCAAGATGAACACCATGGATCCTGAGGTGTTCAAGATCATCGCCAAGGCGGTGGAGATCGTGCCGCGCGACCACAAGGCGCTGGTCATCTACAACGAGGGCTCACACTTTTCCGCCGGGGCCAACCTGGGCCTCGCCATGTTCGCCGCCAATGTCGGCGCCTGGCCGATGATCGAGGAGATGGTCGCCGAGGGACAGAAGGTCTATACGGCACTGAAGCGCGCGCCCTTCCCGGTGGTGGCGGCGCCCTCGGGCCTCGCATTGGGCGGCGGCTGCGAGATCCTGCTGGCCTCCGACGCCGTGCAGGCTCATGCGGAAAGCTACATCGGCCTGGTCGAGGCCGGTGTCGGCGTGGTGCCGGCCTGGGGCGGCTGCAAGGAACTGCTGACGCGCTATGCCCACGATCCGCGCCGGCCCAAGGGGCCGATGCCCGCGGTGGCCGCGGCCTTCGAGACCATCGGCATGGCCAAGGTGGCCAAGTCCGCCTTCGAGGCCAAGGAACTGGGCTTCCTGCGTGCCACCGACCAGGTGACCTTCAACCGCGAACGCCTGCTGGCCGACGCCAAGAAGCGCGCGCTGGAATTGGTCGAGGGCTACACGGCGCCGGAGCCGGCCGACCTGTTCCTGCCCGGGCCGTCCGGCAAGACGTCGCTGGGCTTCGCGCTGCGCGATCTCTTCGCCAAGGGCCAGGCGACCGAGCACGACATGGTGGTGGCAACGGTGCTGGCCGAGGTGCTGACCGGCGGCCCCGAAGCCGACTTCACCGAACCGACCGGCGAAGACAAGGTGATGAAAATGGAACGCGCCGCCTTCATGCATCTGGTGAAGACGCCGGGCACTCTGGCGCGGGTCGAACACATGCTGGAAACCGGCAAGCCCCTTCGCAACTAGCGGGCGGAATTAGGAAGACGGAAACATGGTCACTTATAACGCTCCCCTGGACGATATCCGATTCCTGCTCTACGACCTGCTCGACTACGAGGGGCAGGTGGGGGCGCTGCCCGGCTACGAGGAGGCCAACCGCGAGCTGGTCGACGCGGTGCTGGAGGAAGGCGCCAAGTTCTGCACCAACGAGCTGTTGCCGCTGAACCGCAGCGGCGACGAGGCGGGCTGCGTCTTCGACAACGGTGTGGTGCGCACGCCCGAGGGCTTCAAGGAACTCTACGCCACCTTCTGCGAGGCCGGCTGGAACGGCCTGTCGCTGAACCCCGATTACGGCGGTCAGGGCCTGCCGAAGACCCTGCAGTTCGTCATGACCGAGCTGATCTGCTCGACCAATCTCAGCTTCGGCATGTATCCGGGCCTGACCCACGGCGCCTGCAACGCACTGGAACTGCACGGCAGTGACGCGCAGAAGCAAACCTTCCTGCCCAACATGATTTACGGCCGCTCGACCGGCACCATGTGCCTGACAGAGCCGCACTGTGGCACGGATCTAGGGCTTATCAGGACGAAGGCGGAGCCGCAGGGCGACGGCACCTACAAGATTACCGGCACCAAGATCTTCATCTCCGCCGGCGAGCACGACATGAGCGAGAACATCGTCCACCTGGTGCTGGCGAAGCTGCCGGACGCGCCGGAGGGCTCCAAGGGTATCTCGCTGTTCATCGTGCCGAAGTTCCTGGTGAAGGAAGACGGCAGCCTGGGCGCGCGCAACGGCGTCACCTGCGGCGCCATCGAACACAAGATGGGCATCAAGGCCTCGTCGACCTGCGTGATGAACTTCGACGCCGCCGAGGGTACGCTGGTCGGTGCGCCGCACAGCGGCATGGCCAAGATGTTCACCATGATGAACGTGGCGCGCCTCGACGTCGGCATCCAGGGGCTTGGGCTGGCGGAGACCGCCTACCAGTCGGCGGCGGCCTATGCGAAGGAGCGCCTGCAGGGCCGCTCCCTGGCCGGCCCGGTGCACCTGGACAAGGCGGCCGACCCGATCATCGTGCATCCGGACGTGCGCAAGAACCTGCTGACCATGCGCGCGCTGAACGAGGGATCGAGGGCGCTGGCGATCTGGGTCGCCCTGGCAGTGGACATCGCCGAGAAGCACCCCGATGCGGCCAAACGTCAGGAGGCCGACGATCTCGTCGCCCTGATGACGCCGATCATCAAGTCGTTCTTCACCGACTATGGTTTCGAGGCGACCAACCTGGGCATGCAGGTCTACGGCGGCCACGGCTATATCCGCGAGCACGGCATGGAGCAGCTGGTGCGCGACGCGCGCATCGCGCAGCTCTACGAGGGCACCAACGGCATCCAGGCGCTGGACCTGGTGGGGCGCAAGCTGGGCCAGAACATGGGCCGCCTGCTGCGCCGCTTCTTCCACCCGGTCCAGGCCTATATCGAGACTGGCATGGAAAAGCCCGAGCTGGCAGAGTTCGTCGCGCCGCTGGCCAAGGCCCTCGGCCGTCTGCAGCAGTCGACCCTCTGGGTCGCCCAGCAGGGGATGAAGGACCCGGAGGAGGCCGGCGCCGCGGCGACCGACTACCTGAACCTCTTCGCCTACACCGCGCTGGCCTATATGTGGTGCCGCATGGCCGAGGCGAGTCTCGCCAAGCGGGACGACGATCCCACCGGTTTTCACGAGGCGAAGCTGGCGACGGCGCGTTTCTTCTTCCAGCGCCTGCTGCCCAAAAGCTCCGGCCACTTCTCCGCCCTCATGGCCGGGAAGGCGCCGGTCATGGCGCTGAAGGAAGCGGCGTTTTAGCGCGGCTGCGTTTGCTCGCGACGTTCATCAAACTCTTGCCACAGCCAAAGCTGTCGTCCCGGCACTTGATGCCGGGACCCATCGGTCGTCGCCCTGCGGTCACGTCATTGGATCCCGGGGTCAAGCCCCGGGATGACAGTGGTGTCGCGGTGAGGATCGCGGCGTCTCACCCCCGCTCGATGCGGCACTGGAAGCAGTTGTTGGTCGACGAGCGCAGGTGGAGGTAGGCGATCTCCGGGCGCTGGAACAGTTCGGCGGCCCGGCTCTCGATTTCCGTCGTCGGAATCACCTTGCCCGTGCCGTAGACGATGCGGTCGTCATGGCCGTAGCCGCGCATCAGGATGACCTCGCCCCGCACGAAGATTCCCGGCTTGCCGGCGGTTTCGTCGTAGCGCGGACAGTCCTCGGCATGGATGAAGATCGGGCCGATCTCGGCATAGGGCTGCGGAGCCGGGAAGGGCCGGTGGGCCAGCACCAGCATGGGCGCGCCGCCGGCGATGTCGTCCAGACAGTAGCGGCAGGGATTGCCGCCGCCATCGGAGACCTGGCGCTCGGGCGTCTGGCCGTGGGCGTCAGGGTTGCCCTGGCGCAGGGACGTGACGGTTTCGCCGTCGAGGGCGACGAAGCGCAGGCTGGTCATAAGATGTCTCCGCTGGCTGAGAGTGCCCAATTGAAGCCGGTCTTCGCATCGGCCTCTATCCGCTTCTTGCGCCGCTGTACGGAAATTGCTCCCCTTCTGCACGAACCAGAGCGGAGGGGGACATGCGCGGGGCGAAACGGACAAAGATCAAGCGGCTCACGGCGCTGTCGGCGGTGATCGTCAGCGGCAGCTCGGGTACCGGCCTGGCGACGGCGGGGGCTGTGATCCGCGCCGGCGCTGAACGCCTGCCGCCAGGTGGGGTATCGGTGATTGACAGCTCTACGCGGCGGGGTATGTATCACCGATCTGCCGCTTAGCCAGTCTGGAGAAACCGGTGTGAGCATTCAAACGGAACGCCTGCCGATTCCGGTCGAGACGGAACGCCTGTTGCTCAGGCCTTTCGTCGCGAACGATTTCGAAGACCTTTGTGCGTTTCAGACGCTGCCGGCAGTGGCGCGCTATCGCTACGCCGAACCGCGCAGCCGGGAAGAGACTCGCGCGCTTCTCGATGGCTGGCTCTGCAACGGCGGCTTCGAGGCTGACGACGACAAGCTGATCCTGGCGGTGGCATTGAAGGACAAAGGGCGGGTGATCGGCCAGGTGGGGTTGACCCTGCGCAGCGCCCGGGACCGGCAGGGGGAGATCGGCTTCCTGATGCATCCTGATTTCCATGGCCGTGGTCTGGCCGGCGAGGCCTGCCTGACTTTGCTGGATCTTGGCTTCAAGCACCTTGCGCTGCACCGCGTCTATGGGCGCTGCAACGCACGCAACACGGCTTCGGCCCGGCTGATGGAACGGCTGGGCCTGCGCCGTGAGGCAGAGTTGCATGAGAACAAGTTCGTCAAGGGCGAGTGGACCAGCGAACTGATCTACGCTGCCTTAGGCCGCGAGTGGACACAGAGCCGCGCCGATTAAGTTCCGGACTGGATTTGCACCACGAGACGGCGGCATTCTAGACTGTCGCCGTTCCCGGCTCCGCGAGTCGGGAGACGTTCCAATTCTTGGGAGATCTCCATGCCCTACCTGGCGGACCAGGGACGCTACGAGTCGATGACCTATAACCGCTGCGGGCGCAGCGGCCTGCGGCTGCCGGCGCTGTCGCTCGGCCTGTGGCACAACTTCGGCGACGATCGTCCTTTCGAGACCGGCCGCGCGATCTGCCGCCGCGCCTTCGACCTGGGCATTACGCATTTCGACCTTGCCAACAACTACGGCCCGCCGCCGGGTGCCGCCGAGGCCAACTTCGGGCGCCTGCTGAAAACCGACTTCGCGCCCTACCGCGACGAGATGATCATTTCCTCGAAGGCCGGCTATCTGATGTGGCCGGGGCCTTATGGGCAGTGGGGCAGCCGCAAGTACCTGCTGGCCAGCCTGGACCAGAGTCTGATGCGGCTGGGCCAGGACTACGTGGACATCTTCTATTCCCACCGCTACGACCCCGACACGCCGCTGGCGGAAACCATGGGCGCGCTGGACTCGGCGGTGCGCCAGGGCAAGGCGCTCTATGCCGGCATCTCCTCCTACGGGCCGCAGAAGACGCGTGAGGCGGTGAAAATCCTGCGCGATCTGGGCACGCCCTGCCTGATTCACCAGCCGAGCTATTCGATGCTGAACCGCTGGATCGAGACCGACGGCCTGCTGCCGGTGCTGGCGGAGGAGGGCGTCGGCTGCATCGCCTTCTCACCGCTGGCCCAGGGCATGCTGACCGACAAGTACCTGAAAGAGGTGCCGGAAGGCAGCCGCGCCACCGCCGGCAAGTCGCTGCGGCCGGAGTTCATGACGGAGGAGAACCTGGCCAAGGTGCGCGGCCTGAACGAGATCGCCAAGGCGCGCGGCCAAAGCCTGGCCCAGATGGCCATTGCCTGGGTGCTGCGCGATCCGCGGGTCACCACGGCGCTGATCGGCGCCAGCCGCGTCAGTCAGGTCGAAGACTGCGTCGCTGCCCTCGACAAGCGCGAATTCAGCGATGCGGAACTGTCTGAGATCGATGCGCTAGCGGCCGACGGCGGCATCAATCTCTGGGCCGCTTCCAGCCAGCACGGGTGAGGCGTTAGCGCGCCAGCAGGCCGCTGCCGGCGATGCCGTCGAAGATGAACTGCACCGCCAGGGCCGCCAGCAGCACGCCGAACACGCGGGCGATGACATGCAGGCCGGTGACGCCCAGGAAGCGCTGGATCTGCGCGGCGACGAGCATCAGGGCGAAGGTCGCCGTCAGCATGGCGATCAGGCAGCCGACGACGATGCCGATAGTGGCGGGGTCGCCCTCGGCACCGGCGACCAGTAGGATGGTGGCGCCCATGGTGCCGGGCCCGGCGATCAGCGGGGTGGCCAGGGGAAACACCGAGATGTCCTGCTTGCCGGTCGCCTCGCGGTTCTCCTCCTCGGTGGTGGTGACGCCGCCGGAGGAGCGGGCGAAGACCATGTCGATGGCGATCAGCAACAGCAGGATGCCGCCGGCCGTCCTGAGGGCGGGCAGGGATATCCCGAAGAGGTGCAGCAGGGAATCGCCGAACACGGCGAAAAGCAACAGGATGCCCAGGGCGATGAGGGTGCCTTTCAGGGCGATGGCACGGCGCTCGCGGGTCGTGTTATTGGGCGTCAGGGCGGCGAACAGCGCGGCCACGTCGAGCGGGCCGATGGTCGCAAAGAACGTGGTCGAGGCGACGAGCGCGGTTTCCAGCATAACCCGGATCGGAAAAGGGACGGTGTACCGCGCGCATCCTGGCAGGGCGTCCGGGAAAGGTCCAGCCGGGCATCCGCTTGGCGCGACGCGGCAGGGGATGAGGGAGAGAGTGGAAATCCTTAAACCCTGATATAGTATAGTCCCCGAGGTCAGCAGGGTTGCGGATTCCGGGTGCCGAATAGGGGTGCTGCGGGAAGGACCGTGGCCCGCCATGGCAAGGTGGGGTGCCGTGATCACGTCGATCAAGAGTCAGCGCCTGCGCGCACTTCTCGAACACTACCTGGAGGCACGGGGCAGCAAACGCATGCCGGCGCGCCAGGATATCGACGCGATGCAGTTGGGGCCCGTGCTGCCGATCATCTGGGTCAATGCCTACGAACCGGGAGCCGGAACCTTCCGCTACCGCCTGGCGGGCGAGGAGGTCAACGACATCTTCGGCGGATCGGTCGCCGGCCGCCTGCTGTCCGACTTCGTGCAGGGCGACCGCTTCGAGGCGACCAACAGAAACTTCCTGAAGGTGATCGGCGAACAGGTGGCGCTGCTGGCCTCCGGCCCGGTCTACCGCTGCGCCGATCGCATCGCCATGGGCGAACGCCTCGCCCTGCCACTCAGCAGCGACGGCGAGACCGCCGACGGCATCATCGGCGCGACGGCGCGCGATGCCCTGGTCGACTTCAGTGCCGTCTCCATGAGCGCGCAGAAGGTCGACTTCATCTCCATCGACGACCTCGAGCAGGTCTTCAAGCGCGCGGTGGGAGATTAGTCGGCCTTTTTGCGCAGGTGGCTTGCGACCTTGCGCTCCAGCAACCGCACCAGATCCGGATCCATGAAGGCATAGTTGTCGGGGATGCCCAGAACGACGAGACGCTTGTCGCGCAGCCAGGCGCGGAACCGCTGCGTCACCCAGGCGCGCTGCGCCTTCTCCATGACGAAGACGATATCGGCCCAGTCGATCAGGTCCGCTGTCAGCGGCGTCTCCGCATCCTTTGCGGTGCCGGCCGAAATTGCCTCGATGCCTTCGTACCGTGTGAAAACGGCCTCCGCCGTCGGGCTGCGCAGCCTGTTGCGGCTGCAGACGAAAAGCAGGCGCGTCAATTGGGCAATGGCGCCGCGCTCACCATACCGGACGGCCGGTGAGGGGATAGCGCGGGTCGCTGTAGCCCGGCGTCGAGGGGTGGCCCGGCGTGACCAGGGAATCGAGTAACGCCTCGTCCTCTTCGTCGAAGCCGTGGTCGAGGGCGCCGAGGTAGCCTTTCCACTGCTCCAGGGTGCGCGGGCCGGCCAGCACGGAGGTCACGATGGGGTTGGCCAGCACCCAGTTCACCGCGAAGTCCGCCGCCGTCATGCCTTTCTTCTCGGCGTGCGCCTTGATCTTCTGGGCGATGACCAAGGACTCCTCGCGGAACTCGCTTTCCATCATGCGCACGTCCTTGCGGCCGGCGCGACTGTCCTTGGGCGCCGCCTTGCCGGGCGCGTACTTGCCGGTCAGCACGCCGCGCGCCAGCGGGCTGTAGGGGACGACACCCAGGCCGTGGTATTCGCAGGCCGGCAGGATCTCGACCTCCGGCATGCGGTTCATGGCGTTGTAGTAGGGCTGGCAGACGATGGGCCGGTCGATGCCGGCCGCGTCGGCCAGATGCACCAACTCGGCGATGCGCCAGGCGCGGAAATTGCTGACGCCCCAGTACAGCGCCTTGCCCTGGCCCAGCACGTCGGCGACGGCGCTGACCGCTTCTTCCAGCGGCGTCGTGTAGTCGTCCAGGTGCAGATACCAGATGTCGACGAAGCCGGTGCCGAGGCGCGACAGGCTGTCGTCGATGGCCTTCAGCAGCCACTTGCGGTTCAGCCCCTGCGCATTGGCGTGGGTGTCGTGCACCGGATTGCCGGCCTTGGTGGCCAGTACCCAGGCATCGCGATCCTTGGCAATGGCGCGGCCGACGATCTCCTCCGACTTGCCCTTGGCATATTGGTCGGCGGTGTCGATGAAGTTCACCCCGGCGTCGCGGGCATGGCCGACAATGCGCTTGGCCTCCTTCTCGTCGGTCTGGTCGCCGAACATCATGGTGCCGAGGCACAGGGGCGAGACGGAAAGGCCGCTGCGGCCCAGTTTGCGCGTGTCCATGGGGAGAGCCTTTCGGGGGCGGTGTCGTGTTCTTGGAAGGACGTTACTTGGCGGGGAGTTTAGTCCGCCGCCTTGCCGCCCGGCAACCGGCAGTGATCCCACGGTCCTTTAGGGCCGCATCGCCGCGGCGGCCTGCACCGGCTTGTGGCGGGCCAGCGTGATGGCCCCGCCGACGATCAAGGCGGCGCCGAAGAGTGCGGCCGGGCGCGGCCATTCGCCGAAGAAGATCAGCCCGAGCAGCGCGGCGAAGACCAGGCCGATGTATTTGACCGGCACCAGCTTGGCGGTTTCGGCGATCTTGAAGGCACGGATGTTGCAGTATTGGCCGACGATGGCGACGGGCCCCATGGAAACCAGGATCAGCAGGTCGGGCAGGGGGAGGCGCTCCCACGCCCAGGCGGTGAAGACGGCAAGGCCCAGGGCGGCGCTGCCGTTGACGATGGTCAGGGTGCGCTGGGGCGTGTCGTTCACCGCGGCAAAGCGCAGCAGCACGACCTCCGACCCCCAAGCCAGCGCCTGCGCCAGGGCGGCGGCCGCGCCCAGCGAGATCCAGCCCGGTGCGCTGGGGTCCGGGCCGGCGACGACGATGGCGCCGGCCAGGCAGACCGCGCCGGCGACGAAATCCCGCAGCGTCACGCGCTCGCGCAGGAAGATCGCCGCCAGAGCGACCGCGAAGACGCCATTGGTCATGGCGATGGCCTGAGCATTGGCCAGGGGGATGTGGAGCACCGCGTAGGTGCCGAAAGTAACGCTGCCGACGCCGCAGCAGGCGCGCAGCGCGTGCATCAGGTTGAACCGCCGCCTTGCCGGACCGAGAATCTCCGGCAGTGCCTGCCGGGGTCCGTAAGTCATGAAGAAGAACGGCAGAATGGTCAGGAATCCGGCGAAGTAGCGCAGGAAGGCGACCTGCAGCGGCGAGACGGCGTCGCTGGTGAGCTTCGGCAGCATGAACATGAAGGCGAAGAGAAAGGCGCCGAGTACCGCCCAGCCCATGGCCTTGAGAAGATCACGTGACACGGGGATGGCAGGCTTATCGCGTGGCGATGGCGGCGGCGGCACCGGCCATGATGCCGGCGCTGGTCCGGTTGGCGGCGCGCAGCGCGCGCGGCGAGCGCAACAGCCGTCGCGCCTGCACGGCGAGCCCGGCCCAGGCGCAGTCGATGGTGGCCAGCACGGCGACCATGGTCGCGATCAGCTCCAGCCAGCCGGGCACGGTCATGGCCTTCAGGTCGATGATCGCCGGCAAGAGGGCCAGGTAGAACACCATGATCTTCGGGTTGCCCAGGGTGACGGCCATGCCGGCGGCGAACAGGCGCCCCGCCGAGCGCGCCTTGGGCAGCGCGGTCGCCCCGGCATCCACCGGCGCGGTCCACATGCGCCAGGCGAGATAGACCAGATAGGCGGCCCCGAGATACTTGATGACGGTGAACAGCAGGTGGAGGCTTTCGGCGATGGCGGCCAGGCCCCAGACGGCGAGCGACAGCCAGATCGCCTCGCCGATCCACATGGCGGCGATGAACGGCAGCACGCCGCGCCAGCCGCCGGCGACCACACGGGCGACCAGGGCGGCGATGCTGGGACCGGGCGAGCCGGCGGCGACAAACAGTGCGCCAGCGAAGATCAGCAGCGAGGCGATATCCACGAGAGGGCTTCCAGACGGGGTTTCCAAAGAAGATAAAGACCGCATCTTATGTGCGATCCTGGCGATGGTATATGATAGTTTCGGCGTCGCCGCTGGAAGCTGCTGCGGTGATCAGGGGAGGTTGGCGGGGCCGTCATGGATCAGGCAAAGCGCGCGGCGTTGATCGTGAAAATCAAGGCGATAGCTGCTGCCGAGGGCAGCAATCAGGAGGCCGTGGTCGCGGTCGAGGACTTCTTTGACGGCAATGACGACCTCGGCTCCATTGGTGCGAACCTGCCGTCGCATCCCGGCCTCGACCGCTTTCGAGAGGTGTTCTTGTCGGTCCGCAGCCGCCCGGAGGTTGCCGAGTTGGTCGTGGCGATTTGGGAACTGGACGACCGCCCGAACGGGGACTGGCCCTATGCGGAGAAAGTCTACCTGGCGACCATCGCCGGCGATGAAGCCGTGGAGGATTGGTTCGCGCCGCTGGAGCCGGACGAGATCTGGGAGGTCCAGGCGGACACCCTGCGGCCCAGTCCACATCTGGATCCAGGTTATCGCCTGCTGGCGGTGTGGTGGGACTGAGATCGACTGAAGTGCGGGAAGCGGAACGCGGGAGCTCTTAGGAGTCTTCTTTTTTCTTCATCTCGTCGCGCAGGCGGTCCTGGAACTTGCCGCCGTCGGTACGGGTGGCCAGGAACTGGCGCACGGCCTCGCCCGCCGTCTCGCGGTCGTAAGGCTCCCAGCCGCCTACCTTGCTGAGCAGATGGTTGAGCGCGCTGGGATCGATCCGGTTGCGCAGCTGGCTCAATTGGCGCAGCAGGGAACGGCGGGGATCGTCGGCTTCATCGGCCATCGGCAAAGACCTGATTGCTGTGCGGCGCCCCAGCGGAGCGCCCCAATTTTGTCATCTCAGCGATTTTGTCACCTTAAGGGCACAAGGGTAAGCTTCGGTTAACGGCTGGTGGGCAGCCCCGGGGGAACGACGCGAGCCGGGACGATCCGGAATTGCCGGCGGGTTGGTCCTCCTGCGGCTTGCCTGGGGTGGGGAGCGATGGTAGAAAAAGTTGCCGCATCAAGCAAAGTTCACGAAATTTCAATCGGTTAGATAAAGCGCCAGCGGCGGGCCGACAGGGACGCCAGACCGTGGATGCCCAGGCGAGGGGTGGTGCCACTGCCCTGGCGGGCTTGTCCGGCTTCGAATATCAGCGTTGATTCAAGGACTTCATCGGGAAATGTCTTTAGGCCTTCACGAAAACCGACAGCGCCGCCGCCGCCGTTTCTGGTGGGGCGTCACCAAATGGTCCCTGGCGCTGGCAATGGTGCTTGCCGCCGGCGCCTATTCCTATCGCATCGGCACCCAACTCGCCGAGCGTGAGGTGGTGAAGGCCGAGGAGCGCATCGCCGAACTGACCGTGGAAGTTGATGGGTTGCAGCAGCAGAGCGCCGGCCTGGCCACCGACCTGGCCAAGGCGCGAGAGGCGATCACCGCCTGGCAGGCGCGCTACGAGCGCGAGGTGCCCACCGGCTTCGTGCGCGAGATGATGGCCCTGGTGCAGGACAAGCTGCAGGCGGGTGCCGACGAGGAACGCCTCGCCTTCCTCGTCTCGGCAGCGGATCAGCCGCGCAGCTGCGACGACCGGCCGGAGACCAAGCGTTTCATCGTGACCACCGAGCTGCAGGCCGGCGGCGCCAACGACGCCGTCAGCTTCGGCGACCGGGCCATCACCGTCACCGCCCTGGGGGCGGCGGCGCGCGATGCCAATGGCAACCTGGAGGCCTGGTACGATCCGGAAAAGCCGATCGACGTGACCTTCACGCAGCTGGGCGGCAAGACGGTGACCGCGGAGGGCACCCTGCCGCTGCACCACTCCGTGGTTGCCGGCGACGACGAATACCGCTTCACGGTGCTGCCCGGCGCCCGCGGCTTCCTGACCGTCACCGCCGACCGCTGCGATTATCCCTAAGGTCTCCGCCCCTAAGGTCTCCGGGCGGCGTCACCAAAAAGCCTGCTCTCGTCCCGGCACTTGTTGCCGAGACCCATTGCCCTGTCAGCTGCTCCTGCAGTGACGCCAATGGACCCCGGGGACAAGCCCCGGGGCGACAGCGGTGTTTGTCGGCAGACTGAGCAGGCCGACTGAAGCAGCCGCGGCAAACTACTTCGCGGCGACCTTTTCCTGGGCCTTGGCGCGCAGGCTGCTGAGGGTCGCGCTGGGGGTGATCGCTTCCGGGTCGATGCGCAGTTCCAGCAGCGCCGGCTTGCCCGACGCCTGGGCCCGCGTGAAGGCGTCGGCGAAATCGGCGTCGTCTTCCACCACCTCGCCGTGGGCGCCGTAAGCGCGCGCCAGGGCGGCGAAGTCTGGGTTGACCAGGTCGGTGGCGCTGACGCGGGCCGGGTAGTGGTTTTCCTGGTGCATGCGGATAGTGCCCAGGCTGGCATTGTTCACCACGATGACGATGATGTTGAGGCTGTACTGTACGGCGGTCGCCAGTTCCTGACCGTGCATCATGAAGCAGCCGTCGCCGGCAAAGCAGACCACGGTCCGGCCCGGATACACCGCCTTCGCGGCCACCGCCGCCGGCAGCCCGTAGCCCATCGAGCCGGAGGTCGGCGCCAACTGGCTGCGGAACTGGCGGAAGCGGTGGAAGCGGTGGACCCAGCCGGTGTAGTTGCCGGCGCCGTTGGTGATGATGGCTTCCGGCGGCAGGGTCCGGCGCAGCCAGTCCATCACCTTGCCCATCTGCAGCTTGCCGGGAATCTCGATCCCGGCCGGATCGTTATGCCTCCGGTAGTCGGCGTGCGCCGCGGCGGTCCAGTCCTGCCAAGCGCGGCCGTCCAGCGCCGGCCCCGTTTCGTTCAAGGCGCGGGCCGCGCGCACGAAGGCGGCGGCGCCGGCATTGATCGCCAGGTCGGGACGGTAGACGCGGCCCAGTTCCTCGGCGTCGGGATAGACATGCACCAGCGGCTGGTCAGGACTGGGGATGGTCATCAGGCTGTAGCCACTGCTGGTCATCTCGCCGAAGCGCGAGCCCAGCAGGATCAGCAGATCGGTCTCGCGTACCCGTGCGGCCAGCTTGGGATCTATGGCGATGCCGACCTGGCCGACATAGTTCGGGTGGGCGTTGTCGAAGTAGTCCTGGCAGCGGAACGAAGCGGCGACCGGCAGGCCGCTCTCCGTGGCGAAGGCTTCCAGGTCCGCCTTGGCCTCGGCGCTCCAGCCGCCACCGCCGACGATGATCAGCGGCCGCTTGGCCTGTTCCAGCCGTTGCCACAACTGGTCCATCAACGCCGGGTCGGGATAGCCGGCGCTGGCGTGGTAGGGCGCCGCCAGGGGCGGCGGGGCCACCGGCGTCGACAGCATGTCCTCGGGCAGCGCCAGCACCACCGGTCCGGGGCGGCCCGAGGTGGCGGTGTGGAAGGCGCGGCTGACCATCTCGGGGATGCGCCGGGCGTCGTCGATCTCGGCCACCCACTTGGCCATCTGGCCGAACATGCGTCGGTAGTCGATCTCCTGGAAGGCCTCGCGCTCCGTCATGCCGCGGCCGACCTGGCCGATGAACAGGATCATCGGGGTCGAGTCCTGGAAGGCGACATGCACCCCGGCGCTGGCGCTGGTCGCGCCCGGCCCCCGGGTCACGAAGCAGATGCCCGGCTGGCCGGTCAGCTTGCCGTAGGCGTCGGCCATCATCGCTGCGCCGCCTTCCTGGCGGCAAAGGTGATAGGTGATTTCCGGCGTATCGTAGAGGGCGTCAAGCACGGCCAGGTAGCTTTCGCCGGGCACGCCGAAGACGCGGTCGACGCCTTCGGCGACCAGTTGATCGACCAGGATTCGGCCGCCGTTGGCCAGATTTTGCGCGCTCATGTGATCTCGTTCGAAGGGAAGTCCCACTGCCGGAGGGCAGACTGGAACGCAGACTAGAACATGCACGCAACGGCGCAAGAGGGGCTTTCGCCGCGGGCGTCCAAGGGCGGCTTTCGCCGGGGACGTCCAAGGGCGGCTTTCGCCGGGGGCCAGGGGCGGCTTTCGCCGCTAAGGGCGCGCGTGCTAGGTATGGCCGGTTCTGCAGAGGAATCCTGCCTTGCGCCTTCTTGTCCTTCGCCTGCTTGCACTGCTGACCGTCTGCCTGGGGCTTGCCGTCCCGGCGGCCGCGTCGGCGCAGACGAGAGAAGCGCGCAAGCCCGTGACGCCGGTCTCGGTGCCTGTCGAGCAATGGGAGCGCGGCCTCGACCTGGTGGACCAGCAGCTCAGCCGGGCCGACACCACCGCCGAGAGCGCCACCCATTTTTTCGAGGTGACCAGTGAGATCCGCAAGCAGGCGCAGGCGGCTGCCGCGGCCCTGCAGCCGCGCGTCGAGAGCCTGCAGCGGCGCCTCGACGCCTTGGGGCCGGCGCCGGGAGAGGGGGGAGCCTCCGAGGCACCGGAAGTGGCGGCCCAGCGCGCGACCCTGAGCGAGGACCTGCAGCGGCTGAACGCACAGATCGCCCAGGCCAAGCTGGCCGTCGTGCGGGCGGATGAACTGGATTCCCAGATCGGCTCACTGTCCCAGCGCAAGCGTTTCGAGGCCCTGTTCCGCACCTATCCCTTTCCCTGGGCGGCGGAGACCTGGCAGCAGGGGGGGCCGGAACTTTTCGACATCCTGTCCCAGATCGCGCGTTCGCCGGTCCTTTGGTGGGAGGGCGTGTCGCGCGACCAGCGCCACCGGGCCCTGTCGCTGCGGGTCGCCGTCCTGTTGTCGCTGGCTCTGCTGGCCGGCGGCTTCCTGCGCTATTGGCTGATCGGCCGCTACGGGCGCGATCCGCAGATCGGCGATCCGAGTTATAGCGCCCGCCTGATCGCCGCCATCAGCAGCGCGGTGGCGCGCGGCATCGTCCCCGCCCTGGTCTTTGCCGGCCTGTTCTACATGGCCTGGAGCAACCAGGATGTGGAGGACGATCTGTTCTGGTCGCTGCTGTCGCTGCTGTTTGCCGTGATGGCGTTCTTCAGCCTGGCCTGGGCGGTTCCTTACGCGGTGCTGTCGCCCGATCTGCCGCAGTGGCGGCTGATGCAGGTGTCGCCCAAGAACGCCCGCAAGCTCGGTTGGCGCTTCACGCTGCTGGCGGCCTTCTTCGCCCTGCAGATCTTCATGAGCCGGGCACAGGCGCTGATCGGCGTCAGCGATGCCTATTTCTCCCTCGCCACCTGCATCCTGACGGCCCTGCCGGCGGTGGCGCTGATCGATACCTCCCGCCGACGCCTGTGGCAGCGGGTGGCCCGGCCGGAGGCGCCGGCCGGCGGGCCCGATGCCACAGTGGCGGACGACGACGAAGACGCAAGGGAGACGGCGGCACCCTCGGAATCCACCTATTCGCGCGTCGTGCGCCGCCTGGTCGGCCTGGTTGCCGCGATCAGCATTCTGGCGGCGCTGGTCGGCTATGCCGACCTGGCGGATTTCCTGCTCGTCAACCTGCTGCTCAGCATTGTCACCCTGGCAGCCCTCGCCATTCTGCGCGGCCTGGGGCGCGAGGTCGTCGGCGGTGCCCTGCGTTCGGACTTCGTGCGCGAGGCGCTGGAACTGCGGCACGTCGCACGCAGCCGCATCAAGTTCTGGCTGCGGGCGCTGCTGGACGCCTTGCTGATCACCTGCGGCGTAGTGGTGATCGCCGCCATCTGGGCCTCGCCTTTCGGCGAGTTCTGGACGGAAGTGCGCCAGCTGCTGTCCGGGGTGACCATCGGCGGGGTGACCATCTCCTTCTCCGACCTGCTGATGGCACTGGCGGTATTCGGCGCCATCCTGCTGCTGACCCGGTTGGGCCAGCGTGTCCTCAGTCACCAAATCCTGCCGCAGACCGGCTTCGATTCCGGCGTGCAGAACTCGCTCTCCGCCGGCTTCGGCTACATCGGCATCATTCTGGCGGCGGTCTTCGGGGTGTCGGCGCTGGGTGTCGACCTCTCCAACATCGCGTTGATCGCCGGCGCGCTCTCGGTCGGTATCGGCTTCGGGCTGCAGACCATCGTCAGCAATTTCGTCTCCGGCATCATCCTGCTCATCGAGCGGCCGATCAAAGTCGGCGACTGGGTGGTGGTCGGCGGCAACGAAGGCACGGTCAGGCGCATCACCGTGCGCTCGACCGAACTGCAGACCTTCCAGCGGGCCTCGGTGATCATTCCGAACTCGGACTTCATCTCGACGCCGGTGACGAACTGGACCCATAAGGACCACTACGGCCGTATCGAAGTCGCCGTCGGCGTGGCCTACGGCTCCGACGTCGAAAAGGTGCGCGAGGTGCTGCTCGACTGCGCGCAGAAGCACGAACGGGTGCTGACCTCGCCGGAGCCCTTCGTGCTGTTCCTGAACTTCGGCGCCAGCAGCCTGGATTTCGAACTGCGCTGCTATACCAATGAGGTCAGCTATCGGTTGTTGATCTCCAGCGACCTTCGCTTTTCGATTGACAAGGCCTTCCGCGAAGCAGGCATCGAAATCCCCTTCCCGCAACACGTGATTCATTTCGCGGACCCGGCGAACGCTGGCAAGCTGCTGGAATCAAAGGACGAAACGCCGCCTCCCGCGCCTCAGGCATGACCCCGCCGCGCCTGGTTGTCCGGTAGACTTATACCGGGCAACGCCTATCATGGCGCCCAAGGGTAGGGGTCATCTCCGGCCATTGGGGGGCTGGCGAAACGCGCATGCCGACGGATGCGGCGACGGCAACGGCGTCGCTGGCCGGCCCCTTGCCGAACCGCAATATGGGGCCGGGATGGGCGACGGAACTCAGCATCCGATGATCGGCGCGCTACGCGCCCAGCTTGCCGAAGGCCGCGTGACCCGGCGCGAGTTTCTGCGCCTGGCGACGTTGCTCGGCGTCTCCGCCGGAACCGCCGCCAGCCTGGCCGGCATGGGGGCCGCCGCGGCAACGGGCGTCGCGGAGGCGGCGCGGCGCGGCGGGCGGCTGACCCTCGGTGGCCAGGTGCAGGCGCTGGGCGATCCGCATGCGCTGGCCTGGCTCACGCCGGCCACCATCGTGCATCAGGTCTGCGAACCGCTGACCCGTACCGGCTTCGACAACATCACGCGGCCGCACCTGCTGTCGGGCTGGCAAGCCTCGCCGGATCTGCGGACCTGGGACCTTCACCTGCGTGACGACGTCACCTGGCGCAGCGGACGCCGCTTCACTGCGGACGACGTCGAATGGAACCTGCGCCGCATCCTCGACCCGGCGACCGGGTCTTCGGCGCTGGGGCTGATGGAAGGTTACATGCTGGCCGACAAGGTGCCGGAGGGCGAGACGCCCGTTCAGCTGTGGGACGCCGGGGCGGTGGAGAAGGTCGGCGACTTCCACGTCCGCCTGAACCTGAAGCGGCCGCAGGTCGCGGTGCCCGAGCATCTTTTCCACTACACCAATGTCATGCTGGATCCCGACGACGATGGCCGCTTCCAGGTTGGCGCCAACGGCACCGGCGCTTTCGATCTGGTCGAGCACCGTGTCGGCGAGCGCGCCGTGTTGCGGGCGCGCGAGGATGGCTCCGGCACGGTGGCGGGCCGCCGCGCCCTGTTGGACGAACTGGTGCTGATCGATCTGGGCGATGACGCCGGGGCGGCCGCCGCCGCCCTGGTCTCGGGCCAGATCGACGGTCTGGTGCGCTGCGACTACACCGTGGCCGAGACGCTGGCCGGCTACGAGGGCTTCACCGTCCACCGCACGCGGACGTCGGCCACCGGCTTGCTGCAGATGAAAGTCGACCGGCCGCCCTTCGACGACCCGAGGGTGCGCCGGGCGCTGCGCCTTGCCGTCGATGTCGAGGCGGTGACCCGCCTGGCCCTGCGCGGCTTCGGCGAACCGGCGGAGCATCACATGGTGGCGCCGGTGCATCCCTCCTATGTGCGCTTGCCGCCGATGGGCCATCACCCGGACCGGGCGCGCGCCCTGCTGGCGGAGGCCGGGCATCCCGACGGCCTCGACATTACCATTACCTGCAAGACCTGGCCGCAGTGGGAACTCGATGCGGTGCAGGCCATGGCCGCCCAGTTCGACGAAGCAGGCATCCGCTGCAAGATCGAAGTGCTGCCGGCCGCGCGCTTCTGGGAGGTCTGGGACAAGGCGCCGCTGGCCTTTGTCGAATGGGCGCCGCGGCCGCTCGCCTTCATGTTGCTGGACCTCACCCTGCGCCAGGGCGTCCCGTGGAACAGCACCGGCTTTGCCGACCCGGAGATTGAGGATCTGCTGAACCGGGTGGAGGCGGAACTGGACATTGCGGCGCGCCGTCCGCTGATGGCGCGGATCGAGGCGAAACTGCAGGACGTCGGCCCGGTGGTACAGCCGAGCTGGCTGTCCGTGGTGACCGTGATGGCCGAGCGGGTCGGCGGTTTCCGGCTGCATCCGACCACCCTGCTGTCCGCCGAGGATTATTTCCTCAAGTCCTGAGGGGTTTTAAGCATAATTGGGGCTTCCGTGGTGTGAATTACGGTGTTGCGTCTGCCGCCGCGCGGCCTAAACTCGCCCACCCCGCCCCACGGAAACGCCGCTGGCCGGCGGGCGGCAAAGCTTGGCGCAGGAGGCTGGAAAATGAACGAAGGCTATGCAGGTGATCTGCCCCCGGCGGAAGCCTGGGCGCTGCTGGAAAAGGACCCCCAGGCGGTGCTGATCGACGTGCGCACCGTGCCGGAGTGGGGTTTTGTCGGCCTGCCGCGTCTCGACGGCCTGGGCAAGGAGACGCTCTGCATTTCCTGGCAGGTGTTTCCCGACATGGCGCGCAACGAGAATTTCGTCGCGGAGGTCGCCGCCCGGGGTGTCGCCCAGGACCAGCCGGTCCTGCTGCTGTGCCGCTCCGGCGCGCGCTCGCGCTCGGCGGCCATTGCGCTGACCGCCGCCGGCTTCGGACCCTGCTACAATGTGGCCGAGGGCTTCGAGGGCGACCGCGACGGCGCGCATCACCGCGGCAGCGTCGGTGGCTGGAAGGTCGCCGGCCTGCCCTGGGCCCAGGGCTGATTTCAGACTAGAGACCGCGAAGATGCCCAAGGACAGTCACGACAGTAACAACAGCAATCGGCGCTGGCGCCCGCAGACCGAACTGGTGCGCGGCGGCCTGGCCCGCAGCCCCTTCGACGAGACCAGCGAGGCGCTGTATCTCACCTCCGGCTTCGTCTACGGGACCGCCGAGGAGGCCGAGGCCGCCTTCAAGGGCGACAAGGACCGCTTCGTCTACTCGCGCTACGCCAACCCGACGGTGTCGATGTTCGAGGAGCGCCTGCGGCTGCTGGAAGGCGCCGAGGCCTGTCGGGCGACGGCCAGCGGCATGAGCGCGGTCTTCGCCGCGCTGATGGCGCAGTTGAAGGCCGGCGACCGTCTGGTCGCCTCACGCGCGCTGTTCGGCTCCTGCCAGTACATCGTCGCCGAACTGCTGCCGCGCTTCGGCGTCGAAACGCAGATGGTCGACGGCACCGACCTCGCGGCCTGGGAGCAGGCGCTGTCCAAGCCCACCCAGGCGGTGTTCCTGGAGACGCCGTCCAACCCGACGCTGGAGATCATCGACATCGCCGCGGTGAGCGAACGGGCTCACGCCGCCGGCGCCACGGTGGTGGTCGACAATGTCTTCGCCACGCCGATCCTGCAGCGCCCCCTCGCGCTGGGCGCCGACGTGGTGGTCTATTCGGCGACCAAGCACATCGACGGCCAGGGCCGCACCCTGGGCGGCGCCATCCTGTGCAGCGAGTCCTTCATCAAGGACCACCTGCAGAACTTCTATCGCCACACCGGCCCCTCGATGAGTCCCTTCAACGCCTGGGTCATGGTGAAGGGTCTGGAGACCCTGGACCTGCGCGTGCAGCGCCATTGCGCCAACGCGCTGGCTGTCGCCGAATTCCTGGAAGGCCGCAAGGGCGTGACGCGGGTGCTCTACCCGGGCCTCGCCAGCCATCCGCAGCACGACCTCGCCAAGCGCCAGATGCAGGGCGGCAGCACCCTGGTCGCCTTCGAGGTCGAGGGCGGCAAGGCCCGTGCCTTCCGCGTGATGAACGCGCTGGGCCTCATCGACATCTCCAACAACCTCGGCGATTCGAAAAGCCTGGTCACCCACCCGGCGACCACCACCCACCAGCGTCTGACGCCGGAAGCCCGCGCCGAACTCGGTATCGGCGATGGCCTGCTGCGGCTTTCCGTCGGCCTGGAAGACGCCGCCGACCTGATCGACGACCTGGAACAGGCGCTGAGCCTTTAGATTTCGCCCGATGCGGGAGTCCAGTCCTTCTGCGTGGAGGGGGACTTTGCTGGCTTAATCGACGGCATCGACAGCCTGGGACCGTCCACTCGTTTTGAGTTCGTCAGGCTTCAGAAATAATAATATTTCTAAAATCATTGAATTGTGAAATAAATATTCCCATATAATTGTTGTGGGGAATGTATTTTTTCGAAATCAATGATTTTTCACGGTTCCTCCAAGAGACTTTTATTTGCGAATCATACGCCGTGCGGCGCCGCCTCTCTCAACATTTTTAGGGGGCACGGCGACCGGCGACCGCACAACCAGAACAGAAGTCCGCAGAAACGCCCCGTTTAGTCCGCAACAGGCGGCTGAAGATTTTGCGGGTGGGGCGGCCTCTCAGGAGCAGACGTGATCATCCCGCAAGACGGTGCCCCGACTCCCTCGACCATCGCAACGGCAGGCTGGACTCCGTCGATATCGGAACCTGAACGTCATGCGTCGGACCGCATCGCCCGCGACCTCTATTGCCAGTATTTCGATACCCTCGTCGCCGATACAGACGATCTCCGCAGCGAAGCCTTCAGGCTGCGATACCAGGTCTATTGCGTCGAAAACCCCTATGAGGCTGCCGCCGACAATCCAGAAGAACTGGAGCACGACGATTACGACGAACGCGCTACCCAATGCCTTCTTCGGCACAAGAGCAGCGGCGCCTGGGCCGGCACTGTGCGCCTGGTCCTGCCGGACCCCGATGCGCCTTTTCACAGTTTCGCTTTGCAGGAGGTCTGCGACGAGCCAATGATCCTGGAGGGGGCCCGCTTTCCGATTCAGCGGATGGCGGAGATTTCGCGCTTTTGCATCTCCAAGGATTTTCGCAAGCGGCAGGGCGATTGGCTGTATCCGGGAAGCAACACGCCGGAAGACAGAGAGAACGAACACCGCGTCATTCCCAACATGACTTTGGGCCTGATCGAGGGGCTCGTGCGTATGAGCCTGGAAAGTAGGACCTTCTACTGGTGCGCGCTGATGGAGCGGCCCCTGTTGCGGCTGCTCGGGCGTTTGGGAATTCATTTTGAGAACATTGGCCCGCTGGTCGTTCATCATGGCCGCCGGCAGCCCTGCTTTGTGGAACTCGAAACCCTGCTGCTGCGCGTGCACGAAGAACGCCCGGATGTCTGGGAGACCGTGACCGCCGCCGGCCGACATTGGGATCAGCTGAAACGGGCCTTGGCAGCCGAGCCTCACTGGATCCCGCCCTCATAAATCGTCGAGGTCGGGCCGCTGCCGCTGACGCGAACTGCACAATGACTGGGACACCTGACGCGTCTCTGCGTGGCGGTGATCGTCCGCGCCGGAGGGTGGCGCCAAGTTACTGCCGACATCATCAGTGAACCGCAGATAGCCCTCCCCCCTGGGGGGCAAGTGTCCTCGGTTTCAACGTTCGACGGGATTTCATACTGTGCTGCGGCGCCGCTTCGCAATCGCATCTGCCGCCCTGCTCAGTCTGGTTACCCTGATCGCTGCGCCCCAATCCACCGCGCCTCAAAGTCTTTCCGACGTGGTTCAGGCGACGAAGTCGCTCGAGCGCGGGGACGGTCTGTTCGGTTCGGCCGAAGTCAGATCGAATTCGCTGAGGGGCCTGCCGCAATGGAACCGCGTGCTGGGGGTGATGAAGGGGCCAGGGCAAGCCTTTCATGCCTGCGCTGCCGCGCGGGCCGGGTGCGCGACTCCCGTTCTGGTGAAGTGGCGCGGTCTCATCGTCGCCGCCTCCAAGCTCTCGCGGCGCGAGCAGGTCAAGACCGTCAACGACTTCTTCAACCGCTGGCCCTACAAGCAGGATCGCGAGCTCTATGGGGTCCTGGAGTACTGGGCGACCCCGTTGGAATTCATGAAACGGTCGGGCGACTGCGAAGACTATGCAATCGCCAAGTACTTCGCATTGCGTGAACTCGGCTTCAGCATCGACGATTTGCGGGTCGTGGCGCTGAGAGACCGTATCCGCAATGTCGGTCATGCCGTCCTGGCCGTCCAAGTTGATGGCGACTTCCTCATCCTCGACAGCCTGTCGAACCTCATCCTGTCCCATACCCGCTACACCCACTACGTGCCCCAGGTGTCGATGAACGAGACGGCGCGCTGGGCCCATGTCGGCAGTGCCGGCAAGCACAAGGCCGATGTCTTCCAACGTATACCGACCCGAAAACGCAAGTGAACGAGGCCGCCATGTCGACCAGCAATGCAACAGAGATCTCCGACTTCGTCTCCTCCGACATCGATCCCGGTCAGTTCCGGCCCGTGCGGTCACGCGCCCTGATGCGCGGCTTGCTGGCGATAGGCCTGATCGCCGTGACCGCCCTTGCGCTCACGACTGTGCTGATCCAGATGAAGCGCAGTGACCTGGAAGACCAAGTCGAACGGCGGCTTGACGTGCTGTCGCGTGGCCGCGCGGAGGTCGTCGAAACCTGGCTGGACGGCATCACGCGCCCGGCAGAACGGGTTGTCGACAGCGAGCTGTTCCGGTTGTTCGCGATCGAGATGGACTTTGTTGGGGGAGACCTCTCGAGCCTGGGGGAGGGCAGCGAGGCGGTGCCCGAGGGCGCCGACGCTGACAGTGGGCTGGGCGTGCCCCTGTCCGACCAGTTGCCCTATCTGGCGCGGGTGCTCAGCGACTTTGCGCAGAATGCCGGCTATCGCGCCGGCTACCTGGTCGACCGCGATGGCAGCGCCTATGTCGTCAGCGCCGGTGCCGAAACGATCAGCGGCGAGCAGCAGGCCATCGCCAAGACCGTCTTCGACAGCGGGCGGCTCACCTTCGGGCCGGCGCGAAACGCGCCCGGCGGGTTGGCGATAGACTTCTATGCCCCGATCTTCGAATCGCCGGGGGTGGCTGCGGAGGGGCAGGCACGGGCGGGCAAGACCGTGGGCGTCCTCCTGCTGAGTGCCCCGATCACCGAGATGCTGGCCGACGTCCTGGCGCCGCAGCCGCTGGCCGAGCCGGGCGAGCGGATCGCCCTGCTGCAGCAGTCGGGCGACCGTCTGTTCCAGGTCACGCCGGCTGCTGCGCCACCGCTGCGCGCCGTCGACGGCCTTGAGCCGCCGGCGCCGGGCCAGCCCCTTGCCTTTGCCGAACGGCCGGCCATCGGTGCCGCGGGCGCCGTCTATTCGGTAGGCAGTCCCGTCGCGGGACCTGCCTGGTGGGTGGTCCAGCAAATCGACGTGGCCGCTGCCGAGGCCAGGATGGCGGGCTTCGTGGCGGCGATCGTGGTCGTCGCGGTTCTGGTCGTGGTGGCGGTGGCAGCCCTCTTCGGAGCGTTCTGGTGGCGGTTGTCGAACGAGCAGAGTTCCGCCCTTGCCGAGCAGTTCAGCCGGCTTGCCGCCCGCATCGCCTCGCAGAAGCGATTCCTGGACAGCGTCAACAATTCGATCGCCGACTATATCGGCGTGAAGTCGAAGAACGGCAAATACCGCTACCTCAATCCCGCGTTCGCCCGCGCCGCCGGCCGCGCGGTGGAAGACGCGGTGGGGCTCGACGATGCGGCCATCTTCGGCCAGGGAACCGCGGAGCGGCTCTCGGTTTCGGACCGGCAGACATTGGAACGCAAGGCGCCGGTGATATTCAATTCGGAAGTCTACCTGGATGCCCATCTGCATCACCTGCACATCTCGAAGGTGCCCTACCTCGACGATTCCGGGGAGATATCGGGCGTCGTCTCCGTGATGCGCGACGTGACGGCGCTGGTCGAGGCGCAAAAAAAACAGGAGCGGGCCGTCCAGCAGATGGTCACGGCCTTGGTGCGCGCGGTCGAACTGCGGGACTCCTACCTGGCCGGCCACTCGCGCCGCCTGGCCGGCTTTGCGCGCGCAGTGGCGCAGCGCATCGACGCGAGCGAAGAGGAGATCGCGACCGTCGAGATCGCCGCCAACCTGTCGCAGATCGGCAAGCTGGAAGTGCCGCGGGAGATTCTGACCAAGCCGGGGCGCCTGAACGAGGCCGAGATCGCGCAGTTGCAGACCCATATCGACCACACCACGGCGATCCTGCGGGACATCGACTTTGAGCTGCCGGTGCTGGAGACCATCATCCAGATGCATGAACGTCTTGACGGCAAGGGCTATCCCGCCGGCCTGTCCGGCGGGGATATCCGGCTGACGGCGCGCATCCTGGGGGCCTGCGATGTGTTCTGCGCGCGGGTGGAGCCGCGCACCTATCGCAGCGGAATCGCACCGGGGTCGGCGCTGGAGATCCTCGAATCGAACCCGGACCGCTACGATCCCCAGGTCGTTGCGGCATTGCGCAAGGTCGTGAACTCCGTGGCCGGCGAAAAGCTGATCGCCGACCTCCCCAAGGGATAGGGCCGAATACAGTGTCGGGGTCCGTTTGCCGGAGGGCACGGTCACTGAACTGTTAATTTTCCGTTTAGATCCAGAAATTTGACACAACTTAAAGGATTCGTTGATGCTCTAGTTCCATGCCAGACTGCAACCTGTGCTTGGGCGCTCCAAATTCTTAGAGGCTTGCCGGCAAGCACCTGAAGCGGTGATGCAACGTGGTCATGAGCGAAGGGCCCAAAGAACCGGTGCGGCGCGGCCCCGCCGCAAGAGCCCCCCGGGCTGTGCCCCGGCCCCGGAAAGCACCGGGAAGAAGCGACGAGCAGCTTCGCAACATCGTCGACAATATGCCCGGTTTCGTCTTTCGCCGCGTGTTGGCCCCTGACGGAAGCGCTACCTATCCTTATGTCAGCCCGCACGTGTACAGATTGTACGGCGTCGGCCCGGCTAAAGAAGGGTCGGGGAAAAGGCCGTTCGATGAATATTTCCGCGCCGAGGACCGGCAGTTCTTCCTCGACGCCATGGCGCTTTCGGCGCGGGATCTGACGTCCCTCGAGGTCGCTGTTCGCCTTCGCACGGCGAAGGGCCCGGCAAAGTGGCTGCGTATCGCGTCCTACCCGCGCAAGCTTGCAAACGGCAATATCCAGTGGGACTGCATCGCGCTGGACATCACCGAGGCCAAGGCGCGGGAGGCGCACCTCTCCTATCACGATTCCCTGACCGGATTGCCGAACCGCGCCCTTTTTGTGAATTGGCTCAACCACGCGCTCGGGCGGGCCCAGCATCTTGAATCGCCGGCCTTCGTTATTGCCGTGGAACTGACCTCCCTCAAGGGCATCCGTGAAAGCTCGGGTTTCGACGTCGGCGATGCCTGCATTGTCGAGGCCACCAGGCGACTGCAAAGAGCGGTGCGGTTTGCCGATACGATCGCCTACACAGGTGGCGGCGGATTTCTGATCGTCTTGGTCCAGGTCGACAAGAAGAGCGACTTCACCGCACCGCTGCGCGCCATCAAGCGTCAATTCGAAACGCGGTTCGATCATGGCAGCCAGAACTTTCCGCTCAACATTTCCATGGGCATCTGCGTGGTTCCCGACGATGGCGATACGGCGGAGGCGCTCATCGGCAACGCGACCACAGCGCTGAACAAAGCCAAGGAAGACGCGGATAGGCCGTATCAATTCTACAACACGCAGATGACCGAGCGTGCGGTCCAGCGTCTGGGAATCGATTCCGAACTGCGCCGGGCCTTGGACAAGCATGAGCTGCGACTGTTCTATCAGCCGCAATACGATTCGCAGACGCTGGAGCTCGTCGGCCTGGAAGCCCTCATGCGTTGGCAGCACCCCGATCGCGGGCTCGTCATGCCCGGGGAATTCATCTCGGTGGCCGAGGAGACCGGCCTGATCGTCCCCATGGGCGAGTTTGCCTTGAGGGAAGCCTGCGCCCAGGCACGCGATTGGCAGTCAAGGGGGGTGACGGACGTTCCGGTGTCGGTCAATCTGTCCGGTGTGCAGCTGCGCCAGAAGAACCTGGGAGACAGAGTTCTCGACATTCTCGCAGAGACCGGCCTCGCGCCAAACCGCCTTAAGCTCGAGCTGACGGAAAGCACGATCGTCGACAATGCCGAAGCGGCGGCGAGCATGATGAAATATCTCGCCGATGCCGGAATCGAGTTCGCCGTCGACGATTTCGGAATCGAGCATTCGGCCCTCAGCCACTTGAGCCGGCTTCCGATCAAGACCCTGAAGGTCGACTACTCCTTCGTTTCCCAGATGACCAAATGCCGTGTGCATGCGGCCCTGGTCCAGGCCATCGTCTCAATGACCCACTCCATGGGTATGAGCGTGGTCGCCGAGGGTGTCGAAACCCAAGCCGAGCTTAGCTACCTGCAAGCCTATCAGTGTGACACGCTGCAGGGCTTCCTGCTCAACAGGCCGATGCCCGCCGAGAAGTTCGAGGCTGCGCTCAAGGCCGAAGGCTTGAAGCAGGGCGAAGTCGTTGCCTAGTTCCCGGCGCTGGGGGCCGTAGCCTCGGCCGTCTTGTCATCGGCGTTGCCGCCCTCCTGCAGGCCGCCGCCCAGCACTTTGTAGAGCGTCACCAGATTGCTGCTGCGCGACTGACGGATGCCGATGAGGCCTTGCTGCGCGCTGTACAGTTCGCGCTGGGAATCGAGCACCGCCAGGTAGCTGTCGACGCCGCGGCGGAAGCGCGCCTCGGCCAGCCGGTAGCTTTCGTTCGCCGCGCCCACGAGGGACTGCTGAGCGTCCAGCCGTTCGTCGATGGTGCCCTGCACCGCCAGGGCGTCGGCGACTTCCCGGAAGGCGGTCTGGATCGCCAGCTCGTATTGGGCCAGCAGGATGTCGCGGTCCGTCTTGGCGACGTCCAGGTTGGCCTGGTTCTCGCCGCCGTCGAAGATTGGCAGGCTGATCTGCGGCATGAAGCTCCAAACCCCGCTGCCGCCGGTGAACAGGCTGGCGAGGGTCGTGGTGCTGAAGCCGCCGCTCAGCGTCAGGGTGACGCTGGGAAAGAAGGCGGCCCGCGCCGCGCCGATGTTGGCGTTGGCGCCTTTCAGCTGGTGCTCCGCCTGCCGGATGTCCGGGCGACGCTGCATCACCTCGGACGGCTGATCGACGGGCAGGTCTTCCAGCAGATCCACCGCGTCCAGCGACTCCACCGCCATCAGCTCGGGCGGAATCGCGGTGCCGACCAGCAAGGCCAGGGCGTTCTGGTCCTGCGCCACCAGGCCCGTATAGTTGGCGACGTCGACGCGGGCGGTGTCGACGCTGATCTGTGCCTGGCGCAGATCCAGCGCCGAAGACACGCCCATCTCGTAGCTCTTGCGGGTCAGCTCATAGGACTCGCGCTGGCTTGCCACCGTCTGTTGGGACAGCGCCAGCTGCTCGCGGTCGGCGACCAGGGTCAGGTAGGCGTCGGCGACTTCGGCGACCAGGCTGATCTGCGCGCTGCGCCGGGCCTCCTCGGTCGAGAGGTATTGCTCCAGCGCCTGTTCTTTCAGGCTCCGCACCCGTCCGAAGAAGTCGATCTCGTAGCTGCTGAAACCCAGGTTCACATCGTATTGCGAGCCGTACTCCGGGTTGCCGCTGGACGTGAAGTCCTCGCCGCGGCGCTGGCGCGTGTAGGCGCCGCCGGCGTCGACCTTGGGAAACAGGTCGGAGCGGGTGACGCGGTATTGGGCCCGGGCGCGCACGATGTTGAGGGCGGCGACGCGCAGATCCCGGTTGTTCTCCAGCGCCAGCGCGATCAGGCCCTGCAGCCGGCGGTCGATGAAGAAATCGCGCCAGCCGATGTCGGCGGCAACCCGACCGACGGGCTGCGAGATCGTCTCCACGTCATAGGCGGCGCCGACCGGCCAGTCCTGCGGTACCGGCGCGTCGGGGCGGGAATAGTCCGGCATCAGGCTGCAGCCGGCCAGCAGGGCGCCCGACAGAATCAAAGCGGGGAGCGAAGAGCACAGCACACGCGGGTTCATCAGCGGGACTCCAATGCCGGTTCGGCCTGGGGGTCGGCCGGCTGCGGCCGGGCCTCGGCCTTGCGGGAGAAAACCCGGCGGATCATCACGAAGAACAGCGGCACGAAGAAAATGCCCAGCAGGGTGGCCGAGATCATGCCGCCCAGCACGCCGGTGCCGATCGCGTTCTGGCCGCCCGAGCCGGCGCCGGTGCTGATCGCCAGCGGCAGCACGCCGAAGGCGAAGGCCAGCGAGGTCATGATGATCGGACGCAGGCGCATGCGCACGGCCTCCAGGGTTGCCGAGACCAGGTCCTTGCCCTGGTCCTGCAGATCCTTGGCGAACTCGACGATCAGAATGGCATTCTTCGCCGACAGGCCGATCGTGGTCAGCAGGCCGACCTGGAAGAAGATATCGTTCGACAGCCCGCGGAAGGTCGCCGCCGACAGGGCGCCGACGATGCCCAGCGGCAGCACCAGCAGCACCGAGAAGGGGATCGACCAGCTCTCGTAGAGTGCCGCCAGGCAGAGGAAAACGACCAGGATCGAGATCGAATAGAGCATCGGCGTCTGGTCGCCGGAGGCACGTTCCTGGTCCGACAGCCCGGTCCACTCCATGCCGATGCCCGTGGGCAACTGGGCGACCAGGGCTTCGACGGCGGCCATGGCCTCGCCGGTGCTCTGGCCCGGCGCGGCGGAGCCGAGGATTTCGACCGAGGGCAGGCCGTTGTAGCGCTCCAGGCGTGGCGAGCCGTAGCTCCAGGAGGACCGGGCGAAGGAGGACATCGGGACCATCTCGTCTTTGTCGTTCCTGACATACCACTGGTCCAGGTCGTCCGGCATCATGCGGTAGGGCGCGTCGGCCTGGACATAGACCTTCTTGATGCGGCCCTGGTTGATGAAATCGTTCACGTAGGATCCGCCCCAGGCCGTCGCGAGGACGCTGTTGATGTCCGGCAGGCTGACGCCCAGCGCGCCGGCGCGCTCGCGGTCGCAATCGACCACGAATTGCGGCACCACCTACAAGCCGTAGGCGCGGACCGCGCACAGCCGAGGGTCAAGCACCGCCATCAGAAGCAACTGCTGGCGTGCGGCGAGGAGCTGTTCGTGCCCCAGCCCACCGCGGTCCTGCAGCTGCAGGTCGAAGCCGCTGGCGTTGCCCAGTTCGATCACCGCCGGCGGCGCGAAGGCAAAGGCCAGCGCGTCGCGGATGCCGGCAAAGGCCCCCATGGCGCGGCCGGCGACGGCCTGCACGGTCTGCGCCGCGCCCGGGCGCTCCGACCAGTCTTTCATGGAGATGAACGCGATGCCGGCGTTCTGGCCGCTGCCGCTGAAGCTGAAGCCGGCCACCGAGAACACTGAACTGACGGCTTCCCGTTCATCGTCCAGGAAGTGGTCCTCGACCTGCGTGATCACGTCCAGGGTGCGTTCCTGGGTGGCGCCGACCGGCAACTGCACCTGGGCGAAGAGGATGCCCTGGTCCTCGTCGGGCAGGAATGACGTCGGCAAACGCGTGAAAAGAAGCCCCATCACCACGGCGATCGCCAGATAAATCGCCAGGAAACGCAGGGTGCGGGCGACAATGTACGCCACCGAGCTCTCGTACTTCTGGGTGGCCCGGTCGAAGGTGCGGTTGAACCACGCCAGCGGACCGCGCCGGTGGCCGTGCTCGCCATGCTTCATCGGCTTCAGCAGGCTGGCGCAGAGTGCCGGGGTGAGGACCAGCGCCACCCCGACGGAAAGTGCCATGGCCGAGACGATGGTGATCGAGAACTGGCGGTAGATGACGCCGGCTGAGCCGCTGAAGAAGGCCATCGGCACGAAGACGGCGGAGAGTACCAGCGCGATGCCGACCAGCGCCCCGGTGATCTGGCCCATCGACTTGCGGGTCGCTTCGCGCGGTCCGAGGCCCTCGTCGCGCATGACGCGCTCGACGTTCTCGACCACGACGATGGCGTCGTCGACCAACAGGCCGATGGCCAGGACCATGCCGAACATCGTCAGGGTGTTGATGGAAAAGCCAAAGGCGGACAACACGCCGAAGGTGCCCAGCAGGACCACCGGCACGGCGATGGTCGGGATCAGCGTGGCGCGAAGGTTCTGCAGGAAGAGATACATCACCAGGAACACCAGCACGATGGCCTCGCCCAGGGTCTTCACCACCTCTTCGATGGAGACCCGCACGAAGGGGGTGGTATCGTAGGGGATCACCGTGCGCACGCCGGCCGGGAAGTAGGCCGACAACTCGTCGAGCTTGGCCTTGATAAGTTCGGCGGTATCCAGGGCGTTGGCGCCGGTCGCCAGCTTGATGCCCATGCCGGCCGCCGGCGAGCGGTTGTAGCGCGCCATCATGTCGTAGCTTTCACTGCCCATCTCGACGCGGGCGACGTCGCCGAGGTGGACCGTCGAGCCGTCGCTTTCGGTACGCAGCACGATGGCGGCGAATTGTTCGGGCGTCTCCAGCAAGGTCTGGACGGTGATGGAGGCATTGAGCTGCTGGCCGCTGACGGCCGGTGTGCCGCCGAGCTGACCGGCCGAGACCTGGCTGTTCTGCGCCTCGATGGCGGACACCACGTCCTCGGTGGTCATCTGGTAGCTGTTCAGCTTGGCGGGATCGAGCCATACCCGCATCGCGTATTCGGAGCCGAAGATATTGATGTCGCCGACGCCGTCCAGACGGCTGATCGGATCCCGCAGGGTGGCGGCCAGATAATCGGAGAGGTCGGTCTGCGTCAGCCGGCCGTCCTCGGAGATCAGGCCGACCACCATGAGGAAACTGCCGGAGGACTTGGAGACCGCGACGCCCTGCTGCTGCACTTCCGACGGTAACAGCGGCGTGGCGAGAGCCAGCTTGTTCTGTACCTGGACCTGGGCGATGTCCGGATCGGTACCGGGTTCGAAGGTCAGCTCAATGCTCATGCTGCCGTTCGAGTTGCTGTTGGCCGACATGTAGCGCAGGTTGTCAATCCCCTTCATCTTCTGCTCGATGACCTGGGTGACCGTGTCCTCCACCGCCTTGGCCGAGGCGCCTGGATAGGTTGCCGAGATGGTGACCGAGGGCGGCGCGATGGTCGGATACTGCGCGATCGGCAGGGTGAAGATCGCCAGCACGCCGGCCAGCATGGTGATGATCGCGATGACCCAGGCGAAGATCGGCCGGTCGATGAAGAAGTTTGCCATGGTCTTGGCTCCTATTCAGGATTTCGGCGCCGCTGCGCCGCCTGCCTTGGCGCCGTCTCCGCCGATCTCGACCTCGACGGTCTGCACGCTGGCACCCGGCCGTGCCTTCTGGGAGCCCTCCACGATCAGGCGGTCGCCTGCTTTCAGGCCCTCGGTCACCAGCCAGTTTGTGCCGACGGCTTGAGAAACCTTCAACTCACGCTGCTCGACCTTGCCGTCGTCGTTCACCACCAGGGCGGTCGGTATGCCGCGGGCGTTGCGGGTGACCCCCTGCTGCGGCACCAGGATGGCGTGATTGTCGGTGCCGCCTTGCACGATGGCGCGCACGAACATGCCGGGCAGCAGGTTCTCGTCCGGGTTGGGAAAGACCGCGCGCAGGGTCACCATGCCGGTGCTCTCGTCGACCGAGACCTCCGAGAATTCGAGCGTGCCCGTCAGGGGGTAGGCCGAGCCGTCCTCCAGCGTCAGCGTCACCTTCGCCTTGTCCGGGTTGTCGCGGGTCAGGCGGCCGTCAGCCAGCGCCCGCTTCATGCGTAGCAGGTCGCCGCTGGACTGGGTGACGTCGACATAGATCGGGTCGAGCTGTTGGATGGTCGCCAGGGCGGTTGTCTGGTTCTCCGTCACCAGCGCGCCGGCCGTCACCGACGAGCGGCCGATGCGTCCGGAAATCGGCGCGGTCAGGCTGGTGCGGTCGAGGTTGATGCGCGCGGTCTGCAGCGCCGCCTCATTGGCGGCGACATCGGCCTCGGCTTCCTTCAAGGCCGCCTCGGCGTCATCGCGGTCCTGGGCGCTGACGGCGTTGATCTGCACCAGTTCGTCGTAGCGCTTGGCTTTCGACTTTGCGGTGGCGACGCTGGCGTTGGCGCTTTGCAGCAGAGCCTTGGCGTTGTTGTAGGTGGCCCGGTAGGAGGCGGGATCGATCTGGTAGAGCGGGTCACCGGCAGCGACCTCCGCGCCTTCGCGGAACAGGCGCTGCTGGATCAGGCCGCTGACCTGCGGACGCACTTCGGCGACTTGATAAGCCGTGGTGCGTCCGGAAAGTTCCGTGGTGATGGCGACCGGCCGGGGAGCGACGATGACAACGCCCACTTCCGGCGCTGGCGCGCCCGTGTTGGCGTGGGCCTGGCGGGCGGCCTCCTGGTCGTCGCAGGCGCTCAGCGCCAGACCGGCGGCGAGAAGCACCGGCAGGAGTGTGGAGGCGCGGCGGGCTTCGGTCATGAAATCACCTTCAATAGGAGTAAAGGCAGGCGGGGCGGGCCCTTGGCGCCGCGCGGGGGAAGTACGCTGCGCCGCGGCCCTGCCACGCCTGCCTATGGCGCCCTCCCAGTGATCGGAACGGGCGGAAAGGATCAAACAGAACACTAGAATGAACGTTCATTCTAGTGTTGTCAAGTGCTCAAATCTCGTGCAAAAAGGGAGCAGGCAAGTGTTATCAGGAGACGAAATTTGGCCGGAGAAACGGCGCCTAGCGCAGAAGAAGAACGTCGTTCGGCCCGGCAGGAGCAGGTGCTTGACGCCGCAGTTGAATTGGTCCGACGCCGGGGCTTCCACGGCGCGAGCATGGCCGAGTTGGCCAAAACCGCCGGCATGAGCGTCGGCCATATCTATCACTACTTCGAAAACAAGGAAGCGATCGTCGCGGCCATCGTCGCCCGCGATCTCGAGCGCGTGCTGGGCATCATGGAGAGCTTCCAGCAGCGTGGCGGCGATCTCTACGACGTCATGGTCGACGAGGTCGACCGCGGCTACGACGATACCCGCCGGGTCGAGGAAACGGCCTTGCTGTTGGAGATCTACGCCGAGGCCGCGCGCAACCCGAAGGTGGCCAAGATGGTCAAGGATGCCGATACCATTTCCCGCAGCAAGCTGCGCGATCTGATGATCGCCGGGCGCAAGCAGAAAGTACCTTGGTCTGCCGAAGAGCTGGAAGCGCGGGTCGAGGTGAGCATTGCCCTCTTCGAGGGCTTGCAGTTGCGCGCGCTGCGCGACCACGACGTCTCGCGCGACGCCATGCTGCGCAGCCTGCGCAGGGTGGTCCGTCAGCTTCTCGAAGATTAGGGGAAGCATCGCTTTCTTTGGAAGATTTGCGTGGCGCTGCCGTGGGGCATCCCCAAGCGGGTATCTCTCGTGGTCAGTGACCGAAGCGCAGTTCCTGCCGCGTCGTCTCGAAAGAACCCTCGCCGACCCAGGCGTCGTTATCGGGGTCCGGCATGAGGTCGTTCGTCTGCCATGAAATGATCAGCAAGGCGGCCCAGTCTGTCTTCTGCGAGAAGCCGTAGACCGGCGAGAGGGATTGCCTCAGCGCGCCGGTCCTGGCGTCGTAGGTTGAGAGCGCCAATTTCACCACGCCCTGCTGCCGGTCGCGCTTGAACAGCGCCAGTTCCGGCAGCTCAAACTCGCCCGCCAGCGGAATCGGCAGCGGAATACTGGGCAGGCCGACCAGGGTCGACTTGCGGTCGACCGAGAGCGCGCCGATGCGCGGCTCGAACACCAGATCCGCTTCGTCGCGTGCGGCAACCAGTCGGCCACCGGCTCTGAGGATGCGGTCGCGCAGCGTCGCCACCAAGTACCGGCTGTCGGTGCCCTCGATGTAGCTGGCGTCAACGAAGATCTTGCTGTCCTCGGGAATCTGCACTGCCAACTTGTCGCAGACCCGCTCGACGGCGGCGGAGAACAGCAACTGCTCCGTCGCCGTGCGCGCGGGCTCGCTCTCGCTGAGCGTCGAGCAGGCGCCGAGGATCAGCAACAGGGCCATGGCGCCGAGGCGCCGCCGGAGACTGCGGGTAAAACGATCTGACTGCAAAATCATCTGGAGGTCTGACTGAGAACCGCCCGGGAATGTTCCCGCCGCCACCGCGGCATCGCCGTGTTACCCGATGAAAGTCACAGCGCCGGCGGGGCCAGCTGTCGGATCTTGCGGTGATTGGCGATCTGCCAGATCAGGTAGGCGACGATGGCGCTCAGCACGATGGCGCCGCCGAGGATGGTGCGCGGCGTCGGAGTCTCGTTCAGGAACAGCCAGACCCAGAACGGGCCGAGGATGGTCTCGGCGGTACCGAGCAGCGCGGCGAAAGCGGAGGGGATGAGGCGGGCGCCCTGGGTGAACAAGGCCATGCCGACGCCCAGGCTAAGACCGAAGACGCCCAGGATCGGCAGTTGCCAGGCGGCCACCGCGACACTGCCTGCCGTAAGCAGGCTGACAATCAATGCGATCGCGCAACCGAGCGCCGATCCGACGCAGACCGCGGGCGTCATTCGGATGCCGGCCTGGCGCCGGGTGATCACCGTGGCGGTGGCGAACGCGAAGGCGATCAGCAACGACAGGCCGTCGCCGACGGGCGAGACCCGGCCGGTCAGCGAGTCGGAGACCATGACCGCCACGCCGGCGATGACGGCGGCGATGGCCAGCCCGGTGACCAGACGCAGTTTCTCGCCAAACAATATCCTGGAGATGAGAGCGGCGATCAGCGGCACGCCCGCCTGCATGAGCAGCACGTTGGCTACCGTGGTGAACTGCAGGGCCACGACGAAGGACGTCGTCGCGATGGTAAAGCAGACCGCGACGGCCCAGCCGGCCAGACCCATGCGGGCGAAGAGGGCGGCGGTGCCCGCCCGCCCGTCGCGCAGCAGCATGAAGGCAAGCAGGCAGAGCGCCGCCGTGCCGGAGCGCCAGAAGATCGTCGTCCAGGGATTTTCGACTTCGGCGAGACGCGCGATGATCCCGCCCAGGCTCCACACCACGGCCGAGCCGAAGACCAGCCAGGCCCCGAGGGGATGGCTTTCCTGGCTGGTGGCGGCGCCCTGGCCGGGCGCCGTCGGAGGGTCGGTTATCTGGTTCATGCGGGACGGTGATTACACGCTCTTGGCCGCTTCGGAAAGCACCCTCAGCTTCTGCATGGCCAGGTCGCGGCCCAGGTGGCCGAGGCCGCAGTCCGGCGCGGCGATGAGGCGTTCGGGCGGCAGGTGCTGCAAGGCCGCCTGCAGGCGCTCGCGCACTTCTTCGACCGTCTCGACGCGGCTGCGGGCGATGGCGATGACGCCGAAGATGACCGTGGTATCGCCGAAGCGGTCGAGCAGGGAGAGGTCGTTGTGGCGGTGCGCATCCTCCAGGGAGACCGCGTCGACCACCGAGGCATTCACCGCATCGGCCAGTTCCCGGTAGGCGCCCGGGTCGGCCTTGGCGTAGTTCTCGTCGTCCAGCCGGTTGGGATAGCCGCAGCACATGTGCAGGGTCTTCACGACGCCTTCGGGCACGTCCTGCCAGCAGCGCTCGATATGGGCGATGCCGTAGGCCAGCGCCTCCCTGGGTTTGCGCGCGAACAGCGGCTCGTCGATCTGGATGTGGGTGCAGCCGGCCGCGGCCAGGGCCAGGACTTCCTTGTTGAGGGCGGCGGCGAGGTCGCGGCCCAGGGCCTCCGGATCGTCATAGAAGGCGTCCGCCGTGGTGTCGGCGATGGTCATCGGGCCGGGCAGGGTGATCTTCACCGGGCGGTCGGTGAAGCCCTGTGCCAGGTTCCAGTCGGCGGGCAGGAAGGGCGCGCGTGCGGTCACCGGGCCGCGCACCGTCGGCAGGTCGGCCTCGTAGGCACCGCCGCGCAGCACCCGGTGGGTCAGATTCTCGAAGTCGAAGCCGTCGAGGTGGCGGCAGTGATAGTGCACGTAGTTCTCCCGCCGCACCTCGCCGTCGGTCGGGATGTCGATGCCGCAGGCGACCTGGTCCTCGATCACCTGGCGTACGCCGCCGGCGATGATCTGCTCGGCCTCGGCGCCCAGCCGTTCGATCGCCGCCATGTAATCGCGGGTCGCGACGCTGGAATCCATCGCTCCGGGGTCGAACCAGTCGGGAATGCGCACGCTGGCGGGCTTCGGGTAGGCCCCGATGGTGGTGGTCAGCAATGGCATTACAACTCGTCCCCCGACTTTTACCTGCGCCGGGAGGAAGCTAGCAGGGATGGCGGGAGAGGGCTATCGCTCCTAAAGCGCCTTGGTGAAGATCACCTTGCCGTCGCCGGGGCGATAGAAGTCGGGCAGTTCGGCGGCGACGGTGAAGCCGGCGCGGGCGTAGAAGGCCCGGGTTGGCTCGTAGTGGGCGGCGGAAGAGGTGTCGATATAGATGCGCTGGGCGCCGCCGCGCTTCATCGCGGCCTCGGCTCGCGCCAGGATCTGCTGGCCGAAGCCGCGGCCCTGGCGGTCCGGATGGACGGCGATCCAGTAGAGGTCGTGGCTGGTCGCCGAGCCGGGGATCGGCCCGTAGCAGGCGTAACCGACCAGGGCGCCGTCCTCCTCCAGCAGCACGAAGTCGTAACCCGAGGCGCGGCCCTTGGCGACGCGCTCCTGCACCAGTTCCTCGGCGATGTCGGTTTCCTCGGCGGAGAACATGCCGGTGGTGGCGACCAGGGAACGGACGCGCTCGGCATCTTCCGGCTTCACCGCCTCGCGCCACAGCTGGCCTTTCGTGGTCGGTTTGCCGGCGGCGGTCTTTGCCGCGCGGGCCGGCCGTTTGGCGCCGGCCCCTTCCACCAGGCCGGTGAAGAAGTGGCGCGCGTTGACCCCCAGAGTGCGGATACGGTAGCCGCCCTCCTGAATCACCACGGTGGGATAGCCGGCGGCGCCGATGAGGGCGCCCATGCGGCGGAAGTCGGCGGCCCGGTTTGACCAGGTGCCGGTCGGGTCGCCGCGCGCGGTATCCAGCCCGAAGGCGATCACCAGATAGGCCGGGCCGTGGCGGTCGACGCGTTTCAGCGCGGTCTGCAGGGCGTCGAGGTACTGCTCCGGCGTAATGGTTTCGGGCAGCGGAATATTCACGTTGTAGCCGGCGCCCTTGCCGCGCCCGGTCTCGTTGCGGAAGCCGGAGAAGTAGGGATAGGCAAAGGACGGTGCGCCGTGAATCGACACGGTCAGCACGTCGTCGCGCTCGTAGAAGATGTCCTGTTGTCCGTTGCCGTGGTGGTAGTCCACGTCCAGCATGGCGACCCTGCCGTAGTGCGACAGGTAGTTGGCGGCGATGGCCGCGTTGCTGAAATAGCAGAAGCCGCCGAAGCTGCGTTTTTCCGCGTGATGGCCGGGCGGGCGCACCAGGGCGTAGGCCAGCGGCGCGCCGTTCAGCACCTCGTCGGCGGCGGTCAGCGCACAGTCGACCGCCTGACGGGCCGCCGGGAAGGCGTTGCGGTTCAGGGGCGTGAAGGTATCGATGCACCAGTAGCCGGCCAGCACCGAGCGTTCTTTGGGCTTGCGCTGCGGATTGCGGATCGGAAAGACGTAGGGGTAGATCGAACGCTTCAGCGGCGCCTCGGCGCAGGCGCGCTGGATGTAGTCGACCAGCCCGGCGTCGTGCACCTCGCGGATGAAGCGGTCGGGAAACTTGCGCGCCGGCAGGCGGCGGAAGAAATCGGTCTTGCCCAGCTCGCCGAGGATGGCGTTCACGCGCACCGGCGCTTCGACGTAGCCGCGGTCGTGCACGTGGTGGATGTCGTGCTTGTCGTTCACCACCAGGGCGACGTCCAGCTTGCCGGCACTGCCGGGCAGGGGCGGGGCGATCTCCTCGGCCTTCAGGTAGCGCGGCGCGCGCAGGCGGTAAGCGCCGGGCTTGACCGAGGTGACGACCTGCTCGACGTAGTCGGGCGGGCAGATGTCGGCGTATTTGCGCTCCAGGATGGCGCGGATGATCCGGCGCAGGCGCGCGGCGGGTGGCAGCGCGTGCCGCGCCAGGCCGTCGAACACCAAGTAGGGCATGTCGCTGTCGCCGGGATTGATCGGCAGGTCGTAGGCGATGCCCTCGATGGGAAAGGCGCCGTAGCGCTCGTAGAATTTCAGCCGGGCGGCGTTCTGCCGGCGCACCTTGGCGTCGGGGCTCTTGTCGGCGTCGTCCGGCAGACATTCGTAGTAGAGGCCGGTGGAACCCAGCTCGTCGGCCTCCTCGCGCACGCGGTCGTAGAGCGCACCGCCGATGCCGCTGCCGGCGCGCCCGCCCGGGGCGACGGAGATGATTTCCAGATAGGAGAAGGCGAATTCCGGGTCGTGCAGCAGCAGCGCGATGGCCTTGACACGGCCGCGGGTGTCCTCGGCGACAAAAAGCTCCGCCACGAAGCGGTAGCGGAAGGGATTGTCGAGCTGGTCGGGCAGCTTGTCCGCCTCGCTGTCCGGCATGCCGGGGAACTGGGCGCGGATGATCGCCTGGGCCTCCTCCACCGCCGAGCGGTTGGCGGGAGTCCGGGTGTCGGTGATCTTGCGGATGCGCAGCATCAGGAGGCCCGGGACAACGGGGCGGCTTCCCGCCGGCCTTCGCGGGCGGCCGTGACGATGGCGGCGATCAGCGCGTCGTAACCGAGACCGGCCCGCTCGGCGGCGGCGGCGAAGCCGGCATCGGGCGCCAGGCAGGGGTTGAGGTTGACCTCCAGGATCGTCGGGCGGCCGGCGGCATCGACCCGGAAGTCGACACGGGCGTAGCCGGTCAGGCCGAAGAGGTCCCAGGTTTTCAGGGCCAGTGCCTCAAGTTCAGCAAGCAGTGCCGTGTCGCTGTCGGCAAATTCGAAGCTGCGCGGTGTGTTCACATAGGCGGTGGCGGCGGTGTCCCACTTCGCCTCGTAGTCGACGATCTGGGGCCGCCCGGCCGGGAAGTCGACGAAGAGGATCTCGGCCGATGGCAGGACGCGCGGGCCCTGCGGCGTCTGCAGGAGGGAGAGGTTGAACTCGCGTCCCTCGATGAAGGCCTCGGCGAAGAAACGGCCGCCGAAACGCTGCTCACGGGCGAGGATCTCCTGCCGCGCCTTGGCGGCGGAAACCACCGAACGGGCGTCGATGCCGAGCGAGGCATGCTCGGTCAGCGACTTCACGATGACGCGCGCGTCGGGGGCGAAGCCTCTGCCGTCGAGCGACCACTGCGGCGTCGGCAATCCGGCGGCGGCGAGCAGCCGCTTGGCCGCGGTTTTGGTCAGCGTCATGTGATGCGCTTCGACGCCGGCACCGGTGTAGCCGAGGCCGATGTGGTCGAGCATGGCCGGTGCAAGGTGCGCCAGGGCGGAATCGCCGTCCAGCGCCTCGACCAGGTTGAACACCAGGGCCGGGCGTCGGGCCGCCAGGCCGTTCAGATCGCCGAGGTCGAGGCCGAGCCGGATGACCTTGCTGTGATAGCCGAGCCGCTGCAGGGCCGCGGCGATGGCCTTGGCGGTGGCGATGGTGTCCGCTTCGTCGGGGCGGTCTGCCGCGGCTCCGTGGAGGACCGGCAGATAAGTGGACCGGGTCATGCCGGGATGCGCCGTCGCCGCTTGGTCTGTGCCAGGCCTACGCCCGTGCGCAGCTTGGCCGCCTGCAGGATCTCGCCGATCAGCGTCGTGTAGTCCATACCGGCGAGGCCGGCCAGGATCGGCAGATCGGAATGTGTCGGATGCAGACCGGCCAAGGGGTTCACTTCGAGGAACTGCGGCACGCCCTGGACGTCGGAGCGCAGGTCGAGGCGGGCACCGTCGCGACAGCCCAGTGTGCGGTAGGCGGCCAGCGCCGTGATGCCGGCGGCCCGGGCCTCGGTGTCGTCGGCCAGACGGTACTCCACCCGCGACTCGCAGAGCTCCTTGTTCTCGAAGGAGTAGACCTCCGGGTCGGCGTTCTGCAGCAACAGGATCTCCATCACCGCGACGATGCGCGCGGCGGCGCCGTTGCCGACCACGCCGATGGTGAATTCGCGGCCCGGCAGAAAGGTCTCGGCGATGGCCGGCTGGTCGAAGCGGGCACGCAGGCTGCGCGCCGCCGAGGTGAGAGCCTTGCGGTCGTTTGCCTTGGAGGCGCGTTCGCAGCCCTTGCCGGTGCCCTCGGCCAGCGGTTTCACGAAGACCGGGAAGTCGAGGGCGCAGGTCCGCGCATCGGCATCCGATTCGATCACCGCGAAGGGCGCCGTCGGCAGGCCGGCGTCGCGCACCAGGCGCTTGGCCACCGCCTTGTCGAGGGTGACCGAGAGGGTCAGCGGGTCGGAGAAGACGTAAGGGATACCGTAGGCTTCCAACAGCGCCGGCACCTGAGCCTCGCGGTTGCGCCCGGCGACGCCCTCGCAGATGTTGAACACCAGGTCCCAGCGTTCACCGGCGACCAGGCGCCGGGCGAGGTTGCGGATGTGGCCGATGCGCTCGATCCGGCAGCCGTTGGCTTCCAATGCCTGGGCCAGGGCGTCGATGGTCTCCGGCGAATCGAACTCCGCCAGGGCGGTCTCCGAAAAGCCGCCCAGGGCGCGGTAGTCGTCGCGCAGGTCGTAGGTCAGGCCGACACGCATCAGCGGGACTCCTGCTTGCTTGCGCCCTGTTTATGGGCGCCGATCTTGCCGCCGGGGTCGGGGTAGCGGTAGACGCCGCCCTCGAAGTTGCGCAGCAGCAGGTCGTCACCGTCGCGTCCGACGATGTAGTCGGGCAGCAAGGGGATCTTGCCGCCACCGTTGGGCGCGTCGATCACGTACTGCGGCACAGCGTACCCCGTGGTATGGCCGCGCAGACCCTCGATGATCTCGATGCCCTTCTCGACCGGGGTGCGGAAGTGCGAGGAGCCGGTGATCGGATCGCACTGGTAGAGGTAGTAGGGCTTTACCCGGCGCATCAGCAGGCCGTGCATCATCGACTTCATGGTGTCGACCGAATCGTTGATGCCCTTCAGCAGCACCGTCTGGCTGCCCAGCGGGATGCCGGCGTCGGCCAGGCGGGCGTAGGCCTCGGTCACCTCCGGCGTCAGTTCCTTGGGGTGGGTGACGTGGATGCTCATCCACACCGGATGGTGCTTACGCAGCATGCGGGTAAGGGAGCGGGTGACGCGCATCGGCAGCACCGTCGGCACCTTGGTGCCGAGGCGGATGAACTCGACGTGCTTGATGCGGCGCAGGCGGCCGAGCAGGTAGTCGAGCTTCTCGTCGGCGATGGTCAGGGGATCGCCGCCCGACAGCAGCACGTCGCGGATTTCCGGATGTGCCTCGATATAGCTCAGGGCCTGTTCCCACTGGCTGGTCGAGAAGTTGTACTCGCCGCCGGCCTCGCCGACCATGCGCGAGCGCGTGCAGTAGCGGCAGTAGGTCGAGCAAAACCCGGTGGTCAGGAACAGCACCCGGTCCGGGTAGCGATGCACGAGGCCCGGCGTCTTGGTGTCGTGGTCTTCCCCCAGCGGGTCGTCCGCTTCGCCCGGCGTGCGCAGGTATTCCTGGCCGACGGGGATGTGGGTGCGACGGAGCGGCTCCTCGGCGTCGTCGCGGCTCATCAGGCTGGCGTAGTAGGGCGTGATCCCGACCGGCAACGAGCCTTTGTGCTGGGCGATGGCGCCGCGCTCGTCCTCCGACAACTGGAAGATCTTTTCCAGTTGGGCGAGGGAGCGGATGCGGCTACGCAGCTGCCAGCGCCAGTCGTTCCATTCCTCGGGCGAGGCCTCGGGGAAGAAGCGCCGGCGGAACGTCCGGCTGTCCGGCCCGCTGGGAAAACGCTCCGTCCGCTGCCGGGCCTCGAAGGTCCGCGGCAGCAAGCCGTCGCCCGTACGCCGCGCGGGCGGCCAGGAAGCCGGGGAAATCAGAGAATTGGATTGGAGGGGAGTCGATGTCGGTTCGCTCTGCGAACCGGGAGGCTCCGATGGGGGAGCCTGAAGATCGTCCATTTCTTGGTCAATCCATAAGTCGCGGGGGTCGTCGCGCGAAAATCGTCGATTCTGACACCGCACCGCAGACTGAGAATCTAATTGATCAAGTCTGACCTCAATTCAAGAAGTTTTTTGCTAAGACTTCCTAAAGATCACGGCACCGTCACAGCCACCGAAAAACTGGCGTAGCGATTGCATCCTTCTAAGGGCCGAGCGCGTTGCCTATGATCGCCCCGACCAGAAGAGCGCATGACGGCAAGGAGTAAGGTTCCATGAAGCTATGGCGGATCGAGACGACAGACGGCATCGACGGGTTGAGGCAGGCGGACATTTCCCTGCCGGACCCGGGCGCGGGCGAGGTGCGGGTGCGCCTGCGGGCCAATGCCATCAACTACCGGGACCTCTCGGTGGTCGGCGATCCGGCGGCGCGCGGCATTGCCTTGCCGCGGATTCCCAACTCCGATGGCGCCGGGGAGGTGCTGGCGGTCGGGCCGGGGGTTGACGGGTTCGCGCCGGGCGACCGGGTGGCCGGCTGCTTCTTCCAGAACTGGACCGACGGGCCCTGTACGGCCGAAGCCATGGCCTCGGCCATGGGCGGGGAGATCGACGGGGTGCTGGCCGAGGAGGCCAACCTGAAAGCCGGTGGCCTGGTGAAGATTC
>ERZ1740062.28-NODE-28-length-112987-cov-7.199757_pt1 | contig 112987 bp, 110 predicted proteins | sample MGYA00581741_ERZ1740062 | MGnify/ENA primary metagenome ERZ1740062 (study PRJEB43018, sample SAMN04849747) | marine metagenome | isolation source: floating plastic debris | place: Pacific Ocean | collected 2008-09-01 | study: EMG produced TPA metagenomics...
CGGATCTTAAACCATAGGTTCCTAGTCTGGGCAGACGCGGGCCGCCGTCTCGAAACGGCCGGTCCCGCCGATGCCGGAGAAGGCCCTGCAATGCCCCAGATTTACGGTCCCCCCGCCAAGACCGCGCGCCGGTTCCTGACCGCCGCCCTGCTGCTGCCGCTGCTGGGCGCCTGCGACGCGATCTATGACGATACCAAGGGCTGGGCCAACCGGCTGGAAGCCTCGATCCTGCAGGCCGCCCACGAAATCGGTGAGCCCCAGCCCGATGGCGAAGCGGAAATGTCCGTCCCGGAAACGCCGCCGGCAGTACCCGTCGCGCCGGTCGACACCGCCGCCCTGCCCGCCTCCGATGGAATGGCTCCTGAGGGGATGGCTGCTGGGGGAATGGCTCCTCCAGCGATGGGCCAGGACGCGGCTGCCCCGGCACTCTCCGCACCCGGCATGTCCGTCCCGCCGCCGGCAGGGGCTGCCGCCGCCGTGCCGGAGGGCTTAATGGCCAATGCCGCCGACAATTTGCTCGCCGCCAAGCCCAGCGAAGCGCCTCAGCAGGCCACCGCATCGGCGGCCCCGCCGCTGCCCAAGGCGAAGCCGGCACCGCCAGCCCCGGTGGCACAGGGCAAAACTGACACGGACGAGCATGGAAAGGACGTCCACGAGAAGCCAACCGTGGCGGATGCCAAAGTGGCCGAGACCACGCCGGCGGCGCCCGATGCCGCCGTCGCCGTGGTGCTCCACCTTTCATCCCTGCGTAGCGAGGACGCGGCCAAACGCGAATGGGGCGACCTGCAGAAAAGCTTTCCGGAGCCGCTGGCCGGCATGGCGGCCGAATTCCGGCGTACCAGTCTGGGCGATCAAGGAACCTACTACCGTGTGCTGGCCGGCCCGCTGCCGTCACGCTCCGCGGCGCAGCAGGTCTGCGCCAGCCTGAAAGCCAAAGACGCCAAGCAGTATTGCCGCATCATGCCCGCCAAGCCGGCCTCCTGAGGCGCTCGACCCAGCCTCCTTACCCCCTCGTCTCACCCCCTCGTCTCACCCCGGCCGCCTTGCCGCCTCGCCCTACCGCGGCGCCGGCAGGATCTCCGCACTGCTGCCCGACAGATAGTAGGCCAGCAACCCCAGCCATTCGTGCAGCGCCATGGCGGCCAAGCCCAGCGAACTGCCGGTGTCGCGCGGCCACACCAGTTGGGCCGGTTCGGTGTGGTAGTCGACCGGATAGGGCAGCACCGCGAGGCCCGCCGCCCGGAAGCTGGCGACCGACCGCGGCATGTGCCGGGCGGAGGTGATGAGCAGCCAAGGCCGCCCGCCGTCGCCCACCATGGCAGCGGTCAGACGGGCATTCTCGGCAGTGTTGCGCGATTTATCCTCGAACCGCACCTGCGTCATGTCGAGCCCCTGCTGCACGAAGAAACGCTCGGTGATCTCCGCTTCGTTCCAGCCACGCGGGTTCAGGGCGCCGGAAAAGCCGGACACGATGAGCGGCTTGTCGGGCAGCGAGCGGTGCAGCGCCATCGCCGTGGTCAGCCGCTCCGCCGCGCTGTTGAGGCCGGGCTGGTTGCGGGCCTTGGACACGGCGCCGCTGTCGCTCGCCCCGCCCAGCACGATGATACCCGCTATGTCAGCGGGCAGTTCGGCCGGCACCGGAAAACGATTCTCCAAGATGCGCAGGGCGGCCTCCGGCAAAGGAGTCAGCAAGATCCCCCCGCCGTAGAGCAGCAGCACGGCCAGGCAGAGCCCCGCGAGCCGCCGCCATCCCAGGCGCCGCGACGCCAGCCACGCCAGCAGCAGGAACAGCAGGCTGTTCAGTGGCTGGACGAAAAACCAGATAACCTTGGAAAGGAAGAAAAATGCCGTAGCCATTGATCAGACCCGATTTTCTTTCGTCAACGGGCGAGAACCCGATGACGGGACGGCATAAGAAAAGCCGCTCCGGCGGTGGCCGAAGCGGCTTTCCTGTCAAAATGGTCGGAGCGGCAGGATTTGAACCTACGACCCCCACACCCCCAGTGTGGTGCGCTACCAGGCTGCGCTACGCTCCGTAAAGGACCGAGAGCCGCTCCGCGACCCTCGGTGCGGCCCTGTATAACCGGGCTTCCAAAAGAAGGCAATGACTGCCTGAGACGACCCCGGACACCGCCCTGCAAGGCCCACAGAGCCCTCAGGTCGTGCCTTTCCGGGCCGCCTTCAGCATGTCCCTCAACTCGCTCAATTCGTCGATCACGGCCTTGATCTCGCTGGGCGCATCGAGCGCCACGACCTCCACCGGGTCAGCAGGCGCAGCAGCGGCACTGCCATTGTCACCCTGGGCCTCGCCATCCTTGCCGCGGCCCTCGCGCAGCAGGCGCTGCACACCCTTAATGGTGTAGCCCTCGCTATACAGCAGGTCACGGATGCGGCGCAGCAGTTCAATGTCTTCAGGGCGGTAGTAGCGGCGTCCGCCACCGCGCTTTAGCGGCCTGACCTGACTGAACTTGCCTTCCCAAAACCGGAGCACGTGCTGCGGAACGTCGAGCTCGTCACTGACTTCGCTGATCGTCCGAAACGCAGCGGCTGATTTTCCGGCGGGTCGACTTGCAGGCATGCTGACCTGTTGTTGTCCAGCTATCCAAGGGAACTAGGCTTGAGCGTCTTCCGTCGTGGCGCTGAGCGCCCCGTTGATGCGATTCTTCAGCACGTGCGATGCCCGGAACACCAGAACCCGGCGCGGCAGAATCGGCACCTCTTCGCCGGTCTTCGGGTTGCGTCCGATGCGTTCGCCCTTTTCGCGCACGGAGAAACTGCCAAAAGAAGACAGCTTCACCATTTCGCCCCGCACCAGGGCATCGGAAATCTCGTTCAAGACCGACTCGACCAACTCGGCGGATTCATTGCGCGACAAGCCGACTTCTTGATAGACGGCCTCGCTCAGGTCCGCTCTGGTTATCGTCCCACCGGTCATTCCCCCCTCCTCTTGCGTTCGACCAACAGCAGAGCTTAACGCACTGCCGGTAGGCGGTCAATTATCTAGGGAATACCGGGGGATGCGACCTACTTTTGACGCAAATTCCGAAGCACCCCCGCGAAGCGGCGCGCTGGCCCTGGGGATTACCGGGGGTTTATTGAGGCTTTAGCGGCCGATTACCAGCGGACCAGGGCCGAGCCCCAGGTGAACCCGCCGCCCATGGCCTCCATCAGGACGAGGTCGCCCTGCTGGATTCGGCCGTCGCCGACAGCCTCGGACAACGCCAGCGGGATCGAGGCCGCCGAGGTGTTGGCATGGCGGTCGACGGTCACCACCACCCGGTCGCTCGGAAGATTGAGTCGCCGGCCCATGGATTCGATGATTCGGATGTTGGCCTGGTGCGGCACCAACCAGTCGACGTCGCCCGGGGTCAGGCCATTGGCCTCCAGGGCCGTGTCGATGGCTTCGGCCATGCGCACCACGGCATGGCGGAAGACCTCCTTGCCCTCCATGCGCAAGTGACCGACCGTCCGGGTCGACGAGGGCCCGCCGTCGACGTAGAGCGCGTCATGATGGGTACCGTCGGCGTAGAGGTGGGTCGACAGCACGCCACGGCTCTTGGCGCCGTTGGCCGCCGTGACGCCGTTGGTCGCCTGCAGGACGACGGCACCGGCCCCATCGCCGAACAGCACGCAGGTCGAGCGGTCCTCCCAGTCGAGAATCCGCGAGAAGGTCTCCGCCCCGATCACCAGCACCGTCTTGGCCTGGCCGACGCGCAGGAAATTATCCGCCACTGCCATGGCATAGACGAAGCCGCTGCACACCGCCTGCACGTCGAAAGCCGCGCCCTGGCCGATGCCGAGGCGGGTCTGGATGCGGGTCGCGGTCGCCGGAAAAGTCTCGTCCGGAGTCGAGGTCGCGCAGACGATCAGGTCGATATCGGCGGGCCCCACACCGGCCTGTGCCATGGCCTCCCTGGCCGCGGCGGTGCCGAGATCCGAGGTCATCTCGCCATCGGCGGCGATGTGGCGCTGACGGATTCCCGTCCGCTGGCGGATCCACTCGTCGGTGGTGTCGATCTTCTTGGCCAGTTCGGCATTGGTGAGGACCTGGGCCGGCAGATAGGCCCCACAGCCCGTGACGAGGGAACGGTACATATTTATACGACTGCCGCCTGAGCGTTACCGGGATTGCGGTCCAGCAGGGAAAGGTCGGAGCGAATCTTTTCGATAATACCATGGCGGTGCATGTCGACCGCAACGCCGATGGCATTGGCAAAGCCGAGCGCGTCGGTGCCGCCGTGGCTCTTCACCGCAATGCCGTTGAGGCCCAGGAACATGGCGCCGTTGTAGCCGCGCGGATCGACCCGCTCGCGCAGTTTCTTCATCGCCGGACGGGCCAGCATGTAGCCCAGGCCGGCCAGCAGAGAGGACCGGAAGGTGTGGCGCAGGTATTCGTTAATCAGCTTCGCGGTGCCCTCGGCGGTCTTCAGCGCGACGTTGCCGGTGAAGCCGTCGGTGACGATGACGTCGGCTGTCCCCTTGGCGATGTCGTCGCCCTCGACGAAGCCGAGAAAGCGGCCCGGCAGGTTGCTGGCGCGCAGCACGGCGCTGGCTTCCTGCAATGACTCGTGGCCCTTGATCTCTTCCGAGCCAACGTTCAGCAGCGCGTAGGTCGGATCTTTCAGGCCCAGCACCGAACGGGCGAAGGCATTTCCCATGACCGCGAAGTCAATCAGGTTCTCCGCGTCACACTGCACGTTGGCGCCGAGGTCGAGCATGACCGATTCGCCGCGCAGGGTCGGGAAGAAGGACGCGATGGCCGGCCGGTTGATGCCGGGCAGCGTCTTCAGGACGAACTTGGCCATGGCCATCAGGGCGCCGGTGTTGCCGGCCGACACCACGCAATCGGCATCGCCGTCGCGCACCGCATCGATGGCCAGGCGCATGCTCGACTGACGCCCGGCCCGCAGTGCCACCGACGGCTTCGCATCGCTGCTGACCACGTCGTCGGTGTGCCGCAGTTCGGTGGCTTCCAGCAGCAGCTTCTTGCCGTTCAGCAGGGGCGCAACCTCGCGCTCCCGCCCGAACATCACGAAGCGGATGTCGGGAAAGCGTTCCAGCGCGATACTCGCCCCGCGCACTACCATCTTGGGGGCGGCATCACCGCCCATGGCATCCAGTGCGATTGTCAGCGCTTTGGCCATATTAGCCCTCAGGCGAGCCCGCAGCGGCGCAAGGTCCCCCGAACGGGCGACACCCTAGAGACTCTCGGATTCCGTGACTTCCCGGCCGTCATAGTGACCGCAGGCCGGACAGACATGGTGCGGGCGCTTCAGTTCGCCGCAATTGGAGCACTCGTGGTAGCTGTTCGGCGCCAAAGCATCGTGGGCGCGGCGCATGTTGCGGCGCGACTTGGAAATCTTACTCTTGGGAACTGCCATGATCTTCTTCTCTCATCTCAGGCGACGACCGCCTTCACATGCGCCTAATTAGCCAATCCGGGGCCTTGCAGCAAGTAAAGCCGGCTTAAAGTCGCGAACAATCTTAAACCTACTTATCACCTTTCAGCGCCTTCAGCGCAGCGAAAGGGCCTACATCGTCCTCAACTTCCGGTGGCTGGTACTCGGCCGGCACCGCCGCGCCGGGCGCCCGCGGATAGGGGTCGAGCGCCACCGCCAGTTCCTGGACCACCAGTTCCCCCAGGTCGATCCCCTCAGCCGGCAGGACCTCCGCCGGATCGGCGCCTTCCGGGTCGACCTCTACTTCGTCGTCCGCCACTCCGGGCCCATCCACGGCCTCGTAGGTGGCCTCCAAAGTGCCCGACAGGCTGCCGGCCACCGGCGCCAGCGTCACCACACAGGCCTGCTGGACGTCGGCCTGCCAACGGCCCTCAACGCGATACAGCCGGGTACCGAGGACCCTGACCGTCAGATCGGCGGTCAGCCGGTCGACTGCCAGGATATCGAGACGCCGGGCCACGGCAGTCCGTTCAGCCGGCGACGCCTCGATGGATTCGCTCAGCTTCCGCCCGCCCAGGCGTTCCGGCGCGACGATCCGGGAAAACTCGTTGAGTGCCTTATCGGTTGAACCAGGCACGGCAATCCTCCGCTACCGGGGCCGAAAAGCGGCGCACCTTAGGGGCTGGGCGGGCGTGGGTCAATCCCCTTGCGGCGCCGCGTCAGAATCGCCGCGTAAGCCAGGTTTTCCGCCTTTTTTCAACACTGCTGGGGCCGCCGAAAAGGTCACCCGGCCGTGCCGCAGATCGGCGCCGTCCTGAGCGTCCAGGGCGGCCGCCTGGGCCAGTGCGTAGGCTGCCAGCCCCGCCACGTCGCCCTGCCCCTGTGCCAGGGTCCCGAAAACGTTGCGGCGCAGTACGGCCTGCAGCCCTTCCCCACCCTGCAGCGGCACCTCGTTCAGGGCTTCCTCGTAGGCGCCAAGGCGCCCCATGAAGCCCTCTGCCATGCGCTTGACCCGCTTGCCCACGCCGAGATCCCCGGCCCCCATCTCGCGCAGCGAACGGTCCATGTCGGCGAAGAAAGCTTCCTGCAGCGCCTCGGCCAGATCGGTGCCTTCGGGAAAGTCCCGCTTGAGACGGCGCAGCACCAGGACCAGGTGCAGCACGATGGATTCGAAGCGACCGTCGAGGGTGTCGGGCACGCCCAAATCGCGGTAAAGCTCCGGGCTGCGGGCCTGGGCGACAATGGCCTCATACAGTGGCCAAGCGGAGTCGTTGCGCGGCTGGGAGGCGAAGAAGCGCTTCCAAAACATCGGCGGATCACATCTCGATCAGGCTGAAAGGCGGGGCCAAAGGACCCAGTCTCGAATTAGGGTCTTGAAATGACACCGGCCACGGGTTTAATCAAGCTATTCGGGGTCAAATGAGAGGTTTAGCGTGAACGCGACGAACGATCGCCACCCAGGTAATCGGGGGCGGGATAATCGGGTGCGGGGCAATCGGCTGCCGGGCCTGGGTGCCTGCCTGATGCTCGCTTGCGCGGCCATCGCCCTGTCGGCCTGCGGCAATACCGTCCAGCTGCGCGGCAACACCCCCGATCCGGAAGATATCGCCGAGATCAAACCGGGTGTGCACAGCCGCCAGGACATCGTTGACCTGCTGGGCTCGCCCTCCACCGTGTCCACCTTCCAGGACCGCAAGTGGTACTATATCGGCCAGAAGACCGAGGAGATCGCCTTCATGAAGCCGGCCGTCCTCGACCGCAAAGTGCTGGTCGTGACCTTCGACACCAGCGGCTTGGTCGAGGGCACCCAGAGCTACGGAATGGAGGATGCGCAGGACGTCGACCCGGTCGATCGCGAAACGCCCACTGAGGGCCGCGACCTGACGCTGCTGCAGCAGCTGTTCGGCAACATCGGCAAGTTCTCCGGTCCGTAACCGGCGCACCGCCCCCTCCGTCGGCCGCAACCGCAGACGGAATCGGCACAAAAAAAACGGCCCTGGAAGCAACACGCTTCCAGGGCCGTTTTCGTTGCGCCGCCTTCCCCCGAAGGGAAAGGCGGCGGCGTTTTTAGTGGGCCAGTGCCGCGAGCAGCAGCAGGGCCACGATGTTGGTGATCTTGATCATCGGGTTGACGGCGGGGCCGGCGGTGTCCTTGTAGGGATCGCCGACGGTGTCGCCGGTCACCGCAGCCTTATGGGCATCCGAACCCTTGCCGCCGTGATTGCCGTCCTCGATGTACTTCTTGGCGTTGTCCCAGGCACCGCCGCCGGCCGTCATGGAGATGGCGACGAAAATGCCCGTCACGATGACGCCGAGCAGCATGGCGCCGACGGCGCTGAACGCCGCACCCTGGCCGCCGATGACCAGGATGACGAAGTAGAGCACCACAGGAGAGAGCACCGGCAGCAGCGAGGGGATGATCATCTCCTTGATCGCCGCCTTGGTCAGCAGGTCGACACACTTGCCGTACTCCGGCTTGCCGGTGCCTTCCATGATGCCCGGGATCTCCTTGAACTGGCGCCGAACCTCGATCACCACCGCGCCGGCCGCACGGCCGACCGCGGTCATGCCCATCGCACCAAAGAGGTACGGCAGCAGGCCACCGATGATCAGGCCGACCACCACGTAGGGGCTGGCCAGGGAGAAGTTCACCACCTCACCCACCTTGAGCTGGATCGCGCCCTCGGCGATGAAGAGGTCGAGGTCCGAGGTGTAGGCCGCGAACAGCACCAGCGCGCCGAGACCGGCCGAGGCGATGGCATAGCCCTTGGTCACCGCCTTGGTCGTGTTGCCGACGGCGTCGAGAGCGTCGGTGGTCTTGCGCACGTCGGCATCCATGTCCGCCATCTCGGCAATGCCACCGGCGTTATCGGTCACCGGGCCATAGGCGTCGAGCGCCACGACCATGCCGGCCAGCGCCAGCATGGTGGACACCGCAATGGCAATGCCGAGCAGGCCGGCCAGCAGGAAGGTGGTGAGGATACCAGCGCAGATGATCAGCGCCGGAACCGCCGTTGCTTCCATGGAGATGGCGAGACCCTGGATCACGTTGGTGCCGTGACCCGTCACCGAGGCCTGAGCGACCGAACGCACCGGGCGGTATTCCGTGCCGGTGTAGTACTCGGTGATCCAGATGATCGCCCCGGTCACCACCAGGCCGACGATGCCGCAGAGGTAAAGATCCAGCCCGCTGAAGGTGATGCGGTTGGTCGTCATCATGGTGTCCATGCCGATCACGTAGTCTGTCACCGGCCAGAGGAAGACGGCCGAGATCACCGCCGAGGCGATAAAGCCTTTGTAGAGCGCGCCCATGATGTTCTGGCTGGCACCCAGCTTCACGAAGAAGGTACCGATGATGGAGGCGATGATGCAGGCGCCGCCCAGGGTCAGCGGATAGATCACCACCGAAGCGATGTTGGGATCGTTCACCGAGAAGATGGTCGCCAGCACCATGGTGGCGACCACCGTGACCACGTAGGTCTCGAAAAGGTCGGCGGCCATGCCGGCGCAGTCACCCACGTTGTCGCCCACGTTGTCGGCGATCACCGCCGGGTTGCGGGGATCGTCTTCGGGAATGCCGGCTTCGACCTTGCCCACCAGATCGGCGCCGACGTCGGCACCCTTGGTGAAGATGCCGCCGCCCAGACGCGCGAAGATGGAGATCAGCGACGCGCCGAAGCCGAGCGCCACCAGTGCCACCGAGATCTCACGCTCGGGCACCTGCATCGACAGCAGGACCGTGTAGTAGCCGGCGACGGCGAGCAGCGCCAGACCGGCCACCAGCATGCCGGTGATCGCACCGGCGCGGAAGGCGATGGCGAGGCCCTGGGCCAGCCCCGTGCGGGAGGCTTCGGCCGTGCGGACGTTGGCGCGCACCGAGACGTGCATGCCGATGTAGCCGGCCGCGCCCGAAAGGATCGCCCCGATCAGGAAGCCGACGCCCTCTTTCATTCCCAAAAACACGGCCAGCAGGACGAAGATCACGATCCCGACCATGCCAATCGTCCGATACTGCCGGTTCAGGTAGGCTTGCGCGCCTTCCTGCACCGCAGCGGCAATCTCCTGCATCCGCGCGTTCCCGGCAGGCGCCGAGAGGACCGACTGCGATGCCCAAGCTCCATAGAGCAAGGCGAGCACTCCGCAGCCGAGCACCACGTACAACATCACCATTTCCATCTGGAATTCCCTCACGTAAATAGGCCAGCCCATTTACCTTGGGCCGTGCTCAACGATTCGCTGCGGGTTCGCAGCGCCCCAAAATCGCGCGGAAAATGCCAGAATCCCGTTCCGATAGCAACCGTTAGCAGGTAGCCGACAGGCCGGCACTGACGCTCTGACTAGGCGTCGGCCGGGCGCTTGCGGCGGCCGTGCAACCACAGCGCCGCCCCCGTGGCGGCGAATACCGGCACCACGGTCGCCAGATTGACCCACTGCCAACCGAGCGCGTTGAAGATCGCCCCGGACGCCAGGGCGGTGACCGCGGTGGTCCCGAACACCATGAATTCGTTGAAAGCCTGCACCCGCGACTGCTCTTCGACCCGGTAGGTTTCGGTCAGCAGCGCGGTGCCGCCGACGAACATGAAGTTCCAGCCGACGCCCAGCAGCAGCAGTGCCGCCCAGAACTGCAGGACCTCGACACCGGTCAGGTTGATCATCGCGCAGGCGAGGACCAGCAGACCACCGGTGGTGATCACCGGCAGCGCGCCGAAGCGATGGATGATGTGCCCGGTCACAAAGGACGGGGCGTACATGCCGACCACGTGCCACTGAATGACGAAGGCTGCGGTTTCAAAGGGGTGCGCGCAGGCCACCATCGCCAGCGGAGTCGATACCATGATCAGGTTCATCGATCCGTAGGCGACCATGGCGCAGAACACGGCGACGATCAGGCCCGGCTGACGGACGATCTCCCTCAAAGGGCGCCCCTGGCGGCGGTCGTGCGACGACAGCGGCTTGGGCAAGGCGGCGAACTGCACCAGCGCCAGGGTGGCGAAGGCCAGGACCGCAACGGCGGCGTAGCCGCCGGCAAAGAGGATCGGCGCGAAGAGGTCCTTGCTCCACTTGGCCAGTTCCGGCCCCAGGATCGCCGCCGCCACGCCGCCCACCATGACGTAGGAGATGGCGCGGCTGCGGTGTGCCGGCCCGGCCACGTCGGCGGCGGCAAAGCGGTAGAGGGCGACGTGGGTGGCAAAGCCGCCGAGGAAGGCCGCGCCCAGGCAGAACAGCCAGAAATCCGCCACGAAGACGGCAAAGCAGGAGACGACGCCGCCGGTAATCCCGAGCAGGCTGCCGAGGGTAAAGCCGGCACGCCGGCCGTAGCGGCCCATCAGCAGAGAGGCCGGGATGGTGATCGACGCCGTGGCAACGAACTGCAGGGCCAGCGGCAGGGTGGCCAGGCTCGGGCTTGGCGCCAGCGAGCTGCCCACCAACGCCGTGATGGTGATGGAGAGCGCCATACAGCTCATGCCCAGCGCCTGGCAGACCGCCAGGATCGCCACGCTGCCCATACCGGATCTCTCGGGTGCCACGGACTCCATGGCCGCAATCTACGCGATCGTCCTCGGGAAGACAGTCCGTTTGTGCGCCCGCAAGGCAGCTATGCGCCGCCGGCGGCCGTCGCGCTGTTCAGCTTTGGTGGGGCTGGCTGCGTTCGACCTCACGCAGCAGGATCTCGGTAACGACGCCTTTGCCGAGCTGGCGCCCGCAGACCTCCAGCAGGCGCTGCTTCACCAGGCCCGACTCGAAGCCGGCGTTGCGCACCAGGCGCAGGGCAAAGAGGCTGTGCATCTCGGTCAGCAGGGCGTCGCGCAGCAGCGGCATCCGCCGGGTCGTCTCTTCGACCTCCGTATCGTCGCCCAGCAGCAGGGTCACCTGCATGGTCACGTGGTGGGTGACCTCACCACCCTGGATCAGCGAGATGACGAGTGGCGGGTCGACGGGAATGAAGATCGGATCGGGCTTGTTGATCTCGGCGATCAGATCGCTGGTCTGCTCGGCGCCGGGGCCCATCAGGAACCACCAAGCCGCCCCGCCGCCGCCGAGCAGCAGGATCAACGCGACCACGATGAGAATGATAACCCGCACGGCACCGATCCTAACGCAGGGGCGGCGATTCCAAGCCCCGTCTTCCCCCCGTCTTAGGGCCTCGGGGTAAAGATGGCGTTAAGGATTAAACATTTGTAAAGGCTGCTAGAAATGGGTCCAGCCGCCGCTCTCCAGTGGCACGTCCGAGCCTGCCGCATCGCGCAGTACGAGGCCCGATTCCGCCCGCGCCCGGCCGATGCGGGCGATCGGCAGGCCCAGGCGGCCCGACAGCGCCGCCACGGCGTCGCGCTGGGCGGGTGCCGCGGCGAACAGCAGCTCGTAGTCGTCGCCGCCGCCCAGCAGGGCCTGGCGCGGTGCCCCGAGAAGGCTCAGCGCCGCCTGCGAAGCCGCGCTGACCGGCACGGCGTCGAGCGCGATCTCGGCGCCGACGCCTGAGGCCTCCAGCAGATGGCGGAGGTCGGCAACCAGGCCGTCCGAGACATCCAGCGCCGAACGGGCGACCCCCTCCTCCAGCAGCGCCCGGCCCAGGGCCATTCGGGGCTCCGGCAGGCGGTAACGCTGCACCAGCGCCGCCCGGTTCGCCGTGTCCAGGGCTTCCAGATCGCCGCGCAGCACCCGCAGGCCGAGCCAGGCATCGCCGATAGTGCCGCTGACGTAGAAGTCATCGCCCGGCCGCACCGAGCCGCGGTCGAGCACCGCCTGCCCCGCCACCTTGCCGAAGGCGGTCAGGCTGAGGGTCATCGGCCCTGGCGTACCGGTGGTGTCGCCGCCGTAGAGAGCGATGCCGTAGGTCCGCTGGTCCGCCGCCAGACCTTCGCTGAAAGCCGCGATCCAGGTCTCCGCAATGTCGAGCGGCCAGGCCGAGGCCAACAGATAGCCAAAAGGCACTGCCCCCATCGCTGCGAGATCCGAGAGGTTCACCCGCAGCAGCTTGCGGGCGACCAGGTCGGGCGGGCAGTCGAGGAAGTGACGCCCCTGGATCATGGTGTCGACGGTCGCGATCAGGCGCTCGCCCGCACCGACAGGCAGCACGGCGGCATCGTTGTGCAGGCCGAAGGTTCCGGCGGCCGGAGCCGCCAGCGGCGCGAAGTAGCGCTCGATGAGTTCGAATTCGCCGGCGCGCGGCTTCGTGCTGGAGGATTTATCGGTCGGGCTCATGGCGGTGCGCCTTCGCCCTGTCTAGCTCAGCTTGGACAGATCCGCCGTGCCGCCGAACTCCTCGGCCCGCAGGACGTGGGCCAGGCGGTCGAGCAGTCCGTTGACGAAAGCGGTTTCGCGGCCGTCGTAGAAGGCGTTGGCGAGGTCGACGTATTCCGAGATGACGACCCGCGCTGGTACGTCGAGCCGCTCCGACAGCTCGAAAGTCGCGGCCTGCAGCAGCACGTGCAGCAGGATCTCCAGGCGTTCGATGGTCCACTCCTCGTCGAGCACCGCCGCCATCATGTCGTCGAGGTCCTCGTGGTGCTTGGCCACGCCTTCAACCAGTTCCGTCAGCAGCTCGCGGTTGACCGCGCCGTGCTTGAGACCCTCGATGCTTTCCCCGACGCGGTGTTCCAGGAACTCGCGCAGCACGTCCTGGGCGTCCTGGTTACCGACGATGCGCTGATAGAGGGCCTGCACGGCAAGCAGGCGGGCGGCGCTGAGGCCGGAAGGCCGGCGCAACTTGGCGCCGGGAGATTTCTGTTTGGGCGTGTCACTCACGGAGTACGGATCCGATCCACGGTGTCGGGGGTTCAACGGGGGAAAAGATGGAAATGGCGCTTTACGTTCAACATCGCCAGGCAAGCCTCGGCCGCATCCTTGCCCTTGTTCTTCTTGTCGACGGCAGCACGCACCCAGGCCTGCTCCTCGTTTTCACAGGTCAGGATACCGTAGCCGAGCGCCAGGGTGTGTTCGCAGGCCAGGTCCTGCAGTTTGCGGGCGCTCTCGCTGCAGACATAGTCGTAGTGCGTGGTTTCGCCGCGGATGACGCAGCCCAGCGCGACATAGCCGTCGAAGCGGCGCCGTCCCGCGAAGAAATCCATCGAGCGCACCGCCATGCGGACCACGGCGGGAATTTCGAAGACTCCCGGCACCGTCACCCGCTCGTGGGTCGCGCCGGCGGCGTCCAGCGCCACGCTGGCGCCTTCGTAAAGGGCATCGGCGATGTCCTCGTAGAAACGCGCCTCAATGATCAGGATATTCGGCGTCGCGTGGTGGTTGGCGTCGCTCATGCTCTTCCCATCATGCTTTTCCCAGCGGTTCGATCGGGCGCTGCCCGACGACCTTCAGGCCGTAGCCTTCCAGGCCGACGATGGTGCGCTTGGTGTTGGACAGCAGGATCATTTCGCGCACGCCGAGATCGAGCAGGATCTGCGCGCCGACGCCGTAGTCGCGCAACTGGCCGCCGGCCTTGGGTTCGCCGTCGATGCGCTGCTGCAGCGAACTGGACAGCGCATCGGCGGAGGGCTCGCGGATCATCACCACGACGCCCCGCCCCGCCTCGGCGATCATCCGCATTGCCTGCTGCAGGTCGCCCGCCTTGCCGCTGGAGCTGTCGCCCAGCACGTCGTCCAGCACATTGATGGCGTGCATGCGCACCAACACCGGTTGGTCGCTCTTGATGTCGCCCTGCCACAGCACGACATGCTCGGCATAATTCAGCGTGTTGACGTAGATCGCCATTTTGAAATCGCCGCCGTAGCGGCTGGTGAAGCGACTCTCCAGACGGCGCTCGACGAAGTGGTCGTTACGCCGGCGATAGGAGATCAGGTCGGCGATGGTCGCGACCTTCAGGCCGTGGCGCTGGGCAAAGGCGATGAGGTCGTCGCGCCGGGCCATGGTGCCGTCATCGTTCATGATCTCGCAGATCACGCCGGAGGGATTGAGGCCGGCCAGCCGCGCCAGATCGACCGCCGCCTCGGTGTGGCCGGTGCGCACCAGCACGCCGCCGTCGCGCGCCAGCAGCGGGAAGACGTGGCCGGGCGTGGTGATGTCCTCGGGCCCTTTGGTCGGATCGATCGCGGTGGCGACGGTGCGCGCCCGGTCGGGCGCCGAGATGCCGGTGGTGATGCCCTCGCGCGCCTCGATGGAGACGGTGAAGGCCGTCTGGTGGCGCGACTCGTTCTTGCTGGCCATCAGCGGCAGGCCGAGTTCCTCGATGCGCTCACGGGTCATCGCCAGACAGATCAGGCCGCGGCCGTAGCGCGCCATGAAGTTGATGGCGTCGGGCGTGGCCATCTGCGCCGGGATCACGAGGTCGCCCTCGTTCTCACGGGACTCGTCGTCCACCAGAATGAACATGCGCCCGTTGCGCGCTTCCTCGATGATCTCCTCGATGGGAGAGACCATCTCGCTGAAGGTCAGCCGCCAGGGTTCCTCGGTCTTCACCATTCAGGCCCTACAATCCATCCGTCGCTGCCATGAGGCGTTGAACGTAGCGCGCCAGCATGTCGATTTCCAGGTTGACCCGGTCGCCGGGCTGCTTGGCGCCCAGGGTGGTCACGGCGGCCGTGTGGGGGATGATGTTCACCCCGAAGACCGCACCCGAGACCTCGTTGACCGTCAGCGAGACACCGTCTAGCGCCACCGACCCCTTGGAGGCAATAAACTTCGCCAGTTCTGCCGGCGCCTCGATGCTGAGGCGAAGCGAGCCCTGCTCCGGCCGCCGCTCGCGCACCACACCGACGCCGTCGACGTGGCCGGAGACCACATGGCCGCCCAGTTCGTCGCCCATTTTCAGGGGGCGCTCGAAATTGACCGGCGTACCCTCCTGCCAGTCCCCCAGAGTGGTGCACGACAGGGTTTCGGCGGAAACGTCGGCAGCGAACCAACGCCCTGCCTGATCAACCCCCTGGTCCACCAGGGTCAGACAACAGCCTGAGCAGGCGATCGAAGCGCCCTCGGGGATCGCCGCCGTATCGTAGCCGGTGGCGAAGACGAAGCGACTGTCACCCTGCCCCGACGCGCCGGAGCGATCGGGAGTCTCGATCGCCTTTACGGCGCCAAGGTCGGTGATGATGCCGGTAAACATGGGCTGGGCCTTAAGCGTCCAAGCTGAAGATATCGATGCGGTCGCGCCCAAGCTGGGCCATGGCGGCCTGCAGGAACTTAGGCGCCTGGCCCAGGCGATCAACCCCGAAACCGGACACCGCAGCTATGCCGTCACCGCCGATCACCAGGGGCGCCTGGAACCAGGCCAGGCGGTCGACCAGTCCGCCACGCAGCAGGGAGGCCGCCAGATGCCCACCGCCCTCCACCAGCAGGCGGGTGATCCCGCGCTCGCCCAGAACCGAGAGGGCGGCGGCCAGGGAGACGTGACCGTCATCATCGGTTTCGACCTGGATGACCTCGACCCCGGCGGCCTCGTAAGCCTTCAGGCGCTCCCGCGGGTTGCCGTCGTGGGTCACCAGCAGGGTCGGGATCTCCCCCGCCCGGGCCACCAGATCGTGGGTCAGCGGCAGGCGCAGCCGGCCGTCGACCACCACGCGCAGCGGCTTGCGGTCTTCCAGGCCCGGCAGCCGCACATCGAGCCGCGGGTTGTCGAGAACCGCGGTGCCGCTGCCGACCAGGATGGCGTCGGCGCGCGAACGCAGCAGGTGCGCGCGGCGCCGCGCCAGATCACCGGTGATCCACTGGCTGTCGCCGCTGTGGGTGGCGATCCGGCCATCCAGGGACGTCGCCAGCTTCAGGACGACCAGCGGCTGCCCCTTAATCACCCGCTTCAGGAAGCCTGCATTGAGACGTTCGGCCTGCGCCCGGCAGACCCCGGCCTCGACCGTGACCCCGGCTTCGCGCAGGATCGTCAGGCCACGCCCGGCCACCCGGGTATCCGGGTCTTCCAGGGCGGCCACGACGCGGGCCACCCCGGCGGCCACCAGGGCCTCGGCACAGGGCGGTGTCTTGCCGTGATGGGCACAGGGCTCCAGGGTCACGTAGGCGGTGGCGCCGGCGGCCGCCGCGCCGGCCTGGCGCAGCGCCTCGGTTTCCGCATGGGGACGTCCGCCCGGCTGGGTCCAGCCGCGCCCGACGATGCGGCCGTCCTTGACGATGAGGCAACCCACGGCGGGATTCGGCGCGACACGGCCCAACCCGCGCGCCGCCAGAGTCAGGGCGGCGCGCATGAACTGCAGGTCGCCCTGCGGTCCCTGGGGGCTAGTCGTCCCCGTCGCCGAGCTTGCCGATGAACTCTTCGAAATCGCGGGCCTCCCGGAAATTACGGTAGACCGAGGCGAAGCGCACGTAGGCCACCTGGTCCAGTGTTGCCAAGGCGTCCATCACCAACTCGCCGATCAGCTTGGTCGGGATTTCCGACTCGCCGGAAGATTCCAGGCGGCGGACGATGCCGTTCACCACCCGCTCGATGCGCTCCGGATCGACCTGGCGTTTCTGCAGCGCCGTCGTCATGGAGCGCAACAGCTTGTCGCGGTCGAAAGGCTCGCGCTTGCCGGTGGACTTCACCACCGTCAGTTCGCGCAGCTGCACCCGCTCGAAGGTCGTGAAGCGCGCGCCGCAGTTCGGACACTGACGGCGGCGCCGGATCGCCGAGTTATCCTCGGTCGGCCGCGAGTCCTTAACCTGCGTGTCCTCGTTACCGCAAAACGGACAGCGCATGGATCCCCCTCTCGTTGGGCCGCGGCTGCCACCCGGGCGGGCGGCACGCGGGCCCCTGCGTTAAAAACTAGTTCCCCAGCCCGGGATAGATCGGGAAGCGGTGGCACAATGTTTTCACCTCTTCGCGCACTTCCTGCTCGACCTTTTCGTTGGCTTCCGCGCCCTTGGTGAGGCCATCGAGCACCCGGCCGATGAAAGCGCCGACCTGCTTGAACTCGTCGGTGCCGAAGCCGCGCGTGGTCGCCGCCGGCGTGCCGAGGCGGATGCCTGAGGTGACCGTCGGCTTTTCCGGATCGAAGGGAATGCCGTTCTTGTTGCAGGTGATACCGGCGCGGTCGAGGCTTTCCTCGGCGATGTTGCCGGTCAGCTTCTTCGGTCGCAGGTCGACCAGCATCAGGTGGTTGTCGGTGCCGCCGGTGACGATGTCGAAACCTTCATCGACCATGGCCTTGGCCAGGGTCTTGGCGTTGTCGACGACGCGCTGCGAGTAGGCCTTGAACTCCGGCGTCAGGGCCTCACCGAAAGCCGCCGCCTTGGAGGCGATGGCGTGCATCAGCGGGCCACCCTGCAGGCCCGGGAAGGCCGCCGAGTTGATCTTCTTGCCGAGATCCATGTCGTTGGACAGCACCATGCCGCCACGGCCGGCCCGCAGCGTCTTATGGGTCGTCGTGGTGACCACATGGGCGTGCGGCAGCGGGCTCGGGTGGACGCCTGCGGCGACGAGGCCGGCGAAGTGCGCCATGTCCACCATGAAGTAGGCACCGACCTTGTCGGCAATTTCGCGGAAGCGGGCGAAGTCGATGAAGCGCGGATAGGCCGAGCCGCCGGCAATGATCAGCTTCGGCTTGTGTTCCAACGCCAGCTTTTCCAGCTCCTCATAGTCGATGATGCCGTCGTCCTTGCGCACGCCGTACTGCACCGCGTTGAACCACTTACCCGAGAGGTTGGGCTTGGCGCCGTGGGTCAGGTGGCCGCCGGCGGACAACGCCATACCGAGAATGGTGTCGCCGGGCTGCAGCAGCGCCAGCGCCACGCACTGATTGGCCTGGGCGCCGGAGTGCGGCTGCACGTTCACGAACTCGCAGCCGAACAGCTGCTTGGCGCGGGTGATCGCCAGTTCCTCGACCACGTCAACGTACTCGCAGCCGCCGTAGTAGCGGCGGTGCGGATAGCCCTCGGCGTACTTGTTGGTCAGCACCGAGCCCTGGGCCTCGAGAACCGCCAGGGAGACGATGTTCTCGGAGGCGATCAGCTCGATCTGGTCCTGCTGGCGGCGCAGTTCGCCGTTGATGGCCTCGGCGAGAGCCGGATCGGTCTCACGCAGATGGGCGGAAAAGAAGCCGTCCTGCAGGGGGAGGTTCTTGGCGGCATTCGCAGCAGTCATCTTCGCTTGCTACTCCTAGAAGAAACGGGCCGTCAGCCCAGCTTTTCGACACGACGGACGTGACGATCGCCCGCGAATTCGGTGTTCAGGAAGGCGGCCAGACAGTCCTTGGCGACCACATCGCCGATCAGACGGGCGCCCAGGGCCAGAACGTTGGCGTCATTGTGCTCTCGGCAAAGGCGGGCCGAGGTGATGTCGTGGCAGAGCCCCGCGCGCACCCCGGGAACGCGGTTGGCGGCGATGGAGATGCCGATGCCGGTGCCGCAGACGACCACGCCACCATCGGCCTTGCCTGAGGCCACAGCCTCGGCAACAGCCTTGCCGAAATCGGGATAATCGACCGAATTGGTCGCGTCGTTAGTACCGAGGTCCTGGACCTCGTAACCGGAAGAACGCAACTCCTCCACCAGCTTCGCCTTGAGGTCGAAACCAGCGTGGTCGGAGCCGATAGCGATCGACTTGAATGCCATGACTTTGGGAACGCCTGCCTGTCTCGGGAAAACCGGCGGACCCTACCATATGTCGCAATCTGATGAAAAGGCGCCACAAGGTCTCGCGGCACCCCAAGAGCGGCATAAATTGTCGCGGAGGCGCCGGATCGGCGCCGCAAGGACCCCGATCTGGGGCCTGGACCTGGGGCCTGGAACTCCTGGCCTAGGCCATCAGGCCGCCGCGCTGGCCGGCGGCGCGCTTGGCCAGGACGTATTCCAGCTTGCGGGCGGCCAGCCGCTCCAACTGCACCTGCCCGGCGGAGGGCGGCCCGACGATGCTGACTTCGGCAGACGTCAGGGTGTCGACAGCGGAGACTTTCACGTATCCGCCGACGCGCTGGAATTCGAAGATGATTTCGCGTGACTGTGGCATGGACCTATTTTAATTCAGCTATGGCAAACAAATCCTTAACAGCACTCTGTGGCGGATTGATGACCGTCCGATGACACCCTCGCGAGGCCCGAGCGCCTGGGAAACTACCGCTTTCCGGCCCCTTGCGGCGTGGCTTTCGGCGCCCCCGGGATTGCGCTATATCTGGTCCAATCCCGCCAGCAAGGCTGATTTTCCGAGAGGTATCGTGACCATGTCCCAGGCCAGCGCCGCATCCGGCCCCGCCACCCCCCCGACCCCCGCTGCCGGGCCCGACGCCCAGAAGGCGCGTTTCGTTTGGGAGGACCCGCTGCTGCTGGAGGAACAGCTCAGCGAAGAGGAGCGCATGGTGCGCGACGCGGCGCGGGACTACTGCCAGGACAAGCTGATGCCGCGGATCCTGGAGGCCAACCGTCACGAAACCTTCGACCGCTCCATCATGACCGAGATGGGTGCCCTGGGCTTCCTCGGCGCGACCATCCCGGAGGACTACGGCTGCGCCGGGGTCAACCACGTCTGCTACGGCCTGATCGCCCGTGAGGTCGAGCGCGTCGATTCCGGCTACCGCTCGGCCATGTCGGTGCAGTCCAGCCTGGTGATGCATCCGATCTACAGCTACGGCAGCGAGGAGCAGCGCCGCAAGTACCTGCCGAAGCTGGCCACCGGCGAGCTGGTCGGCTGCTTCGGCCTGACCGAGCCGGACCACGGCTCCGACCCCGGCGGCATGAAGACCCGCGCCACGGCCGTCGACGGCGGCTACCGCCTGAAGGGCGCCAAGATGTGGATCACCAACTCGCCCATCGCCGACATCTTCATCGTCTGGGCCAAGGACGACACGGATAGCATCCGCGGCTTCATCCTGGAAAAGGGCATGGAAGGGCTCAGCGCCCCCAAGATCGAGGGCAAGTTCTCGCTGCGCGCCTCGATCACCGGCGAGATCGTCATGGACGACGTCTTCGTGCCGGCGGAAAACCTGCTGCCCAACGTCTCTGGCCTGAAGGGCCCCTTCGGCTGCCTCAACAAGGCGCGTTACGGTATTTCCTGGGGCGCCCTCGGCGCCGCCGAGTTCTGCTGGCACGCCGCGCGCAGCTATACCCTGGATCGTAAGCAGTTCGGCCGCCCGCTGGCCGCCAACCAGCTGATCCAGAAGAAGCTGGCCGACATGCAGACCGAGGTCACCATCGGCCTGCAGGCCTGTCTGCAACTCGGCCGCCTGCTCGACCAGGGCAAGGGCGCGCCCGAAGCGATCTCGCTGTGCAAGCGGAACTCCTGCGGCAAGTCGCTGGACATCGCCCGGCAGGCCCGCGACATGCACGGCGGCAACGGCGTGGCCGACGAGTATCACGTCATCCGCCACGTGATGAATCTGGAAGCGGTGAATACCTACGAGGGCACGCACGATGTCCACGCCCTCATCCTGGGCCGCGCCCAGACCGGTATCCAGGCGTTCTTCTAGACGCCGAGTCCTCAGCGAAGGCTTGAATCGAAGCGCCCCGGCCAAGTTGGCCGGGGCTTTTCGTATCGTATGCGAGGGATGCGTGCAGAGCGCGCCCGGGAAGCCCCGGCACGCGCGGTAGAAAACCGGTCAGGCAGCACTCAGGTTGCGCGCCATGCTGGCCGGGGTCGACCAGAACTGCTGCACACGGCGCAGTGCATGATTGGCGGAGTCCAGTCCCTCTTCCGACAGCTGGATATCGCTCAGCTGGGTGGCATGCTGGTCAAACAGCGCCGAAAGGTTGCGATAAACCTCGACGCCCTTTTCCGCCGCCCGAACGTGGAAGGAGCGCCGATCGTGCGGCGACCGCTCCTGGATCAGATAGCCGTTCTCGACCATCTTCTTCACGTTGTAGGAGACGTTGGAGCCCAGGTAGTAGCCGCGCTGAGTCAGCTCGCCGATGGAAAGCTCTTCCTCACCGACGTTAAACAGGATCAGCGCCTGGACGTTGTTCAGGTCGCGGATGCCCTGGCGATCGAGATCGGCCTTGATCACTTCAAGGCACTGGCGGTGGAGCCGCTCGATCAGCCCAATCAGTTCGAGATATTTAGACTTCACGTTACCCTCGCATAAATCATGGTCACAAAACCGATGGCTTTATTGCAAAGACTAGCCGGAAGCCCGTTAAACTTTACTTAATGGATAACTCTTCTAACCACTTGATTTTATTTATATTTCTTGGCGGAGACGCCGAATGTCACAGAATTGGCGCCCGCCGGCCGCCCAATTCGGCACTCTGGGGTGCGCCGTGTAAAACCCACGGTTTTCATAGGCCTGGCAGCCTTCCGCCCCCTTCAGCACCCCTTCGTCAGCGCGCACCTTCGATCAGCTTGATGATGGCCGAATAGTCCAGCCCGCCGTGACCGGCGTTAACGAAGAGGGTGTAGAGCGCTGCGGCCTCCGCCCCCAGCGGGGTCGCGGCTCCGGCGTGGTTGGCTGCCGCCTGGGCCAACTTGAGGTCCTTGTGCATCATCGCTGCCGCAAAACCCGGCTGGAAGTCGCGGTTGGCCGCCGAGGTCTCGACGATACCCGCCACCGGCAAGTGGTTCAGCATCGCCCAGCAGGACCCGGACGCCTTGGAACTGATGTCGAAGAGCACCTTGGGATCCAGCCCCAGCTTCTCGCCCAGGCTGAAGGCCTCCGATACCGCGATCATCGAGATGCCGAGGATCATGTTATTGCAGATCTTCGCCGCCTGGCCGTTGCCGGCGCCGCCGGCATGGACGATGTTGCGGCCCATGATCTCGAACAGCGGCTTACCCATGGCGAAGGCTTCGTCGGGGCCGCCGACCATGAAGGTCAGCGTGCCGGCCTCGGCCCCGGACACACCGCCGGAGACCGGTGCGTCCAGCATCAGCTGGCCCTGCTCCGCCGCCACGGCGTGAACCTCACGTGAGCTCGCCACGTCGATGGTCGAGGAGTCGATGAACAGGGTTCCCTTGGCCGCGGCCGCCAGCAGGCCGTCCCCGCCCAGATAGACCGTGCGCACATGCTCGCCGGCCGGCAGCATGGTCACCACCGCCTCGGCCCCGTCCACCACGCCCTGGGCCGACGCCGCCACCGTCAGACCGGCCGCGGCAGCCGACTGCTGCGCCTGCGGCGACAGATCGAAGCCGATGATCTCATGTCCGGCTTTCGCGAGGTTCTTGGCCATCGGCAACCCCATGTTGCCCAGACCCAGAAATCCAATACGCGCCATGTCCATCCTCCCTGCTTATGCAATTTTGTGTCTTGTTGTCGGCGTGTCAGGCAAACACGAGGTCGCCGTCCCCAAGCGGGCGAAAGTAGCTCTCCACCGCCTCGGGCGTTACCGCAGCGAGATCGCCCGGCGACCATTTCGGCTGGTTGTCCTTGTCGACCAGCACCGCGCGGATGCCCTCGTAGAAGTCGCCGCCGGCCATGAAGGCCTGGCTCATCCGGTATTCCTGGATCATTGCCTGGTCGAAGTCGAGCGCCGCGCCCTTTTCGAGCTGGGCGAAGGTCACCTTCAGGCTGGTCGGGGACTGCTTGCGGATGATGCGGGCGACCTTGGCGCCCCACTCATCACCGGACTCGTCCAGCGCATGCAGAATGGACTCCACCGAGCGCGCGGAGAAGCAGTGCTCGATGAGATCCTGGTGGGCGCCGAGCTCCGCCGGACCGGGATCGGCCTTGAAGCGATCGATCACCTGATCGACCAAAGTCTCGGCGCCGTCCTTGCTCCAATCCAGTGCGGTCAGCGCCGCCATCAGGTCATCGACCCTGTCGCTTGGAACGTAGTCGGTCGCAACGCCGCAGTGAATCGCATCGGCGGCGTGCAGCCGCCAGCCGGTGAGCGCCAGGAACAGGCCGAGACGACCCGGCAGCCGCGGCAGAAAGTAGGAGCCGCCGACGTCCGGAAACAGGCCGATGCCCACTTCCGGCATGGCCAGCATGGTGCGGTCGCCCGCGATCCGGTGGCTGCCGTGGACCGACAGGCCGACGCCGCCGCCCATGGTGATGCCGTCGATGAGGGCGACATAGGGTTTTGCGAAGGTATGGATCAGCCGGTTGAGCCGGTATTCCTCGCGGAAGAAATCCTCGGTCATGCGATCGCCCTGGCGCCCCGCCTCCCACACCGCGCGCACGTCGCCGCCGGCGCAGAAGGCCCGCTCACCCGCACCGCGAATCACCACCGCCTTGACGGTGGAATCTTCCTGCCAGGCAGCGAGCTGCGGGCTGATCCGGTGGATCATGTCCAGGGTCAGCGCGTTCAATGCCTTCGGCCGGTTCAGGGTAATAGTTCCGACGCCGTGCTGCGCCTCGAAGAGAACGTCCTCGGTTTCGCTCATTGCTTCTCGCTTACGATAAAAAAGGGTCCACTTGCCGCTCCAGGGCGCCGCTCCGGCGTACCGTTATTGAGACAGCAGCTTGCGGGCGATGATCACGCGCATGATCTCGTTGGTGCCTTCGAGGATCTGGTGAACGCGCAGATCCCGGAAGTAACGCTCGATGGGATATTCCTTGATATAGCCGTAGCCGCCGTGCAGTTGCAGCGCCTCGTCGGTCACCTTGAAACCGACGTCGGTGGCGAAGCGCTTCGCCATGGCGCAAAACTGTGTCTTGTCCGGCGCGTTGTCGTCGAGCGCCTGGGCAGCGCGCCAGACCATCAAGCGGGCAGCATCCAGTTCCGTAGCCATGTCGGCCAGCTTGAACTGCAGCGCCTGGAAATCGGCCAGGGGGCGGCCGAACTGCTGGCGCTCCTTCACGTGCGCCAGCGCCGCCTCCAGGCAGGCGCGCGCACCGCCCAGGGAGCAGGCCGCGATATTCACCCGGCCCCCGTCCAGGCCCTGCATCGCAAACCGGAATCCGGCGCCTTCGGAGCCGAGCAGGTTGGCCACAGGTACACGGGCGTCTTCAAAGATCACCGCCGCGGTCGGCTGGCTGTTCCAGCCCAGCTTCTTCTCCTTCTTGCCGAAGGAAAGGCCCGCCGTGTCCTTGGGCACGATAAGCGCGGACACGCCCTCGGCACCCGGACCGCCGGTACGGCACATCACCAGGTAGACGTCGCTGGAGCCGCCGCCGGAGATGAAGGCCTTCGAGCCGTTGAGCACGTAGTGATCACCGTCGCGCTCTGCCTTGGTCTTCAGCGACGCCGCGTCGGAGCCGGCACCCGGCTCGGTCAGGCAATAGCTGGCGAAGTGATCCATGCTCAGCAGCTTGGGCAGAAAAGCCGCGCGCTGGGCGTCGCTGCCGAAGCTGTCGATCATCCAGGCGACCATGTTGTGGATGGAAATGTAGGCGGCCGTCGAGGGGCAGGCCGCCGCCAACTCCTCGAAAATCACCGCCGCGTCGAAGCGCGTGAGCCCGCTGCCGCCGGAGCTCTCTCGCACGTAGATGCCGGCCAGGCCGAGGGCCGCGGCCTTGCGCAGCGAGTCGACAGGAAACGTCGTCGCCTCGTCCCAGGCCGCCGCATGAGGGGCGATTTCTTCGCCGGCGAATTGGCGCGCCATGTCCTGGAAGGCGCGCTGCTCGTCATTCAGGTCGAAACTCATCAGGGAAGCGTCCGCACGGGGCCCGGAACCGGCAGGGCCAGAAGAAATGGTCCTACGACGAGCCGCGATGATAGTTGGCCGCCCCAGGGTGTCAATCCAGGCATGGCCGTAGCCGCCGGGGGGCCGCCAAGGCGGCCTGCCGGGACGCGTCTGGCGGCATAACGCTATGCGATGAACTGGAGGCCGCCGAGGACCATGTTCGGCCTCTCGCCAGGGGACCCAAGCGGCAACAGAAGCCCGTGCAGGCGCCGGTCGCCATCCGAAGTGACCGAGCGATAGCTCAGGTCGATGAAGACTGGCGCCTGTGTGCCTGCAACCTCCTCGCAGGCCAGCATGGCCTTCTCCTGCAGCGCCTGCTCCTGCGGATTACCTTTGGCCATCAGGCTGCGCAGCGTAAGCCCCTGTACGTTACGCCCGGCATGCTCCACGATATGACCGCCGACCAGCCGATAGCGGAAATCCGGCGGGTCGCGCAGCACATCGATCAGCAGCAGATGCTCGAGCAGGGAGGGAATATCAACCGGGTCGATGTCCGCGCGGGCGGGAAACGCCCTGCCCCGGCACCGAGACTGCCAATAGGCGTGCAGGTCCGAGAGGACAGCCGGCAGTTCAGGAACAGCCTTGCCATCCTGGTCGCGAAATTCCGCGCCCTGCAACCTGTAGACGGTCAGCCCTGCTAAACAGCCATCCGACGACATTGAATACCCATCTCTAAGAATACCAATCTCTAACGTAGAGTGGAGCCGAAAATATCCCGCCCCGATTGAAAAAATTCAACATTTTAAATCGCACTAGTTGTCGGCGAATTTCGCCTTGCGGTCAATATACAATCCATCCGCAGATTGAATTTTACCGCCCCCGGTCATCCACCAGAACGCGCTTGACAAGGGCCGCCCATCGGGGCTTTCATCTGGGTCTGCGCCGATTTGTTCTCAGCTTGCGGGCGCGTTAAAAATGCGGCTAAACGAGTGGTTCGAAACCGCCCGGCATGCCGTGGCGGTTTTTTTGTTTTTTCGGTCTGATCCTCCTGATACGGGTCCGCGGTGATTTGAGGGGTAGCTTGCTCCGCGTCAACAAAGGCTAAAAAACCAGTCCCTGGTGGGGCCCCTCGGGCAAAGACAACGACCGACACGCTCAATCGAAAGGGCCCGAACCATGACGAAGACACCGAAGCAGACCATCCATCCGGAAACCCTCGCCCTGCATGCAGGCTACCGCAGCGATCCGCACACCGGCGCCGTCGCGGTGCCGATCTACCAGACCACGTCGTACGAGTTTCACGACACCGGCCATGCGGCGAACCTCTTCGCGCTGAAAGAACTCGGCAACATCTATTCGCGGATCATGAATCCGACCTGCGATGTGCTGGAGCAGCGGATCACCGCGCTGGAGGGCGGCGCCGCCGCGCTGGCCGTGTCCTCCGGCCAGGCGGCCTCGGCGATCTCGATTCAGAATATCGCCGGCACCGGCGACAATATCGTCAGTTCGACCGACCTGTACGGCGGCACCTGGAACCTCTTCGCCAACACCTTCAAGAACTTCGGCATCGAAGTCCGCTTCGTCGATCCGAGCGACCCGGAAAACTTCCGCCGCGCCACCGACGACCGCACCCGGGCCTATTACGCCGAGACGCTGCCGAACCCTAAACTGAAGGTGTTCCCGATCAGCGAGGTCGCGGCCATCGGCGAGGAACTGGGCGTGCCCCTGATCGTCGACAACACCGCGGCCCCGGTTATCTGCAAGCCGCTGAAGCACGGCGCACACATCGTGGTCTACTCGACCACCAAGTACATCGGCGGCCACGGCACCTCGATCGGCGGCATCATCGTCGACGGCGGCACTTTCGATTGGGAGAAAAATGCCGAGCGCTTCCCCGGCCTGAACCAGCCGGACCCCAGCTACCACGGCGCGGTATGGACCGAGGCGGTGAAGCCGCTGGGCCCCATCGCCTACATCCTGAAGGCGCGGGTCACGCTGCAGCGCGATCTCGGCTACGCACTCAGCCCCTTCAATGCCTTTCTCTTCCTGCAAGGCCTGGAGACGCTGCCCTTGCGCATCCGCGAGCACAGCCGCAACGCCGCGGCGGTCGCAAAATTCCTGGAAGGGCATCCGGATGTCACCACCGTCATCCATCCGTCACTGCAGGACGGCGAGACGCGACGGCGGGCAGACAACTACCTGACCGGCGGCTACGGCGGCCTGGTCGGCTTCGAGCTGGCCGGCGGCCTGCAGGCGGGGCGCCGCTTCATCGATGCCCTGCAGCTGCTCTACCACGTCGCCAACATCGGCGACGCGCGCAGCCTGGCAATCCATCCGGCCTCCACCACCCACTCGCAGCTGACACCGGACGAACAGCAAGCGACCGGGGTCACCGACGGCTACGTGCGCCTGTCGATCGGCCTGGAACACATCGACGACATCCTGGCCGATCTCGATCAGGCGCTGACCGCGTCGCGCGCCGCCGTCGCCGCCGAGTGACCGGCCAACGCTAGGGCTTGGGAGGGCGCGGGCGAACGGCCACGCCCTCCCCCCCTTGAGCGGTCGAAAACCGATGCTGAAAGAATCCATAGAGCACGCCGCCCTGGTGATCGTCGACTTCCAGAAGGCCATCGACGATCCCAAATGGGGGCCCCGCAACAACCCGGATGCCGAAGCGCGGACGGCGGAGTTGCTCGCCACCTGGCGCGCGGCCGGGCGGCCGGTCGTTCACGTCCAGCACCTGTCCCGCGAAGCCGACTCGCCCTACCGGCCGGGCCAACCAGGCTGCGACTTCAAGGAGGCCCTGGCCCCCGGGCCCGGCGAGATGCTGGTGCAGAAGCGCACCAATAACGCCTTCATCGATACCGGCCTGGAGGCCGCCCTGCGCGACCGCGGCGTCGAGGCCGTGGTGATCGCCGGGGTGCTGCTGCACAACTCCGTCGACGCCACGGTACGCATGGCCGCCAACCTGGGCTTTGCCACCTGGGTGGTGGCGGACGCCACGGCCAGTGTCGACATCGTCGATCTGACGGGCCGCCGCTGGCCGGCGGAGGACGTCCATGCCCTGAGCCTCGCCCAGCTCAGCGGCGAATACGCCCGGATCGTCACGACCGAAGCCCTGCTGCGGGTAGCCAGGACCCTTGTTGTCCCCCAAGCCTGCGCCTAAACTTGCCGCCGGGTATCAGTGCACCTGGGAAGCGATTCCGGGTATTGCCCGCCGGCACGGCCGGACCGGGACGCGGGAGAGAGAATGACCGACATGATCCGAAAGGGCGCCACTCCCTTGCGCCCGGTGGCGCCGCGCAAGACGGAGACGGCCAAGGCCTCTGGGGCCCGAGCGCCCGAGGCGCTGGGCGCTTTCCCGCAGGTACGCCTGCGGCGCAACCGCAGCGCCGCGTGGGTGCGCCGGATGGTGGCGGAAAACAGCCTGGGCACCCAGGACCTGATCTGGCCGGTCTTCGTTCACGACGGCCACGGCAAGCAGGCCATCGAATCGATGCCCGGCGTCGACCGTCTCGGCCTCGACTGCCTGATCGACAGCATTGGGGCCGCCGGAGAACTCGGCATCAGCGCCATTGCCGTCTTCCCCTACACCGAACAGCACATCAAATCGCCCGACGCGCGCGAGGCGATCAACGCGGAAAACCTGGTCTGCCGCGCCGTGCGCGAGATGAAGCGGGCCTTCCCGGAAGTTGGCGTGATCTGCGACGTCGCCCTGGATCCCTACAACAGCGACGGGCATGACGGCCTGCTGCGGGACGGCCGCATCGTCAACGACGAGACGGTCGAAATGCTGTGCCAGCAGGCCCTGGTGCAGGCCCAGGCCGGCTGCGACGTGGTCGCCCCTTCCGACATGATGGACGGCCGCATCGGCGCCATCCGTGAGACGCTGGACGGCGCGGGCTTCGACGACGTGAAAATCGTCGCCTATGCGGCAAAGTACGCGAGCTGCTTCTACGGCCCGTTCCGCGATGCCGTCGGTTCCGGCACCCGCCTGACCGGCGACAAGAAGACCTACCAGATGGATCCGGCCAACAGCGACGAAGCCCTGCGCGAGGTCGCCCTCGACCTGCAGGAGGGCGCCGACATGGTGATGATCAAGCCGGGACTGCCCTACCTCGACATCATCCGCCGGGTAAAAGATACCTTCGCCGTGCCGACGCTGGCCTATCAGGTGAGCGGCGAGTACGCCATGCTGAAGGCGGCGGCCCTGAACGGCTGGCTCGACAACGATCGCGCGCTGCTGGAAAGCCTGATGGCCTTCAAGCGGGCCGGCGCCAACGCGGTGCTGACCTATGCCGCGGTGGAAGCCGCGCGGTTGCTGAAAGAGGCCTGAGGGCGACAGCATCTTCGCTGCTGGCCCACGGTGCAGCCCCCCTGCCCCTTGCGGCGGACGTGCGACACCCCATTTCTCGATGAGGCAAAGCACCGAACCACAGCACAACGAGGAGGAGCCTAAAATGGCGTTACAACTGGGTGATACCGCGCCGGATTTCACGGCGGAATCCACTGAAGGTGAAATCTCGCTGCACAGCTATGGCAGCGGTAGCTGGGTGGTACTGTTCTCCCACCCCAAGGATTTTACGCCCGTATGCACCACCGAACTGGGCGCAGTCGCAAAGCTGAAACCCGAGTTCGACAAACGCAACGTCAAGGTTCTGGGTCTTTCGGTCGACCCCCTGAAAGATCACAACGCCTGGGTTGGCGATATCGCGGAAACCCAGGGCACCGCTTTGAACTTTCCTCTGCTGGCAGATCCGGAACGGAAGGTCGCCGGTCTCTACGGCATGATCCATCCCAATGCCAACGATACCCTGACCGTTCGCTCGGTATTCGTGATCGATCCCAACAAGAAGATCCGCCTGACCCTCACCTACCCGGCGAGCACCGGTCGCAACTTCGATGAACTGCTGCGCGTCATCGACTCGTTGCAGCTGACCGACAAGCACAAGGTCGCCACACCGGTAAACTGGAAGCACGGCGATGATTGCATCATCGTCCCCTCGGTGAACAACGAGGATGCCAAGAAGATGTTTCCCGGCGGCTGGGATGAGAAGAAACCTTATCTGCGTCTGGTAAAGCAACCGGGTTTGTGAAACGGCCCGGCGCCTGACGCTGCGGCGGCGAATTGTTGACATAAAAAAAACAGGCCGGCCCGATCCCGGGCCGGCCTGTTCATGAGTGGCCTGAAAGCCACCTTATATCAGGAGAAAAACGCTTCGGCGGCAAGGTCGTGCCAGGCCGCCGCCCGGTCCCGGCCGTGGAACCCGACATGTCCACCCGCCGCCGTGAGCCGCAGGCAGAGCGCCGGATTGGCCGGCCAATCGAAACTCTCGTAGGTCTCGGCCGGAATCCAGGGATCGTCCCCGGCATGCACCAGCAGGGTCGGCGTCTTGATCGCCGGCAGGAACCTCAACCCTGAACACTGACGATAGTAGTCGTCCGCCCCGGCAAAGCTGTTGCGTGGGGCGATCACCTGCTCGTCGTAAGCGTAGACGCTGTCGGCGCTGACGATGGCGGCGCGCTCAGCCGGAGAGAGGTCGCGGGGCGTGGCCAGCGCCTCGGCGCGCATCTGGCCCAGCAGGTAGCGGTGATAGACCCAGTTGCGCGGCTGCATGAGGCAGACCTGCGCAGCCTTCAGGTCAATGGGCGCCGAGACGCTGACCGCAGCGGTCACCGGGAATGCCGTCCCCTCCTCCGCCAGGAAACGCAGCAGCAGGTTGGCGCCAAGGGAATAGCCCATCAGGTAGAGACCGGCGCCGAAGTCGACGCCCGCTTCACGCAGTTCCAGCAGCGCGTCGCGCAGGTCGCCACTGCGCCCGGCGTGATACTGATCACCGCAGAGCGGGCGTGACTCGCCCGCCCCACGCAGATTGAGGCGGACCACCGAATAGCCCCGGGCCAGAAAGAAGGCGGCGGAGGCCCGAACATAGAGGCTGTCGGCGCTGCCGGTCAGGCCGTGCAGCAGCACGACCAGCCCGCGCGCCGATGGGGCGGAGCGGTGAAGACTCGCCACCAGCCGGTCGCCGCTGCCGTCGTCGAGGGCAAGTTCCAACCGCTCCGCCGGCCAAGGGTCGAGGTCGTGGTTCGGTCGAATCAGGAAATTGCGCAGGGTCTGCAGGTCACCGCCGAGCCAGGGAAAGCGGGGCCGGAAAGACGCCGTATGCGGCAACCGACCATCCGCCGGGACGCTCACGCAGCGGCCAGCCATCGGCGGATGGGATCGGTCTGGTTCGGGTCCAGCAATGCCGGGGCATGGCCGCAGCCGGCGAACTCGATGACCTCGGCGCGCGGGCCGCGGTGCTGCATCCCGGCCGCCGTTTCCGGCAACAGCAGGTCGGACTCCGCCCCGCGTAGAACCAGAGTCGGGCGCTGGATCGCATCCCACAATGGCCAGAGGTCGATGTCGGCCAACTCGCCCTGACGCAGCGGCTCGACGATCCGCGGATCGTAGTGCAGGCGCCAGCTGTCGCCGTCGCGGCGCAGCGAGGTCTCCGTGAGGTGGCGCCACTGGACATCGCTGAGAGCGCCGAAGCTGCTGTAGGTCTTGCGAAGATAGGCCTCGGCGGCGGCAAGGTCGGTGAATTGAGGGTTGTTGCCGAAGTAGGCCAGAATGCGCGCCAGCGCCGCCTTGGGGATGAAGGGGCCGACGTCGTTCATCACCAGGCGGCGCACGGGATTATCGGGCTGCGCGGCCAACATCATGCCGATCAGCCCACCCATGGAGGTGCCGACGATATCCACCTGCCCGCAACCGAGCCGCGCGATCAGCGTCACGGTGTCGGCCAGATACTGCGGGTAGCCGTAGTCCAGCGGGTCGCGCAGCCAACCGCTGTCGCCGCGGCCGACGACATCGGCGCAGATCACCCGGCGGCCATCGCCGGCCAGGGCCGCGGCCAGGCTGTCAAAATCCCGCGCATTGCGCCCCAGACCATGCAGGCAGAGCACCGGCACCGGATGCGTCGGGCCGCTTTCCCGGTAGGCGACCTTGTGAAAACCGGTCTTCGAAAGGCAGTCAACGCCGTTGGTGCGCACCGCATCCATGGCGGGTCAGGCCGCCGCCAAGGCCGGCGGCGCGTCGAAGACCTGCACGAAGGTCTCCGGATAGAATCCGTTGAAGCGCGTCGCCAGGGCGTTCGAGTAGGCGCCGACCTGGTCGATCTCGATCCAATCGCCCTCGCGCACGTCGTCCGGCAAGGCAAAGGTACCGGGCAGCACGTCGAGAGAATCGCAGGTCGGCCCATTGAGGGCGAACTCGGCCAAGGTTTCCGAGACCGGACCGTCGAGCCGGATCAGCCGCGCCGGCAGGCGGATCGCCACCTGGGACATCTCCGACAGGCTGCCGTAAATACCATCGTTGATGTAGAGGCGCTCGCCCTTGCGCAACTGGACCTGGGTCAGCAGCGAACAGCCATGCGCCACCAGCGCGCGTCCCGGCTCGGCGAAAATCTCGGTGTTCGGATTCAACCTCAACTGCTTCAGGCCGCGGCGGATCGCATCCATGAAGGTCGCCAATTCCGGCACCGGGCGATCGCCGTAGGCCGCCGGAAAGCCGCCGCCGACGTCGATGCAGACCGGCTCGACCCCGGCCTGACGGATAATCCCGCCGAGCCGCTCCAAAGCGGAAGAATAAGCCTCCGGACTGCGGCACTGGGAACCGACGTGGAAGGCCAGCCCCACGGCGCAGCCCTGCGTGCTGGCGGCCTTCATCAGCTCGGCCGCCTCGTCCGGCGCCGCGCCGAACTTGGCCGCCAGGTGATAGAGCGCATCATCGGCGGGCGGCGTGCTCACCCGCACGATGATCGTGATGCCCGACGCGCCCACCTCATCGATCACCTTGTTCAGCTCATCGAGGTGGTCGACGACGAAGTGATGGACGCCATAGACCTTGAATGCCGAGGTAATGACGGCGCGCGCCTTCACCGGGTGCATGAAGTAGGTGTGGGCGTCGTCGTAGCTGTCACAGATCTGGGCGATTTCGGTCAGCGAGGCCGTGTCGAAGTGGCGGATGCCACCCTTGTACAACGCATTCAGCACCAGAGGGTGCGGATTGCACTTCACGGCATAGAGCACGGTGCCGGGAAACTGGCTGACGAAACGCCTGGCGCTGGCCGCCAGGACATCCGGGCGCAGACAGTAAACCGGGTAACTCGGCCGCAGCGCCTCGGCGACGGCCGTTACGTCCGCGAACTTGCCTTTATCAACCGCCACTGCGAATGACCTCTGCCTGCAATGGGCGCCCCGGGGACAACCCAGATGCATCATCTATAAGAAGCAACGGGCGCGGCCACAAGAGGAAGTGTCGCAGCAGGGGCCTCCGCCGGCCTCAACCGATGCCCAGGAGCCGCATCCGCGCGCCGGAAGCATCGCGCAGATTGCGCAGTAAACCGCGCATCTCCTGCCCCAAGGCGATATGGCCGTCTTTCATGTAGGCTTCGTGGTTGCCTTCGATCTCGTCGACCACGTAGCGGTAGTTGACCATCAGGCCGCAGGATTGGGCCATGCCGTTGGCCGAGGCATCGCCGAGCCAGTTGAGCCGTTCCAGCCGGGCGCCGTTGCGCAGGTGGAAGCGGGCCACGGCGTCGAGCGGCTGGCCATCGTCGCGTTTCGAGACCAGATAGCGGGCGGCCAAAACCATCAAAGGGCGCTGCAGCGCCCCGGCGACCGCCGGATCCGCGGCCCAGGCACCCTTGCTGAGCACCCCGTTGAGCATCTGCTTCAAACCCTCTTCCTGGGTCAGCGCCGGCAGTCCGGCAAGATCCTCGGCCGTGAAAACCGCCGCCAGGTCGTCTTCCGGCAAGGCCATCAACCAACGGCGGAAACCGGGGATAGGCGACAGCGTGGCAAAGATCTTGAGCTTGGGAAATTCGCGCGACAGGGCCTGAACCGCCCGCTTGATCAGGAAATCGCCGAAGGAAATCTGCTTCAGCCCCTTCTGGGTGTTCGAGATGGAATAGAAGATCGCCGCGTCGGCCAGGGTCGGATCCATCCGCGGCGCCTTTTCGTCGAGCAACGCCTGGATGGAGCTGGCCATACCCTGGACCAGGGCAACCTCGACAAAGGCCAGCGGCTCCTCCGGCATACGCGGATGAAACAAGGCATAGCAGCGGCGGTCGGAATCCAGCCGGTTGCGCAGATCCTGCCAGGAGGTGATCTGGTGCACCGCCTCGTAGGCGACCAGCCTTTCGAGCAGCGAGGCCGGCGAATCCCAGTCGATGGCCTGCAGATCGAGAAAGCCGGTGTCGAACCACGACAGCAGCAGTTCGCGCAGGTCGTTATCGAGCCCCTTCAGATAGGGATCTGCGCTGCGCAGGGCCAGCAGGTCAGCCCGCAGATCGACCAGGAACTTCACACCCTCGGGCAGCGCATTGAACTGGGTCAGCAGGCGCAGCCGCGGCGGCTGCAACGCCCGGCGCAGGGCGTTCTCGGCCTGCAAGCGCTCTTCGTCGCTGGCTGCGGCGTGATAGACGGCGATCGCCTTATCCACCGCCTCGGCCGGAACGGCGAATTCCCGGGCCAGCACGCTCAGAAAACGCTGCCGCCCCTCGGCGTCCTGCTCCAGGTAGATGCGGCCCAGGGCGGCGGCCCGCATGCGCGCCGACACTTCGCCGCCACGGGCCTCCAGGCAGTCCAGCATCAGATGCTTCAGGGATTCCGGCCTCGTGGATGCCGGCGCCTTGGACAGACCGACGGTGCGCGCCGCCGACTGGGCAATGTCGCGCCAGGCCGAGGCCAGATTCGACAGCGTACGTTCGACCAGGTTTTCCTGCGGCATCTCGGACATCCGGCTTCCTTTCTAGATCCCCAGACCTAAATCCCCAGGCCCAACATGGCGTTCGGCAGCCAGGTGGCAATTGACGGAAAGATGCACAAAAGGACAATTCCCAACACCATCATCAACATGAACGGCAGGGCCCCTTTGAGGATAGTCGGCAACGAGACGTCCGGCACTATCCCGTTGATGACATAGAGATTTAGGCCCACCGGCGGGGTAATCAATCCAATTTCCATGTTGATCGTGAAGATCACCGCGAACCAATAGGGATCGAAACCCGCAGAAGTGACGATGGGCAGCAGGATCGGCGCCGTCATGAGAATCACGGCGACCGGCGGCAGGAAGAAGCCGCAGACCAGCAGGAAGACGTTGATCATCGCCATCAACACCCAGCGGTTCACGTCCAGGGCGGCAATCCACTCGGCGATCGACTGGGTGACGAAGAGGCTGGACAGCATGTAGCTGAACAAGGCCGAAGAGCCGATGATCATCAGGATCATCACCGACTCGCGCATGGAATCGCCGAGGATCTCCCAGACCCTCAGCGGCGACCAGTTGCGCATGAAGAGGCCGTAGACCACCACCACCAGCAGGATGCAGAACAGCGCGCCGACGCCGGCGGCCTCCGACGGCGTGGCAATCCCGCCGTAAAGGACATACAGCACACCGGCGATGATCATGAAGAACGGCAACACCCGCGGCAGCACCACCAGCTTCTCGCGCAAGGTGAAACCGGCTTCGTTCAAGCTGAAGCGGTAACCGCCACGCCAGGCGGCAAACAGCGACCAGGCCATGAACAGGCAGGTCAGCATGAAGCCGGGCACGAGCCCGGCAACGAACAGCCGGCCAATCGACGTCTCGGTCGAAATGCCATAAACGATCATGGTGACCGACGGCGGGATCAGGATACCGAGGGTGCCGCCGGCGGCAATCGCACCGGTCGCCAGACCGTCGGGATAGCCGCGCTGGCGCATCTCCGGAATGCCCATCCGGCCGATGGCCGCGCAGGTCGCCGGCGAAGAACCGGAGAGCGCCGCGAAAATCGAGCAGGCCCCGAGGTTGGAAATGATGAGCCCGCCCGGCACCCGGTGAAGCCAGCGATCCAGCGCCTCGTAGAGATCCTTGCCCGCCGGCGAGGACGCCACCGCAGCCCCCATCAGAACGAACATCGGGATCGACACCAGGGAGAATTCCGACAGGCCGCCAAAGAAGGTGTCGGCGACGATACCGAGGCTGCCCCAGCCATCGAAGACGACCAGGAAGCCGAGGGCAACGACCCCCAGGCCGAAGGCAATCGGCGTTCCGGTCGCCAGGACAACGATGGTCACCACGCCGATGATAACGCCGATCTGCAGCGGGCTCATGGCTGGTCTCCCGGTTCAAGCCCGAACGGCATCTCCCGTCCGGTCGCCAAGCAAAGGATGTCCGCGACGTACTGCAGGCACAAGAGACCGATACCGACGGGAATGGGCGCATAGGCGATCCACAGCGGCAAGGCCCAGATGGAATCGGTCGTCCAGCCGCCTGTCCAGGCCTCGAGCCAGAGCTCCGCCCCCGAGAAAGCCAGAACCGCGCAGAAAATCAACGCAAGCGCCGAGGCGAGAAACGCGAGGACCATGCGGGCCCGATGCGGCAGGTAGACCGGCAACAAGTCGACGTTCACATGACCCTTGCGCAGCAGCACATAGGGGCTGCCGATCAGCGTGGCGCCCACGATGCTGTAGGTCGTGAACTCGGTCTGCCATACCGTCGACTCGTTGAGCAGATAGCGCATCACGACCATCTGGCACACCACGAGCACGGCGGCGGCGAGGGTCAGCGCCGAGACAATCCCGCAGATCTGCGACAGCCGGCGGACGAAGGTAACGAATAGATCCAAGGCGGCCTCAAGCATTCTCATCGCTTCGGAATAACAACCTTCAGAATACGAGGGGCGCCGGCAGCACTCCGCACCGGCGCCCCAACGAAAGAAAGCAGCGGCTATTCGACGGCCAGCGCCTCACCGATCAGCTCTTTGCCACCGGGAACTTCCTCAGCGAAGATCTTGTAGGACGTCTCGTTGGCGATATCGCGCCAGGCTTTGGCCTGCTCGGCGTTCATGGTGACGATCTCGACGCCGGCCTTCTTGTAGACCTCGACCAGCTTGTCATCCAGGCCCTTGGCCTCCGTCGTCATGTATGCCTCGGCATTCTTGCCGGCCGCCATCAGCGCCTTCTGCTGCTCTTCGTTCAAGCTGTCCCAGCTGCGCTTGGACATCAGAACCGGCTCATACATGAACCACAGCGCATAGTCGCCCGGTGCGGTCAAGCATTTCACCTGTTCGTAGATACGGTAGGACACGAAGCTGCCGGAGCTGGTGTTGGCGGCGTCCAGAACGCCGGTCTGCATCGCCGTGTAGATCTCCGACGACGGCATGGAGGCGATCGACGCGCCGGCACCGGCCAACATCTGTTCGAAGGCCGGCCCTGCCGCACGTGTCACCTGGCCCTTCATGGTTTCGGGCCCCAGGATGCACTCTTTCGTCGATGCAAAGCCGCCGGCCAGCCAGGCGTCAGCCAGCACGACGACACCGGCGTCGTTGATGATCTTCTTGATATCCGCCATGAACGGCGAGCTGTTGAGCCGCAGGGCGTGGTCGTGGTTCTTCACCAGGCCGGGCATCAACGTCGCGCTGAACTGCGGATGGCGTCCGCTGGCATAGTCCAGCGGGAAAGCGGAAATATCGAGTTGGCCCTTCACCATGGCGTTCCACTGTTCCTTGGGCTTGAACAGCGAGGCGCCGGGATAGACCTGAATTTCCAGGCCGACATCGGCGGCGGCGACTTCCTTGGCGATCATCTGCACCATCTCGTCGCGCACGTCGCCCTTGCCGCCCGGCCACTGGTGCGACGCCTTCAGTTTCACGTCGGCGGCCATGGCGGAGCCCGCCACGGCAAAAGCCATGGCGATTGCCGTCGTGGAAATGAGGGCACGCGCCGTCTTCGATTTTACATGGATCTTGGACATTACTGGGTTCCTCCCGGTTGCTCGTTACACGACAGCTACCCGCATTGCGCAGGTCTGCCTTTTATTCTGGCTGAAACACTAGCGCCGTGCCCGGAGCCTGTCCAGCATTGTATACAACTAAGATGAAAGTGCATGCTTGCTGGATTCTTTTGCATGCGCATATACTCTTCTCCATGAAAGCTAAAGCCGCCCCTCTGGCCCAAGATCTGCGCGACCGCCTGGAGCAGGAGATCCTCTCCGGGCAGCGGGCGCCCGGCTCCCGCTTGGACGAAAGCAAGCTGGCACAGCATTTCGGTGTGTCCCGGACCCCGGTGCGCGAGGCCCTGCGGGAACTGGCGGCAGCCGATCTGATCGTGCTGCGGCCGCGCCAGGGCGCCGTGGTGGCGACGGTGACGGTGACCCAGTTGCTGCACATGTTCGAGGTCATGGCCGAGCTGGAATCCTTCTGCGCCAAACTGGCGGCCCGGCGGATGTCGACCGAAGAGCGCACCCACCTCGCCAAAGCCCATGACAGCTGCCGGATGCTGGCCGAACGCGGCGAAGCCCACGCCTACTACGATGCCAACCGAAGCTTCCACGAGGTGGTCTATGCGGGCTCGCACAACACCTTCCTGGAAGAGACCACCCGCAACATGCGCAACCGGCTGTCGCCTTACCGGCGTTTCCAGCTGCACCATCCCGGGCGCACCTTGAAATCCTGGAAAGAGCATCAGGCCGTGGTCGATGCCATCGTCAGCGGCAATGCCGAAGCCGCCGCGGCGGCAATGTCCCACCACGTGACCATCCAGGGCGACGTCTTCACCGATCTGATCTCCGCCCTGCCCGCCTCCTATGTCCACGCAATGACCGCCTAACAGCCGCTGCCGGCGGCGGAAGCCGATAGAACCGATGACCAATCTCTACGACCTGCTGAGCCAGAATTTCCCCGCCGACCGCGATCAGACCGTTCTGGAAACCCCGGACGGCGAGAGCATGAGCTATGCCGACCTGGAGGCCGGTTCCGGGCGCATCGCGCGCCTGCTGATGGACTGCGGCGTCCAGCCGGGCGACCGGGTCGCCGCCCAGATCGAGAAATCGCCGCAGGCGATCCTGCTGTACCTCGCGGTGCTGCGCTGCGGCGGCGTCTATCTGCCGCTCAACACCGCCTACAAGGGTGGCGAGGTCGCTTACTTCCTGGAGGATGCCGAACCGCGGGTCCTGGTCTGCGATCCGACCAGCGAGAGCATTCTGCAGGCCACGGCGGACAAGGCCGGGGTCGGCACGGTGCTGACTCTGGGCGAGGACGGCAACGGCAGCCTGATGGAACGCAGCCGCGACCTCGACCCGGACGCCGGCATCGTTGCCCGCGACACGGACGATCTCGCAGCGATCCTCTATACCAGCGGCACCACCGGCCGCTCCAAGGGCGCCATGCTGAGCCACGGCAACCTCGGCTCCAATACCCTGACCCTGCGCGACGCCTGGGGCTTCACCGCTGATGACGTCCTGATCCATGCGCTGCCGGTGTTCCATACCCACGGCCTCTTCGTCGCCACGCACTGCGTGCTGCTGAGCGGCAGCCGCATGCTGTTCCTCAACCGCTTCGACGCGGATACGGTGATCGACCTGCTGCCGCGCGCCACGGCGATGATGGGCGTTCCGACCTTCTACACCCGCCTGCTGGCGAGCCCGCGCCTGACCAAGGAGGTCTGCGCCGGCATTCGTCTTTTCGTCTCCGGGTCGGCACCGCTGCTGTCGGAGACCTTCAAGGAATTCGAGGCGCGCACGGGCCACCGTATCCTCGAGCGCTACGGCATGACCGAGACGACGATGAACACCTCGAACCCGCTGAACGGCGAGCGCATTGCCGGCACGGTGGGGTTCCCCTTGACCGGCATCGAGGTGCGCATCACCGACGAGGACGGCAAAGCCTTGCCCCAGGGCGAAGTGGGCGTGCTGGAAGTGAAGGGCCCGAACGTATTCCGCGGCTATTGGCGCCAGCCCGACAAGACCGCCGCCGAGATCCGCCCGGACGGCTTCTTCATCACCGGCGATCTGTCGATGATCGACGAGCGCGGCTACATCCACATCGTCGGTCGCTCGAAAGATCTGATCATCTCCGGCGGCTTCAACGTCTATCCCAAGGAAGTCGAACTCTGCATCGACGAGATCGACGGCGTCCAGGAATCGGCGGTGATCGGCGTACCGCATCCGGATTTCGGCGAGGCCGTGGTCGCCGTGGTGAAACGCCAGGGCGGCGGCCCGGATGTGAGCGCCGATACCATCCAATCGACCGCCAAGGCCGCGCTGGCCAACTTCAAGGTGCCCAAGAAGGTCTTCTTCGTGGAGGACCTGCCGCGCAACACCATGGGCAAGGTGCAGAAGAACCTGCTGCGCGACCGCTTCAAAGACAGTTTCAGCTCAGCGGCCTGAGAGGCGACCGTGCCGGCCCTTTAGGCGGCTGATCCCTGAGCTGCAGCGTCGGAAAGACAGGCTTTCACCTCGGCGGCGCTGAGCGTCTCCCGCTCCTCCAGGCGCTGGACCAGACGCTTCATGCCAGCCTCGTGGCTGACCATGATCTCCGCGGCCCGCGCCTCCGCTTCGCGCAGCAGATTCGACACCGCGGCGTCGACGTCGTGGGCCGTCGTCTCGCTGAAGCGGCGCGGCTGGGCCATTTCCCGACCGAGGAAGGGATGGTCCTCGCTCTGGCGCAGGTCGACCGGACCGATCTCCTCCGACATGCCCCAGCGCGCCACCATGGCGCGCGCCGTCTGGGTCGCGTTCTTGATGTCGTCGTCGGCCCCCGAGCTGACGTTGCCGAGCAGCGTCTTCTCGGCGGTGCGCCCGCCCAGCATCACCGCCAGGCGGTCTTTCAGGTAATCTTCCGGCAGCGTATGGCGTTCTTCCGACGGCAGCATGTGGGTGCCGCCCAGCGCGCGCCCGCGCGGGATGATGGTCACCTTGTAGATCGGGTCTGCCGTCGGCAGGAAATGCGCCACCACGGTGTGCCCGGCCTCGTGCACCGCCAGACGATGCTTCTCTTCCGGGCGAATCGCCAAGCTACGCACCGTGCCCATCATGACCTTATCGCGCATTTCCTCGAAGTCGCGCATCTGGATGGCGGATTTGCCGTCCCGGGCCGCCGCCATCGCCGCCTCGTTCACCAGGTTCTTCAGGTCGGCGCCGGAAAAGCCCGGCGTCGCGCTGGCCAGGGTCTCCAGATCAACATCGGACGCCACCGGCATCTTCCGGGTGTGCACCTTCAGGATCGCCTGGCGGGCCTCGCGGTCCGGCAGCTCCAGGGTAACATGGCGGTCGAAGCGGCCGGGACGCAGCAGCGCCGGATCGAGCACGTCGGGCCGGTTGGTGGCCGCCAGCACGATGACCGCCTCGTGTCCGCCAAAACCGTCCATCTCCGAGAGAATCTGGTTCAGCGTCTGCTCGCGCTCGTCGTTGCCGCCGCCCATGCCGGTTCCCCGCACCCGGCCCACGGCGTCCAGTTCGTCGATGAAAATGATGCTGGGTGCCCGCTTCTTGGCTTCCTCGAACATCTTGCGCACGCGCGAGGCGCCAACGCCCACGAACATCTCGATGAATTCGGAGGCCGAGGTGTGGTAGAAGTTGACATCCGCCTCACCCGCCAGTGCCCGCGCCAGCAGCGTCTTGCCGGTCCCCGGCGGCCCCATCAGCAGGACACCGCGCGGCGGTTCCGCCCCCAGGCGCCGATAGCGTTCCGGATCGCGCAGGAAATCGACCAGTTCGGCGACCTCATGCTTGGCGGCTTCCTGACCCGCCACGTCGGCGAAGGTGATGCGCTGCTGCCGCTTCACCTCGCGGTTGGCCGAGCCGGCGAGGAAGTCCGACGGGTCGCGCCCGCCAAAGCGCCCCGACAGGTTGCTCTGCATGCGGTTCCAGAACCACAGATAGATGCCGAGGAAGATCAGCCATGGCAGCAGGCTGAGCCACCAGCTTCCGCCGCTCTCCTTCGGCGGATCGACGGTGAGCACGGCCCCGCTGGACTCGATGAGCGGCATCAATTCCGCATCGGCCAGATCCGGCAAGATGACCCGGATCTTCTTAACCGAGGCGCTGTCACCGCCAGACGGTTTCACCAGCGCCACCGCGCTGCGCTCGGCAAGACGGATGTCGCCGATGCGGTTGTCGCGCAGCAACTGCTTGAATTCGCTGTAAGCCACTTCGGAAGGTGCCGAGCCCGGCGGCGGCGCCTCCCGCATGCTGAACAGGAAGGCGAACAGCAGCAGGCCGACCAGAAGTATGGGCCACCACTTCGACAGATCTTTCAACAGGCGCCTCCGGCAACCGAACCAGACGTCATTCCAGACATTATGCCACAATAGCGACTAACAGGCCCGGCGCGGCACAGGAATGATCCATCTCAAGATGCCGGCCCGGATCCGCAGGGACGTCGGGCGTCTGCGCGTTCATCCGCCCCGCCCTAGTAGCGCCGGGCATCGGCGTTGTGGCTCCGCCAGGACTGCGCCTCGATGAAAACCCGCCGAACCACGGGGTCCGCCTGTTTCATGCGGCGTTCCAGCTCGGAGATCGCCTCCTCCACATCGTTTGCGTCGAGCTGGGGGTGAAAATCGATGCTCACCGTCACCAAAAGGTCCAGGGGTCCCTGGTGCAGGGTCAGGAGCTCGTTGATGCGGAAGACGGCCCTGTGGCTCTGAACGATCCCCTTGAGACGATCGGCGAGCAGGGGATCGGCGCCCTCGCCGATCAGCAAGCCCTTGGTTTCGTAGGCCAACAGGATGGCGGCGAGGGCCAGGATACCGCCGATGATCATGGAAGCCACGCCATCCAGCGCCGGCATCCCGAGCAGCTCACCCAGCAGGATGCCGGCGAAAGCCACCACGAGGCCCATCATGGCCGCGGTATCCTCCAGCAGCACGGTGAAGATCGACGGGTCCTTGCTGGCCTGGATGGCCTGCAGATAGCCGTCGTGTTTGCTTCTGGCCGCCCTGAACTCGCGGTAGGCCACCCACCAGGCACCGGCTTCGAAGACCATGGCGGTCCCGAGCACGAGGTAGTTCACATAGGCATCGGAGATCGGGTGCGGATCCCGCAGCTTCATGACCCCTTCGTAGAAGGAAACACCGGCACCGACGGCGAAGATCAGGATGGCCACCACGAAGGCCCAGAAATAAATCTCCCGGCCATAGCCGAAGGGGTGCCGGTCATCGGCCGGGCGGGCCGCCCGCTTCAAGCCATAGAGCAGCAGGGCCTGGTTGCCGGTATCCACCGCTGAGTGGATACCCTCGGAGAACATCGCCGAACTGCCGGTAAAGGCCGCCGCGGCGAATTTGGTGAAGGCGATCATGGCATTTCCGGCCAAGGCCGCAATGATGACCTTCTTCGATCCTGCTGCCATGACTTTCCTTTCCAGAGCGACTGCGCCAAACTCGACCGCCGCCGCCTGTGACAGCCTGCCGCAGCCCCACGAGAATATCCGAGGGGAATAGCCGGTGGGAAATGTTCTATCAAGGTTTTAGCTGGCATTCTCGCCCCGGCGACCCTGAGAAAGGGCACAAGCTTCCAACGGGGCAAAGGCGGTATAAGAAGGCATGAGAGCGATTCGGCGCGTTTTACTGATCGTCGTGGGGACATTGCTCGTCCTCGCCCTGCTCGTCGTCGGCGGCGCGTACCTGTGGATGCGCGGCTCCCTGCCGCAGACCGAGGGCGAAGCCCGCATTGCTGCCCTGGAAGCGCCGGTTACGGTGCGCCGCAATGACGACGGCATGGTGCGCATCCAGGCGGCCAACGAAGCAGACCTCTACCGGGCTCTCGGTTTCGTCCATGCGCAGGAACGCCTGTGGCAGATGGATTTCATGCGGCGGACCGCTTCCGGCCGCCTCTCCGAGGTCATGGGCGAGGCCACCCTCGGCCTCGACCGGTTTTTCCGGACGCTCGGTTTCCGCCAGCTGGCCGAGGCGAACCTTGCTGTCCTGTCCGAAGAGACCAAAACCGCCCTGCAGGCCTACAGCGAGGGCGTCAATGCATTCCTGGCCAACCGCTCCGGCCCCCTGCCCCTGGAATTCCATTTCCCGCGCTACCTACCGGTACCCATGAGGCCGTCCGATTCCCTGCTGGGGGGCCGCCTTTTGGCGCTGCGCCTGTCATAGAACTGGCGTGACGAATTGAGCCGGGCCCGCCTGGCCGGGCGCTTCAGTCCCGAGCAGATTGCCGAGCTGTGGCCCGCCTATCCAGCCGATGCGCCCGTGACGATCGCCCAGGCACGCGATCTGATCGACCATTCGGTGACCACGCAGTTGGCCCATCTGCTGCCGCCGTCCCTGGAGCCGTCCGGCGCTTCAAATATCTGGGCCCTCAATGGCAAGCACACCGCCAATGGCAGCCCGATTCTCGCCAACGACCCACACCTGTCGCTCGATGCCCCCGGCACCTGGTTCCTGGCGCGCCTGGAGGCCCCCGGTATCACCCTGGTCGGCGCCACCACGCCGGGCGTGCCGTTTATCCTGCTCGGGCACAACCAGACGGTCGCCTGGGGCCTCACTACCACCCACAGCGACACCCAGGACTTCTTCATCGAACGGATCGCCGCAGACGACCCCAACGCCTACGAGACCCCGGAAGGCTCGGAGCCGTTCAGGGTGCGCGACGAGTTCATCCGCCTCAGTGGGGGCGAGTCCGTGCGCCTGATCGTGCGCGAGACCCGCCACGGGCCGGTGATGAGCGATGTCGTTCCGGAGGGGTCCAGCGGCGACTCCAATGCCGTCCTCGCCCTGGCATGGCCCGCGTTGCGCGCCGACGATGCGACGCCCGATGCATTGTACCAGATGAACCACGCGGACAGCCTGATCGCTTTTCGGGAGTCGCTCCGCCAGTTCCACTCGCCACAGCAGAACATCGTCTTCGCCGATACGGCGGGAAATATCGGCTTCATGGCGCCGGCCCGCGTTCCGGTGCGGCGTACCGGCAACGGTCAGCTCCCGGTTCCCGGATGGACCGGCGAATTCGACTGGATCGGCTACGTCCCCTTCGAGGAGCTGCCGTCGACCAACAATCCGCGCAGCGGAATCATCATCAACGCCAACAACCGGATCGTCGCGGACAAGTACCCCCACCTGATCGCCGTCGATTGGCCGCCGCCCTACCGGGCCGAGCGCATCGAGGCCGTTCTGGCCGGCACCGCCAGCAATCATCAGGTCACCGACTCACTGATCCTGCAGCAGGACATCGTCGCCAATGCGGCTGACCGGATCCTGCCCCGGCTGCTGGCCGTCTCTCCGACGGAAGCGCGCGCCCGCGAGGCCATAGCCCGCCTGCGTGGCTGGGACCGGCAGATGCACCGCAACGCGCCGGAGCCGCTGATTCTGCAGGCCTGGATCTGGGCCCTCGGCCAGGCCATCCTCGCCGACGAACTCGGCCCCAACTACCTGGAGTTTCTCGACGGCGGCGTCTACACGGTCGACCGCCTGATCGAGACCGACAGCATGTGGTGCGACGATACCGCCACGACCGAGGTCGAGGACTGCAATGCCCAGATCATCCGGGCCCTCGACATGGCCCTCGACCACCTGAGCGACCGCTTCGGCAGCGATATGGCGTCATGGCGCTGGGGTAAGGCCCACCTCGCCCGCTTCGACCATCCGCTGCTGAGCCGCCTGCCGGTGCTGCGCGACCTGTTCGGCTACAGCGTCGAAGCCGACGGCGGCAACGATACGGTCAACCGGGCCTCCCCCCGCCTCGGCGGCAAGCCGGAGACCCTCTTCGAGGATGTCCACGGCGCCGGGTTCCGGGCGGTCTACGACCTCGAAGATCTCGACCGGTCCCGCTTCATGATCGCCACCGGTCAGTCCGGCAATCCGCTGTCCCCTCTGTACGGAAATATGGCCCTGCGCTGGCGCGATGGCCAGTCGGTGTCGCTGGCTCCGGAATCTTGGACGTTGGCAGAACAGCTAAGCTTGCTGCCATCCCAAAAATAACCAAGCATTGCGATCGACGGCGCCGCGACAGGCGCCTCATTCCGGGGAGACGGCCTTGACGACGACCATCGACGACATTCGCGCGGCAGCAGAACGCCTTAAGGGACAGGTGATCCGCACGCCTCTGGTCCAGGCCGCCCGCATGTCCGAGGTTCTCGGCTGCGAGCTCTACCTGAAGCTGGAGAACCTGCAGCGAACCGGATCCTTCAAGGACCGCGGCGCCTACATCAGGCTGTCCAACCTGACGGCCGACGAAGCCAAGCGTGGCGTCATTGCCATGTCGGCGGGGAACCATGCCCAGGGCGTCGCCTACCACGCCCAGCGCCTCGGAATCCCCGCCACCATCGTGATGCCGGAATTCGCCCCCTTCTCCAAGGTCGAGCGCACCAAGTCCTTCGGGGCTCGGGTCGTGCTGACCGGCGACACCCTGGACGCCTCGGCCCAGGCCGCCCGCCAGATCGCGGGGGAGGAAGGGCTGACCTTCGTCCATCCCTACGACGACCCTGCCGTCATTGCCGGCCAGGGCACCATCGGGCTGGAAATCATGGAGGACCTGCCGGACGTCGACACCATCGTGGTGCCGATCGGCGGCGGCGGCATCATTTCGGGCATTTCCCTGGCGGCCAAGGATATCAACCCGGCGGTCCGCATGATCGGCGTCGAGACGGAACTTTACCCTTCCATGGCCAACGCCCTGAAGGGACGCGGCGAACTGCCCGGCGGCAGCAGCCTGGCCGATGGCATCGCGGTGAAAAATCCCGGCACGTTGACCCGGGAGATCATCTCCCGTCTCGTCGACGACATCGCCATCGTGCCGGAGAGCATCATCGAGATCGCCATCACGCGCCTGGTGGAGGAGCAGAAGATCGTCGCCGAAGGCGCTGGCGCCGCCGGCGTTGCCGCCATCCTGAACGATCCCCAGCACTTTGCGGGTCGCAAGGTCGCCACGGTGATCTGCGGCGGCAACATCGACGTGCGGCTGCTTTCCGGCGTGCTGACGCGCGGCCTGGTGCGCGACGGCCGCATGGTGCGCCTGCGCATCGGCATTGTCGACCAGCCGGGCACCCTGGCGAAGATCGCCGACGTCATCGGCCGGAGCAGCGCCAATATCATCGAGGTCTATCACCAGCGGTTGTTCTACGACGTCCCGGCCAAGCGCGCCGATATCGATGTGGTGCTGGAGACGCGGAACGCCGACCATGTGAAGGAAATCATCAGCGTCCTGGAGCAGCACGGCTTCCCGACCCGGGTGCTGTCCGCCCATTCCGCCGACGGTTCCTGACACCGAGACCGCTCTATCCACTTATTGTGCTGGCGGTCTATATCCCTTAGGGGATATCCAATGAAATTGCCGCGCACGAATGGAGGAGCTCCCAATGGCCCCGACCGGCGCCGTCTTTCACAACGTCATGGAACGCATCGGCAATACGCCGATGGTCGAGGTGTCGCGCCTGGATACCGGACCCTGCCGTCTGTTTCTGAAGCTCGAAAGCGAAAATCCGGGCGGCTCCATCAAGGACCGCATCGGTAAATCGATGATCGAAGCTGCCGAGAAGGACGGTCGCCTGAAACCCGGTGGCCGCCTGATCGAGGCTACGGCGGGCAATACCGGACTGGGCCTCGCCCTGGTGGCGGCCCAGAAGGGCTACCGCCTGACCCTGGTGGTGCCGGACAAGATGGCGCAGGAGAAGATCTTTCACCTGCGCGCCCTGGGCGCCGAGGTCATCCTGACGCGCTCCGACGTCGGCAAGGGCCATCCGGACTACTACCAGGACATTGCGCAGCGCCTCTCCGATGAGACCGGCGCGATTTTCATCAACCAGTTCGGCAATCCGGCCAACCCGCTGGCCCACGAGACGACGACCGGGCCGGAAATCTGGGCGCAGATGGACCACGACGTCGATGCCATGATCTGCGGCGTCGGCTCCGGCGGCACCATCACCGGCCTCGCCCGCTTCTTCGCCGGGGTCTCCGACAAGACGGAAATGGTGCTGGCCGACCCCGCGGGCTCGATTCTCGCCGAGTACGTCGAGACCGGCCACCTGAGCAAGGACGTCGGCAGCTGGATCGTGGAAGGCATCGGCGAGGACTTCCTGCCCGACGTCGCCGACCTCTCGCGGGTGCGCAAGGCCTATGTCGTCTCCGACAAGGAGGCCCTGCTGACCGCCCGGGACCTGCTGCTGCGCGAAGGCATTCTCGCCGGCTCCTCTTCCGGCACCCTGATCGCCGCCGCCCTGCGCTACTGCCGCGAACAGACCACGCCCAAGCGGGTCGTCACCCTGGTCTGCGACAGCGGCAACAAGTACCTCTCCAAGATGTTCAACGACTACTGGATGATCGACCAGGGGTTCATCGAGCGCGAACACAAGGGCGACCTGCGCGACCTCATCAGCCGGCGTCACGACGAACACGGCACGGTCACCGTCAGTGCCGACGACAACCTGCTGATAGCCTACGGCCGGATGAAACTCTACGACATCTCCCAGCTGCCGGTGATCGACAAGCGCGGCAAGGTGGCCGGCATCATCGACGAGAGCGACATCCTGCTGAAGGTCTTCAAAGACGACACCCGCTTCAAGGACTCGGTCTCCAGCGCAATGACCGCCAAGCTGGAAACCATTGCGCCGGACCAGCCGATGGACGCGCTGTTACCCATCTTCGCCAAGGACCACGTCGCCATTGTCACCGATGGCGACAGCTTCCTGGGCCTGATCACCCGCATCGACCTGCTCAATCACCTTCGCCGAAGGATGCGATAGACGCCATGCCCGATTCCCCGCGGACCCGCAACCGCTCGGCTTTCGCCACCCGCGCCATTCATGCCGGCCAGTCCCCGGACCCTTCGACGGGCGCGATCATGCAGCCGATCTATGCGACGTCGACCTATGTCCAGGACAGCCCCGGCGTTCACAAAGGCTACGAGTACAGCCGCTCGCAAAACCCGACCCGCATGGCCTACGAGCGCTGCATCGCCGACCTGGAGAGCGGCGAACACGGCTACGCCTTCGCCTCCGGGCTGTCGGCCATCGCGACGCTGCTCGACTGCCTCGACAGCGGCAGCCACGTGATCGCGATGGACGACCTCTACGGCGGCTCCTACCGGTTGTTCGAAGGCGTGCGGCGGCGCTCGGCCGGCCTCGACTTCTCCTTCGTCGACATGGGCGACCTCGCAAAGCTGGAAGCGGCGATCCGTCCGGAAACCCGGCTGATCTGGGTCGAGACCCCGACCAATCCCCTGCTGAAGCTGGTCGATCTGGAAGCCGTCGCCCAACTGGCCAAACGGCACGGCATCGTGGCCGCCTGCGACAATACTTTCGCCACGCCCTGGGTGCAGCGGCCGCTGGAACTCGGCTTCGACGTCGTCATGCATTCCGCCACCAAGTACCTGAACGGGCACTCAGACATGGTGGGCGGCGTGCTGGTCGTCGGCGGCAATGCCGAACTGGCCGAACAACTGACCTTCCTGCAGAACGCGGTCGGCGCCGTGCAGGGGCCCTTCGACAGCTTTCTGGCCCTGCGCGGGCTGAAGACCCTGGCCCTGCGCATGGAACGGCACTGCACCAATGCCCAGGAAGTCGCCGAGTACCTGGAAGGCCACCCCAAGATCGAGAAAGTGATCTACCCGGGGTTGCCCAGTCATCCGCAATATACTCTCGCCGAACAGCAGATGGACGCGCCGGGCGGCATGGTCACGGCCTTTCTCAAAGGCGGCCTGGACAAAGCCCGGCACTTCCTGGAGCGGGTCGAGGTCTTCGCCCTGGCCGAAAGCCTGGGCGGCGTCGAGAGCCTGATCGAGCACCCGGCGATCATGACCCACGCTTCTATTCCGCCCGAAAACAGGGCGGCGCTGGGCATAAGCGACGGACTGGTGCGCCTCTCCGTCGGCGTCGAAGGGGCCGACGATCTGATCGCCGATCTGGAGAATGCCCTGGCGTAGCATCCGGGCCGGAGAAGCCGAGCCGGAGAACCTGGGGCGTAATTCCCTGAGTACAGGTCCCCCGGCCTGGCAGCCGGCGGCGGGGCGTCTAGACGCCGGGGCCGATTGAGCGGTATGCGCTCTGAAAATAGATCAGGGGATCGCCCTCGCCCGCCACCTGCAGCCGCTCGACCCGGCCCACGATGATGATGTGGTCGCCGCCCTCGTAGAGGGTTTCGCGGCGACAGGCCATATTGGCCAGGCAGCCGTGCAGCACCGGCACGTCGCCGGGCCAGAGATCGTAGCCGACCCCCTCCCATTTGTCGGGCGCCGCTGTCGAGAAGCGCACCGACAGGTCATGCTGATCTTCCCGCAGCACATTGACCGCGAACCGCTCGGCAGCGCGCAGGCTGTCGAAGCTGAGCGCCGCCTTGTCGAGGCAAAACAGGATCAGGGGCGGATCGAGGGAGACCGACGAGAAGGAATTCACGGTAATTCCCCTGTTGGCCCCCGAAGCCTCCCGCGCTGTCACCACGGTGACCCCCGTGGCGAAGTTGCCCAGGGCGCGGCGGAAGGTAAAGGAATCAAATGTCATGCTGGGTCCAGGTCTCCGGCTGGCTTCGCTGGCGGCCGGATCTTAATGCCAGCCAGTGCCCAAAAGCCACTACAAACCAATTATTTCCGTCCATTGCGGGGCACAACTAAACCACTTCTTAACTTAAGTCAGCCACCTTGAGTGGCCGCTTTTGGCAAGCGGCATTCATAACGGCGACCGTCTCGCGGACTGGGGCTCCATGGGCTTAATTGTAGGCATTTTGATCGTTCTCGGCTGCGTCCTCGGCGGATACGCCGCCATGGGTGGCAAGCTTGGCGTGCTTTGGCAGCCTTTTGAAGCCGTGATCATCGTCGGCGCCGCCATCGGTGCCTTTGTCATCGGCAACTCCGCCGACGTCATCAAGGCGACTGCCGGCGGCTTCGGCAAGATCTTCAAAGGCTCCAAATACAAGAAAGAACATTACGTCGAGCTCATATGCCTGCTGTACCAGATCCTCAAGGTTGCCAAAACCAAGGGCAACCTGGGCTTGGAGCAGCATATCGAAAACCCCCAGGATTCGGCCCTCTTCCAACAGTTCCCCGGCGTCATGGCGAACGAATCCGCCGTTGTCTTCATGTGCGACTATCTGCGGATGCTGACCCTCGGGTCGGACGATCCGAACGAGATGGAAACCCTGATGGACGCGGAAATCGAGATCGTCCATCACGAACATTCAGAAGTCGCTCATGCCATCCAGGCCATGGCTGACGGCATGCCGGCCCTGGGAATCGTGGCGGCGGTGCTGGGCGTCATCAAGACTATGGGTTCGATTACCGAGCCGCCTGAGATCCTCGGCAAACTGATCGGTGGCGCTCTTGTCGGCACCTTCCTCGGCGTCTTTGTGTCCTACGGATTCCTCGCCCCGATGGCGACCAAAGCCCAAGCGGTCTATGACGCCGAGATCAAGTATCTTTACTGCATCAAGGCCGCCCTGCTGGCGCACATGCACGGCTCGCCCCCCGCGGTTTCGGTTGAATTCGCGCGCAAGGCCCTGATGGTCCACGACCGTCCGACCTTCTATGAAGTCGAAGAAGCGGTCGGCGCCCTGCCACCTCCGGCGTAAGGGGGTTTTGCATCATGGCAGCGACCGACGGTGAAGCCCCAGTCATCATCATCAAGCGGATCAAGAAGGTTGCCGGTGGTCACCACGGTGGCGCCTGGAAGGTCGCCTACGCCGATTTCGTCACCGCCATGATGGCGTTCTTCCTGTTGCTCTGGCTGCTGAACTCGACGACGAAGGAACAGCGCGAGGGCATCGCCGAATACTTCTCCCCCATCGCCACCTTCAACCCCGACAGCGTCTCGCAGAGCCCTAGCGGCTCTGACGGCGTCATGGGCGGGCGCAGCATGACGACCGATGGCGCCCTCGCAAGCGACACGTCCCCTATCGGCATTACCGTGTCGCTGCCCGGCGCCAAGGATGACACCGAAGAACAGGCTGAGGAACCGGCCGACGGCACCCAGTCCGGACAGCGTCTCGCCAAGGCGAATGAAGACCCCAGCCAGGCGGTGGACCAGGCGGAAGTGGACCGCCTCGCCCGCGAGCTTGAGGAAGAGCGCTTTGCCGAGGCCGAAGCCGATCTGCGGCAGGCACTGGAATCCGTCCCCGACCTCAGCGACTTTGCCAAGAACCTGGTCATCGACCAAACGCCCGAGGGACTTCGTATCCAGATCATCGACCAGGAAGGCCGCTCCATGTTCCCGTCGGGATCGGCGGACATGCTCCCCCATACCCAGCGCCTGCTGGCGCTGGTGGCCGATGCCGTCCAGAAGCTCGACAATCCGGTCGCCATCAAGGGGCACACGGACTCGACGCCCTACACGAGTAAGAAGGACTACTCCAACTGGGAACTGTCGACCGATCGCGCCAACTCCAGCCGCCGCGCCCTGATCGCCGCCGGACTGCCGGCCCCGCGGGTCGCCTCGGTCGTCGGACGTGCCGACCAGGAGCCTTTCGTCCCCGAGGACCCGGCTTCACCGCGCAACCGACGCATTTCGATCGTACTGTTGCGCCAGGCCCCGGGGATCGAAGTTCCCCGCTACGAGTCGGACAACTAACGCTCGTTGCCCTAACGCTCGTTGCCCGGCCGTTCCGGCCAAACCTCGATCCGGCCAAATCTCACGCCGACCAGATCTTGCTCCGGCCAGGGTGGACGGCCTAGGCTGGCCCCATGATGGCGGAAGACAGGCCCAGTTCCGACAGACAGCGCCTTTGGAGCGGTGAGCCGCCACGGCCTTCGACGGCGCCGGAGCTCTACGGCGGCGTCGTGCCCCGCCGCTGCCTCGCCTATCTGCTCGATATCCTGGTCATCGCCCTACTCGGCCTCTGCCTCGGCTTCGTTCTCTCGGTCGCCGGCATTTTGAGCTTCGGGCTGTTGAGCCCCCTTGCCGTCATCATCATGGCGCTATGGCCGCTGGCTTATCACTGCGGCTTTATTGCCAGCCGCGGCGCCACTCCTGGCATGCGCTTGTTTGGCTTGGAACTGCGGGACTGGAGCGGGCGGCCGGTCGAGCCGGCCCAGGCCGTGCTCTTCGTCCTGCTGTTTTATGTCTCGGTGAGCCTGACGGCGTGGTTGGTTCTGCTCGTGGTCCTGTTCAACGACCGCGGACGCGCACTGCACGACATCCTCGCCAATACCATAGTCGTACGCCGGCAAAGCTAGTTCCATGACATTTGCAGGCAAATAAATTGGAACAATCTGGACCTTTTCGCATTGAATACTGGTCAGGTGCCCTAAATCCTTGCCATAATTGATTTGAAGAGAATTTCTCTAGCAAAAACAATCAAACTTCCAAGCTGGGGATACTAGAAACAGGGAGCGTTTCTCTTGGTAAGCATGGCCCAAACGGCGCCGGGGCCTCTTTCTGCCTACGAGCCGGATGGCTTTTTCTGCGAGATGGTGGGCGGTTCCGGGAACCCCGCCGAGCATACGAAGTCCATCCGTCAAAGGCTGAATAGCCTCGACCTAGAAGAACTGCGCGGCCGCGCCCGCGACGCGGAGCTGGAACTCTACAGCTTCGGCATCACCTTTACCGTCTATACCCAGAAAGACGTCATCGACCGCATCCTGCCGTTCGATGTCATCCCCCGTGTCATTTCGGCACAGGAATGGGAGACCATCGAGCGCGGTGTGACCCAGCGTGTCACCGCCATCAACCAGTTCCTGGGGGATATCTACCACGACCAGAAGATCCTGAAGGACGGGATCATTCCCCGCGACCTGGTGCTGGGAAACAAGAACTACTGTCCCCAGATGGAAGGCGTTGATGTGCCCTTTGGCACCTACGTCCATATCAACGGAACCGATCTGGTCCGCGGCGACGATGGCCAGTTTCTGGTTCTCGAAGACAACGCGCGCTGCCCCTCCGGTGTGTCTTACGTGGTCGAGAACCGCCACCTGATGCAGCGCAGCTTTCCGGACCTGATGAGCAACATCGGTATCCGCTCCGTTTCAAACTACGGCCAGAAGCTCCATGAGGCCCTGGTCGAGACGGCTCCGGCGGGGGTCTCCCAGCCGCAGGTGGTCCTGCTCTCTCCCGGCACCTACAACTCGGCATATTTCGAGCACATCTTCCTGGCCCGTGAAATGGGCGTGCCCCTGGTCGAAGGCAGCGACCTCGTTGTGGAAGACGACAAGGTCTACATGAAGACCATCGCCGGCCTCGATCCGGTGCACGTGATCTATCGCCGCGTGAGCGACGATTTCCTCGATCCTGACGCCTTCAACCCCGACAGTGCCCTGGGATCCCGCGGTCTGATGCAAGCCTATGCCAAGGGCAACGTCTCCTTGGCCAATGCCATCGGAACCGGTGTAGCCGACGACAAGGCGGTCTATGCTTACCTGCCCCGGATCATCAAATACTACATGGACGAAGATGCGATCCTGGCAAACGTCGAAACGCACATTTGCCGTGAACCCGAAGGCTTGGCCTACACCCTTGAGCACCTCAAAGATCTAGTGGTTAAGCCTGTCGGAGAGTCGGGAGGCTACGGCATTACCATTGGGCCGCATGCCAGTGCGCAGGAGCTTGAAAAGTGCCGCACCGACCTGCTCGCGGATCCGGCGAACTATATCGCGCAACCGATGATCAATCTGTCTGTGAGCCCGACCCTGACCGACGACGGCATCAAAGCACGTCACGTCGATCTGCGGCCTTTCGCCGTTACCGGCAAGTCGACCTGGGTCCTACCGGGAGGCCTCTCCCGTGTCGCGCTCACCAAGGGATCGATCGTCGTCAACTCCTCCCAAGGCGGGGGCTCGAAGGATACCTGGGTCCTTGAGTAGGCTTCTCTCACGCTACGCCGAATCTATTTACTGGCTGGCACGCTATGTCGAGCGTGCGGAAAATCTCGCGCGCATCCTGGACGTCAACGAGACCTTCAGCCGCGACAGCCGCGGCTGGCAGAACTGGCAATCGATCCTGGAGATCAACCGCGACGAAGAGCGCTTCTTCAAGGACCATGATCAGGCTGATGCCGAGGCGGTGATCTATTTCTACACGCTGGATCAGCGCAACTTCACCTCCATCATCTCCGCGGTCAATCAGGCACGCGGCAACGCCCGCACGCTGCGCCCGCTGATCTCCACCGAAATGTGGATCCAGCTCAATATGTTCTCGAATATTCTGAAGAGCATGCAGCGCGAGGACCTGAGCGAACCCCGACTGGCGCGCTTTTGCAATCAGGTGAAGGAAGCCTGCCAGACCCATACCGGGATCACCGAAGGAACCTTCTATCGCGACGAGAGCTGGTTCTTCTACCAGATCGGCCGTGCGATCGAACGCGCTGACCAGACGACACGCCTGCTGGACGTGAAATATCACCTTCTGCTTCCCAACGACGAAGAGGTCGGTTCGCCGCTCGATGTCAGTCACTGGAATGCCGTGCTGCGCTCGGCCGCCGGCTACCACGCCTTCCGACGGGTACAGCCGAGCGGCATGATGCCGGGAGACGTTGCTGGCTTCCTGCTGTTCCACAGCCGCTTTCCGCGCTCGGTCCGCGCCTGTGTGCACGACATCTCGAACCGCCTCTCCCAGTTGCGATCCGCCTACAGCCTGATTGGCGGATCGGACGCCCTGGAGGAACTCGATGAGTTGCGGAGCGTGCTGGATGACATCACCATCGACCAGGTGATCAGGAAGGGATTGCACGAGTTTATCGACTGGGTTCAATTGAAGCTGATTCGTATCCACGGGGAGTTGGGTGCCGCCTACTTCGGATACGCCGAGCCGACGGATGTCGCCCAAAGCGCCGAATAGGCGGGGACCGGCCTGGCGGCCGGCGGCATTGCCCGGCAAACCGCGATACGGAAGGACTGGACGTCCCGGTCCGGGCCGCGCAAATTACTGCCATGAAGCCTGAGCGAACCACGGACCGGCTTTTGGCGAACGAGCCGCCATCCTTTGGGCCCTTGCAGAACTACTACGTTCTCGAGCCCAACCTCTGCCCTTATTTGCCTGGCCGAACCGAGCGCAAGCTGCTGACGGAGATCAGCGGCCCGGATGCACAACAGCGCTACGACCTGCTCACCCTGGCCGGATTCCGGCGCAGCCATCGCTTTGCCTATCGGCCGGCCTGCAACCGCTGCAATGCCTGCACGCCCGTTCGCGTCGTCGCCGCCCGCTTTGTGCCGGGGCGATCTCTCCGCCGCATCCAGCGGGCAAACGCGGACCTCACCGTGCGGATGGTTCCCGCGCGGGCGAGCAGTGAGCAGTTTTCCCTCTTTCGCCGCTATATCGAATCCCGCCACGGGGACGGCGAAATGGCGGGAATGAGCGAACAGGAATATCGCGCAATGGTAGAAGCCAGTGATATCGATACGCGACTGGCGGAATTTCGTGACCCTGAGGGGACGTTGATTGCCGCCTGCCTGCTGGATTGGCTCGCCGATGGACCCTCCGCCGTCTACAGCTTTTTCGAACCCGACGCCGCCCAACGCTCGCTCGGAACCTACGTCGTTCTCTGGCTCATCGAAGCCGCAAAGCAAGCCGGCGCGAATCATGTCTATCTCGGCTACTGGATCGAAGGCAGCCGCAAGATGGCATACAAAACCCGCTTTCGGCCGCTGGAAGGTTTGGCGGCGGCGGGCTGGCAACCGCTCCAGGACCAGTAATGTCCGCCTGTCCATTGCCCACAAATCCAGCGTTCCAATTGAACGCCCCAGTTGCACGAAAGATCAGTGGCGCCTATTCTCGCCTCTGATCTTTTGGGGTACCGCATTAGGTCCGAGTAGGGCTGACAAATACCATCGTCGCCTTAGATTTATTCAGTACCGCTACTTCGGGGAGGAACAGAATGAAACGTCGTCAATTTATGAAGCGGGCAGCAACCGCTGCCGCGGCCACCACGGTTGCCGCCTCAAGCTTTCCGGCACCGGCGATCTCGCAGGGCCTGATGCAATGGCGTATGCAAACAACCTGGCCTAAAAATTTCCCGGGCCTTGGCACCGGGGCCAACAAGCTGGCCGAATACATCGGCGCCGCGTCAGGCGGCAAGCTGACAGTCGAAGTCTATGGCGGCGGCGAGATCGTCCCCGCCTTCGAGACCATGGACGCCGTCGCCAGCGGCACCATCGAAATGGGCCACGGCGCCCCCTACTACTGGAAGGGCAAACTTGCCGCCACCCAGTACATCGCGGCGGTGCCTTTCGGACTCAATGCCCAGGAGCAGAACGCCTGGCTGCAGTTCGGCGGCGGCCAGGAGATTGCCGACAAGATCTACAAGCAACTGGGCTGCAAGTTCTTTGCCTCCGGCAACACCGGCGTTCAGGCCGGTGGGTGGTTCAACAAGGAAATAAATTCCTTGGAAGACTACAAAGGCCTGAAGATGCGGATCCCCGGACTGGGCGGCGAGGTCGTCAAAGCGGCCGGCGGCAACGTCGTCAACCTGCCGGGTGGCGAGATTCCGCCGGCCCTGCAGTCCGGCGCGATCGACGCCACCGAATGGGTCGGCCCCTACAACGACTTGGCCTTCGGCCTCTATAAGAGCGCCAAGTTCTACTACTACCCCGGTTGGCACGAGCCGGCGACGCTGCTCGACAACTTCATCAACATGAATGCCTGGGAAAGCCTCTCGGATGACCTGAAGGCGGTCGTGGCGGCTGCCAACGGCTACGTCAACGGATACGTCCTCAACGAGTTTGTGGCCAAGAACAACGGCGCCCTGAACACCCTGGTCAGCGAACACGGCGTTATTCTGAAGAAGTTCCCGGACGAGGTTCTGAACGCGCTTGGGGCCCTCTCCGGCAAGGTGATCGGGGATCTCGCCGCAGCCGATCCGCTGAGCCGTGAGGTCATGGACTCCATCGCATCCTTCCGCAAGCAAGCCATCGCTTATGCCAAGGTATCGGAACAGGCGTTCTACAACGCCCGTGGCCTGCCTTTTAAGTGGGTCGAATAGGCCTAACGGAAACTCCCTGCGCGCCGGAGCGCAGGCACAAAAAAAGAGGCCGGCGGGTTACCCCGCCGGCCTTTCTTGTAGATATGAAACCTAACCTTTAACGCCGGGACGCAAGCCCGCCGACGGTTCCTGTTTGCTGTCGGTCAGTTGAACAGGAACTTCGGCAGGAAAGTGGCCATCGCCGGGAACGCGGCAATCAAGACCAGGCCGACGATCTGGATCAAGACGAACGGCATGATGCCACGGTAAATATCCATCGTCGTGATCGACGGTGGCGCCACGCCGCGCAGATAGAACAAGGCAAAGCCGAACGGCGGCGTCAGGAAAGACGTCTGCAGATTCACTGCGATCATCACGCCGAGCCAGATTGGATCGAGCCCCATGGCCAGAAGCACAGGTCCGACGATCGGAACCACTACGAAGACGATCTCGATAAAGTCGAGAAAGAAGCCCATCACGAACATCAGGGCCATGACCACGAGCATCGCACCGAAGGCGCCGCCCGGCATCGACTTCAACACATCTTCAACGATCTGGTCGCCGTGAAGCCCGCGGAACACCAGGGAAAACACCGACGCGCCGAGCAGGATCACAAAGACCATGGCGGAGATCTTGACCGTCGATTGGGTCACTTCGGTGAGAATACCGGCGCGATAGACGCGCCCCAATGAGACAGCGAGGCCGAAGACCATCGCCAGAATGCAGCCCCCCGCCACGATCGCCGCGACAAGGTCCTGTAACGGCACTTCATCACGCTGCATGCGAAGGTCGAACAGGGTGACCAGCGGCACCAACGCCACCATACACCCGGCAGCCACATAGACAGGCCACGCCTGCCGCTCCCCCTCCGCCACGGCCCGCCCTGCCAACAGGAAGGCGCCGACGCATCCGATCGCCGCGGCTTCGGTCGGCGTCGCGACACCGAACAGGATCGATCCCAGGACCAAAACGATCAGGGTTGCCGGTGGCAACAGATCGCGCAAGGCGCGCAGAGCGAGCCCTTCGGTATCGCCGGCATCACGCTCGATGGCCGGGCAGGAATCGGGCTTCAACCAGGCCGTAAAGATGATCCACAGCATGTAGAGACCGACGAGCATCATGCCGGGTAGAAAGGCGCCGGCGAAAAGATCGATGACAGAGACCGGCTCTGGGGCAAAGTTACCTAGCGCCAACTGCGCCTCTGTATTCGCGCCCTGCAAGATGTCGCCCAGCAGAACCAGGACGATGGACGGTGGAATAATCTGCCCCAACGTTCCGGCAGCGCAGATGGTGCCGCAGGCGATCTTGGGGTCGTATCCGGCCTTCAGCATGGACGGCAAAGACAGCAAACCCATGGTGACGACGGTAGCGCCGACGATACCCGTCGACGCGGCCAGCAGCATTCCTACGAAGACGACGGACAAACCAAGCCCGCCGCGCAGCTTGCCGAACATGAACCCCATGGTTTCAAGGAGCTGCTCGGCGATCTTGGAACGCTCAAGCATGACTCCCATGAAAACGAACAGCGGCACGGCAACGAAAAGCTCATTCGTCATGACGCCAAAATAGCGGCTGGCGAGCCCTCCCAGCAGGCGCAGGTCGAAGATGCCGAGGGCCACTCCGATAAAGGCGAAAGCCAAAGCGACACCGCCGAGCGTGAAGGCCACCGGATAGCCCAGCAGCAGCACGACGCAGGCGGTCGCGAACATAACGAGGGATAGGCCTTCCCCGAGGAGAGCGGAATCCATGTCTTAAATCGGTCCCGTTTCTTCTTCTTCGGGCTGGAACTCCGGGTGTCCGACCAGAACCAGATAGCTCCTGGCGGCCAACGAGAGCCCCTGCAGGCCAATCAGGACGCAGAACATCACAATGACCGACTTCAACAGAAACAATGCCGGCAACCCGCCTGCTTCGCGGGACTCTTCCAAGCCCTGCCAGGATTTCAGCACGTAGTCGTGACTGACGAAGAGGACGATCCCTATGACCGGCAAAAGCAGCAGGAAGGTGCCGAACAGGTCGATAATCGCCTTATAGCGGGCACTGTTCGGCCGATAGAAAATGTCCACCCTGACATGCGCATTGTGCAGCAGCGTGTAGCCTGCCCCCAGCATGAAGACGGTGCCATGGAGCCAGACATAGGATTCCTGAAGCCAGACCCAGCCGATGGCGTAGACATAGCGCAGGATCACGACCGCAAAAGTGATCAAGACCATCAGAAGCGTGAGCCAGGCGACTCCGCGCCCAATCCGCTCGTTCATGCGGTCGATCAGATTTACAAAGACGACGAGCCCGGTCACGTTGCAGTCACAGCCTCAATGTCAAAGATCCATCTCGTCCGCAACCATGCCCTTCAGACGCGCGCCCCTAAATCCGGGAGCGCAAAATCAACTCACGAGGGATGAACCTGCCGACGACAACCCACCAGTTCGTTGGGATCCATCGGCTCCCCGCCGATTTCCAGGGTCCCAGTGCGACGCTTTTCTGCGCTCATTATCGTCGCGCTTATAGGCTGTGGCGAGGCTGACGACAACGAAGAAATGCCGAAAATCAACCGAATTTATTGGATCTGGGGAAGCCGTTCGGGGGCAAACGACCGGCCTGCGCGCGCTTGCCGAGCCAGGCCCTGAGATCGGTTTCGGTACGGGTGCGTCCCGCGCCCGCCGCCCAGCTGAGCCCTTCTTTTCGGCTAAACGTCTTGGCATCAGACAAGCCGCCATCCTTGTATTTCTGCAGGATAACGCCCCGGCCCCGGGTCATTTCAGGCATTTCGGAGAGCGGGAACAACAACAGCCGACGGTTGTCTCCCATGACCGCAACATGATCACCCACGACCGGACGACAGACCGCCGCCTCCACACCATCGCTCGGATTGATAACCTGTTTGCCATTCTTGGTCTGGGCGATCACCTCATCCTCGGGCACGACAAAGCCCCGCCCGTCTGAGGTCGCCACCAGCAGCTTCCGGCCAGGCTCATGGACGAATACCGATACGATATCCTGATCGTTGGGCAGCCCCATCATCAGGCGCAACGGCTCGCCGAAACCACGTCCGCCGGGCAACTTATCCACCCCCAAGGTGTAGAAGCGGCCGTTGGTGGCAAAGACCAGCAGCTTATCGGTGGTCTGGGTATGAACGACGAAACGCTCCCGGTCACCTTCCTTGTACTTGGCATCGGAAACATCTTCCTGATGGCCTTTCAGGGTCCGGACCCAGCCTTTGGCCGAACAGAGGACGGTAACCGGCTCCCGCTCGACCACGGCCTCAAGCGGGATCACGACATCCGCCGGCGGCGCGCCAACTTCGGTCCGCCGCTTACCCAACGGCGTCTTTGGCCCGAAGCGCGCCTTGATGTCCTTGACCTGATCGCCGATCACCGCCCAGCGGCGATCCTCGTCCTTCATCAGACGCTTGAGCTCTTTCTGCTCCTTCGACAGGGTCGAATGCTCTTCGCGGATGGTGATTTCCTCCAGCTTGCGCAGGGCGCGCAGCCGCATGTTGAGGATGGCCTCGGCCTGAACGTCGGTCAGCTTCCAACGCTTCATCATCTTTGCCTTCGGATCATCCTCTTCTCGGATGATCCGGATCACCTCATCGAGATTGAGGTAGGCGATCAGGTAGCCCTCGAGCACCTCGAGACGGTGTTCGATCTTATCGAGCCGGTGCTGGGTCTGGCGCTTCAGAACCTCGTGGCGGTGGTCGAGGAAGGCGCGCAGCACTTCGCGCAGGTTCATCACCCGCGGCGTGTTGTCCGCATCCAGCACGTTCATGTTGAGACCGACACGGACTTCCAGGTCGGTCTGGCGGAACAGCGATTCCATCAGCACTTCAGGATCGACGTTCCGGCTCTTCGGTTCCAGAACCAGGCGGACGTCGTCGGTCGACTCGTCGCGAACATCGCCCAGCATGGCCAGCTTCTTGGCCAGCAGCAGTTCGGCGATCTTTTCGATCAGGCGCGACTTCGGAACCTGAAACGGGATCTCCGTCACCACGATCTGGAAACCGCCGCCCTTGATCTTTTCCGCCTCCCAGCGCGCACGCAGTCGGAAGGACCCTTTACCGGTCTTATAGGCTTCGACGATATTGCCCCGGGATTCCACCAGGATACCGCCGGTTGGAAAATCCGGCCCTGGCATCAGGTCGGCAAGCTTTTCGATCGTCGCGTTGGGCGTCTTGACGACGTGCAGCAAGGCGTCGCAGATTTCGCCGACATTGTGCGGCGGGATCGAGGTCGCCATGCCCACGGCGATCCCCTGTGCGCCGTTGGCTAGCAGGTTGGGGAAGCCGCCCGGCAGTACAACCGGTTCTTCCGCTTCGCCGTCATAGGTCTGACGGAAATCGACGGCATCCTCATCGATACCATCCAGCAAGGCCCCGGCGACCTCGGTCAGGCGCGCTTCGGTGTACCGCATCGCTGCGGCATTATCGCCGTCGATATTGCCGAAATTCCCCTGCCCGTCGATCAACGGAAAACGCAGGGAGAAATCTTGCGCCAGCCGCACCAGGGCATCGTAAATCGACTGGTCGCCGTGGGGATGGAACTTACCGATCACATCACCGACGACGCGGGCAGACTTCTTGTAGCCCGACCCCGGATCGAGGCGCAGCTGCCGCATGGCGAAGAGCAGGCGCCGATGCACCGGTTTCAGGCCGTCGCGCACGTCAGGCAGCGAGCGCGCCATGATGGTCGACAGGGCGTAAGAGAGATAGCGCTCCGACAGGGCGTCGGCGAGCTTCACATCACGAATTTCACCAGCTGGCAAAGCGGCCATAGGAAACGTCACGACTCCGGAAAAAAGCTACCAGATATAGTATCCATCATCCCCGGGATGGCAACAGATTGCCAAGGAAATCCGGGGATCTTCAGAAACGATCGACCCTATAGGGGTTCATGTCGATCCCCGGATCGCGCCCCGCCACGAGGGCGGCGACGAGGTCACCGGTGCGCGCCGCCAGGCTAAGCCCGATGTGGCCGTGGCCGAAGGCGAAGACCGCATTGCGATGCTGCGGCGACCGGCTGATCACCGGCACGGAGTCCGGCATCGAAGGCCGGTAGCCCATCCAGCGGCTCTCGTCGCGCCGGTCGAGACCCGGGAACCACCGGCTGGCATTCTGGTACAATACCTCGGCCCGTTTCCAGTTGGGGGCCGCGTCGAGCCCCCCCAATTCTACCGTTCCGGCAATCCGCAGTCCCTGCTCCAGCGGTGTGCAGACGAACCCCCGCTCGGTCGAATAGACCGGGATACGGGGACTGACACCGGGATCCGGCAAAGTCAGGTGGTACCCCCGCTCGGTGTCCAGCGGTGGCCGGCTACCGAGCATTGCCGTCAGGGCCTTGGACCAGGCGCCGGCGGCAACCACGACGCCGCTGCAGGCGATGCTGCCGGCCTGGGTCATCACCGCGGTGACCCGACCGTCTCCCTGCTCAAAGCCGGTCACGGCCTGGCGGCGGATCTCTCCACCCAGCCGCACGAAAGAAGCCGCCAATTCCTGGACGAAGCGGAAGTTGTTCACCGTGTGCCCGACATCCGGATAGAAGACGCCATAGCGGAAAATCGGCGCCAGACTCGGCTCCAGTTGTCGCAGTTCCTCGGCTTCCAAAACGTCGAAGTTCACCCCGCGGCGGCGCTGCAGTTCCAGCTTGGACTGATAACTGCGAAATCCCGCTTCAGTCTCATAGACTGACAACCAGCCACTCCGGCGGATCATGCCCTGGATCCCGGCCGCTTCCAGCAGCGGGTCATAGGCGGCCAAGGCGCCCTTCAGCAGGTGGCGCAGGGAGATCGAAACCTCCTCCACGCGCTCCGGCGTGCTGGCCTTGACGAAATGAAGCAGCCAGGGCGCGATCCGGGGCAGGTAGGACCAGCGAATCGCCAAGGGTCCCAGCGGGTCGGCCAGCATACCCGGCACCTTGCGGGCGATACCCGGGGACTGCACCGGCACCACAGCTTCCTCAGTGACGATCGAGCCGTTGCCGAAGGACGTCCCCTCGCCCGGTTCGCCCCGGTCAACCAGGACCACGCGGTGGCCTTCTCGCAACAGGTAAAGCGCGCAGCAGACACCGACGATGCCGGCTCCCACCACGACAACAGGATCTTTCTCGTTCATAGGCATTGGAAGATGGACCAGGAAGAAATTGCGTTCGGGAAGCGCCCGATGGATGCCGGAGAACCCTACACCGCCGCGAAACGCTGCTCCAGACGCTGTCGGGCGGCTGGTAGCGGTTTATCATGAGGATGGAAAAGGTGGCGCTCAAGGAAAAAGCCGGTGAGTGCCAGACCTTCAGCCACGGCACGCCGTCCCCCCTCCCCACGCCCGACCAGGAACCCGGGCAGCGACAGCAGCTTTTCCTTGTAGGGCGCGCCGCCCGACAGGGAAACCGCCCGACCGGACCGCGGGCTGACATAAGCAAGCTGATCGTTGTCTCCGCCGGCGGCACAAGCCGACAGGTCCAGCCCGAATCCCAACTCGGCCAGAAAGGCCAGTTCCCAGCGCACATAGACCTCCGCCCAGTGCTCCCCCTCCAGGGCCTCCAGCAATACCAGAAGCCCCTCGAAGCACGCGGGATGCGGCTCACGCTCGGGCATCGCTCCCTCGCACACCGCGGCCGCCGCACTCAATGCCGCAAGCCGGTCGGAATCGTCCAGCACGCGCGCCGCGTAGGAACATTCCAACTCACAGTCCAGCGACCCGAGGTGCTCGGGCAGACGTCCGCTCCAGGAGGCCACCACTCGATTGCCCGCCTGATAGACGCCGCGCTGGCGCGCGCCCTGTCCACCGCGGACCAGACCGGCGTGGCGGCCATGCGTCCGGGTCAGCAACTGAACAATTGTGGAGGCCTCACCATGGGGGCGGACGGAGAGGACAACGGCGTCGTCATCCCATTTCATGGCAGAGGAGCCCGGTCGGCTGTGAGCCTAGGCATCGAACTCCAGGCCGAGATTGCGATAGCGCTCCGGATCATTGATCCAGTTTTCACGCACTTTCACGAAGAGGAACAGATGGACCGGCTGGCCGAAGGCCTCCTCCATCTCTTTCTGCGCGGCCTGGCGGACCGCACGGATGGTATTACCCCCCTTGCCCAGACACATCGCCTTGTGCGAGTCGCGACCGACGTAAATGGTCTGTTCGACCCGGGCCGATCCGTCTTTGAATTCTTCCCAATTGTCGGTTTCGACCGTCAGCGCGTAGGGAATTTCCTGGTGCAGGTTCAAGAAGAGCTTCTCGCGCGTGATCTCGGCGGCCAGCACCCGCAAAGAGACATCGGACAGCTGGTCTTCCGGAAACAGCCAGGGGCTCTTCGGCATCCGCGATGCCAAATAACCGACCAGGTCGTCAACCCCGTCTCCGTTCAGCGCGGAGATCATGAAGACCTTCGAGAATTTTCCCATGGCGGACAGCTCCGCCGTCAAGTCCAGCAGCCGTTCGCGTTTGACCAGATCAACCTTGTTTAGAACAAGGACGAGCTCGCAGCGCACCTTCGCCAGCCCCTCGATCACCTGGCGGCTGTCGGCCGAGATCTGTCTGCGGCTGGCGTCGTGGATGACCAGCGCGATGTCGGCATCCTCGACGCCGGCCCAGGCCGCCTGCACCATTGCCCGCTCGAGGCGGCGCTTCGCGGTAAAGATACCGGGCGTATCGATGAAAACGATCTGGCTGTCGCCATGGATCGCGATACCGCGAACGCGCGTGCGCGTCGTCTGGACCTTGTGGGTGACAATGGAAACCTTCGCTCCCACGAGTTGATTGACCAACGTCGACTTTCCGGCGTTGGGAGCGCCGATGACGGCAACGAAGCCACAGTGCTGATCGCTCTCGGCTGCGGTCACCGGTTTTTCTCCTTCACGACTTTAAGCAGTTGCGTCGCGGCATCCTGTTCGGCCATGCGCTTTGAGCGCCCTTTTCCCGAGCGCAGCGGCAAGCCTTCGACCGCCACACTGATTGTAAACACCGGATCATGCGGTGGACCTTGGCGATCGACCTCGTTATAGGACGGCAACGGCAGACTGCGGGCCTGCGCCCATTCCTGCAACTCGGTCTTGGGATCAGATGGCGCTTCGCGGTCTTCCTCAATCCGCGCGGTCCAGGCAGCATCGATAAACTGCTTGGCCGCCGGCAAGCCGCCATCAAGGTACAGCGCTGCGATCACCGCTTCGCAGACATTGGACAACAGGCCAGGGTTCGTTCGCCCCTGTTGCTCGTCCTCCCCCATCGCCAAGCGCATAAAGCTGCCAAGGTCGAGGCCCTCGGCGACGGACGCCAAGGTCTCCTTACCAACGAGCTTGGCCAGGCGACGGGCAAGCAGGCCTTCGGCCTCCTGCGGAAACCGGACGAACAGATTTTCGGCAACGACGAGGCCAAGCACGCGATCGCCCAGGAACTCCAGACGCTCGTAGTCTCCCCCCCGGTGCTCCCGGTCGGACGAAACCGATGGATGCGTGAGCGCCCGTTCCAGCAACGCCGAATTGACAAATCGGTGGCCGAGCCGTTCCTGCAATTGCAGCAGCGTTCTGTCCCGGCCGTCTTCGAGGCCGGACCCCATTTGCTGCTTACTTGATTGCATCGCCAATCCGGCTGAAACGGATCGTGCTAGGCCAGGTCCAGAACTCCCACCAGGCACTTGAGCCTTCGTGAGAGAAGAAGAGGACCTCGGCGCGCCCAACCAGATTCTCGAAGGGCACGTAGCCGACATCGGCCCGGCTATCCAGGCTGTTGTCCCGGTTGTCACCCATGGCGAAAAAATGGCCTTCCGGCACCACTTCAGGACCCCAGGTGTCCAGCGGTTTGCTGTCGCTGATTTCCCGGATCAGGTGGCGTCGACCGTTGGGCAGAGTCTCGTAGTAGAGAAAGCCCATCGGGTTCTCGTAGCCGATTTCGGCGACTTCGGAGGCCGTGAGCAACTCGCGCTTGGTCGCCACGTCATTGATGTAGAGGATACCGTCGCGCACCTCTATCTTGCCACCCGGCAACCCGACGATCCGTTTGATGTAATCGGTCTTGTTGTCGCCCGGATAGGCAAACACGGCAACATCGCCGGGTTCGGGCTCACTGAACAGGATGCGCCCGGAGAACAGCGGCAGGCCGAAGGGCAGCGAATGGCGGCTGTAGCCGTACGACAGCTTGGACACAAAGAGATAGTCGCCAACCAGCAGCGTGGGCTCCATAGAGCTGGACGGAATGTTGAACGGCTCGTAGGCGAAAGTCCGCACGCCAACCGCAATCAAGACGGCGATGACGATGGTCCGCAGCGTCTCCAGCCAGGCGCTGCCGCCCTGCTCGCTTTCCTTCACACCATTCTCCTGCGCCTTGTTTTTCGGGTCGACGTCCGGCTGATCTTCAAGCATCGAGTTGTCCAATATCTTCGGTCCTGCCGGTCGGACCATCATCCCAAGGAAGGCCTCCCCCTGCCCCCAGGGGCACTCTAGCCGTCATTTGGCAGGGCTGAGATGATGACAATGACCTGGGCCAGGGGATAGTCGTCCGTAATGGTGACGTCAATCTGGGCCTTCATACCCGCTGGCGTCATTTCAGCCAAGCGTTCTGCCGCACCCCGCGTCAGCGCCATGGTCGGCTTTCCGCTCGGCAGATTAACAACGCCCAGGTCCCGCCAATGAACGCCACGCCGGGGCACCCCCGTCCCCAACGCCTTGGCGCAGGCTTCCTTGGCGGCGAAGCGCTTGGCATAGCTCGCCGCTCTCTGGGCCCGCCGGTCGGATTTCTGGCGCTCGATGGGGGTGAAGACGCGCTCGATAAAGCGGTCGCCGAAACGCTCCAAGGTCTTCTCGATACGCCTGATATCGATAAGGTCGCTACCCAGCCCGAGGATCACGACCCGCTCTCCGCTACAGGGCTGCGCATCAGGCGCTACGCACGCCGCCGGCCTCGGCGCGGGCCTTGTTCATGAGCGCCCGCATGCGCCGAATAGCGCTATCCAGACCGCTGAAAATCGCCTCGCCGATCAGGAAATGACCGATGTTCAACTCGGCGATGGTCGGAATGACTGCCACCGCCCCTACCGTATCGAAAGTCAGGCCATGGCCGGCATGGCATTCCAGGCCGAGTTCCGCGGCAACGGCGGCGGCATTCTGGATCCGCTCCAGGCAATGTCTCGTGCGCTGGCCCTCCGGCTCTTCCTGGTAGGCATCGCAGAATGCACCCGTATGCAGCTCGACAACCGGCGCGCCCAACCGGGCAGCAGCCTCCAGCTGTCGCCGGTCTGGCTCGATGAACAGGGAGACGCGGGATCCGGCATCGCGCAGCCGGGCGACAAAAGTCTGCAGGTGGTCGTAGCCTCCCGCAGCATCCAGGCCGCCTTCTGTCGTCCGCTCCTCCCGGCGCTCCGGGACGATACAGGCCGCGTGCGGGCGATGGCGCAGGGCGATGGCCAGCATCTCCTCCGTGGCCGCCATCTCCAGATTGAGCGGCAGATCGATCTCTGCGGTCAACCTGGCGATATCGTCGTCTGAGATATGTCGGCGGTCTTCCCGCAGATGGGCGGTAATACCATCGGCGCCGGCAGTGGCAGCCAGACGGGCAGCCTTGACCGGGTCCGGATGTCCGCCGCCGCGGGCGTTGCGGATCGTGGCTACGTGGTCGATGTTGACGCCGAGGCGCAGGTATCCGGTCATTTCTGGCTTTCGATCTTCCTAGCTTCCACCCGCCTAGCTTCTGCTCTCGCGGCGTCCGGGGCCAGCCCAGCGGGCATCTTGTGGCCACGGGCCATCCGGGTCCGCTTCAGCCGCTTGCTGAGGCGGCGCCTTCTGACCGCCTGATATCCGGCCACGGTCCGCTGCAACGGCCAGAAGAACACGAACCACGCCACCGCAGCCGTAGGAATGCTGCCAACAATCATCGGCAGCAGCACTTCTAAGGGATGATCGATCAAATGCTGAAATGAAAGGTTTTCAGGCAGACCTGTCAAGCCGTCGTCGCTGCCGAGCACCCAGCGCCCAAGAGTGTAGGTCCACAACCATATGAATGGGAAGGTCCAGGGATTGCCAACCATCGTGCCGATGGCTGAGGCGATGATATTGCCCCTGACCAGCAGGGCCAGTCCGGCCGCCAGCACGAAATGCAAACCGATGAAGGGCGTGAACGAAACCGCCGCACCACTGGCGAAGCCGGCCGCGATCCGGTAGGGCGTGCCCGGCAGCCGGCGCAGTCGGTGGGCCACGTAGACGCCAGACCGTCGCCACCCACTACGGGGCCAGAAAAAGGCGCTGACACGCTGGTGAAATGACAGTCGATTTCGACGCTTGAACATCTTCGCAGACTACCGAAGAAAGGTGGCTGCAGCCTTAACCACGCGCACGCTCTACCGACGTGATCACCGGCATTGCACGCAAGGCGGCTATAATATTCGATAAATGCTTTACGCTGGTCACCTCAACATCGATCAACATCTCGAAGAAATCAACTGAACGGTTTGTAATCTTCAGGTTGCTGATATTTCCATGACTCTTTCCGATGATTGTCGACAGGCTGCCGAGACTTCCAGGTTCATTGGCGACCACCACGTGCAATCGCCCGATCCTTTGCTCCAGTCCCTCATCGACATCCCACGACAGGTCAACCCAGCGCTCCGGGGTTGCCTGAAAGCTCTCCAGGGTATCGCAGTCGATGGTGTGGACCGTGACCCCCTTGCCCGTGGTCACGATCCCGACGATGCGGTCGCCGGGCAGCGGATGGCAGCAGTGGGCATAGTGCACCGCCATGCCCGGGATAAGGCCCTTGATGGGAACCGAGGTTTCCTGGCCCCGCCCCTGCCTTGCCCGCGCCCGGGCGATGGGTACGATCTTCTGGGCTTTGGCATCGTCCTTGGCGCCGGGATAGACCGCGGTGACAATGTCCCGCCCGGTGAAATGCCCCTGGCCGACGGCAGCGCAAAGATCGCCGACAGACTCGCACTTAAAGCGCTTGATGACCGAGTCCAAGCCTTTCTCGGTCATTTCGTAACCTTCCTGGCGGAAGGATTTCTGCAGGATCTGCCGCCCCAGTTCCATGTATTGCTCGCGCTGCTTGAGGCGCACGAAGCGACGCACCCGCGCCTTGGCCTTGCCGCTGACGACAAACTGTTCCCAGTCCGGCGACGGGGTCTGAGCCCTGGACGTGATGATCTCGACCTGGTCGCCGTTCTGCAGCGGCGCGCGAAGCTGCACCATGCGGCCATTGACCTTGGCGCCGACGCAGGTATCTCCGACCTCCGAGTGAACCGCATAGGCGAAGTCGATCGGCGTCGCCCCGCTGGGCAGCGCGATCACAGCGCCCTTCGGGGTAAAACAGAAAACCTGGTCCTGGAACATTTCCAACTTGGTGTGTTCGAGGAACTCCTCCGGATTGTCCGCGTGTTCCAGAATGTCGAGCAGCTCGCGCATCCAGCGGTATTGCCGCCCTTCAACCTGCGGATTGTCCTGTTTGTACTGCCAGTGGGCAGCAACGCCGTACTCAGCGACCTCGTGCATGTCGCGAGTACGGATCTGCACTTCGATGCGATGGCGCTCGGGCCCGATGATCGTGGTGTGGAGGGAGCGGTAGCCGTTGGGCTTGGGCGTCGAGATGTAGTCCTTGAAGCGGCCAGGCACCACCGGGTAGCGGCTGTGCAGCAGGCCCAGGGCGTGATAGCAATCGCCCAGGGAGTCGACCACCACACGAAACGCCATGATGTCGGACAGCTGCTCGAAGGTGATGTTCTTGCGCTGCATCTTGCGCCAGACCGAATAGGGGGTCTTCATGCGGCCGGAAACCGACGCACTGATCCCATCCTCAGCCAACCGATGGCGAAGCTCGCCGATGATGCGCTCCGACAGGTCCTGCCCCTGGCCGCGCAGGAAATCCAGGCGGGCGAGAACGGAATCCCGGCCGTCTTTGTTCAGTTCGGCAAAAGAGAGATCTTCCAGCTGGTCCTTGAATCCGTGCATGCCGATGCGCTCGGCCAGCGGCGCATAGATATCCATGGTTTCACGGGCGATCCGCCGGCGCTTTTCCGGCGAGGCAATAAAATGCAGGGTATGCATGTTGTGCAGCCGGTCGGCCAGCTTGACCAGCAGCACCCGGATGTCCTCGGACATGGCGACCAGCAATTTGCGGAAATTCTCCGCATGCTTGGTCTCTTCCGACTGTAGTTCCAGCCGCCCCAGCTTGGTCACGCCGTCGACCAGCCGCGCGATCTCCTTGCCGAACATCGCCTCGACGTCTTCCAGGGTCGAGTCCGTGTCCTCGACCACGTCGTGCAGCAGCGCTGTAATGATCGATGAGTCGTCGAGCTTGAGGTCGGTAAGGATCCCCGCGACCTCTATCGGATGGGAAAAATAAGGGTCCCCCGAGGCACGCTTCTGCGAGCCATGTGCCTTCATGGCAATGACATAGGCGCGGTTGAGGGCATCCTCATCCGCGCCCGGGTCGTAGGATTTGACCCGTTCGACCAGTTCAAACTGCCGGATCATGCTGTGCCCGACTGAGGGCTTCCGCCCGTACCCAGATTAAAACGATTCCAATCATACGCGCCCGGGCACAGGGCGCCAAGTACATGTTTTCCGGTATGAAATCTGGCCTCGTGGCCCCCAGGGCCGGCGCAGGTCAGCCCGCGGTCATTCCACCGCGTCGGTATCGAGATCGTCGTCTTCAGCCGGAGCCGGCAGGGCTTCTTCCTGGGCCATCGCCTGGTCTGCCGCGGCAGGCATCACGGGAGCATCGAATTCGACGATGTCGTCCTCCGGTTCATCCTGCTCATTCTGCTTCTGAAGGCTCGTGACGAGTGCGTTTCCAAGGGCATCGAGGCTGACGGTTTCGTCAGCGATTTCCCTCAGGGCAACGACCGGGTTCTTGTCGTTGTCGCGGTCGACCGTCAGCGACGCGCCGGAAGAGATATCCCGAGCCCGCTGGGCAGCCATCATGACCAGCTCAAAGCGGTTGGGAACCTTGAGTACGCAATCTTCAACGGTAACGCGCGCCATTGCAACACTTCTCCACAAATGCGTGTAGCCGGTCCGCGAGGGGCCCGGCAGCGCTGGAATATATGGGCCGCCCCGCCCCTTCGCAACCCCAAAGGGAGGCCCCGGCGCCGTGCCTTAGTCCAAACGCTCCACATCCTGTCCCGGCGGCAGGATTTCGAGCATTTCCGCCGCCGTTCTTCCCGTGATTGGATGGCGCCATTCGGGCGCCAGGTCGGCCAGCGGCATGAGCACGAAGGCCCTGTCCTGAAGGCGCGGGTGCGGCAACACCGCCCCCTCCGCCGCAGTCTGCACCCGTTCATCATAAGCCAGCAGATCGAGATCCAGCGTACGGCTCCCATTCCGCTCGACCCGCACACGTCCGAATTCATGCTCTATAGCATGCAATACCTGCAGGAGATCATTGGGGGACAGATCCGTACTGACGGCAACCACACCATTGATGAACCATGGCAGGTCGGAAACCGGTATCGGCGCACTTCGATACCAGGGCGACCGGCCCACAACCTTAACTTCTTTTTCAACCAAAGATTTAATCGCCGCTTCTAAGACATCTCCCGAAGTCTTGAAGCCCCCCATCACCAGATTTGATCCAAGGCCCAAAAGAATCATGTTTCCCCCACCGTTCCCCCAAAGGATAATACTGCCCTTGCGAAGGCAGCTTAATGGTACAAACTTGGTCGATTGAATTAACGCCTCACATACAGACCAACTGCTTTTAAGCCCTGTATTTCCGCAAAATAAGTTGAACCGTAATTCGAGAATCTGTTTAGGCTGGCGGCGCCGTTTGCTTGTCGCTTTGTCGAAGGGGTGAATATGAAATTCTATAGTCAGGAACGGGTCGCGCTGTTCATTGACGGGGCAAATCTTTATGCAACGGCCCGGGCCCTGGGTTTTGATATAGATTACAAACGCTTATTGGATATTTTTTCCAGCCGCTGCAACCTTGTGCGAGCGCTTTACTATACAGCCCTGGTCGAAGATCAAGAATATTCACCTATCCGGCCCCTGGTCGATTGGCTCGACTATAACGGCTATACGATGGTGACCAAGCCGACCAAGGAGTTCACCGACGCCACCGGCCGGCGTAAGGTGAAAGGGAACATGGACATCGAACTGGCGGTCGATGTCATGGAGATGATGGATCATCTCGACCACATCGTTCTGTTCTCTGGTGATGGCGACTTCCGCCGGCTGGTCGAGTGCGTCCAGCGCCGCGGCCGCCGTACGACGGTCGTGTCGACGCTGCGCTCTCAGCCCCCGATGATCGCCGACGAGTTACGCCGCCAGGCCGACGTGTTCATCGATCTGGCCGATCTGCAGTCGCTGATCGCCCGCCAGCTGCCCGCCGACCGGTCCCGTAGCGGAGAGCGCCTGCGCCAGGATGGTTTTGACGAAGATCATGTCGTCGACGACGACGATTATTACGAGGACGAGGCTGTCTAGACGATCAGCACCATGATGTCTGTCGAGCCTCCTCCCGATTGCACTCTCTGTCCGCGTCTGGTCGCGTTCCGGGAGGCCAACCGCGTCGCCTTTCCCACTTTTCACAACGCCCCCGTGCCCGCCTTTGGGTCTCCCGATGCACGTCTTCTCGTGGTTGGTCTCGCTCCGGGCCTGAAGGGCGCCAACCAGACCGGCCGTCCCTTCACAGGGGACTACGCCGGTGACCTGCTTTACCAGACCTTCAAGAAATTCGGCTTTGCCGAGGGCAATTACGCCAAGCATGCCGGCGACGGCCTGCAGCTGATCGATTGCCGGGTCACTAATGCGGTGCGTTGCGTGCCGCCGGAAAACAAGCCGATCGGGGCCGAAGCGAAAAACTGCCGCCCCTTCCTGGTCCGCGAAATAGCTGCCATGGCCCGGCTGAAAATTATTCTCTGTCTCGGCGGGCTCTCCCACGGGGCCGTTTTGACCACGATGGGGGCGCGCAAGAGCCTTTATCCTTTCAAGCACGGCGCGCTGCATCAGGTCGACGGCCTGATGGTCGCGGACAGCTATCACTGCTCGCGCTACAACACGAACACTGGCCGCCTGACCGAAGCCATGTTTGAATCCGTCTTCACGCAGATCCGGAAAGTGTTAGCTGCGCTCCCGCAGGATGCGTGATTTGCGCCGCTCCCAATCGCGCGCCTTTATGTCTTCGCGCTTGTCCACTTTACGCTTACCACGGGCCAGACCGACCTCGAGCTTGGCGATCCCCCGGGCATTGAAATAGATCGCCAGCGGGATCAGCGTATAGCCTTCGCGCCGTACTTGGCCGACCAGCTTTCCCAGTTCGCGCCGATGGATCAGCAGCTTGCGCAGCCGCCGCGGCTCATGATTGTTGTGTGTGGCCGCCGTGTATTCAGGGATATGCGCGCCCTGCAGGTACAACTCGCCCCGCCGTTCGGTCACATAAGCTTCGCCGATTGATGCCCGTCCGCCGCGCAGGGACTTGACCTCGCTGCCGGTCAGGACCAGTCCAGCCTCGAAACGCTCCTCGATCTGATAATCGTGGCGCGCGCGGCGGTTCTGGGCCGCGATCTGCTTGGCGCCCGCATTCATGGTGACAGTCTCGCTGGCTTAGTTGAGCAGTCCGGCGTGGACCATGGCCGAGCGTACTTTGACCTGCGTTTCCGGCTGAGTGCGCACCATCGGCAAACGCACCTCGTCGTCGCAGTGCCCAAGCAGCTTCGCCGCATACTTCACAGGCGCCGGGTTCGATTCCACGAACAAAGCCTGGTGCAGCGGCATCAGACGATCGTTCAACTCGGACACCTGGTCGAAATCGCGGCGCTTCCACGCCGCGTGCAGTTCGGCACAAAGGCGCGGCGCGACGTTCGCGGTGACGGAAATGCAGCCGTGACCGCCCTGGGCGAGGAACGGAACGATCGTCGCGTCCTCCCCGGAAAGCTGCGCAAAATCCTTACCGATGGCCGCCCGTGTGCGTGCCGGGCGGGTCAAATCCGCCGTCGAATCCTTGACACCCACAATATTCGGCAATTCCGCCAGTCGAGCCATGGTGTCGACCGACATGTCGACAATGCAGCGGCCGGGGATGTTGTAGATGATGATCGGGATCTCGACAGCGTCGTGAATCGCCTTGTAATGCTGATACAGGCCTTCCTGCATCGGCTTGTTGTAGTAGGGCGTCACGACCAAGGCGGCATCCGCACCGGCTTCCTTGGCGTGCCTGGTCAGCAGGATCGCCTCTTCCGTGGAATTCGAGCCCGTCCCGGCGATTACCGGCACCCTCCCTTTAACGGCCTCGATGCACAGCGCCGTAACACGCATGTCTTCCTCGTGGGACAAGGTCGGCGATTCGCCTGTCGTCCCACAGGACACCAGCGCGCTCGTACCCTCTTCGATCTGCCACTCCACAAATCGCTGAAAGGCTTCTTCATCCAGTTGCCCTTCACGAAAAGGTGTGATGAGCGCTGTGATGGAGCCCGAAAACATAGGGCCGGACATATTCGAAATCCCTGAATCGGTATGTTTTCCGCGGCCTACGGCAGGCCCGGTGACCGGGGACCATAGCTCCTGAGTAGTTCAGGGGCAAGCTGCCGAAAACACCCGCAGCCCTTGCGGGCTACCGGCTGCTCACATTACCCTCGGCGCATCTTTGGAAGGCAGACGGAGCCCCTCGTGTCCCTGCAGGCTGGCAAGCGCGTTTTGGTCTTTCTTGTAATCCTTTTCGCTGTCTTGGCCGCTTCCATTCCAGGACGCCTGGGGCAGGCCGCGCCGGCGGCCGCCTTGTCGGACGCGGATCGCCAACTCTATACCTCTGTCCTGACACTCCTCGAGAGCGGTCAATATAACCGCGGTCTCGCCCTCGCCCAGCAGGGTTCACACCCCCTGGCTGGTAAAATCGTTACTTGGCTGACCCTGAGCTGGCGAGATTCTGGCAGAGATTTCAAAGAGATATCTGACTTCATTCGAGACAACCCCGGCTGGCCAGGCCTGTTCTCGCTCTATCGCAATGCCGAACTGCAGATGCCGAAAAGCCTGCCGGCCGCAGCGGTGCTGGCGTGGTTCGGCGACCGGCTGCCGATTACCGGCAAAGGCGCCCTGCGGCATGTAATCGCCCTGTGGGATAGCGGCCAGAACGATCGGGCCCGGTCGGCGGCGCGCCAGTACTGGGCCTCTGTCGATTTCTCTTCTGACGAAGAAGCTGCCTTCCACAGCCTTTTCAAAACGCTGCTTACCGCCGAAGACGAACTCTTGCGCCTTGATCGGTTGCTCTGGGATCAGAGAACCGCCGCTGCCCGTCGTCAGATCCAACGGGTATCCTCCGGCCCTGCCGCCGTCGCCCGGGCGCGCCTGGCGCTGATCGACAACCGTCCTGGAGTAGATGCCCTCATCGAGCGCGTGCCGGCGGAACTACAGAACGACCCCGGTCTTCTCTACGACCGGGCTGTCTGGCGCCAAAAACGCGGCCGCCTGGAAGGCGTGGTTGAGCTCCTGGACGCTCTGCCGCCTCAGGTGCCGGAGGCGTCCGCTTGGTGGCGTTTGCGCAATTGGGTCGTCTGGCGTGCCCTGGACCGCAAAGACCACGCCCTCGCCTATCGGATAAGTGCCGGGCATGGCAACACCGAGGGGATCCCCTTCGCCGACGGTGAATGGCAGGCCGGGTGGATGGCGTTACGGTACGTCGATCGCCCGGAGGTCGCCTATGAGCATTTCGTGCGCCTGCACGACGGCGTGTCCTCGGATATCAGCAAGTCGCGTGGCGCCTTCTGGGCAGGCGAGGCGGCCAGCAAATTGGGGCGCCCGACAGAGGCGCGCCAGTGGTACGCGACGGCAGCCGCCTACCCGACGACCTTTTACGGCCAATTGGCGGCCCAGCGGATCAGCATTGAGCGTACGGCTGCCGCCACCCCCCTCTTGATAATTCCCGCCGACCGACGCTCGGCGTTCGAGGCCATGGAAACCGTACAGGCCGTCCGCCTGCTGGGAGCCCTCGAGCAGACCCGCCTGCAGGATCTCTTCATCGCCAGGCTGCGTCAGGACGCCGAAGATTTGGTCGGCTATCGCCTGGTCATCGAACTCGCCAGCGAACAGGGACGGCATGATCTGGCACTGCGAACAGCCAAGGCCGCCCGGCGCGACGGCCTCGACCTCGATCCACTGCTCTATCCGCGGCGGGCCCTGCCAATCGGCCCGGCGCCGGAGCCGGCTCTGGTTCTCGCGGTCATGCGGCAGGAAAGCGAATTTTATCCTGGAGCCCAAAGTCCCGTCGGTGCCCTGGGGCTGATGCAGCTTATGCCGGCGACCGCTCGGCATTCGGCCCGCAAAATTGGAATACCTTTCAGTCGCAACCGGCTGACAAGCGACCCGGACTACAACGTCAGGCTTGGCCAAGCATACTTGAAGGAACTCCTCGAGCAATTCGACGGCTCCTATATTCTCGCATTGGCCGCCTACAACGCCGGGCCGTCACGGGCACAAAGCTGGATCGATCTCTTCGGTGATCCCCGGGACCCTGCCGTCGATCCAATCAATTGGATCGAGCGGATACCCTTTAGCGAGACCCGCAACTATGTTCAGCGCATTCTGGAAAGCCTTGTCGTCTATCGTGACGGCCAACCCCATAGCGAAACGCGCTGGACTTTGCAGGTTCCCCCCGTCGGATTCTAAAGGCCATCAAAGGGCAGTACCCGGCGTAGGCTGAAAGAAAAACAAGAAAGGAAAAGCCCGTCATGGCGAACAGCCGGCTTCCCGCATTCGAGAATGTGAAGGCCTGCGTCTTCGATGCTTATGGGACACTTTTCGACGTTCACTCGGCCGTGCGCAAAGGCGGCGAAGCGCTCGGCGACAAAGCGGTGGTGGTTTCCGAACTCTGGCGGCAGAAGCAACTCGAGTACACTTGGCTGCGCAGCTTGATGGGCGCGCATGTCGACTTCTGGCAGGTCACATCCGACGGCCTCGATTACGCGCTTTCGGCGTCCGGCGTGTCGGACCGGCGGCTGCACGACAAGCTGATGGACTTGTATCTCACACTCGACGCCTACGACGAAGTCGCAAGTACCCTCTCCACCCTCAAAGCTGCGGGACTGACGACCGCGATCCTTTCCAACGGTAGTCCCCGCATGCTCGATGCCGCGGTTCAATCGGCCGGCCTGCAGGCCCTGCTGGATGCCAGCTTCTCGGTTGAGGACGTCGGGATCTACAAGCCGGACGCGCGGGTCTATCAGTTGACCGTCGACCGTCTGGCAGTGAAGAGAGAAGAGGTTTGTTTTCTCTCGAGCAATTGCTGGGACGCGAAGGGGGCCGCTCATTTCGGCTTCAAGGTGGCCTGGATCAATCGGTTCAAGAGAGAGACCGACCGCCTGCCCGGCGACTTTGCGGCCACCATCCATCGTCTCGATGAACTACCGCCCCTGCTGGGTTTAACGACCTGATCGGCAAAAACAGTTTCTCGCCTCCATCACCATCGACCACAATACAACCATCATCAGTGCCAAGCTCAGGATCCCAATGCTTCAGACCGATAAGAGTATCGCAACGGCAACCCTGCCGACCTTCGACAACGTCATGGCCGCTGCAAAGCGCCTGGACGGCCTTGCCATCAAGACCCCGCTCATCGAATCCCCTGCTCTCAACGAGCGGGTCGGTGGCACCGTCCTCTTGAAGGCCGAAACCCTGCAACGCACCGGCTCCTTCAAGTTCCGCGGCGCCTTCAACCGGATCAGTCAGATCCCCAAAGATGACCGCCCCGGCGGGGTGGTCGCCTACTCATCCGGCAATCACGCACAAGGCGTGGCTGCGGCGGCCGCCATGTTGGATCTGCCGGCCGTGATCGTCATGCCGTCCGACGCCCCGGCGATGAAAGTCGAGAACACCCGCGGATATGGAGCGGAGGTCGTTTTCTACGACCGCTTCACCGAAGCCCGGGAAGAAATTGGCCAGGCCATCGCTGCCGAGCGGAAGGCAACCCTGGTGCGCCCCTATGACGATCCGGAAATCATTGCCGGCCAGGGCACTTGCGGCCTGGAAATCGCGGAGCAGGCTAAGGCAAGGGGATTCAATCTGGATGCGCTGCTGGTGTGCTGTGGCGGTGGCGGCCTGACGGCCGGCTGCGCCCTTGCTCTGGAAGCCTTGTCACCGCAAACAAGTCTCTATTCCGTGGAACCTGCCGGCTACGACGACACCAAGTTGTCGCTTGAAGCAGGCCACCCGGTGCCGCATGCAAAAGCGCGACCCTCGATCTGCGACGCTCTGCTTACGCCCCAGCCGGGCATTCTCACCTTCGCCCTCAACCGGACACACCTCAGGGGTGGGCTCACCGTCACCGATGCGGAGGTCAAAGCGGCCATGCGCTTTGCGTTCCGTACATTGAAATTGGTGGTGGAACCAGGCGGCGCCGTCTGCCTCGCCGCCATTCTGGCAGGCAAAATCGATGCCGCCGGTCGGGTAATCGCTATTACCCTCTCCGGCGGCAACGTGGATGCCGAACTATTCCGCAGCGTCCTCGCAGAAGACGACTGATCGGATTTCTCAGCTGGCGAGAGGCTTCGCTGCGGTGGCCGCGGCCGTCCCGCCGGCAGTGCTTGAACTACTGCTCGGCGTGGTGGAGCTGCTGCCGCTGGAGACGGTGGATGTGCGCCCCACGCCCTCCAGGCGCTTGATGTTGCCTTCGATGAAAGCACCAGCCTCGATCGCCAGGCTGTCGTGGATAATGTCGCCGATAACGCGTGCTGTCTTCGCCATCACCACCGACTTGGCCTTCACTGCGCCATCGATCGTGCCGCAGATCCGAACGCTCTCGCAGCTGATATGACCCTTCACGTGAGCACCTTCGCCCACGGTGAGAGTGGCGCTGTCGATGTCGCCTTCGATGTGACCATCCACTTGGATGTCGCCATCGCTCTTCAGATTGCCGGTAATGCGCAAATCCGCACTAATGATCGACGGAACGCCGCTTTGCGTTGCACCACGCTTCGCTTCCGAAGAAGTCGACGAAGTATGCGGCTCTGAGGTGCTTGAGCTGTCTTTAGTCTTTGAAAACATGCTTACCTGCCGTGACGAACTTCTGGGGGTTTAACGGAACGCCCTTGTAACGCACTTCATAGTGCAAATGCGGACCGGTACTACGGCCGGACGAGCCGACATGTCCGATCTTCTCACGATTAGCTACCGCCTGCCCGGTTTTGACAAGAATCTTTTTGAGGTGCGCGTAGCGGGTTCGGATGCCGTGGCCGTGGTCGATTTCCACCATGCGCCCGAAAGGGCCGCTCCAGCCGGCGTAGGTCACCTTGCCGGGGGCCGTGGCATAAACGGTGGAGCCGATCGGGGATCGAAAATCGAGGCCGCGGTGCATGGCCTTACGACCGTTGAGAGGGTCGGTTCTCGCCCCGAAGCCGCTGCTCAACTGGAATTGTTCAAGGGGTGCGCTCAACGGCAGAGTCTGCATGACCCGCTGCAGCGCCGACCAACGGCTTAGCCTGAGATCCAGCAGCGACAGCGCGACCTCCAGCTCAGCATCACCGTCAAAGTCGCCACTATAGTCACCGGCAACGAAGGGCCCGCCCTGCGAGGTTCCGGACTCACCGATAGAGGCGAGAAGCTCATCCAGCTTCAGCCCCGTCATCGCGACCGTACGCTCGATCGTATCGACACTCGTCTCCGTCCGCTCGCGCAGCCGCTGCACGATGTTTTGTTGCGCATGACGCATGTCCACCATGCGCTGGCGCAGATCAGCGACTTCCGTACGAAGATCTTCGCCATCGCTCTGCAGGCCATCACCACGGTGAACCGCGTTGTCGAGCGACTCCTGCAGACCGGCAATCTGCCGCTCCAAGCCGTCACGCCGTTTGTCGCCGTTGGCCAACTGGCCATCCAGCGTGGCAATTTCCCCTTTGAGGTCTGCCTGAATGGATTGCGCCGCTGTCAATTCCTGGCGCGACTGGGCGATATCTCCGCGCAGATCTGCGACCGTCAGTTCCAGTTGACGCTTCTCGTCGGATACCTGGGACAGTGCGTCCTCGACTTGCTGCAGTCGCGCGCCGAGCATCTCCCGCGCCTGGGCGACCCTATCCTTCTCGGCTTCTGTATCGGACAGAACCGAGCGCATGGATTCCACCTGAGCGCGAAGCTCGAGATTGCGGCCGACGATGTCATGCAGATCGCTCTCGAAGCGCTGCAATTTCTCACGCAGACCTCCGCTGGCGACCGCCACACGGTTCTCTTCGGTCTTGCTGTCCTTCAGACGCTTCTCGATGGCCGCAATGTCGGCTTCGGCCTCAGCGCCGTTCTCCAGCATCGAGAGAAGGAACGCCTGATTGCTTTCGAGGTTCTGAGTGATCTGGGCAAATTGGTTATGATACTCGGAAACTTCGCTAAGAAGCTCGAAGTAAGCCAGTTTGTGCTCTTCGATTTCCTGGTTCTTGCCGGCAATAATCAGTTCCTGGACGACGAAAGAACCCGTCATCACCAGAGTCCAACCCAGCAGCGCGACAGCGGCCAGAGCAACGGCCTTTTGCGTGCGGACCGGCAGCCGAATAACCGTCACCCGGTCATTCGCGCGCAAGATCATCTCGCGCTGCACAAATGCCTGCTCTAGAAGGTCAGAGACCCTGGCCTTCACGCCTGTCCACATGTCTTGGCACGCCCTCCGTTCCACACGTACCGGACGCCTGACATCCGGAACTCCCGGGCGGTCAAGGCTGGGCTCGTGCTTGCACGCGCTTCCGCCAATTCAATGCCGAAGCAATAGCGAACAGCGCTTATCGGTGCCTGAGTGAGTTCCCCCTAAAACCGCTCCCTCAGATGGGAGGATTTCAACAACTGAAACTGCGCCCTTAAGCCACCGCTAACGTATCCGCACGGTAAATCTGAAGCAAGTATGAACGCCGTTTCCTAAGACATCATGAACTAGAGAAGAAATGGCTGTGTCATCAAGAGGTAACAACCTTAACCCTGCATTAACGCAGCCATCTTTGTCTCAGCGGCCAGCCTCGATTCGGAGGCAGGGTGCCGCCTTGACCGCTAAAGCCAGGCGGATTTGTCTGCCTGTAGCTAAGCATCTAATTCGCTTGGGATTTTTTCTGAGGAAATGGCGGACAGGGAGGGATTCGAACCCTCGAGGCGGGTTACCCCGCCTAACGGCTTAGCAAGCCGCCGCCTTCAGCCACTCGGCCACCTGTCCACACCCGGAAACGGGCTGATTTCCTAGCGTCTAGCGTGGTGCCGACGCAAGCCCAAACTGCATGATCCACCAGAAATCAGCGGGAGGCGTTGAAAAACGGCAGCCTGGCTTGCTTTTTGTCGGGCAGTATCAGCCGGCCCGTGGCCCTCCCCGGCCCCGGTTCGGGCCTTTGGGCAAGCCAGTGGGGCGGACAAACCAATAGGGCGTACAAGCCGCTGGGGCCGGTCAGCCGCAAGGCGCCTTGGTGACGAAGAGGCAAACCGCGTCGACCAGGCCGGTTTTGATCTCTGGGGCCACATTCTGCCATAGTTCCGAAAGCTCCCCGGCCAAGGCCTTCTCCACATCGGCTCGGGCAATCTGCCCTTCGAAGGCCCTGAGACCACCGGCGTTGTAGGTGATGATGTTCCCGTCCGGCGTGGCGAAGGTGATCGTCGCGCTTTCCGCCTCCTTGCCGGAGAGCCATTCGGCCACCACCGGGGCGCCACCGTCGACCCCGGGATAGATGATTCGCCCGGCGGTCATCCCGGCATAGTTGGGAGGCGACCAGTTGAACGGCGAGTATGAAGCCTCGGTGCCTTCCTTGCGGTCCTCCATCTCCAGGCTCTGCTGGCCGGTCGGCCCGAAGGTGCTGCAACCAGCGAGCAGCAGTCCGCACGCCGCGGCGGCCGCCGGGCCATATATCTTTGACTTCGCCATCACGACTGCTCCTGGCGCTGCTTGTTGGGAACCAGCCACACGAGGCCAGCGGTGACCAGCGTACCGATGGCGCCGACCACTTCCGGGTCGATGCTGGTCAGGGCGGCAATGACTGTGGTGACGGCCGTACCGATAGCGGCCGCCGCCGCCTTGTCGTAAGCGGTGAACATGAGTCACTCCGTTGTTGTGTCGGGGGAGAAGGTGTTCTTGCTTTTACAGCGTCTTCGACAGCAGGAAGCCGGTGAGCAGCAGGATGACACTGCCCTGCCCGCCGATGATCCAGCCGGTCAGCCGGCGGTGCCCCTGCTCCATGGCGACGCGGGTTTCGAAGATGCGCTGGCGCAGGTCTTTCATCTCGTCGCGCGCCTCGCGCCAGCGCTCACTGCAGCGGTCCTCGTGCGAATCGATCTTCTGGTTGGCGACAGTCGCCTGTTCTCGGGCAATGCGATCCTCCGCCATGCTATGCCGCCGGGTCGTCATCGCCGATCGCCGGCGCATCGCGCCAGCCCTCACCGGATGCCACCGGACAAGTCAGGCCATCCGGGAAGGTGAAGAACGCCGTCCAGGCGCCGTCGGGACTTACCAGCACCTCGAACAGCGATCCGGTCGCGGCCACCCCGACATGCGCCGGCACCTCGCCATTGGCCGCCTTCAGGCTCTCGAAGATCGTGTCGCGCGGCACGCATTGCAGCGTGAAAGCCCCCGCAGGATCGGGCCAACAAAGCCCGCCCAGAATCAAAAAGGGCGCCGCCAAAAGCAGCACCCAGGATTTCCCGGCCATCGGCCAACTCCTTCTCAGTCGGTTGGAGGTTAGGATATCTAGATTCTTATGCCGATTGCAGGTAACTAATGGCCACTGGCAGTATCGGGGGCTGAAAGAAACCGCTGTATGTCCAAACGTTCTTTTGCACCAACTAAGAAAGCCTCCCCTCCAGTCGGAGCCGTTTACGAGCCTAATTGCTCGGGACTTTGCTAAACACCTGAAGGTCGAGTCGACCGCGCCAGGTTTCCACCTGACCCTGCTGCTAGCGCCGAAAATTCGCGAAATGCTGCTTCATACCTTCAAGCATGCGCTGCAGATTGCCGCAGCTGTCCTTACAGAGAGCGGCGACACCGAGCGAGCACAGCAGATCCTCGCTATCAACCGCCACCCTATCTACGCCCTTGGCGCCCTACCCTCCCCAGCTGAGCAGAACGTAGCCGTCCTGTCCGGCGATGCCGTCGACACCTTGTGCTGATTGTCCCGCACCGCCATTGCCAACGCCTCCAGGGTAATCGAGATCGCCCGCATTGGCGGCATCAGCATTGCTCCCCGATAGGATCGTAATATCGCTGCCGGTCGCATAGGCCGAGCCGCCACCGCCTCCGCATGCCGAGTCTTGGGGTTGATTCGCTGCTGAGCCGCCACCACCGCCGAATAGACCGCCGCCGCCGCCACCGCCGCCACCGCGGACACTGTTGCTGCCCCCGCCCGCACCACCGCCGTTGATACCGCCGCCACCCCCAGGCTCTTCCTCCACCGTATGGCGCCCGCCAGCGCCACCTTGCAGGCTGGAGCCGGGCGAAGGCCCCTCACCACTGGAAACTGTGCCAGCGGAACCGCCCTCGCTTTGCGTCCCACCTAAGCCACCAGACGAAGTAGGCGATGCCGTCGACTCGCCGGTTGCGCCACCACCGCCGGTCGCACCGCCACCAGGACCGCCGGCACCGACAAGCAACCCTTCTGCGGCATCGTCGTCTCCGCCACCCCCGCCGCCGCCAGGAGCTATCACCAACGGCATCGACCCGCGGAAGACACCTGACCAGCCACCACCGCCACCGCCCGAGCCGGTATCTGGCCCGGCGACACCGGCCGCGCCGCCACCCGCCACGAAGACGAGCAGCGTCTCTTCGGGAGTGACCGCGATAGTGCATCCTGCGAAACCGCACCCTGCCCCGACTCCGCTCTCTCCATTGGAGCCTCCACCGCCAGAGGCGCCACCGCCGCCCCAAGTTTTCACGTCAAGGGAAAGGATACCGATGGGAACGATGAACTCGTGGACACCAGACGTAGAGAAAGCGGTGAAACCTGGTTCAGCCTCCACCGAGGAAAACCGATACGGGTTCAACAAAATACTCATATCCACCTCCTCACGTCGTCGTCTTGAAGCCGATGAGCGTCACCTTGGCGCCGGCCGCATCGGTGCCGGCTGCGTCCACGTCGATGGTGATCTCCGCATCGTCGGCCAGGTCCGTATCGCTGATCGCAGCCGGCGTCGCCGCCGTGGTGCTGGTCTTTTCGCCGGCGTCGATCGACAGCTTGGTGGAGAGGATCGTGGCGCCGCCCGCATTGATGTCGAAGGTCGGGTTGCCCGATGCCGACTGCGTTGTCAGCGACGCGCGCACCGCGATCAGCGTCATCGCATGCGGCAGGCGGAAGGTGACCTTCGCCGTCCCGGTGGTCAGCACGGTAGTCTCGTCCCCGAGGGCGACGATAAGCGACACCGGCACCGCGTCCTTGGCCGCCTGGTGGACCCGCTGCGGCGTCCAGGAATATGCCGTGGTGCTGGCCCCGTCCTCGGCCTGAACCTGCGACAGCACCGCCGGGTTCACCTCGGCGCCGGCGGCGACGCCGGCCAGCTTGGTCCGCTCGGCTGCCGTCAGGATCTTGTTGCCCGCCGTCTCGCTGATCTGGTCGGCGGTGTAGTCGCCTACGTTCGCCACTACCACGCCCTGGCGCCCGTGCACCGACACCACCTGATCGGTGTTGTCGATCTTCTCCCAGGCCGCGCCGTTGTTGACCACGTAGTCGCCCACGGCCCACTCGGCCACGCCGTCCAGGTTCGTGGCGCCCGCGGTCGCCACCCGGTAGTAGTGGCCCATGTCGCCACCGCCGCCGTTGCCGGAGAGCACCGGCGTGTTGGTGGCGGCATTCCAGGTGCCTTGGTAGACCAGCGCGCCCACCAGGGCGTCGGGCAGTTGCCCGGTCGGCACCTTGCCGCCGCTGTCCAACCCGGCATAGCCGTTGGCCGCGCCCTTGTTCGCGGTCCGCTCAAAGGCGCTCGCCTGGTTGCCGTCCAACAGGTCCGCATCCAGGCCGGAGCCGGCGCCGTCGACCCCGGCGAGCTCGGCGAGGATCGCCGCCCCCGCCTGCCCGGCTTCCAGAGCATCGAGCGCGTCGGCCACCGTGGCCCCCGCAACGCCGCTGTCGTTGTCGAGCTGGCTGGCCTCGTAGTCGCCTAGCGCTGCCGTCACGGCACCGATCCGCCCGAACACGCTGGCGACCTGCGCGCCCGGTCCGTAGGCCCACTCCAGCCCGTCGCCGGCACCGTTCACCGCCAGATAGCGCGAGGCCACCGGCTCCGGAAATTCGACCTCCGCGAGGGCCGTCGTCTCCTTGAACTTCACCGCCCGGCTCAGCGCTTCCGCCACCTGCTGGTCGCGCAGCGCGGCCAGGTCGGCCATGCCTTCGACGGCGGTGGAAGGAAAAGCACCGCCCAGTGGCAGCGAGGTTTCCTGGCGCGGCGGCACGGCCAGCTTCACCACCAGCGTTTCGCCCACGGCGGGCGTGTAGTCGGTCGGACTGGTGTTGACCGTGACGGTGCCGCCGCCAGGCGCGCTGGCACCGCTCAGGGCGTACTCGCTGCCCTCGGTCCACACGGTTTCGCCACCCTCTGCGGCGCGCAGGATTACCTTCACGTGGTCGTTGTCGAGGAATTTGAACCCGGTTGGAAAGCTGGTCGTCGTGCCGTCGCCGGGATAGCGGCTCTTGGCCGTTGTTGTGGAGATGGTCATGCGCTGCTCCTGGCAGAACTCATGGGGGAAGTGCTCAGCTGCGAGCTGATGAAGGGAGATCGAATAGTGCAGGGGACAGGCTGGATGCTGACGCCAAGCGCCCGGCCACCGCATCGGGCAGCAGCACGGGTGCGGTAGCCGCAAAGATAGCGCCGCATCGCAAGAACAAATGTTGAACAAAGAAACAATCAGCGGTAGAGTTAGCCGCTGTTCAGGAACGGAACTTCAGGCCGCGTCCCTTTCCGGCCAAAGGAGATTTTATATGCCGTCACACATCTGCATCAGAAGGACGCTGCGCGTTTTGAGTGCTTTGCCCGCCGCGCTGCTCTGGCTCACGACGCTTCCCGCAGCGGCGGCAGATATCAACGCCGCAGCTCGCGCCCTTGAGAAAGGCGACTTCGAAACTGCCTATCGGGAAGCGCAGCCCCTGGCTGAGCAAGGCGACGAATACGCTCGCAAGATTGCTGGCTTCGCCAAGTACATGATGGACCTGAAGCAGAAAATCGAACAACAAGAGAAGGAGCGGCTCGCCGCCACCGGCCCAATAGACCTGCGCGATTACGACGGCCGCTACAAACCCCAAAGGTCAACAGCCGATCAGGCCCAATTTAAAAGAGGAAGAAGCCTCTACAGGTCCAAAGATTTCGAAGCGGCGTTTCGTACATGGCTCCCGCTGGCTAATGCCGGTGATGCGGAGGCGCAATATGAGATTGGGCAGATCTACTTACTTGGTAAAGGCATAGAGAAGGATGAAGAACGTGGGCACACCTACGTCCGGAAGTCAGCGGAGCAGGGCTACGGGCCTGCCCAAGGTGATTTAGCCTCGTCCATCAACCCATTCGGTTTTTCGAAAGACGAAAATATTCAGCGCGAAGCTTTCTATTGGGGAACTAGAGCCGCTGCAAATGGCAATACCTGGGGTTACCATGTTCTCGCAAGTGCCTACTGTGGTGGCAAAGGTGTAGACAGAAATCCTGTTCTGGCAGACATCTGGCTTTACCTCATTTTTTCGGAAAAAGATCACTTTTTAAGCCTCGCCTGCAACAGGGATATCGACCTTCCCATACCGTACTATGAGGCGATTGCGGTAAGGGCGGAAGCCATGCGGAAGGCCTACGATATTCCGTTGGTGCCGCAAAACTGAGACACTTGATCCGCTGCATGCGCTCGTAATGGATCTACGGTTGAAACCTCCAGGATGGCAAGGCTTGGCCTTTCCAAGGATGGGTATCCAAGGCCTACAGCCCGGCGCCCTTAGCAGCCTCGGGATTGACGATCAGAATCTTGCGACGGATCGCCTCGTTGACGAGGTGCCAAAACTCCTTGTGCGACGTAGCGGTGTCGATTGAATCGGAGAGGCCGACGGCATTGAGGGCGACTCCGATGCCCTGCTTGATCTTTCCGACGGGCACGAAGAGCTCTGCGATCGTACTGAAGAGCTCAAATCCTACGCTTTGATTTGCAGAGTCTCGTAGCCTCTCGGCTAACGCGCCAATCGACGATGTCAGTTCGATATTAGTCAAGGACCAAGGGTAGATATAGGGCTTGTCAAGCACAAGATCGGCAAGGGTCCAGATCTGTTGGTCGAGAGTGTTTCCCATCGCCGGCGCGCCGATACTCTCTCGAATCGCGCTTGCCCTTTCTACAAGTCCGTTAACCCCATGCTGGCCATGGAGTTCGAATATTTCCCGAACGTTCAAGAAGTCACGAAGCAGCGGCAGGAAATCCGGCTGCCCGTAATATCGGAACAATCCCTCGGGCACATCGAACTCCAATCCCGTGGCGTCGATTAACTGACGGGCCTGCTCTTCCGGCGTTCCCACGAGCTTGGGAATGTGCAATCTCCCCTCAATGCTCTCGTCCTCACGCAATGGATTTGGCTTCGGCCGGGATGAAGGCAGGCTGAATTCCATATCTTCCGGCAACTCTTGGTTTCCGCGTTGGTTGCCGGCTTCCTTCCCTTCCACGATCAGCTTCTCCGCCGCCTCCTGGATCACGCCTGTCTCAGGCGCCTTCGCCTCGCCCCGGCTTTCCGCCGCCTGTACGAGTTGTCCCGCAACCTCCGGGCCGCCGCTGGGGTCGCCCGCCAGCAGCTCGTTCACCGACAGCCCCGCCTCCGCCAGATCCGTTGCGACGGCACCGCTCTGGTCGCCATAAAGATTGCCCAGTTCCATCAGGGCGGCGATGCGCTGCTCGGGCGCCAGGCGCATAAGCCCGCTCCATATCTGCGCCCGCTCTTCCTTCGTCAGAACGTTCTGCCCCTCCGGCGTCAACCCCAGGGCCGCCTGCGCCGCCAGCCGCCCGGCCACCGCATCGGGCAGCAGTGCCGGGTTCTTCTCCGCCGCCGCAAAGGCCGCCGCCACTGCCGGCAGGCCCATCACGTAGGCCGCCGGATCGGCGCGGCGCTCGCGCAGCATGATCTGGCTCTGGTTCCACACCTCCTGCTGGACTTTCTGGCGCTCTGCCGCGTCCACCGCATCGGCCGTCGGCGCCAGAGCCGCAATGCCCGCGGCAACTTCCGCTTCCGGGGCATAGCGCAGCTTCTGAAGTTCTGAACGCACCCGCAGGGCCCGCTCGTTCTGCAACGCCGCGTCCGCCATGTCGCCGGCCTGGAGAATGCGCTGCGTCGCCGCGGTGAGTTCACCGGGCACCGCTTCGCCGCGCCGCAGCCGCGCCATCTGCCCTTCGGCGCCCGCTGCGCCCTGCGCTGTTTCGCTTTGCAGACGCCACGCCGTCTCCGTCTGCAAAAACTGTTTCAGTTCCGGATCTCCCAGGGCCTGGTCGTAAACCCCCTCCTCCAGGTCCGCCAGCGCATCGGCTGCCGGCTGTGACCGCACCACCTTGGTGTAGAGGCTGCGCCGGAAGGCGGCGCTCTGCCCGGCAAACTGTTCCGCCGTCAGGGCGCCACTCTCCAGAAGCCCCTGAAGCAGCGCCGTCCCTTCCATGACATAGTGCTCGGCTGATTGGGGCTCCTGCAGTGCCAGATTCTCCAAGGAACCCAGGACGCCGTCCGTCTCCTGAATCAGCTTCTGCACCCTGATATTGTTGTCGCTTTGCAGAGCGCGAACCTGATGCCCCTCGCGCACCGGCGTGATAGCTGCCTTGACCGCCTCCCGCTGCGGCGCCGGCAAGGTTCCCAGGTTTTCCTCGACGCTGCGATCGAACTGCTTGATGGCTTCTTCAGCCGTCAGGCCGGTCGACGCATCTCCGCCCTTCATGTCATTGATCAACGTGTTGCTCTCGGCGCGTTGCGTCACCACCGCTTTCGCAGCCGCAACCTGCTTTTCGCTGGCCTCGCGTTTTTCCTTTTTCTTTTTCAGAAGCTCCCTGCGCTTGGTTTCCCTGAAAGCGTAGACCGCTGCCTGTCCGAACTCTGTAAGGCTCGTAACGACATCGACGCCGAAGTCCTCGGCCTCAGCACGCACGGTCGGGAGACGGGAGACAGCGGCACCGACTGGATTCACGTCAGCGGCGGAAGGAATACGCGGCATGGCCACACCTCAGAATGAGAATTTGAGTTTTTTGCTTTTCAAACTGCTTTGTGGATCCGCTGCTTTACGGATCCTCGTTTTCCCCGAAAAGCTTGTCGAAGTCCGTGTTTCCGGCCGCGGTCAGAAGTGTACTCCCCGCCGTCAAGAACCCACTGGTCCTCGCATTGCTGGCACGAGAGCGGGACAAGGCCGCCTGGCTCTTGTAGCCCCAGGCATTGGCCGCGCCGCCGGAGAGAATGTTCTGAGCGCCCAATTCGATTTCCGCCGCTGTTGCTTCATCGACCAGCAACGGGGATCCTTGGGATGTCACACCGCTGCTGGCCCGCCGCGCCCTCGATGCCGCTTGCACGCGGCTGTTCTGCCGCCGATGTGCCGCGGCATCGCGCTCGGCAATCTGCCGCTCGCGCTCCGCCTGCTGCTGCGCCATATCAGCGTTGTACTCGGCCGCATTTGCCTCGGCTTGCCCTGCCGCGATGGAGCCTGCGGCGCTGATGGCAGCGCCGGCAAGACCCGCCACCAGAATCGCAGTTTCAATTCCAGTCATAGACGATACCTCGCATAGTCTTCAGTGGTTCCCGCAAAACGGGGACAGATCTGCTCGAAGCGGAAGCCGAGCCGCTCCAGCCAGCGCCGCCCCGTGGCGAACTCCGCATGGGCCCCCGCACGCACGGTTCGGAGCTCGTAGTGACGCGCCAAGGCCGGCAGCGCCCGCTTCACCGTGCGGTGCAGCAGCACGGGCCGCCGCCGCAAGGCCTCGGAGAGGAAGGCCCAGGCCCGCGCCTCGCCGCCCTCGATCAACAGGCCCCCGCAACCCAGGGCCCGGCCGCCTTCCATCAGGGTGAAGGCGGGACCGGCCGGCCGGTACGCGGCGGCGAAGCGCTGCATCTGCGCCGGGTCGAACACCGGCGGATCGAGATCGGCCAGGTGCGCCGGTTCGAAGGGAACAACGCGGACCCCGCCCATCAGATCAGCTCGTTGGTCTTGAGCTCCGGCGCGGCGGCCAGCAGCGTGAAGGGCAAGGGCGCGTCGCCGCTGATGACGATACGCGCGTCGCGCTCGAAATCACCGTCGAAGCTGACGAAGCGCTCGCCGGTGAACAACGGTACCGCCGTATCCATGGCATCCCCTACCTCGCGTAGTGGCACGTCTTCCAGATGGGAGAGCGAGGGGCCAATCCGCAGCCCCAGGGAATGCAGCAGTACCAGGGCAATACCGTGCACCCGCTTCACCTTGCCGACCGCCGTGCCCGCGGCAGCTCCCGCCTCCAGCTTCAGGGACGTGAAGACATGGCGGTACGGCAGCCCCACGTGGATCTTGCCGGCCGGTACCTGCAAAGAAATAGCACCGCCTGCGACGATGCGATCGGGGTGCAGTGCGCCGTCCGCCAGAATGGCCACAGTCTCCCCCTCCAGATGATCGAGCCCGGAAAGCATCTGCGTCAGCGGGCCGTCGTAGGTGAGCCCGCAGTCGACGTAGAAAGCGTCTTTCTGACGTGCCAGCACTTCCGAGTCGAAACCCGCGGCGTCGTCGAAGGATTCGGGGTTCGGCCCCTCGAAGGAGGCTTCAAAGACCTCGATACTGCGAAAGGTCGCGCCATCGATGGTCCGTTTGACGGCAATCCAGGCCTCGTCGCGGTTCTCGCTGCCGGCTGCCGCACGGCCGGGTATCGTCGCCATGCTCTCGACGACCGGGGTGCGGCTGCCGAAGCGGCCGCCCAGGAGATGCCTTGACCAGCCCGCGACATCCTGCTCCCGCCGATAGGTCAGGGTCGCGAGGACCCCGTCCTCTCGAACGCAATGCACCTGGCTGTCCGGCTCCTGCTGATACACGATCTCGCGCAGGCCGCTCTCGGTGATGTGGTCCGCCAGGATGGTCAGGTCCGGCGTCCGGAAGCCGTCGGTCTCCAGGCTGAACACGAGTTCGCGCAGCTTGCGCTTGGCTCGCTGCACAAACAGCACGATGGAGCCGATCCGCAGCGGCTGGATATTGGCACTGCCGTTGGTCGACTCGCGTTTGACGGCAATATCCGTCGGGGTCACCACCGGACCGTCTGCCGCCACCGACCACTCGCCGCCCGACGTGCCCAGGATCAGTTGGCGGCCCGGCGACAGCCAGCGGATGGCGTTCACCTCGTCGGCGGCGATGGTGAAGTCCAAGCCGTCGTCGTCCTGCACCTCGACGGCTCCGCCCTCAAAACTGTCCGGCCTCATGTTTTCCAGGTCGCTCGACTGCGACATCCAGAAACTTTGCGGTTGCGCGCGGGTGCTGGCCCAGACCAGCCGCTGCTCGAAGAAGGTGACCACCGACGGGAACCCTCGCTCGGCCGACCACGCGCCTAACCGCCAGTTGGGCGTCGCCGTCGCCGCGGCAAAGGCACGCTTCACGTCGGCCTTGACCTGCTCGGGGCCGGTGTACTCCGTGATAACCGCCCAGCCGGGCTCGCCGGACGGCGCCAGCCGGATGGATCGCCCTACATCGCCCGGCAGGAAGGGGGCATGCCCCTCCGCCGTGATACTGATCCCGTTGCCGCTGGTCGCGCTGGGCTGCAGCGTCTTCGCGACGGTCGTATTCTGGTCCTGATAGGGACCATCCTCGAAGGCCACCCGGACCAACGACCACGACGCGTTGCCCCGGCGCTCCAACTTGTGCGGCGGGTAATCCGAATGGGCGAAATACATCACGTCCGCCGACTGCGCCCATTTAAGGGCCGTCAAGTCGGCCTCGCCGTAGGGCGCGCCCAATTCCAGCGGCAGGGGGCCGCCCGCGCCATTGCCAAGAAAGGCCACGTCATCGATACGGACGGTCTTATTGGCCTCGTTCCGGAACCCGACGTAAAACGGGCTGGCCCCTGGCGTAAAGGCGATGGCGTGGTAACCCACTTCCAACTCGGTATCGGCCAGAACCTGGTCGCCGCCGGCGGTGTTGCCGACCCGCAGCGTCGCCTTGTCGCCCGCCACACCAAGGATACGGAATTTCAGGACATGCTCCTGGCCCGTATGGCTGGTCGTCACCGCCTGCTCGGCGGCAGCCACATCGCTGCCATTGCCGTTCAGATTCAAAGTACCGTTTGTCGAAATTGTCGACATCCGGACTCTGATTCTGACGTCCTGTGAACCCGGAAAACCACCCGACCCCACCGAGATGGCTTCAGGTGTCGCCCCCCAGCCACCGGCCACCTCCGGGCGTCCGGAACAGAAGGCCAACCCGATGCGGCCTGCCGTCACGGACGTAAGAACGGCCCAATAGGTCTGCCCCGCCGACACGACCGGTGGCACGGCAAAAGATGCGGTGCGGGTTGCAATCGCGTTGGGAAAGGTCACCACGGGCGAATCCGTTCCCACCTGAACCCCCACCGCGCCGGCAACGTCGGTGTAAATCCCGGCTTTGAAATTCATCGCGATCGTACCGCCATTCAGCGATGCGTTTGTGATCGACAGATCGAGAATTTCCGAGTTCTCGGCCACCGTGAACCGCACGCCGACACAAGGGCGGCTGGGCGATGCGGAAATACCCCACCCAGGGGCCCCCACCGTCGAATACTTCAGCGTATTCACTTCCGTGAATTCCAGTTGGCCGGGCGAGATCGACGCACCTCCTGTCGAGATATCGGCCCAATCCGTCAGGTCGCTGTCAAAGCTGCCGTTGCTGATCGCCGCGTCGGTCGGCTGGACCACGATCTGGCCCTTGTTGCGGAAAAACCGGAGGCAGCCATCACAGGCTTCCAGTACGTAGGCCTGTTCGGTCGAGAATTCGAAGGGGATTAGCCGCGGGCGTTTGTGCGCATCCGCGGCGGCAGCGACAAATCGGGTACCGGGCCGGCGGGTCAGGCCACCCTGCGGCAGCGGCGTCAGATTCTCGACCCGGGCGCCGGCGCTGCGGTACTTGGCAAAATCCACCCGGCCCGACATGCGGGGGCCGAGTTCGCCGGCATTGAAGGCGGCTTGCAGGGGATTGGCGCGGGTCATGGCTTAGCGGACCTCCGCCCAGGCGCCGAGCGGCATCGGCTCAACTTGATCTTCCAGGCCGTCAGTGGTGCGGGCCCGCCGCAGCCTCGTCCGGAAACGCGCCTCCAGCTTTTCTTCCAGGGTGTTGGACTGGGCAATCGGCAGCGCCAGCTCCCGCGCCAGCAGGCAGGCCAGGGCCTCGCGGAAGTCGGCCGGCATCAGGTTGGCGTCCCCGACCTGTCGGATGTAGCGCAGGTAGACATCCTCCGCATCGCTCAACAGACGGGCGCCCTCGATGCGGTAAACCAGCTCCGGACCGCCGCTCTCGCTGCCCTGTGCCGCGACACAGCGGATCCAGTCCGCCGGCAGGGCGTAGGCGTAGGCATAGCCGAACACCGGCACCTCTGCCGTGCGGGCCAGCTTGGCGCGGGCCGTGGCGAAGTTCCAGCTATGCGCCCGCAGCAGGTCGTCGCGGCAGCGCTCGTAGAGGTCGGCACAGAGGCTGGCGTTCTTGCTGCCCTCCTCCAGCGCCGTGATACGCGCCGCGCCGATTTTGGCGAGCGCGGAATTGCAGATTCCCGTGACGTCGGCCATGGCGTATCTCCTTAAGCGGCCGCGGCGGCCGCACGGCGCGTTCGGCCCTGTTTGGCGTCCCGCAGCACCTTGCCAGCCGGCAGCGGCGCCCGTGGGCTGCGCAGAAAGGTCAGACCGTTGATGGTGTCCGGCGTCAGCCCGGCGACGTTCTCCAGGACGACCCCCTCGGGCCCCACGCGGCTGACCAGGAACAGGCCCCAGGCCGGATCCTGTTCGGCATCGGCGCAGACCAGGATCAGGTCGTTGGCCATCAGACGCGAGGCGCAGCTGACGAAATAGTCCGCCGTCGCCACCGCCGGCAGTGGGTCCTCGGTCTGGTAGCCGAAGACGCAGAAGCTCTGCAGCGCGGCGATGGTCTCAAGATTCTGCGACAAGGCCTTGGGCATGGAACGCTCCCTTTTTTGGGATGGATGGAAAAAGCAGCGGGCGGCCCCAAAACGAGGCCGCCCGCGGAAGTCACCGATTGGAGCTACTCAGTCGGTATCGCGTCAGTCGGCGTCGGTGATCGCCACCGCGGTGGCGTTGGAGACGTCCACCGTGGTGCCGTCGTTGGACAACACCAGGTGCCAGCCCGCCGCCGTGACGCTGGACGGCGCCGCCGGATTGTCGACCTGCTGGACGAAGACCAGGTCGCCGACCTTCAGCATGCCGACAGCCTCGTTCGTGAAGTAGCCGGCGGTGTCCACCATGGCCGGCGTGTCCGCCGTGCGGTAGGACCACCACTGCTGGCCCGCACCATGGGCCATGAGGGTCAGGTACTTTGCGTTATATGCCATGGGTCAGTCTCCTCAGGCCGGGATGGTGGCGGTGTCGTCGAGACGGATCTCGATGACGCCTTCCGGATCGATCAGGCAGGCCCCCTGGCTCATCATGTTGTTGACGAAGTGGGCCGCCCGGTCGCCGTGCCAGGTGATGTCGCTGGTCACATCGGCACCGCAGCCGTGGCCCAGGGCGTTCTTGTGATAGGTGAAGCACACCGCGTTGGCCGTGCCCTTGCCGGGCAGGCCGGTGTGCCGCATCCAATTCACGCCCAGCCACGACCTTGTGCGGTTGCGCTGCATGAACGGCAGGTCGTCGCCCACGAAGTCCGCGCTGGCGAACTCCGCGATGGTCAGCGCGATGGACCACTGCCGCGGGGTGAGCAGGCCCCAGCGGTTGCCGTCGTCCGGCACATCGTTGTCGTCCAGGGCTTCCACCGCCTGCAGCAGCAGGGTCCGGTTCAGACCGCTGGCATAGCTGCCGACGAAGGAGGTGGTCTGGTCCGCCTGGGCGATGATCAGTTCGTCGGTCTTGCGGCCCAGGCCCCAGGCACCGGCGTTGGCGATCACCATGCGCTCGTCATGGTTCACCTTCGCCTCGTCCAGCTTGTCGACGTAGTCGCCGGCATAGAAGTCCTGCAGCGTGCACTCGATCGGCGTGTGATCGACGTTCATCGGCGTGACCTTGCCGTGCCGGGCCTTGGTCGAGGCGACGCCCTTGCCGATCTTCTGGAAGGTCGTCGAGGCGCCCTTCACGTTGTTCTTGGAACGCACCGTGGCCCGCAGCAGCGAGCCCTGGCGCTGGTAGGCTTCGTGAACCTCGCGTTCGAATTGCTTCACGAAGGAAAGGTCGATGGAAGTGCTCAACGCACATCTCCTTTGAACAAGGGAATGGGAATGAGCGCTCCGAGAGGGTGTCCGCTTGGGACGGCCGGGCACGCGGGTCCCTGCCCCGCGCCCGCAAGGGCACGACGGTCAGGCCGCGTCGGGCCGCTTAGGGGCCTTACGGATTGCGGAAAAAGGCCGCGGGCACGGAGGCCGGCAGGGTATCCCCGCGCCCGCGGCAAACTCGAAAACGGAAAGAAAGAGCGTCGGCGGCGGCGCGCAAGCGCCGGTTGAACCACCCCGCCGCAGCACCTACATTACTCAGGCGCCTCGCTCCCACGGTGGGACGAAGATGTGTAGGCCCATCGTGCGTAGGCTCAACGGAGTCTTGGTCCTCCCTGGGTTCACCGGGGCACACCTTAATCTCTTCTAGTTTGATTTGAAGAACAGCGGCCCCGTGAGCTGGCTGAGATCGAAGTTGATGTCGGTGTCGCCCTTCTCATAGCCGGTCAACAGCCACGAGCCTCTTTTCCCCGCTCGCGCTTCCACGAGGACCAGCACCGCTGTGTGGTCACCATATTTGATGACCATTTTGCGACCTACTCCACGCTCAACGAACGTATGCGTTCCCTTCGAGATGGTCTCGATGACCTCCGGCATCACCTCGGGACCGTGCTTGGCGATGATGTGGGCGATGCCGCTGCCGCCCCTGTACTTCTTCGCTGCATTGCCAGCCTCGCCGACATAGAACGTGATGGAACCGGCCCCGTGCCGGTACATGGCATCACGCACCACGCCTTTCTCGCCCCGCAGCACCTGCGAAAGCGCCATGTCCGTCGCCGCCAGGCCGCGCCGCTCGTTGGCGATGGCGTTGCGGGGCGGAAAGCGCGTGCCCTTGAAGGCGCGCTCGGCGGTCTGCTCGAAGAAGAACGGTTCGAAAAGCTGGCTGACGCTTTTTACTGGTGGTAGAATGACTTCGCCGTCTCGCAGCGGAAAAATTGCAGTCCGCTGGGCAACCGCTGGCCCTGCGCGTCCTTCGGTCAGCGCGAGACGGTTTCCGCTAAATCGAAACACAGGTCCGATGCTTCCCGATCCCATCGGGGAAGGACCCCTCATCGCACTATTTTGGCGCACCTTTTGGCGTCAGCTCGAAAAGAGTGCCCCGCTCGTCAGTGGACCTGTCGAACCACCTTCGGCGGACCTTCACGAACCCGAGCGCCAGCAAGGGCTTCTCAAGATCATCCAGGAGAGATAGGTCTTCCGTACTGGCATCAAGAATAATGGTGAGTTCCTTGAAGTCCTCCTCCTCCCAAGACACCTCTCGCTGGCGGAAAAGCTGGACGAAGTTGTAGGAGAGGTCCAACTGCGGATCGTCAGGGAAGTCATTCTTATAGAAGTAACCTCCGCGCATACCGTTGTTGAACCTCTCCATGGGCTCGTCCCCGCGCGCGCGCAGGATACCGTTGATCTCTTCGGCGACCCGATGAATCTCCTCCGGCTCGACCGCAATGCCATAGATGTCAACAAAGGTCTTCACTGAATTTCTCCAAGTTCCCTGCCCAGGGTCATCATCGTGCCCTTCGCCTGCAAGCCGTCAAGAGACTCGTAGATCACCAGGGACACATCGCGGCCACCGGCGATCCGCTTCATATGTTCGAACTCCTCTTGCAGTCCCACCACCTTTAGAGTTTCACTATTCATGACCCGGGTATTCCCGGCTTCCCGGTACACTTTTATTCCCTCCTTTTCCACCAACTTGAAAAGCTTCGAGCTGACGATCGCGATGTCATAGTCGCTCGCCTCGACGCCGCTATCGAAGAAGCCGTTCGTATAGGTCCCCTTCACCTTGTCGAAACCCTGGCCGGTCACGGCACTGCCCTTGATGGCGATCACAGCGTCGGGATCGAGTTCACGGACCTTTTCCTGCACCGGTTGGATGAAAGATTTGTAGTGCCCGCTGCTGCGAAATCCAAGAGGATAGCCGCGCGCCAGCACCCGATCCGCAACTGGCTCGCCGGGCACGCGGTACAGTCTTGTTCCGGTTTCCGGAAAGCTCTTCCAGATCGGCGTCGTCGCACCCTCCAATACGGTGATGGACTTCTGGTTCTCCGGAAGGACAAAACGCTCGTTCGGCCCCTTCTGCGCTTGACCGCGCCCAACGCCCGGAAGCTCTTCGAAAACACCGCGCCCCTTGCCGGCACCTCCGGCCGCGGCCATTGCCAGCACGCGCGGCTCGACGTCGATCCTGCGTCCCAAACGCAGCAGCAGGTTGGCGACTTTCACTGCGCCCTTGCCCAGGCGCATGAGGTCGCCGATGGCCGGCACCGCGCCGGCCAGGTCTAGCAACGCCTCGCCGCCCTTCAGCAGGGCCTCTTCCCAGTCGCCGTCTTCCATTGCGGCGGCGGCCGCCTGGAAGGCAACGTAGGCCTCGCGGGCACTGAGAACGTGCCCGGTGCCGGGCAGGATCTCCGCCACTAGGCGCGCCAGTTGCTGCCACAGCGGATCGTCCGGCCCGCTGCCGGCATCCAGCACGGCAAGGAAGCCGTCGGCCACATGCTCCAGTGCCTCTGGCTGCAGCTTGCGGCGTTGTGGCTCCTGCGGTTGTCTACCGCCGGCAAGCTGCAGGAAGCCGTCCGCATCGTCGGCCTGCCCGACGATGACCAGTCCCCCGTTCTCGGCGTCTTCCTCGACGTCGTAGAAGCCGGCGGGATCGTAAACCTCCGGGACGATGTCCAGGACGGAGCGCGTGATCCCGCCCGGATCGGCCATGCCGATGACGCTGTCGTCCCCTTCACCGGCGACCAGGCTGTCTTCAGCCGGCGCATTCGGATCGGGATTGGGGACAACGTAGATGAGGCCGTTGTTCTTGCGGTCGCGCACCCAGAAGCCGCCGACGGCTTTGAGGTCCTCAGCCTGCAGCTTGCGGCCTTCTTCCTCCGCCACCGCGGCGATGCGCCCCGTTTCGATAATGTCGCGCCCGAAGCGCCGGGGCACCGTGAAGCTGTCCCAGACATGCTCGTAGCGCCAGATGGCGTCATAGAGCCCGCGCTCGGCCGCGCCCTCCACGCTGCGGCCCTCGCGGTGGTAGATCACGCCCAGCCGCTTGCCGAGTTCGATCTGGTCTTCCGGATGCCAGACCATCTGCCCGGCAGCCTTACGGGCGTACTGGGTGCGGCGGTAGCCGCGCTTGGCCTCGCGGTCACGCTTCCAGGCTTCGACCGGCGCGTTGTTGGCCTCGCGGAAAGACACGTAGCGTGCCTTGCCCTCGGCATCCCGGTAAGGCGCCGCGCCGAACTTGATCGCACTTTCCATGGCGTCGCGCCGCGTCTGGCGTTCCTGCGCCGTCGGCGGCGCCACCTTGCGGATTTCGAAGGCCGGCACGGCCGGCGTCGCTTCGGGCACAAGCGGGGTCGCGCCGCCGGCGCTCGCGCCGGCAGCCTCTGATGAGGCATCATCTGTCATGGAAAGCTCCGCTAGTCGGCAGGAGAAAGTTGAGGGATGGCGGCGACGCCCACCCAATTGGGGCTTACAGCCGCCGCCCCTCACTGCCCACCAGCGGCTGGCCGCCGTAGAGACGCCCATAGAGCGACTGCAGTTCGCTCTGCACGGCGCGGGAGGCATACTTCTGCGGATCGCTGTCCTGCAGGGCGTGCAGCGCGTCGATGCGGGCGTGCAGGCTGCTGCCGCCGCCGCTCTCGCCCGCCCCGCTCAGGGGGACGTCCTCGCCCATGCTGCGGCCGATGGCGGCAAAGGCGCGCACGAAGGCCGGATGGTCGCCCAGCTTCACCCCGCCAACCTCCTGGCTCTCCAGAAACGCGACAAAGGCATCATCACCGAAAGTCTGCACCGCGCGCTGGGCAAAGGTCAGGTTGCGGTCGTGGTCGCCGCCCCATTCCTGGCGCAGGCTGGCCTCGGCTTCGGCGCGGCGTTCGGCTGCCGTCTTCTCCTGCTGCGCCAGGCCCTGCGCGGCATTGCCGTAGTACCAGTCCAGCGCCTTCTGCACGACGGCGTTGCTGGCACCGGCCTCGTGCATCGCCTTCAGGAAATCCTGCTGCAGCGCCTCCCCGCCCGGGTCGGCCCGCAGCGCCGCCGGCAGGTCCTCCGGCAGGCGGACCTCATAACCCTCCGCGCTCTCCGGCACGCCGAGTTGGCGGCGGTAGCTGGCCAGTTCCTCCGGGCCCGCGTCGGGGCCCGGCTTCACCACCGAGCGGCCGAGCCGGCTCTGCAGGGCGGCGTAGGACTTCACCACCTCCGCCGGCGAGGTGAACTTCTCCGCCACGCGCCGCAGCCCGGGCTCCGCGATGCCGCTGCGCCAATCGCCTGCCGCTGCCGGGGCGCCGCCTTCGCCGCCCGCTGCGGGTGCCGTCTCGCTTCCTGCCGTTGCCGGATTGTCGCTCATTGGGTCCGTCCTCACTGTGATTGAAAGGGTCGAAAGCAGCGATCCGCCGGCCCAGCCCTCCTGGACGCTACAACCTAGGGATCGCTAAGAAGTCCATGATTTAGCGGACGACATATTTCCGCCTCATTGCCCATCCAACCTTGGGTAGAGGCATGGGAGAGGGGACCTGAGAACCTGCCGCGCGAGGAGGAAAGCAATGCAGATGACGGCAAGCCTGGCCCAACCACGCCCTCAAGAACGCCGCCGGTCACGCCCTGAAGATCGCCGCCCGGGCACCACCGGCACCGCCGGCGGCACAACGCCGCCCGGCCTGCTGCCCTTCGATCTCGCGCATCTGGCAGACCTCGAGCCGCCGCCCTTGCTGCGCGGCTCCTTGCGTCTCTTCGCCATCGGCTACCGGGCGGCGGGACCGGCCCTCACCTTCGTCGAGCGAGACCGGATTATCGGCTGCGCCGGTTTAACGATCGAGGGAAGCGAGGCGCGGGCCTGGGGCTTCTTCTCGGCGCCGCTCAGCCGCCGCGCCTTGAAGCGGCTGCACCGTTCCTTCCGCCGCAGCCTGCCGAAGCTGAAGCGCCTGCACAGCCTCACCGGTATCCGCGCGGAGGTCCATCCCGACGACATCTTCGGGCGCCGCTGGCTCGTCTATCTGGGCTTCCGTTTCGACGGCGTCGCCGCGCCCTGCCCCTTCCTGGGCGAGCGCATGCTGCGCTACCTCTATCGCTAGGTCGACATGACCTAGCCATCGGCAGGTTCCGGCTTCATTGAATAGGTAACAATCGGCGGACCGCCACGAGGCCCCAGATCCTTGTCATAGGTCGAGCGAATCAACGTCAGGTCCAAATCCTTTGCAGCCGCGATTACCTTTCGCGTCTCTTTGATGCGGTCTTCGCTACTCGACCCGACGGACAGAAGCCAGGCGAACTCCTGGTAATCCTCTTCGAGCCAATAGTCATCATCCGGTTCGATGATTCGGTTCGGGTGAAGACTAACAACAAGCTGGAAATGGCGTTCTTCCGCAGTCCTATCGTCATCCGCTTCTTCGGGAGGCAGGTCGATGTCCCAGCAGATGCCACCACGGCTGCCACTGAGCGTACTGTGCATGTCGATATCCAGCACCTCCATCACACGTTCGGCGACGCGGTCGATGACTTCCTCCTCCCGCTTGATAAAGGTATCCTGGTCGGCACGCACGCCGTAAAGGTCGTCAAAATACTCCATGGCCATACTCCTACCGCAGCAGCATCATGGTGCCGCGGCGCTCAAGCTGTTCTACGGACTCATATATCATGAAGCTGACATCCCGGTTTCCCGACATTCCTTTCAATTCGTTCCGTAGGCTCCACAACCCCAATTCCTTGAGCGACTTATCGTTCAACGGTCCTGTCCTCCACCCGCCATTCCGGGGCGATACCTGTATTCCCTTTTGCCGCGCCAGCTTCAGAAACTCCGGGCTGACGATGGCGATATCGAAATCGCTCGCGCTTTCCACCTTCATGTCGAAAAAATCGCGGGAGAAACCACCACCGCCCTTCTTGTAGCTCAGCCCGTTGATGGCGCTGCCCCGCATGGCGATCCGAGCCCTGGGATCGAGCTCTGTCACTTTTGCGCCCAAGAGGTCGATGAAACCCTGATAGTCTTCTTTGGTCTTAAAGCCCAGAGGCCGGCCAGTCCTCTGAACCCATTCTGCCACAGGTTGATTGGGCACGCTATAGAGGGTGGTCCCCGTGCCGGGAAAGCTGCGCCGTTCCGGTGCGGCGAGTTCCTTGTTCCAGTTGATTTTCCGCTCCTGCGCCGGCAAGACAAAGCGATCTTCCAACCGCAACCCGGCCTTGCGGCTCTTCTTGCGACCGGCGTTCCCTCCGGGCTTTCCCTTACCGCCGCCTTTGCCGGCGATGAGCGCCATTCCAATGGCAGCACCGACCTCTGCGCCCGGATCGACTGGCCGTGCAAACTTCACGGTGTCTTGAATCAGCTTCTTCCGGAGTTCCAGGTCGTCGGTCTGCGCAACTTGTCCCATAACCGACTGAACAGGCCGGTAGCCGCTGTCACCCGAGAAGATCGCAAGGGCGCGATCTTTCAATTCATCGCGCGTTTCCGACGTCATCGCCAGAAGGTCACGGAAGAACTCGGCCCGTTCCGGATCGAGACCAGACTCAAAAGCAGCCTGCCGGAACGCTGCCGGCGAGAGCTCCATGCGCTCGGCGATAAAGTCGACGATCTGCCGGTTACCGACAGGTTCCGGCACATCGCTTGGATCGATATATTCCTGGACCGATGGCAAGTCTTCGCTCTGCACTTCGTCGCCGCTGCCTTCTCCTTCAGCCGCAGTTCGCACCGGCAACGGTTTTCGATCCGACATACCGGCTACGCTGTCCTGCCCCGCATCGGCGACCAGCAAGCCTTCCTCCGGCGCATTCGGATCGGAATTCGGCACCACGTAGATGAGGCCGTTGTTCTTGCGGTCGCGCACCCAGAAGCCGCCGAGGGCTTTCGGGTCCTCGGCCTGCAGCTTGCGGGCCTCCTCCTCCGCCACCGCGGCGATGCGGCCGGTCTCGAGGGTGTCGCGCCCGAAGCGCCGGGGCACCGTGAAGCTGTCCCAGATGTGCTCGTAGCGCCAGATGGCGTCATAGAGCCCGCGCTCGGCCGCGCCCTCCACGCTGAGGCCCTCGCGGTGGTAGATCACCCCCAGCCTCTTGCCGAGCTCGATCTGGTCTTCCGGGTGCCAGGCCATCTGCCCGGCCGCCTTCCGGGCATACTGCGTACGCCGGTAGCCGCGCTTGGCCTCGCGGTCGCGACGCCAGGCCTCGACCGGCGCATTGTTGGCCTCCTTGAAGAACACGTAGCGCGCCTTGCCCTCGGCATCGCGGTAGGGCGCGGCACCGTGCTTGATCGCCCGCTCCATGGCGTCGCGCCGCGTCAGACGTTCCTGCGCCGTCGGCGGCGGCACCTTGCGGATCGTGAAAGGTGCATCATCGCGCGCAGGACGACGCGCGCCGCCGGCGGGTGTGCCGGCAGCCTCCACGGAGGCGTTCTCGGGCATGGCTTACTCCTGGGAACCCGCCGGTTCGCCCGGCTCGGCATTCAGGGTCATGAAGATCTTCAGGCCGATGTTGCGCTCGCCGTCGCGGCGGTAGGTCTCGTGCGGATCGCCCGGCGCGCTGACCGGGCGGAACAGGCGGCACCACTCCAGGATCTGCCACAGCACCCGCCGGCCCTGCTGCGGCGTCGACTCCCCGAAGAACACGGCGCGGAAGTCGCGGTAGCGGTCGACGGCCGTATAGCGCTCGCCCAGCGAGGCCCGGCGCAGCGCCGCGAAGAAGGCCTCGGGGTCGGGTTGGCCGGGCGGCTGGACCTTTCGTCGGGAGCGGAACCAGCCGATCATTGCGGTTGGCCTGCGGACGCACGCCCCAGCAGGGCCTGCAGCGCCCCGGCAGCGCCGCCCATCCCACCCACGGTTCCACCCCCAGCAGCGCCACCACCCGCCGCGCCCATCAGAGCCTGCGCCTGCCCGGCCTGCTGGCGGCCGTCGCGGCGGCTGTCCACTTCTTCCTTGGGGCGCAGCCAGCGCTGCGGCATGCCGAAGATCTCCGGCGTGTCGCGGGCAATGGCATCGCCGTCGAAGTTGTCGAGGATGCCTGGATCGGCCTGCACGAAGGGCGCTAGCAGCTCGACCGAGCGCGCCGCGCCCGCCGCCTCGATCTGGCGGCGCGCCTGTTCGACCGGCGAGGCATAGTCGAAGATCACTTCCTGGCCCCGCAGAATCTCCGGCGGCTCCGGGAAGGCGCCGGCGCGCAGCAGGATGTTGAAGCTGCGCTCCACCACCTGGCCGATGTAGTCGCTCTCCAGCCGCCCGAAGACCGGGCCGATGGTGCGGATAAACTCCTCCTTGCGCTCCAGCACTTCCGTCGCCGTCATGCGCGGCGCGTCGACGGGAAGCTGCAGCACGTTGCGGAAGAAGGCGGCCCAGATCTGGTCGCGGGCGTCCTTCTGCATCTCGCGGCCGAGCGGCAGGTTGAAGCCGGTCTGCAGCGGCTCTATGGGAATGCGGCCCAGGTCGCGCGCCGCCTGCATGTCGAAGGTGGTGATGCCGCCGGGGAAGGTCTTAGGCGTGCCCAGCACGGAATCGTCGCCCACCAGCAGCGGCGGGTCGACCGCCTTGTGCCCGGCCACCAGCAGGGTCTTGCCCATCTGCTGCAGAGTGTTGGCATCCGGCAGCGCGATCATGCCCGGTGAGCGGCCATAGACCTCGCCGGAGCTGGTGTCCCAGCGCGGCACCGCGAAGGGAAACTCGTGGTAGCCGCTTTCACTCACCAGGTGCTGCGACTGCACATCGACGATCAGCGAGGCATAGGCCAGGTTCTTGCTGTCGCGCTTGCGCCGGTCACGATCCTCGCGCGGCATCACCGCCTGCAGGAAGCTGAATTCCTTGTCCGCCTCCCCCGCCTTCAGCGCCTCGCGGGTATCCTTGCCCAGGGCCGCCTCGCCGAAGCGCTGGGCGGCCTGACGCGCGGTCAGGCGCAGGGTGATGAACAGGCTGTCGATCTCGCCGTCGGCATTCTCGCTCAGCACCACGTCTTTCAGGTGGTAGGACCGGAACAGCAGGCGGTTCAATTCGCGCCCTTCGCCGATGAACAGCACCCCGGTGCCGAAGGTCACCAGGTCCTCATCCACCTCACCGGAACGCTGGATGAAGCGGGCCCGCCGGTTGTAGATCGCGCGGTACAGCCGCTCCTCGACGACCTCCAGCCAGCGCTTCACCTCCTCGTCTTCGCCCAGGGCGTCGTCCAGGGTCTTGACCCGGAACCAGCGCGCCGTCTTCGGCTTCAGCAGCCCGTCGATGGCCGCCGCCAGGCCGCGCCGGGCCAGCATCGGGGTACCGTCGAACAGGTGTTCGGTCCGCCGCTCGCCGGGCTGATGCTGCGTGGTGAAGTCGGCGCGGCGCGGCAGCATCACCTCGGCCAGCTCCTGCCAGTGACTTTCCCAGACGCGGCGCTGATCCTTCAGGCGCTTGTGGCGCGACAGCAGGTCTTCGATTTCTTGCGTGATTTCCCGGGGCATGAAGGGGTCCTGTCTTATCGAAGATGGGGGAACTAGCCGAGCAGCTTGGGCTGCTGCACCTGCGGCTGGCTGGTATCGCCCAACCCGCCGGTCAGGATCGTCGCCTGGCGGCCCTTGCGCCGCTTCGCCGCTTCGCGCTCGCGCCAACGGGCATCCTCGATGGCCGGATCGTCCGCCTCCGGCGGCGGCGGCGGCGGCGTGACCGGCTTCGGTTTCGGCGGACTGAACATGCTTCCCATGGCTTTGCTCCAAGCGTCGATAGAGTTGATAGGGGGTCCACAGCCACCAGCCATGGACACCGAGAAGGCGCTTCACGGTCTCGACGCAGGTGAAGGCCCAGGGCAGCGCGTAGGGACGCCGGTACCCGCTCACCGCGGTCTCGATCACCGCATAACCAAAGGTTCGGTAGTGCGCGGCCAGGTTCACCGCGGCGGCCACCTCGGCATCCACCCGCATCCCGTCGCCGCAGGGATCGATCACGATCCAGGCACGGCCGTCGTTCAAGGCGACGAAACAGTGGCGGAAGCCCGGCCGCCCGAACAGCCACGGCCAGAACCCGGCGCCCTCGTCGTGGAACACGGCCAGCGCGCGCAGCGGTAAGGCCCCCACGCGCAACGGCGCGGCTCCGGCGTCCGGGGCACCGGAAGAATCAAGGTGTGTCATGAGGTATATCCGGCCTACGGCGCCTCGGCGCGGCGGGGATTGTTGAGGCAGGGACAGGCACCGCCTATATTTCTTCGGTGCCTCGCTCCCACGGTGGGACGACTAGACGTAGGCCCATCGTGCGTAGGCCCAACGGAGTACTAACCTCCCTGGGTTCACCGGGGCACACCTCTCCCCTCTGGATCACGATGAAGAACTGCCGCGCGCCTCACACACCCGCAATCACCGGTTGAAGCACCTCGCCTCAGCGACTATGTTGGTCCGGTGCCTCGCTCCCTCCGTTGGGTGAAAATGTGTAACCCAACGGTGCATAGGCTCAGCGGAGTCACGAACCTTCCTGAGTTCACCGAGGCACACCTTTCCCTCCTAATTCGGCTTGAAGAACAGCGGCCCCTTGATCTTGCTGCAGGATGCTTCCTCGCTGAACCTAGCTGGGAGACAGCACATTGCTGTCACCATCGTAGCCAGTTCCCCATATTTTCCGAACAGTGAAGTAGCGGCGGTGCCGGCCGTAGGAGTTAATCGGCTCGAAACGCCAATTTGGGATCAGAAATCTCCGAGGGTTCTGCTCGAAAAGCGTCAAGCGATACCAACCGTAGCGATAAACTTTGAAAGCTAGGTTCCGGTCATCCTCGATGCGATAGGCTTGCAATGGCTCCGGCCCTTTAGGTAACCATACATCCATCATTGGCCACTGCTTCAGAACGACGCGCTTCACCCACTCAAAAGGTGTTTCTTCTTCACGCCCGTAAAACGCCCCCCACTCAGCGCCACGAAACCCTTCAAGCACGTAGAAAATTGAAATAGAGAACAATCCTCTAGACCAAGAGGGAGTCGAGGCCATCAGGATGAAGCCATGGTCTGTCCGCAGTTGAAGAACCAGGTTCCGGCTGCAGACTATCGACATGCCTTCTATCCGGTGACGTCGATAGCATGGAATTAGCGAGACGCTTTCTTCACCCCACCAGTGGAGCCCCGTATCGCGTAACCTTGGATGCGGCGCTCCTACTCCAAAGGCAATCGGCTCCTCGTTCACCGGCTCATTGGAATCGGACAGCCTCCGCAGAAGCTGGAAGTCGCTAATCAATTCCACAGCAGCAAGCGCTCCGTAGCTCGTCTCCCCCTAATTGTCCTCGAACAGCGCATCGAAGGCAATATCGGCCCCCATGGCGCCAGCAAAACCGCCAACCAGCACGCCGATAGCAACACCAACAGGTCCGAAGAACAAACCAGCCGCAGCACCGGTCAGCGCACTACCGGCTATGCCTCCCCCAAGAGAAACTCCCTCCTTCGCCAGAGCCTTGAGCTTGTCATCCGCCGTCAGGACGTTGTAGGCAGAAATTGCGGCACTAAGGACCCATAGCCCCCTGGCTGCCTTCCCCAGGTTATTGACGGTTCTAGAGACGACCCCGTTGTCTCTGCCCGCCGCCCGAATGACCTCCTCCCAAACCCCGGTCTTGTCCACTCGCGAAAGCTGATCAAACGGCTTTTCGAATAGCTTGGCGGCATAGTGCTTTTCCAACTCGGCAAGCGCGGGCGGGTCCTTCTTCAGGTGTTCTGCAATGCTTCTCGCCAGTGCAGTTCCTTCCTTCCTAGCTTGCTTCACAAGATCGTCGCGCGCGTCCTTGGCAAGTCCAGCGGCTGTTTCGGCGTCGATTCCTTGAGCAAGGTACTTTCTCATAAAATCGTCAGAAGCTTCTTTGATCTGCTGTCGATAGAGATCACGCACGCGCTTCGCATCGGTACCTTCACGGGCCAGAGCGGCGATATCGCCTTGCATGCCGGCCAGTATTTCCGATTTTTCGTCGTCATCTGACGGGAACCCATTACCCGCTTCACCGTCGGATCGCTTACGGTGCTCTTCACGCATGGACCGCCGCAGATTGGCAGCGCCGGAAAATGGCGGCGCGGCACCTTTAACCTCTTTATCGGCCGCAGACTCCGCAGCAACAAGCTCCGGATCGGCATTCGGCACGACGTAGATGAGGCCGTTGTTCTTGCGGTCGCGTACCCAGAAGCCGCCGCGGGCTTTCGGGTCTTCGGCCTGCAGCTTGCGGGCCTCCTCCTCCGCCACCGCGGCGATGCGGCCGGTCTCGAGGGTGTCGCGCCCGAAGCGCCGGGGCACCGTGAAGCTGTCCCAGATGTGCTCGTAGCGCCAGATGGCGTCATAGAGCCCGCGCTCGGCCGCGCCCTCCACGCTGCGGCCCTCGCGGTGGTAGATCACACCCAGGCGCTTTGCGAGTTCGATCTGGTCCTCGGGGTGCCAGATGAGTTGCCCGGCGGCCTTGCGCGCCTGCTGCGTCCGGCGGAAACCGCGCTTGGCCTCACGGTCGCGCTTCCAGGCCTCGACCGGCGCATTGTTGGCTTCCTTGAAGAACACGTAACGCGCCTGCCCCTCGGCATCACGGTAGGGCGCCGCTCCAAACTTGATCGCACTTTCCATGGCGTCGCGCCGAGCCTGGCGTTCCAGCGCCGTCGGCAGCGGCACCTTGCGGATCGTGAAAGACGCGTCGTCGCGCGCAGGCGGAAGCGGGCCGCCGGCAGCATTGCCGGCAGCCTCCGGAGAGGCGTCGTCTGTCATGGAAAACTCCGCGTGGCGGGAGAAAAAGGGTCAGAAAATGGCAGGCGTCCCAATCCGCGCCCAAAGATCGCCGTAATTTCAGAACACGCTGCGGTTGATCAACAAGGGGAGATCGACATGAAGCCCTTCAACCTCATCGCCACGGCCTTGGCCTGCCTGCTCACCGCCTCGCCCGCCCTGGCCGGCGGCGACAGGCCAGACCCTTACGAATTGATCGATGCGCAGTCAGTGATCGACTCTTGCAGGAATGGGAACAACCCAGGAAACCAGTCCGATGGCTTAAAAGTCAGAGAGAAAAAAGCTGGCGACCGAGGAGTCTGTTATGTGGCCGAGATCCTGCGCCTCATGGAGCCGATGTTCGACAACGGCGTATTTTCAAGAGAAGCTGCCGAAAACTTGCTCCTTAAGATGCACGATCCGGCCTTCGAATTTTATGCCCACGTCCTGACGTATCACCGCAAGTGTCCCTGCGGCGACGATGCCGAGGTCGCCTTTCGCTTGGCCGCTCAACAGCCTTTCGAAAGCATTCTTATGGGCATCGGGGAAATACGAAAGGATTACAGCCGGTGATCCTCTGCTTGCTCGACCAGTGGAGTATGGTTTCCCTCAATCAAGGTCAGAAGGACTTATGGCATCATGCAACGCTTCCTGATTGCGGCCCTCGGCTTCTTGGCGGTCTTTTCGCCCCCCGTTTCGGCCCAAGACCCGTTGAACACCGACCGACCCTTCGAAGCGATCGATGCCCAGAAACTCATCGATGACTGTTGGGCTATCTCGCTTGAATTGCGCTCGGGGAGCACTCGGTCGACACGCCATGGCTTTATCGAAACACTCACCTGTCTGCGAAAAACCATCGTAGAGCAAACCGTCCCGATGTTTAAGCCTGGTTCCTGGTCACCGGCCTATGCGGAATGGCTTTTGGTCCAAATGGCATCGCCCTATCAGGAGTTTAACGACCGACTCTACAACGAACACAAGCATTGCTTCTGCGGAACTCTTTACTACAACATAGATCTATGGGCGGTTTCTCACTTGTACGAAGACGTGCTCCGCGATGTCGTCGCCGAACGAAACAAGTATCGCATTTAGCTACTTCCTAGCGTACGACCGGATTTCCCCCGGCAGTCGATGGCAAGATCCGAAAGGACTCCACGCGCGGGAACCAGCCGGAATTGTCTTTCTTGTGCGCCTTGCCCATCAGCTCGGCTCGACGCTTGTCGACGATGCGGTTATTCAGCTCCACGATTTTTCCGGCTGCAATCGCCCGCGCAATCGCGTTGCGCGTAGCGGGCCCAACAATTCCATCATAGTCGAGCGCCCCGTTCTTCATGATTCTCAGGTCGATGCCCATCACCTCAAGCAGCGCCTCCTGCAGGACCCGCCCCGCGTAGCCAACACCGTGCTGCACACCAATGTCGAACAATTGGTCCGGAAGCTGAGGCGCCAGTGTCAGCAGATCCGGTATTTCGGCGATCTGCCAGATGTGGAGGGGGTCGTAGTACTCCTTCCGCAGAATCGTGTCGATTTGGTCATCGGTCAAATTGTCGGGATCGGTCGGATAGGTTCTATATTCCCTCGCCTTGAACGTATGAAGGCGATCGAGAGTACGTTGCGTTACGCCCTTATTCGTCTTAAGGCCCGGATCTTCATTAGCCGGGCGGTTAGCCTTTCCACCTTCTCTGGGCGCGAGATTCTGACGAAGGACAGCGAAGTAGTCGTCCGCTGTTGCCGGAAGTGGTACCGATGCACCGGATGGCGCGGCAGACAGCGCGCTTCCGGATGGAGGCGGGGACAACCGCCCTGGATCGGCTGGCTTATGCCACGGCAGCGGCGGCGGCGATGATGGTACGCTGGCCTGACCGAGCACGACCGCCTCGCCCTCGCCACCGATGAGGGCATCACTATCGGCCGCTCCCGGATCGGGATTGGGCACGACGTAGATGAGGCCGTTGTTCTTGCGGTCACGCACCCAGAAGCCGCCGCGGGCTTTCGGGTCTTCGGCCTGCAGCTTGCGGGCTTCTTCCTCCGCCACCGCCGCGATGCGCCCGGTCTCGAGGGTGTCGCGCCCGAAGCGCCGGGGCACCGTGAAGCTGTCCCAGATGTGCTCGTAGCGCCAGATGGCGTCATAGAGCCCGCGCTCGGCCGCGCCCTCCACGCTGCGGCCCTCGCGGTGGTAGATCACACCCAGGCGCTTTGCGAGTTCGATCTGGTCCTCGGGGTGCCAGATGAGTTGCCCGGCGGCCTTGCGCGCCTGCTGCGTCCGGCGGAAACCGCGCTTGGCCTCACGGTCGCGACGCCAGGCCTCGACCGGTGCATTGTTGGCCTCCTTGAAGAAGACATAGCGTGCCTTGCCTTCGGCATCGCGATAGGGCGCCGCACCGTGCTTGATCGCCCGCTCCATAGCGTCCCGCCGAGCCTGGCGTTCTTCCGCCGTCGGCGGGGGGACCCTGCGGATCTTGAAGTTGGGCACAAGCGGGATCGGGCCGCCGGCAGATGCGCCAGCAGCCTCCCCCACAGAACCTGGGGAGGCGTTGTCTGTCATGAAAGCTCCGTGGGATAGAAGACTGCGGCCTCAGAATGCCGCTGACACCACTACCGCTACTGAGGCAATCGCGGCTCGCACGACGCTAGCGGTAGCGACTGTGGCCGCCAATTTCTTTGCACTCACTTTCTCTTTAAGAACCTGAACATGTAAGAAGCGGATAAAACTATGCAGAAGACAATAAATGCAGCGGGGTAGAGATGAAGAGAATAGAAGATGGCGGCGCCGACGATCTCCTCCGCGCGCCAGTTCCCGGCGCCCATTACTTCACCCAGAATTTGTACAAAAGTGACCGGCAGAACGACAGACAGCGTCAGCGTCCAAAACACAATGTGCGCCTCATTTCTGAAACTCTTGAGGTGACTTTCGAATCCCGCATCATGGCTCCCGCCCGCCTCCTGGCTGCCACCTCCGTCCTTTTCCCGTGCAACCCTCCGAAGGAAACCGCCTGATCGTCTCTTACGCATGAAGAGCCAGGACACCAAAGCGAACGCCGACAACAGGGGCGTGGCAATGAATGCGGCGATATACACCACTGCTTCAAACAACTCTGTTATGGCAATGATGCAGTTGTGCGTTTCTGAATAGAAGGTGAAGGATGGCGCATTGTATTTCTGCATGCAAAGCGCCGAGTCCCCATAAAGCTGGAACCATATGTAGCTGAAATAGGCTGGAACCAGGACGGCGGTGACGCCGATCACCACGCCACTACGGACGACTGGCCTAAGAAATCTAACATCTTTCGGCATCAGGCACCGTGCATTGTCTTGGGACCCCTAGGACTTTCACCCTCTCAATGCCAAGATGTCCTGCGAAGATGTTCGAAACATGGCCAACGGACGGCCAATTGTGGTTTTCCAACACTCAACCGACGTTGCAAGAGACCACCTGAATTGGCGATCAATTCCGGGGCAGGCGTCGTCTCAGGGCATTCCGTTGTCTGAGATAGTACTTCTCATGTTGACTGGTCATGCCGTCAGGCGGGCGCTCCCAGGGCCGCGTTTCATAGAACGCCGCAACCGCAGCACCGTTGTCATTCACATTCTCATAACCAGTGAAGTTGTAGATCGAAGCAACCTTCGCCACGGTTGGCGCCGTCAATCGTTCAATGATACGGCGGATGAGGACAATGCCGGCCTTGATGTTGACGAGCGGATCTCTGAAGTTTTCCCCTCGACCAACCAATCCCTCCCAGGTGTTTTCCTGAATATTCATCGGTAATATCGAATCGGCGAAGCGCCACGGTATTGGATCACCTGGCAACGCCTCCAGTGGCTTGTCCAGAGCTTCAGCGGCTCTTCCATAGGAAGCGCCACGCGCGTTCTCAAGGTATACGATTGCTTTAACCAAGTCGGGGTCGACCCCTTGTCGACGAGCCTCATATTCAATGACATCCTGATACACCCATACGGCGGCATATCCGACGCCGTGAAACTCGTACCATGGTTCAGAGGAATGGGCCCGTGGTGACTCTTCGATCTCAAATATCGCCGGTTCATTAGCCAGGATATTCTTAATCCTATCCTGCTCCATATTGATCACCGGCAACTCGGAACCCTTGGAAGTAGAATTCTGAGGCAGGATCCAGGTCGGCTCGAGCGTTGGCAGTGCAATATCAGGATAGCTGAGTTTCAGTGGCGCACTACCCTGAGAGGTCGAACTTGTCTCCGGTGAAGGTTCTGGTTCGGTGACCCCGACTTGATCCAACTCGGGCCCATCATCGACCTGACCAATAACGACATCTGCTCCCTCACCTCCCAAGAGCAGGTCGTCCTCCTTGGCATCGTTGCTCCTGGCCAAAGTCATAGGATCGGGGTTGGGCACCACGTAGATGAGGCCGTTGTTCTTGCGGTCGCGCACCCAGAAGCCGCCGCGGGCTTTCGGGTCTTCGGCCTGCAGCTTGCGGGCCTCTTCCTCCGCCACCGCGGCGATGCGCCCGGTCTCGAGGGTGTCGCGCCCGAAACGCCGGGGCACCGTGAAGCTGTCCCAGATGTGCTCGTAGCGCCAGATGGCGTCATAGAGCCCGCGCTCGGCCGCGCCCTCCACGCTGCGGCCCTCGCGGTGGTAGATCACACCCAGGCGCTTTGCGAGTTCGATCTGGTCCTCGGGGTGCCAGATGAGTTGCCCGGCGGCCTTGCGCGCCTGCTGCGTCCGGCGGAAACCGCGCTTGGCCTCACGGTCGCGACGCCAGGCCTCGACCGG
>ERZ1740062.29-NODE-29-length-109036-cov-6.410512_pt1 | contig 109036 bp, 105 predicted proteins | sample MGYA00581741_ERZ1740062 | MGnify/ENA primary metagenome ERZ1740062 (study PRJEB43018, sample SAMN04849747) | marine metagenome | isolation source: floating plastic debris | place: Pacific Ocean | collected 2008-09-01 | study: EMG produced TPA metagenomics...
GTCTTGCTCTCGGCATCTCGACACTCTCCTTCCTAACTCAGAAAGTGTCCACAAAACCGGGGGAACTCCAACTCTGACTCGAGGGCGGTCGATTTGAGGTCTGGGTCTGGTACGCAACCAATCCTGAACAATCTGATCGGAGACTGTGCGACGAAATTCCCCGATGGTCTGAAGATGCCCGATCACTGGGACACCGACACGGTCCCGCCTTGGCGAATTGATCCAAAGTTCCAGGCTTGGCGCGATGCCGGATCGTCGCCGGGCAAACTGCTCGAAAAGAACCCGTGCAAATGACCCTGTCCTGCCTCTTTGGCTCGATCCCGGCCTTGAGCCGGGACCTTGAGGAACACAGCGCTCGGCTCGTCCAGATCCCGGGTCCTGGCCTGGGACCGAGCCGATTGGAAACCATAGCTTTCAGATTGTTTCGCACCCCGACGCGATCCGGAGCTTGAACAGTCACCGCGCCCCTCAAGGCACCGGACAGCTTGCGCCGGGGTCTGATCGAACCACTGCCTGGACAAAAAAATGATGCTCGATTGTCGGACGCGGCTTACCCGCCACTGGATCAGACCCCACGGACCGGTCCGCTAGCGGGCAACACACCACCCCGAACCGATAAGCAGCATTCTCCGCAAACTTTCCGAAAACTTGGTTAACGCCCGATCCGGGCCGTCTGGCGGCTTCGATATCCAGTTAATGAAAAATTGCGTGATTTAAATCACCGGACACTTCATCGGCGAAATCATCCCGGATCGGTCCGCAATATCCACCTTGCAGGCGCGGTTTGACCACGTGCCGGTCCCCGCAAAAGGGACCGGCCCGCAGTGTCGTTTCTCAGGTGTCCAGCCAGACCTTTTCCATGTGGAATTCGAGCGCCTGGTGGGCCTCGAAACCCTTTACGCTCTCGTTCATGTGGCGGAACACCGACCGCCAGTACGGCTGGATCAGCGTGCCCGAGTCCTGCAGGATCTGCTGCACGTCCTTCATGACTTCGCGCCGCGCGTCGGGGTCGGGCGTCGCCATCGCCTTGTCCAGGGCCGCGTCGAACTCCGGGCTGGCAAAGCCGGACTCGTTCCACGGCTGTCCGGATTTGTAAGCCAAAGCAAGGACTTGCACGCCCAGTGGCCGTGGGTTCCAGTTGGTGGTCGACGCCGGATACTTGGTCCAGTCGTTCCAGAACGAGTCGCCCGGGATCACCGTGCGCTTCACGTTGATGCCCGCATCGCGCATCTGGGCCGCGATCACGTCCGTCGTGTTGCGCCGCCAGTCATCGTCGATCGAGATGACCTCGAATTCCGTATCGGTATGCCCGGTCTCGGCCAGCAGCGCCTTGGACTGTTCGACATCGCGCTTGAATGGCTCAAGCTCGTGATACTCGATATGCATCGGCCCGACATGGTGGTTCTCGGCCGGTGCGCCGCGCCCGTCGACCCCGATGTTGAGGACAACGCTGTTGTCGACCGCAAGCTGTAGTGCCCGGCGGACCTTCGGATCGGTGAACGGCTCGACGCCATTGTTGAAGCGACAGACGATTGTGGCGCCCGTCGCGATCTCGGAGGACACCAGACCGATCGAATCCAACTGATCCAGTTGGTCGCCCTGCGACTGCTCGTTGGTGTCGACCTCTTCGGCCTCAAACGCACTGATCATCGCGTTCGGATCGGTCCCAAAGTCAATGAATTCAATGGCATCCAGGTAAGCATCGCCGCCCCAGTAGCCTTCGCGCCGCTCGACGCGGGCGCGGGAGTTCGGCTCCCACTCGACGATCTCGAACGGGCCGGTCCCGATGTTGAACTGCTCCATGAAGTTGCCGGACGGGTCGAAGTTGCGGTGCACGATCAGGGCCGGGTAGTCGGTGAACCCAGCGATCAGGGTGATGTCGGGCTTCGGCAGCACCAGCTTGACCGTGTGGCTGTCGACCGCCGTAATAGAACCCTCGATGGCCTTGTTGGTGTCGGGATCGACCAGCGTTCCCATGCGCGCGGCCATCGAGTTGCCCTCGACGTCCTTCTCGCACCAGCGCGTGATGTTGAAGACCACGTCCTCGGACGTAAAGTCGTCACCATTGGTCCATTTGATGCCCTGGCGGACATTCAGCGTATACTCGGTGGCGTCGTCGTTGATTTCCCAGCTTTCCAGCAGCCACGGCGTGAAGCTCGCGTCGCGTTCCCAGCGCACCAGGTATTCGCAGGACTGGCGCGAGACATGCGCGTCCCAGTCAAACGTCCGGGGATCCTTCAGCCCTGCCGCGCGTACCGGCGTTGCAACGCGCAAGGTGCCGCCCTTCTTGGCGTGGTCATCCGCCTTGGCCGTCGTCGGCGCCAGTCCACCCAGCGAGAAGGCGCCCGCGGCCGTCACACCGACCGCCATCATCGACGCGAGGTACTCGCGGCGGTTCATCTTCTGATCCTTGAAAGCTTTGACAAAGCTTGTCGCCAACGGGTGGAATGACCGATCGGTCATCATGTGTTTTGACATCGTTCTCTCCTGTCGTGTTGCCCGTCTTTTCTGTTCCGGATCAGCCATCAGGCTCTGCACGGACAACCCCTGTTTGGATTGTGCACATTCGAGGGACGCGTGCCACCCGAATAGTTTTATCTATTTGTCGCTATGCTTAGACGCGACCACCAAGGCGGCATGGCCAACCGGGGCAAGGATGCGGTGTCCAACGCATGGGAATTCCGCCTGCACAAGCAACGCCGCTGCACGAGTCGAACGGCGGAAAACTGTGATACGCTAAGGATGGCGCGCGACACAAAACGACAAAAACGACTTGGGAGGATACCAGATGTGCCAGATCTTCGCGGGGCAGGACCCCGCCAGCTATCAGAGCGAAACACGATCCTTGCGATTGAACGGTCAGTCTACGTCGATCCGCCTGGAAACCGCATTCTGGGAGATGCTCGACACCATCGCCGCTGCCGAGGATTTTACCACCCCGGGCTTACTGTCGAAGCTGCATTCCGAGGTGCTAGAGTTGCATGGCGAAGCGCGCAACTTCACATCCTTGCTGCGCTGTGCCTGCTTGCAGCACCTGCGCCGCGAAGCGGGTCTGCTCGACGTGGCGCCGATCGCGGCCGAGTAGCAACGTAGTATAGGAATACCACCTTGGGCGAATGCGACTCGCCCATATTGATCCACAGGACGGGTCGATTGGGAGGATCGCGTGGCCAAGGCCATTCACATGATGGTCCGGGTGCTCGAGGAAGAGCGTTCGGTCAATTTCTACGACACCGCGTTCGGTCTGAAGGTCGCGGACAGGCTGGATTTCGAGAGTTTCACGCTCGTCTATTTGCGCAATGCCGAGAACGACTTTGAAGTCGAACTGACGGTCAACAAAGACCAGACCGAGGCCTACGATCTGGGCAACGGGTATGGCCACATCGCTTTCTGCGTCGATGATCTGGATGCTGAACATGCCCGCCTGACCGAGGCTGGCCTTGCTCCGCGCAAGCTCGTGGCCTTCGCACCCGGTGGGCCGGGGACCGACCCGATCGCACGGTTCTTCTTCATCCAGGATCCGGACGGCTACGAGATCGAAGTCCTGCAGCGGCACGGCCGCTACCAATAATCCGGGCAAATCCGGGCACCAAACAACGGACAACAGTCCGGGCAAACCCGGACACCCAAAACCGAGAGGCCGCAAATGGCCCAGGCAATGTGGAGGAAACCATGACACAGCAACCACGCCCGCGTCATATGACGCGGCGGCAGCTACTCTCTTCGGGAACAGCCGTTGGCGCCGTTCTGGTGGCGGGTCCCGGCTACCTGATGCACACGGGCGAGGCCTGGGCCTCGGAGTTGGCGCATCTGCAGCCGGGCACGTTTGCAACGCTGGTTCAGATGGCGCGCGATGTCTATCCGCACGACCGGCTTGCCGACCGGTACTACGCGATTGCCATGAAGGCCCACGACACCGCCGATGCCAAGGCGCTGATTGAGGAGGGCGTCGCCACCCTGAACAGCATGGCCGTCAGCGGCGGCAATCCGTCTTATGTCGAAACCGGTTGGGAGGCCGACAGGGTCGCACTGCTGAAGCAGATCGAGGGCACGCCGTTCTTCGGTGCCGTGCGCGGCAGCCTCGTGGTCGGGCTCTACAACCAGCCCGAGCTTTGGCCCGAATTCGGGTACGAGGGCGAGAGCTACTCCAAGGGCGGCTACATCGCCCGCGGTTTCGACGACATCGACTGGCTGTGAGGAGGGCGGATCATGGCTGCACCTTATGATCTGAACGACGACAGCGTCGTCGTCATCATCGGCACCGGCGCGGGCGGCGGCACGCTCGCCAACGAACTGGCACAGAAGGGCGTGGACGTCGTCTCGCTCGAAGCGGGCGCACGGCACAACCCCGAAGATTTCGTCAATGACGAATGGGCCTCGTTTGGACAACTCGCGTGGACCGACGCGCGCACGACGTCAGGGTCTTGGAGGGTCGCCAAGGACTTCTCGGGCCTGCCCGCATGGATCGTGAAATCGGTTGGCGGCACGACCCAGCACTGGGCGGGCGCATCGCTGCGGTTCCAGGATCACGAGTTCCGCATTCGCACCGAATACGGCGACGTGCCCGGTGCGAACCTGCTGGACTGGCCGATCACTCTGGCTGATCTCGAACCCTATTACGACAAGGCGGAGAAGAAGCTCGGCGTGACGCAGACCCACGGGATGCCCGCGCTGCCCGGCAACAACAACTACAAGATCTTCGAGAAGGGCGCCAAGGCGCTGGGCTACAAGAACGTGCACACCGGTCGGATGGCGATCAACTCGGTCGACCGCGATGGGCGGCCCGCCTGTCAGCAAACCGGATTCTGCTTCCAGGGTTGCAAATGGGGCGCCAAGTGGTCGGCGGGCTATGTCGAGATCCCGCAGGGCGAGGCCACCGGCAAGCTCGAGGTCCGCGAACAGTGCATGGCCCTGCAGGTCCAGCACGATGACAGCGGTAAGGTCACGGGCGTGCTCTATGCCGACAAGGACGGCAACCAGCAGTTCCAGAAAGCCCGCGTCGTCTGCGTGGCGGGGAACTCGTTCGAAAGCCCGCGGCTCCTGTTGAACTCGGCCACGTCGATGTTTCCCGACGGGCTGGCGAACTCCTCGGGTCAGGTCGGGCGCAATTACATGCGGCACATGACAGGCTCGGTCTATGCGGTGTTCGACAAACCAGTGCGCATGTGGCGCGGCACCACGATGGCGGGGATCATCACGGACGAGTCCCGGCACGACCCGTCACGCGGCTTCGTCGGTGGCTATGAGCTCGAGACCCTGTCGATCGGCCTGCCGTTCATGGCCGCCTTCCTCAATCCGGGAGCCTGGGGCCGCGAGTTTACCGCTGCCATGGACGGCTACGAGAACATGGCTGGCATGTGGATCGTCGGCGAGGACATGCCGCAGGAATCGAACCGCGTGACGCTGCATCCGGACATCAAGGACCAGCATGGCCAGCCGGTTCCGAACGTCCACTTTGACGACCACCCGAACGACATCGCGATGCGCAATCACGCCTACAAGCAAGGCATGGCGATCTACGATGCGGTGGGGGCCACGCAGACCTATCCAACGCCGCCCTATCCCTCGACGCACAACCTCGGCACCAATCGGATGTCCGAGAAAGCGCGCGACGGCGTGGTCAACAAGAACGGTCAGAGCCACGACATCGCGAACCTGTTCATCTCGGACGGGTCGCAGTTCACCACTGGGGCGGCTGAAAACCCGACGCTGACAATCGTGACGCTGGCGATCCGTCAAGCGGACTACATCGCGGAGCAGATGTCCCAGGGCGCGCTCTAGACGACGATGGCGGCGCGGCTGGGAAAGCCGTGCCGCCCAGATACGAATGATCCGCGAGCAGCTCTAGTGGTTCGATCGAGACGTTTGCATCTCGCGGCCGCATCCTCGCAAGCAAACGTCTCGATCAATAGAACCACTAGCAACTATATGTTTTCTAGTGGATTTTCCGACTCAGACATTTGGATAAGAGAATGCGGCAAGTGGATACCAAATGTCTGAGTCAATCCACTAAGCTCAGCCTCCCGGGTGCAGGTGACAGCGGATATCCCAGCCGTCCTGCCGCTGCACAAGGTTGGGGGCCGTCGTTTTGCAACTGTCCAACACGTGCGGGCAGCGCGGGTGGAAGTGGCATCCCGGCGGTGGCGACAACGGGGACGGGATCTCGCCCGAGATCGGCGTGAACGCGCGGTTGCGCTGATCCAGCCGCGGCACCTCGGCCAGCAAGGCCTGCGTATAGGGGTGCTGCGGATCCGCGAAAAGCGCCTCGGTCGGTGCCGACTCCACGACCCGGCCGAGATACATGATGACGATCCGATCGGCGATATGCTCGACCACGCTCAGATCGTGGCTAATGAACAGATAGGTCAGGTTGAACTCTTCGCGCAGGTCCATGAACAGGTTCAGCACCTGCGCCTGGATCGAGACATCCAGCGCGGCGATAGCCTCGTCACAAACCAGAAAACGCGGCCTCACCGCCAGTGCACGCGCGATGCCGATGCGCTGGCGCTGCCCGCCCGAGAACTGGTGCGGATACCGCCGCTTCATCGATGGATCGAGCCCGACTTTCGTCATGATGTCATCGACATAGTCCGACAGCCCGGCACGGTCGGTCAGCCCATGCACCAGGGGCGCTTCGCCGACTATCTGCTCGACCCGCATCCGCGGGTTCAGACTGGCAAACGGATCCTGAAAGATCATCTGGATCGCCAGCGCGGCATCCCGGCGCTCAGGACCGGAAAGCTTCGCGATGTCCTGACCGTCCAGCAGGACTGTGCCCTCTGTCGGTGGAAGAATGCCGGCAATCATCCGCCCCAGCGTTGACTTTCCACAGCCGGACTCGCCCACCAGTCCAACGACCTCTCCCGGCATCACCGACAGATCGACCGTATCGACGGCGTGCACGACCTCCTCGTGGATGTCCGCACCCAGTCGCGCGGCGATCTTTCCGGCCAGATCCAGCCGTTTCACGAACCGTCTGGACAGTCCTTTCGCTTCGATCAGAGGGCTCACGCGGTGACCTCGGTGCCGTGCGGGTGGAAGCACCGGACCGCGTGCGCATCGGCATCGGCGGCGTCCGGTGGCTCGTTCGTGCAGGCCTCCGTCGCTCTCGGACAGCGCTCCCGGAAGGCGCACCCGTCAGGCAAAGCGAGCATGTTCGGCGTCATCCCCGGGATCTGCGTAAGCCGCTCCCCCCGCTTGTTCGCCGAGGGGACAGAGCCGAGCAAACCAACGGTATAGGGATGACGCGGCCGATCAATGATCTCGTCCGTCGCGCCCGCCTCGACGATCCGGCCTGCATACATCACGGCGATCCGGTCCGCGAGTCCGGCCACCACGGCAAGATCGTGGGTGATCCAGATCAGTGCAGTGCCCCGTTCCCGACAGAGGGTCTGCGCAACATGCACGATCTGCGCCTGGATCGTGACGTCCAATGCCGTCGTCGGCTCGTCTGCGATCAGCAGGTCGGGATTGTTCAGAAACGCGATCGCGATCGCCACGCGCTGACGCATCCCGCCGGAAAGCTGATGCGGATAGGCGCGCAGGCGTTGCTCCGCACTGGGGATGCCGACCTGAGCGAGACCGTCCCGCGCGCGGGTCCAGGCCTCGGTCCGCGAGACGGCTTCGTGTGCCTGGATCGCCTCCATCATCTGGGTGTCGATGCGCAGAACCGGGTTCAGCGTCATCATCGGATCTTGAAAGATCATCGCGATCCGTGCGCCGCGCAGCGCCTGCATCCGGGCTTCCGACGCTTGTGCAAGGTCTTCGCCGTGAAAGACGATCTTCCCGCCTGCGACCCGTCCCGGCGGGTCGACGAGGCCCAGGATCGAGAAGCCGGTGACGGACTTGCCGGATCCGGATTCTCCGACCAGCCCCATGATCCCGCCGCGTTCCAGCGCGAAATCGACCCCGTCCACCGCACGCACCACACCGGCGCGGGTAAAGAAATGGGTCTTGAGCCCTTCCACCGACAGGACCGTCATCGCTTCAGCCTCGGGTTCAGAACGTCGCGCAACTGGTCGCCGACCAGGTTGATCGAGACGATGGTCACCAGCAGCGCCACGCCAGGGAAGAAGCTGATCCAGTAACGCCCCGACATCATGTACTCGAAGCCGTTCGAAATCAGGACGCCGAGGGACGGTTCTGTCTGGCGCAATCCAACGCCGAGGAAGCTGAGCGTTGACTCCAATGCGATGGCCGATGCGGTCTGCACCGTGCCGATCACAATCAGTGGTGCAAGGCAATTGGGCAGCACATGCCGGAAGACGATCCGCGTGTGAGACAATGCGAGGCACCGGGCAGCCTCGACATATTCCTTGGCGCTTTCGACCAGCGCCGTCGCCCTGACTGTGCGCGCATAGTACGCCCATTGGGCGGCAACGAGTGCTATGATGATCTTGTCGATGCCGCGCCCCAGGATAGCCACCAGCATCAGGGCAATCAGGACTGCCGGGAACGATAACTGGATGTCCACGGCTCGCATGATCAGCATTTCGGTCCGGCCACCGGCATAGGCTGCAACCAGTCCAATGGCTGTACCGATGATCAATGCCAGGACACCAGCGGCCAGTCCAACTGTCAGGGAAATGCGCAGCCCGTAGAGAATGGCCGAGTACAAATCCCGCCCCGCTCCGTCCGATCCCAACCACATGGTGTAGCCCGCAAAGGCCTCCGACCCCGGCTCCATCTTCCCATCGAGAACATCGACCTGCGCCAGATCATAAGGGTTCTGCGGTGTGATCCACGGCGCCAGGACCGCAAGCACGATGATGGACGCCAGAACGATCAAGGCCACCAGGGCGATCTTGCTTTCGCGAAATTCCGACCAGAAGCGCTGGAACGGCGTTTCGACGCGGATCGTCACCGTGTCCGTCATGTGCCTTGATCCTTCAGACGAACGCGCGGATCCAGCACAGAGTACAGGATGTCGACGACCAGATTGATGACCACGAAGAACAGAACGATGATCATCAGGTAGGCGACGACGACGGGGCGGTCGAGCTGCAACAGGCTGTCGATCAGCAGCTTGCCCATGCCGGGCCAGGCAAAGATCGTCTCGGTCACGACCGAGAACGCCATCAGACTTCCGAACTCCAGCCCAAGCACCGTGATGATGGGGATCAGAATGTTCTTCATCAGATGCACGCCGATCACACGGCGCGGCTTCAAACCCTTGGCACGGGCGAACTTGATGTAATCCTGATGCATCGCCTCGCGCACCCCGGCGCGGGTCAGGCGGATCACCAGGGAGATGTTGGTTAGCGCCAGGTTCAGCGCGGGCATGAACAGATGAGACAGCCCATCCCGCGTCCAGAGACTGGACTCAATCCCCAGAAACACCGCCGTGTCGCCGCGCCCGGTCGAGGGCAGCCAGCCCAGATAGACCGCAAAGAGCATGATCATCATCAGCCCGACCCAGAAGGTCGGCAAAGAGAACCCGAGGATCGACGCGGCCATGATCCCGCGCGACACACGCTGATCGGGGAAAAGTCCTGCATAGAGCCCCAGCGGAATGCCCAGCACGATGGCCATGATCAGCGATACAAGTGCTAGTTCAATCGTGGCGGGCATATGGTGCAGGATCAGCTTCAGCGCCGGTTCACCGAAGATGAAGGACTTCCCGAAATCGCCCGTCGCAACGCCCTTCAGGAAGAACAGGTATTGTTCGTGAATGGGCTTATCGAGACCCAGCGCCTTGATCGTGCGTTCGATCTCGGCCTGATCGGCCTCAGGATTGATCAGCATGTCGACCGGGTCGCCGATCACGTTGACGCCGAAGAAGACGATCAGCGACATGATGAACACGACGATGACCGCCTGCAGCAAACGCCGAATGATGAAGACGGTCACGCCGTTGCCCCAAGGCGCAGGGTGGAGATGATCCCCACCCTACGAATGGTTCACTCTTTGACGACCCCGATGGCCAGTGTCGCCTCGTCGGTACGGGCCTTGTATGTCAGGCCCTTCTTCGCAGCCCATGTGTTGACCTGATAGTGCAGGGGGATGATCGCGCCATCGTTGATCGCGATCTCCGTCGCCTCGGCCAACAGGTTCTGACGGGTCGGGTCCTCGACCGTTGCCAGTGCTGTCTCGAGAAGCTCATCAACCTTGGGGTTTGAGTACCGGCCGCGGTTCGACGCCCCCCAACCCTTGTCCGGGTTATGCGTACCGATCAGCGACTTCAGCGGAGACGACGCTTCGCCCGAACCGGCACCCCATCCGACGAGGATGAAGCTGAATTCCGGCGTCTCGTCGGGTCCACCGCGCGAGGCCCGCTTGAAGTAGACCGAGCGCGGCATGGTTTCGACCTGGGTCTTGATCCCGATGCGCGTCAGCATCTGGCCGATGGCCTCGGCGATCTTTGCGTCGTTGATGTAGCGGTCGTTCGGGCCATGGATCGTCAGCTCGAACCCGTCCGCGACACCGGCCTTTGCGAGCAGTTCCTTGGCGCCGTTCGGATCATAGTCAACAGGTGCCAGCTTGTCTGACACACCGAAGAAGCCTTCCGGCAGCAGCTGTCCAGCTTTGATGGCCACACCTTCCATGACGCGGTCGACAATGGCGTCACGGTTGATGGCCTTCGAGATCGCTTGGCGCACTTCCAGTTTGCGCAGCGGGTTGTCGATGTCACCACCGCCGTTGGCCGTCACGAACGGGCTGTCCGCGCGGTCATGGTCCAGGTGGAGGTAGATCACCCGGTTCGAGACACCCTGGCTGAGCGCGAGGTCGTCATTCTTAGCGAGCGTCGTGATGTCCGTAGTGGGTACGCCTTCGATCATATCTACATCACCGGCCAGCAGCGCCGCGACGCGGGACGGTCCCGACTTGATCGGCTTCAGCGTGACCTTCGACCAGACGGGCTTCTCGCCCCAGTAGTCGTCGTTGCGCTCCAACACGATCGAGTCGCCCGGCGAGTAGCTGACGAACTTGAACGGCCCGGTGCCCACGCTTGCTGGTCCGTTGTTGTAGTCTTCGGTCGATGCGTTGCACCCGGTCTCGGATGAGACGATCGCGATGTTGGACACATCGTTCGCCATCAGCGGGAACGGCGCCGCAGTCTTGATGTGCACTGTGAAATCATCGATCTTCACCACCGTTTTGCCCTTGGTGTAGGTCCCAAACGACGACGGCGAATTTGGTACGTTCGGCGCACGCTCCCACGAACAGACCACGTCATCCGCGTTGAAGTCCGAGCCGTCGTGATACTTGACGCCCTGGCGTAGCTTGAATTCCCAGGTCAGATCGTCCACGGGCGCCCACGAGGTTGCCAGCCCGGGCGTGAGAGCCTGCTTTTCATCCTGAAGGATCAAGCGGTCAAAGATGTGGCGGGTCATTGCGTTGTTCGGACCCAGGTTGTGGAAATACGGGTCCATCGCCGTCGGCTCGGACGACAAGCCAATGGTCAGTTCTTCAGCCAGCACTGGCGTGGCGAGCAGAGTTGTCGCTACCAGAATGCCGATCGGTCGCTTAAAATTCATGTTGCAGGCTCCCTGTTCTCCCGGATGCGGACTGCGCGTCCGCCGATCACCGAAACCTTAACAACTTAGCGACGATTGCAAAGCTCAATCGCACTGCCTCTGGCTATGACCTGCGTCCGGCTGCCACACAGCATCACGGTCGAGCGGAAAGCTCGGGCGCGGGATCCGCTCCAACGGCCATCGGTCGAGGATTGGCGAAGTCAAACCAGCCGTATCAACCTCGTAGACAGCCTCAGGCGGGAACCACGGCAGAAAACCGGCCCGGAAATGCCCGCGCGACTTCACGCAGATCGTACGCGCATTGGCGATGTCCAGACCGAACATCTCGAAGAAGATCGGATCGGCTGTCTGCGAGCGGTCCGAGATGACGACAACTTTGATGCCATCGATCTGAATGAGAGCAGAGGCGCCAAGGTGCAGGTGACGCCCGGCGAAGATGCCCAGACGTCCCGTCACATTGCCGTCGTGCAATGCCAGAACCGTCGCGTCGCACTCGAACGGCAGATCCCAGCGCTCCCAGGTCGCGTCCGTCTGGCCGCGATTGAAGCGTGCGCGAAACCGCGTGCCGACGCCGAGTTCCCGTGCTTCCTCGGCAAGTTCGGGATCGAAGAACGACCCGTAATAGACAGCCTGCGCACCGGCTTCGTGCAAGGCGGTCAACAGTTCGGTCGTCCGTCCACTTCCACCGCCGCCGGGATTGTCGCCTGCATCCGAGAGGATAACGGGCGCGTCATCGGTTCTTTTGGATAGCGCGACAGCATCAGTGACCGAGGTCAGTTCCCGGATGAACCGCTCCCGCATGGTCCAGGCCTTTGCGGCGATCTCTTGGGCCAGGCGCTCGGCAGCGGCACGGTCGCGCCGTGCGGTTACAACAATCGACAGGCCGTTCTCCGGCACATCCGAAAAGATGAAGTTCCCAAAGATCGACACATTCAGGATCGCGCCGGACAGCTCGGCCTGACGCTTCTGACCAAAGTCAATCAGATCTCCGTAGGGGCCATGCGCCGTCAGCAGGGTCACAGAGGCAGGGGCCAACGGCAGCTTGACGTGCACGACCTGCGGTGCCGCCAATCCGCCCAGGATCCGACGCAGGGTGAAGGCGGCTTCTTCTCCACGCTCGATCATGTCGACATGCGGATTGGTCCGGTAACCGCAGATCAGATCGACTGCATCGCACATTCGGTCCGAGATGTTACCGTGCAAGTCCAGTGTCTGGACGATCGGTACATCCGGCCCGACCAGTGAACGGACCCGGGCGGCCAGTTCACCGTCCGGGTCGTCCAGATGCGTCGCGACCATCGCACCGTGATGGCAGAGGTAAACCGCATCGACGGGCTCTTGCAATCCGGCCTCGATAGATTGCCAATAGGCCTCGAAAACATCCTTCTCTACCGGACCATGCGGGTGACACGCCGCCAGCAGCACAGGGATCGGCGCCCACGGGCCGGTGGCGTCCATCGCAGCGACGAATGCGCAAAACTCCTGCGCGATCGATGGTGTTTCGCTGCGCGCCTCCGCCATCAGGGCGTTTCCACCCATCCAGGTCAGACTCTCGAAATCGGCGCGCTCCGCCGGTCTGGCATAGCGATTGGACTCCAGGATCATGCCCATCAGGGCAACGCGCGGGCCACTCATTTATCAGGCCGCCGGTTTGATGATCGGCGCGGGCACGTCGTCCGGGATAGGGCAGATATAGGGCGTCTTGGCGAGGTTGCGCTGATGCTCGGCCTGTGCCGCTGCGAGCAGGGCAGGGTCCTCGATCGCCTGTTTCGCCGTCGCCGCCATGACCTTCGCGGCATAGATCATGCCCTTGTGCGCAGCCGGGGTCTTGCCCTGTGCCACGGTCTGCCATGTGTGGAAAGGTGTTCCGACGGCGCAAGTCGCGACACGGGCCTGCACGGTCGGGACCGCCCAGCTGGCGTCGCCCACATCCGTGCTGCCTTCACCGCCTTCGCCTTGCAGATCGAGCGGCGCAACGAAATCGCAGAGCGCCAGGCCGTCTTCGGGAGGCGGCATCCCGCAGCGCCGGAACGACACCGCAATGTCCTCGTCGGTCAGCGTCTTCTGGATCTCGCGTGCAAAGGCGCGGTCGTCCTCGTCAAACGCAACGGGACCCAGCCGGTCCATTTCCAGTTGCATGGCTTCTTCCAGCGGTCTGTTGCCCAGAAGGTTCGAAACCGCCGTGAACACCTTGTGCTCAACCCGGGTCTCGGTCATCAGCGCGGCACCTTCGGCGATCATCTTGACCCGCTCGACCAGAGATCTGAGCCCCGGTAGATCACGCGCCCGTACCAACTGACGTACAGTTGCCTTGTGCTGGACGACGTTTGGCGCAACGCCACCGGCATCCAGATAGGCATAGTGGACGCGCGCATCGTCGGGCATGTGTTCGCGCATGTAGTTGATGCCGACATTCATCAACTCGACGGCATCAAGCGCGCTGCGGCCCAATTCCGGTGCTCCGGCGGCGTGGGCGGCCTTGCCGTGGAAAGTGAAATCGATGCGCATGTTGGCCAGCGAATTCGCCTTGTTCACGGCGGTGAACGTCGCCGGATGCCACGAGATGGCCAGGTCAACATCGTCGAACAGCCCCTCTCGCACCATGAACGCCTTGGCAGCGCCACCTTCCTCGGCCGGGCAGCCATAATACCGGACGCGCGCTTGGACGCCCGACGCGGCAAGCCAGTCCTTCACGGCGGTCGCTGCAAGCAGTGCCGCAGAACCCAACAGATTGTGCCCGCAGCCATGCCCGTTGCCGCCTTCCTGCAACGGTTTCGGTTCGGCCACACCAGGTTCCTGGCTCAGATACGGCAGGGCGTCGAATTCGCCCAGGATGGCGATCACGGGACCGCCTTCGCCAGCTTCACCCAGCACGGCCGTCGGCAGACCGGCGGCATTCTGGGTTGTTCGGAAGCCTTGCTCTTGCAGCATGGCGGTATGTTCGGCAACCGATTGAAACTCGTTGTAGAGCGTCTCGGGCACGTCGAACACGCGATCAGAAAGCCCGATGAACGCATCGCGATGGTCGTCGACATGATCCCAAATCTTGTCTGCGTTCTGCATCGTGTCCCTTCCTTTGATCCTTGATGTGCCGCAGGCGGCTTCGAAGTGTCGAGGCTGCGCGCTCTGGTAGCGGACGGTCGACATCATAGTCCTGTGCCGGCCGGTCCTGTCACCATGATTTGCGACTTTCGCCCGATCCGTGGCCAGAAAAAACGCCTCCACATTTGTGATCGTGCGTCATCCCATTGAACCACACCCAAACCAGATCATGCGCCCGGTCTGCCCGCACGCCTGTCTTCACTGTTGTATGTCCCGGTTTCGCATGGCCGCTTTCAATGCAAGAGCATCGCATCGTTCAGATCGCCTCGTCGAATAGTCTTGTCGTGGTGAGCGGGCTCCTCTCAAGATGGGGCGATGATGGATACCCGCTCAGATCTGATAGAGATTCTTATTGTCGTAACGCCGGACTTCAATCTGGCGACCACGATGGCATTCCTCGATCCCTTTCGCGCCGCCAACTATCTGGAAGGGAGCGCCCGGTTCCGATGGTCACTCGTCTCACCGGACGGCGGCATGGTTATGGCCAGCAATGGCGTTGCAATCGAAACAGAGCCGCTGCCGCAAGCGTGCCAATCACCAGAATTTGTCATCGTGTCGTCTAGCTGGGCGCCGGAACGCCATGCGTCACCGGCGCTCCGCGCGTTCCTGCGGCGTCTTGCCAGACAACGCGCTACGCTTGCCGGCTTGGACACGGGAGCATTCATCCTCGCCGATGTGGGTCTCCTGACCGGCAAGCGTGCGACAGTTCATTATGAACACATCGACGCTTTCATCGAGCTGTACCCGGACATTGACGTGACCGAGGATCTTTTCGTGGTGGACGGACATCGCCTGACTTGCTGCGGTGGGCAGGCGTCTGCTGATCTGGCCCTGCACATCCTGCGCGAGCGCCTTGGCGAGACGGTCGCGAACTCTGCTGCGCGGTATGTCTTCCATCAGACGATCCGGCCTGGCCGGACGCAGCAACTGCCGAGCTTGGCGGAACCGCTGGGGCGTTCGATTCCGGCGCCGGTGCGCACGGCGATCCGGCAAATGGAAGCGCATCTGGAAGAGCCGCTGACGATCCCGGAGATCGCCGCCGAAGCCGGGCTTTCGCAGCGCCAGCTCAACCGATTGTTTGCGCGTCATCTGGGCAGGACGACAGCGCTCTATTACCGGGAAATTCGTTTAGATCGCGCGCGCGGGCTGGTGACTCAGACTGAGCTTCCGCTGGCCGAGGTCGCCATCGCCTCGGGCTTTCGCAGCCAAGTCGCGTTCAGCCGTGCCTATCGGGAACGCTTCGGGCTACCGCCTGGAAAGGATCGTACAGAGGGCCGTGTTCCGTTCGAGTTTCGTGCCTGGCCAATGCACCGTCCGCCACGAACCGCCGGATTTTGAAAGCGTCACGCGCGCGTGACGTTGATTACGCCTGAGGCTGCAAGACCGAGATACGTCGCGTGTAAGATGCGTCGCGTGAAAGACTTCTGAACGTGCTAGCTTGAGATCATGCAACGCTTGGCCTTCGGATGACCAAGCTTGGCGTTCATGTCCGGAAAGTGAGCCGGACTTGGCTCCCGTGCCTGGCCGAATGTCTGAATGTGAACATGTTCTGGCGATTCCTGCATAGTCGAGAGCACTATCGTCGCGGATCATGCCACATCGATCTGGATCGGAGGCGCGGATGACCCTGGCTCTTTCCCCACAAGAGGTTGCAGACATTCGTCATGGCTATGACACCAATCCGGCACGGTCCCTGTCACTGGCTGCCGAGGCCTATACCGACCCTCGCTGGTACCGGCATGACCTCGACACGATCTTCGCGCGCACCTGGCAATGGGTCTGCCATGTCGAGAAGCTGAGTAAGTCTGGGTCGTACTACGCGACCGAGATTGCCGGGCGTCCCATCGCCGTCGTCCGCGATCGCGACTGCGTTCTGCGCGCCTTCTACAACGTCTGCAAACACCGGGCGCATCATCTGTTGACCGGCGAGGGCGAGACAACACGTATCATGTGCCCATATCATGCCTGGGTATACGATCTGACAGGACAGCTTCGCCGCGCGCCAGAGACGGAGAACCTGCAGGATTTCGACCTTGGTACGATCTGCCTGGACGCCGTGCAGGTCGAAGAGTTCTGTGGGTTCATCTTCGTCAATCTCGACCCCGACACTGCCCCTCTTTCAGAGCAATCGGGAGATCTCGCAGCCGAGGTTCTTCATTGGGCGCCGGATGTCGGCGACCTGACCTTCGGGCACCGCCTGACCTACGACATCAAGTCGAACTGGAAGAACGTCGTCGACAATTTCCTCGAGTGTTATCACTGCCCGACCGCGCACAAGGATTTCTGCGATCTTGTCGACATGGACACCTACAAGGTCACAACGCACGGGATCTATTCCAGCCATATGGCGGATGCCGGGCAGGGAGCGAACTCGGCCTATGATGTGTCCAACGCGACCGTGCGGACCCATGCGGTCTGGTGGCTTTGGCCAACGACCTGTCTGATGCGCTATCCGGGACGGTCCTCGATGATCGTGCTGAACATCATCCCGGCGGGGCCCGATCGGACGCTCGAAACATACGACTTCTATCTCGAGACACCAGAACCCGATGCAACGGAACTGGAGGCCATCCGGTATCTCGATGAGGTTCTGCAACGCGAAGACATCGCCATCGTCGAAAGCGTGCAGAAGGGCATGCAGACGCCTGCCTTCAACCAAGGCCGGATTGTCCATGACCCGGGCGGATCGGGCAAATCTGAGCATGCCGTGCATCATTTTCATGGGCTGGTGCTGGAGGCGTATGCTAATGGAGGTGCATGAGACGTGGTCACATCAAACCGCTGCAGTACCAGCCTCCGCCAGAGGACCTGAAACGCTGAACTCAAGTTAGCATTTCAGGAGACTACAATGACTCGTCCCAATATCGTCGTCATCATGGCGGACCAGTTGGCGCCGCACTTCACCGGAGCCTATGGCCACCCCGTTGCCAAGACCCCGCACATCGACGCACTGGCGGCGCGCGGTATGCGCTTCGATGCGGCGTACTGCAACTCGCCGCTTTGCGCGCCGTCCCGTTTCGCATTCATGTCGGGGCAACTGATCAGCCGGATAGCGGCTTATGACAATGCCAGCGAATTTCGTGCCTCGGTCCCGACCTTCGCGCATTATCTGAAACAGGCCGGTTATCGCACTTGTTTGTCAGGAAAGATGCATTTCGTTGGACCGGATCAGAAACATGGGTTTCAGGATCGGGTGACGACCGACATCTATCCCTCGGACTTTGCGTGGACCCCAGATTGGGAGGCCGCCGACGAGCGCATCGACAAGTGGTACCACAACATGCAAACGGTCAAGGAAAGCGGCATGGCCGTCGCGACCTTCCAGACCGATTACGATGACGAGGTCGAGTTCGCGGCGCGGCGCTGGCTGATCGACCGGGGCCGGGATCGCGGGGCAGGGGATGCCAGCCCATTCTGCCTGGTGGCGAGCTTCATCCACCCCCATGACCCTTATGTCGCGAAACCGGAGTGGTGGAACCTCTATTCCGACGATGAGATCGAGATGCCCGCGCTAGATCTTAAGCCCGAGGAACAGGACCCGTTCTCGCGGCGCGTCATGAACGGGATCGAGGCGAGTTACATCCCATTGACGCGCGAGGAAGTCGTCCGTGCGCGACGAGCCTATCTGGCCAATGTCAGCTACTTCGACTCGAAGGTAGGCGCCATGATCAAGGCGCTGGAGGACATTGGAGAGATAGACAACACCCTCGTCATCGTGACCGCCGACCACGGCGATATGCTTGGCGAACGCGGCCTTTGGTACAAGATGAACTTCTTCGAACACTCCGCCCGCGTGCCGCTGATCATGGCAGGTCCAGACGTGGCGGTGGGGCAATCAGCGAACGCATGCTCCCTGGTAGATCTGTTGCCGACCTTCCTGGATGTGGCAAGGCATGGTGCACCGCTGGGCGAACCGATCGATGGGCGCTCGCTGATGCCGTTGGCGCGGGGTGAGACTGACCCGTCCGACGAGGCGATCGGCGAGTATTGTGCCGAGATGACGCCCTGGCCGGTCTATATGATCCGACGGGGACCGCTGAAGTACATTCATTGCGATGTGGATCCGCCGCAGCTTTACGATGTTGTCTCAGACCCGCACGAGCGGATCAATCTCGCAACCGATCCAACCTATGCAGCGGCGGCGGCGGCCTTCGCAAAAGAGGTGAAAGATCGCTGGGACAGCACCAAGCTGCGCGCGGACGTCATTCGCACCCAGAAATCGCGGCGAGCACTGCACGCGGCAATGGAGGCCGGTGCCGGAGAGCACTGGGATTTCAACCCGCCACGCGACGCCTCGAGCGAATATGTTCGCAACCACATGGACTGGACCGTAGCGGCAGCTCACTACCGGTTCCCGCCCTTGAATTCGCACTCCAGCAAGGACGCGGTAGCGCAAGAGAACGAGGATCAGGATGGCACGTCTTGACGGCAAGACCGCCTTCGTTACCGGAGGCTGCGGCGGGATCGGGCGCGCCATCTGCGCACGGTTCGCGGCCGAGGGCGCCCGCGTCATGGCGGGCGACGTCGCCGAGTGGCCCGATGCCCCGGATGACGTGCGGGTGGTGGCATATGACGTGACTTCGGAGGAAGCGGCGCAGGACGGGATGGCACGCATTGCCCAACACTGGGGGCATCTCGACATCCTGGTCAATGCGGCGGGGATCGAAATCGAGAAAACCATCGAGGACACCACGCTGGATGAATGGCGCCGGTCCTTTGCGGTCAATGTCGACGGGATGTTCCTGACGTCGAAATATGCACTTCCGGTTCTGCGCAAGGCGGCGGCGCAGAACCCGACCGGCGCCAGCGTGATCAATTTCGGCAGCTATGACGGTTTCATCGCCGATCCGGGATTGGCAGCGTATTGTGCGACCAAGGGTGCCGTGCATGCGTTGACCAAGGCGATGGCCTGCGATCACGGGCCGGAGGGGATCCGCGTCAACGCCATCTGTCCGGGCTATGTCGATACGCCGATGTTGCAGAGCTTCTTTGCGGGCGATGGCTCCGGTGGTGGCGGGCAATCCATAGACCAACTCCAGCAAGCAGTGCGCGATGTGCATCCGATGCGGACCTATGGCACGCCGGAGGATATCGCGAACCTCGTCACCTGGCTGGCTTCGGACGAGGCGCGCTATGCATCCGGTCAGCTTTGGGTGCTGGATGGCGGACTGTCCGCGCAGGTCCAACAGATGAAGCTGTGAGCGTCGGAAGACTTAGATCTGAGAAGGAGCTTCCATGAGGCGGCTTCAAGGCAAGCGGGCTCTTGTAACCGGCGGGCGCCAGGGCATCGGTCGGTCGATCGTGGATGCCTTCATGGAGGAAGGTGCCAGTGTTGCGACTTGTGGTCGGGGCGCGCGCCCTGGCGACTTGCCGGCGCATTGTGGATGGACTGACCTGGACGTCTCGGATGGCAGTTCGGTTGCGGCGCTGATCGAGGATCTGGGGGCAGAGGCTTTCGACGTTCTGGTGAACAACGCCGGTGTTCAGGTCGAGAAGACGGTGACCGAAAGCACGGATACGGACTGGGACCTTGTCGTCGGGACGAACTGCAAGGGCGTCTTCAACATGTGCCGCGCGTTCATTCCAAAGATGCGCGAGGGCGGATCGATCATCAATATCGGCTCGATCTCTGGTCAGGTTGCTGATCCGTCCATGGCGCTCTACAATGCGTCCAAGGCATTCGTCCACGGGTTGCCGCGCTCGATCGCCGTGGATCATGGGCCTGCAATCCGCTGCAATGCGATCTGTCCCGGCTGGATCGAAACCGGCATGTTGGAGGCTGGATTTGACCTCGCGCGGGATCCTGTTGCTGCGAGGGCTGATGCGCTGGCCCGCCATGCAGCGCGCCGGTTCGGCAAGCCCGAGGATATCGCGTCGATGGCGGTCTGGCTGGCGTCGGACGAGGCCAGTTTCGCGACCGGTCAGCTCTTCACGGTGGACGGCGGCATGACGGCGGCCTCCCCGCTCAATCCGGGATTGTTCTGATGACGGAAACATATGCTTCGCTTGGCACGGGTGTGATTGGGGCGTCCTGGACAGCCCTGTTCCTGGCGCATGGCCATCCGGTGCGTGCCTTCGACCCTGCCGACGGCGCCGAGGATCGCCTGAACGCCTATATCGACGCGGCTTGGCCCGTGCTGCAAGAACTTGGCCTCACCGCAAACGGCGCCCGCGATGCAATGAGCTTTCATGCAAGCGCCGCCGAGGCGGTCGCCGGTGCCATGTTCATCCAGGAGAGCGTACCAGAGCGCTTGCCGATCAAGCATGCAACCTATGCCGAGATCGAGGAGGCGATGGGGGCAGATGCGATCCTGGTATCCTCGGCGTCGGGACTGACGCTGTCGCAGATGCAAGACGGCTGGAAAAATCCGTCGCGGATTGTGCTGGGCCATCCTTTCAATCCGCCGCACCTGATCCCTCTGGTCGAAGTGATGGCGAACGGACACACAGCCCCAGGCGTCCTGGAGCGGGTCGAGGCAATCTATGCGGCACTTGGGAAGGTTACCATTCGCGTCCAGAAGGAGATTCCCGGCCATGTCGCCAACCGCCTTCAGGCAGCACTGTGGCGCGAGGCGATCAGCATGGTGCGTAACGGCGTGACCACGGTCGAGGACGTCGACAAGGCTATCTGGGCGGGTCCGGGCATCCGGTGGGCCGCGATGGGGCCAAACATGATCTGGCATCTCGCCGCCGGTCCTGGCGGGTTGAAGGCATACATGGATCACTTCGCCGAGAGTTTCCATGGCTGGTGGGACAGCATGGGCGATCCGCGTTTGGATGCAGAGACGCAGGAAGCTCTCTTCGAGGGGGTGCTGTCAGAAGCCGGGGGGCGCAGCCAGGATGAGTTGAGCGCGGAGCGAGATGCGCTTGTCATGGGGATACTGAAGGCAACCGCGTCTGTTCGACGGTCGGACTAACTCTCCGCTCCTTGGCGATCAGTCGAGGTTTTATCAACGCGAAGTGTCTGGCGCTCAGATTGATCGGTCGCGAGTGCCTTGTCCGCGCGCAGCCGCGACAATAGGATGTCGGCGTGACTGATCTTACCGCCTACACGCCGGACGCCGAGGGCCCGCTCGCGGGCCTGCGTGTCATCGACATGAGTCGCCTCGCTGCTGGCAACATGATGACGCACATGTTTGCTGACTTCGGGGCGGAGGTCATCAAGGTTGAACGTCCCGGTGTCGGAGACGACTTGCGGCGGTTCGGTGCAGCGGGCACCTGGTGGAAGGTTTATGCGCGCTCGAAAAAATCGCTGACGCTGAACTTTCGAACGCCAGAGGGCATGGCGCTGCTTCTGGATCTCGTCGGTACGGCCGACATCCTTGTCGAGAACTTCGTACCCGGCACGCTCGAGAAATGGGGCCTCGGTCCAGAGACTCTCTGGCAGGCGAAGCCGAACTTGATCATTACGCGCATTTCGGGCTGGGGCCAGGATGGCCCCTACCGCCACAAACCCGGGTTCGGCAGCCTGATCGAGGGCATGTCGGGTTTTGCTGCCATGACCGGGTGGGAGGATAAGCCCCCGCTTCTGCCGCCACTCGCCTTGGCGGATGCTGTGGCGGGGCTTGCGGGCTTCGGCGGTGCCCTGGCGGCTGTGATTGGAGCGCGCAACAATCCCGCGAAAGGGCAGATTGTCGATCTGTCTTTGTTCGAACCACTGTTCGGAATCCTGGGACCGTGGGCTGCGACCTACGTGGCCACCGGGCAGGCGCCGCAACGGATGGGGAACCGCTCGGACGTGGCTGCACCGCGCAACGTCTATGCGTGCAAGGATGGCGAATACGTGGCCATGTCCGCGTCGATGCAATCGATGTGGGAAAAGGTGGCCGGTGCCATCGGGCGTCCGGAACTGATCGATGATCCAAGGTTCAAGACGCCGCCGGACCGCGTGAAGAATGCCGAGGCATTAGATGAGATCGTCTCGGCGGCGTTTCTCACTCGGTCCTTGGAGGAAAACTTGGTTTACTTCGAACAAGCTGGTGTCACCGTCGGGCCAATCTGCGACATCGGTGATCTGTTAGACCATGCGTACACACGTGGTCGTGGCGTATTGTTGGATTATCCGGACCCGGACATGGACCGCTTGCCGATGCACGCTCCGTTTCCACGCCTCAGCGAAACGCCCGCCACGATCCGCGCTGCCGCGCCTGACTTGGGTCAGCACACGTCCGAGATACTCGCCGGACTGGGAGTCGACGCTTCGCAGATAGAGGCACTGAGAGCGGCAGGCACCATCTGATCCGGCGCGGGGGGCGATGTACAGCCCGGCAGGTTCCGCTTTGCTTTTTCAAATGCAAACTTGAGCGATCACACGATCGCCACGGAGAAGGACAACCACTCAGAGATGTCGCGGACGTGCCGAGTTCGCGTCAGTCGCCAGCGAGACGACTGGAGTGACGGAAGCAGGCCGAAGCGAAACGCATCGGCCTGCAACCATCCTGTCAGTAGAAGTCAAACAAGTGTGCGTTCAACCCGTGCTCACCGACGTTCAATAGCGTGATGGTGCCGTTGTCGGCAGTGATCACGGCACCGTCATCCGTGAACGCGGTCGCAGCTTTCAATTCACTGAAGCTGCTGAAGTCCTCTTTCGAGACCAGCACGCGGTCGAAGCGTGACAGATCCTTGACCACGTCGTCGCCCTCGATATCGCGAAAATCGAAATAGTCACGCCCCCGACCACCGATGAGATGGTCGTCACCAGCACCGCCGTCCAACAGGTCGCGCCCCCAACCGCCGTTCAGCAGATCGTCACCGTCGCCACCATCCAGCTTGTCGCGCCCGCCGAAGCCGAAGATCTCGTCGTCACCGTCTGTACCGGTCAAGTGATCGCGCTTGCGCGTCCCCTCGATGATTTCTCCTGGAGTGTTGCCCGGAATGTCGATTGGCAGAAGCACTCGGTCGATCGCCTGGATGGTCCCGTTGTCACCAGGAATGTCCGGGATAACGATGTTCGGGTTTTCGATGTCCGGCTCGTTGTCGACCAGTTCGGTGCCTTCCGTACCAAACGTGACGCCCGTCAGCAGGGTTTCGACTTGATCGGCCTCATCGATTTGCACCGCAGATTTCGAACCTGGCGAGACGTGGTACAGCAGGATATCGGTCAGCAACGGGATCGGATCGTTGTCTGGTGCCAGTTCGGTCAGAGCACCCGCGATGAAGCCGAAGACGGCGCCTTCGTCTGTTGCGTCGCCCGCAAACCCGAGATCGATGGCCAACTGAGTGAATGCGGCATCGGTCGGCGCGAAGACGGTGATGTCTTCGAGATCGGTGACGGTCTGGACCAGCCCTGCTGTCGACAGTGCTTGCACGAGGATGTTGAAGTCATCACTGCCCGCCGCGATGTCGACGATGTTCGGCAGATCGTTGCCCGGGATGTCGATCGGTAACAGCACCCGGTCGATCGCCTGGATCGTCCCGTTGTCACCGGCGATGTCCGGGATGACGATGTTTGGATTGGCAATGTCCGGCTCGTTGTCGACCAGTTCCGTCCCTTCCGTGCCGAATGTCGCGCCCGTCAGCAGAGTCTCAACCTGGTCGGCTGCATCGACCTGCAATGCGGTCTTCGCACCTGGTGACACGTGGTACAAAAGGATGTCCGTCAGCAGTGGGATCGGATCGTTGTCTGGTGCCAGGTCGGCCAGTGCACCCGCGATGAAGGCGAAGACGGCATCTTCGTCCGTGTCACCGCCCGTAAAACCGAGATCGATGGCCAGCTGCGTGAAGGCCGCATCTGTCGGTGCGAAGACGGTGATGTCTTCCAAATCTGTGACGGTCTGCACCAGCCCTGCCGTCGACAGTGCTTGAACCAGGATGTTGAAGTCGTCGCTGCCAGCCGCGATGTCGACGATGTTTGGCAGGTCATTGCCCGGGATATCGATTGGCAGCAAGACGCGATCGATCACCTGGATCGTTCCGTTGGCTGCGTCGAGATCCGGCAATACGATGTTCGGATCAGTGATGTCGCGCTCGGCATCGATCAGTTGTGTCCCACTGACGTCGATGGTGCCGCCCTGAGCCGTGGTGATGGTTCCGTCGGCCTGGATCTCCTCCAGGCTGCGCCCCCCCGGTGCGACGTGGTACAGAAGCACCTGCGCGAGCAGATCAAGCGCGCCTTCCGGACTTCCCGCCAGACCTTCCAATGCCGCGAGGATGCCGTTCAGGGCCGCGCCCTCGTCTCCGTCCGCGACGTCCACCCCCAGATCTCTTGCAAGCTGAATGAAAGCAGCATCGGTCGGCGCGAACACAGTGAAGTCGGCCGAGCGATCCGCCAACACGTCCACCAGATCGGTTGCGATCAGCGCCTCACGGAGGATATCGAAGTCACCACCGTTGTCGTCCAACCCCTCGGTGCCCGATGCGTCAAGAACGATATCGACAATCGTCGGCTCCGGTTCTGGTGCCAGGTCGATCTTTCCCGTGGCGAAGAGAAAGAACTCTTTCGCCGTGATCTTGCGGTCATCGAGAAACAGCTGTCTGCCGTTCAGCGTGAACGTCAGGCCCTTGAAATCGAACGTGAAGGGGTGGCTCATCGCGCGCTCCTGATTGTTTGTGGAGAATTTTTCCACACAAAGTCGAAAGCTGTTCCGAGGGCTGGAATCGTCAAGGATGGACGTGGCTTTTTTTTCCACCAGCGTTAGGTGTGGGCATATGGCAGACGAGCCCGCAGAGAATGTCTTCATCAAAGGTGTGCAATCCGTGCTGCGCCCGCTGGTGCGCGCGCTGATTTCGCAGGGTGTGACGGCTCCGGCGCTTTATCGCATGATCAAGAGGATCTATGTCGAAGTTGCCGAGCAGGACTTCAGCCTGGACAATGCTCGTCAGACCGACAGTCGGATAAGTATGCTCACGGGCGTGCACCGCGGTGACGTCCGATCCTTCCGAAAAGACGATCTACCCGCCGTGGATGCGGTTCAAGAGAAGACGACGACGCTTGCATCGGTACTCGGTCGGTGGCTTGCGGGCGAACAGACACGGGACATTGATGGTCGACCGATCCCTCTGCCGCGCACGGCCGAGGCGGGACCGAGCTTCGATGCTTTGGTGCGAAGCGTCAGTACGGATATCCGTCCCCGCACGGTGTTGGACGAGCTTTTGCGCCAAGGACTGGTGGTGCAAGAGGATGACCTGATCCACTTGCGGGCGGATGCGTTTCTGGGGCCGACCGATCCGGACCAGAAGGTTTACTTCTTCGCCGAAAACCTTGGCGATCACATCACGGCGGCGGTGGACAACCTGTTGTCCGATGAGCCACCGTTCATGGAGCGCGCCGTCTTCTACAACAGACTGACGTCTGACTCGATCGACGCGTTGGAGGACGAGGCGCGCGATGTGGCCGGTAGTGTTCTGGTGCGCCTGAACGAACTGGCGCATAAGAACCAGGAACGCGATCTCGATGCGCCCGACGGGACGCACCGATTCCGGTTCGGGGTCTATTTCTACCGCGAAGACGAAGCAACCAGCGACACCAAGACTGGGGCAGGGGACAATGAGGAAGATTAACCGCCGCGTTATTCTGGCAGGGTTTGGCGCGTCGGCAGTCGGTGCGTGCAGCAGCGCCATTGAGCTGGGCGAAGCAAAGAAGAAACCGAAGGGCGGCATTGGCGGCACCGGGATCGTTGGCACCCTGACGGATTTTGGCAGCCTGATCGTGAACGGTTTGCGCGTTCAGCTGAGCGACGGCACCGAGATCACCGATGCGTTCGGGAGCATTGGCGCGGACCGGCTGGCCGTTGGGCAAAGCCTGACAATCGAAGCATCATCGTCCACGGAGGGCCTGTTCGCCAGCCGGGTTCACGTGACCCATCCGGTGATTGGACGCGTCATCGTGGATGAGAGTGACGGCGGGGTCGCGCAGGTAAACGGAATCGAGATTTTGCCGGAAGCCGGCATGATCGGCCAGCTTCGGAATGGCGCCCGTGTGGCGGTCTCGGGTGTTTGGCAGGGAAACCGGATCGTTGCGTCGCGCGTGGACGAGCTTCCGCTTGGCGGGCCTTCAGTTCTGTCTGGGTCAATTTCACCGCTTCTGACAGGTGCCGGTGTCGGGATCGGCGCGCGGAGGATTTTGACCGATAGCAGTTTCCTGCCAGCGCCGGGCAGCTACGGAACCGTTCTCGGCGAGGAGACAGCGCAGGGTCTGGCGCCAGACCGAATTATCCCAGGGCGCTTCACGGGTGCTGCGGGGCCGCTTCAAGCCTTGTCGATTGAAGGCTACCTCGATCCTATCGACGCCGCGCCGTTCTACACGATCGCAGGGCTCGGCCACAGTTTCGATCGTGACGTAAAGCTCGCGGCGCTCAAAGAGAAGCGGGCGATCTATTCCGGGGCATATGATGGCGACTTCCGTGCGGAAACCGGCCTGGAGGTAGCGCAGTCCCTGACCGAGCGACGCGCGGCGATGAAGGCTCTGCTGCAAGGTGAGATCCAAAGCCCGGTGTTCCTGCGCTGAGGCGCGGAGGAGCGTGGCATTCGTTTGCGAGCGCCACGAGGCTTTGGGGTTGAAGCTCCGTTCGGCGACCAGCGCCAGCTTTCATGGCTTGGACTGATTGGTGTTTGCCAAAGCAATCGCCCAAAGGGCGTGAAATCGAAAATTAACGCGCGACAAATTTAAGATATTTTCGTAAAAGATCCGGATCAGATGGCTCGAAGCCGATGGCATTGACCGGGAAAGCGTCGCGAGAATGGCCGGATCCAAGGTTCGAAACATGGAAGAGTTTGCGTCGGTCAGCGGCGTGTCCCGACCAACGGTGTCGAAGTATTTCAATGATCCGGACAGTGTGCGAGCGTCCACGCGCAAGCGCATCGAAGACGCCTTGGAGCGTTACGATTATCGCCCGAACATCTTTGCGGTGAACCAGAACCGCAAGCTCACCAAGACGGTGGGCATTGTCGTGCCCTACCTTGCTGATCCGTTCTTCGCAGAGATTGCGCGGAACATCGAACAGCACTGTATTGACGCGGGGTACAGGCCGACGCTTTTCAGTTCGCATGGCGATCCGATGCTTGAGCTCGAGATCCTTGACAACCTGCGATCGCTGAAGCCTTCGGGCGTCCTGCTGGCGCCGCTTGGGCGCAACTCGGACCGGCGTGCGATCGAGGCATTCTGCAAAGCTGTCCCGACGGTGCTGTTCGACAGTTTCCTGCAGGACATGGGTATCACCTTCATCGGTTCCGACAGTCGGCAGTTCTCTCAGTTGATCGTTGAATACCTTTGCCGGACGGGGTCGCCGCCGTGCTTCTTCGAGATGAAAGCCCCGGCAAATCCGAACGCGAACAGGCGTCGGCAGGGTTACATCGAGGCAATGGAGGGTCTGGGGCACACGCCGGTGATCGTTCAGGTCGAAGGTGAGGGTTGGGCGTTCGAGGAGATCGGGCGTGCCGGCGGGATCAAGGCGCTGGCGGCGGAACGCTTCAAGACGAACACCGTGCTGTGCAGCAATGACCGGCTGGCCATTGGCCTGCTGACCGCCTGTTACGAAAGAGGGGTACGCGTCGGCAGACACGAGTCCTGCGACCTGAGGGTTGCAGGTCAGGACGATCACCCGTTCTCGAGATTCACATGCCCCCCGCTCACGACGGTCGCTCAGGATTACGACGCGATCTCAAGACGTTCTGTGACGGCGTTGTTTGCCGCTGTCGGCGCGGACACGCAAACAGTGACCAACGAGCGCATCCTGTTCGAGGGGCGGCTTGTGATGCGGGACTCTGCGTGAGCAAAGAAAAAACTTTCCGCGCGTAAAAAATTGTTTGACGATTCCGAGAGGTGCTGCGTAAAGTTGCAACCAAGAAAGAAAACAATGGGAGGAATAAGATGAACATCGGAAAAGCGCTTGGCGCTGCCTCGTTGGTATCTCTGCTCGCAACAAGCGTTGCGTTCGCCGAGACGATCACCATCGCCACTGTGAACAACGGTGACATGATCCGGATGCAGAAGCTGGCGGGCGATTTCGAAGAGAAGACCGGTCACACCGTCGAATGGGTCACGTTGGAAGAAAACGTCCTGCGCCAGCGTGTGACGACGGACATTACCACCAAGGGTGGCGCTTTCGACATCATGACAATCGGCATGTACGAGACACCGATCTGGGGAAAGAACGGTTGGCTGGTTCCGCTGGATGACCTGTCGGCTGAATACGATGTCGACGACATCCTTCCTGCCATGAAGGGCGGCTTGTCCTATGACGGCACGATGTTCGCGGCGCCATTCTATGGCGAGTCGTCGATGATCATGTTCCGCACGGATCTTATGGAAAAGGCTGGAATGGAGATGCCCGAGGCGCCGACCTGGGACTTCATCCGCAAGGCCGCGGCGGCGATGACGGATCGCGATAACGAGATCAACGGTATCTGCCTGCGCGGCAAGGCCGGTTGGGGCGAGGGCGGCGCTTTCATCACCGCCATGTCCAACTCGTTTGGCGCGCGTTGGTTCGATGAGGACTGGAACGCCCAGTTCGATACCAAGCCGTGGAAGGACACGCTGGAATTCTACGTCGGCATGATGAACGAATCCGGCCCTCCGGGCTTCGCGACCAACGGATTCAACGAGAACCTTTCGCTCTTCCAGCAGGGCAAGTGCGGCATGTGGATCGACGCCACCGTCGCTGCATCCTTCGTGACGAATGCGGACGACTCGACCGTTGCGGACCGTGTCGGCTTTGCCTTGGCGCCGGATACCGGTCTGGGCAAACGCTCGAACTGGCTCTGGGCTTGGGCCTTGGCGATCCCGGCGGGCACGCAGAAAAAGGATGCCGCAAAGCAGTTCATCGAATGGGCGACGTCCAACAGCTATATCGAACTGGTCGCGTCGAAAGAGGGATGGGCCAATGTGCCTCCGGGCGCGCGCATCTCGCTCTACAAGAACCCAAACTACAAGGACATCCCGTTCGCGAAGATGACCCTGGAGTCCATCCTGTCGGCTGACCCGAACAACTCCACGGTCGAGCCGAGCCCCTATGTCGGCATCCAGTTCGCCGCAATCCCCGAGTTTGCCGGGATCGCGACGGATGTGAGCCAGGAATTCTCGGCGGTTTATGCAGGTCAGCAAACCGTCGATGAAGCGCTCGCCAAAGCGCAGGATTTGACAAACGACGCCATGGAAGCTGCGGGCTACCGCTAAGGCTGCCAAGCAGGCTTCTCCAGAGGGCGGGTGCCCGTCCTCTGGGACTGCCGAAAATCCACCTGATCGGTCAAGCAGAGCGGAGCCAGCCGCCTGTGACGGAGGTGCATCATGGCAACTCAACACTCTCGTTCCGCCGCACGTCTGATGATGGCGCCCGCAGTCTTCCTGCTCTTGGTTTGGATGCTCGTGCCGCTCACGATGACGCTGTGGTTCAGCTTCAAGAAATACCTGCCGCTGCGCGGTGGTGACCTGGGCTGGGTCGGCTTTGAAAACTACGTCCGGTTCGTGTCCTCGTCCTCGTTCTGGCCGAGCGTTCAGGCCACGCTGCTGATCGTCGGTGGCGTCCTGGTGATCACGGTGGTGCTGGGAATTCTGCTCGCGCTGCTGCTGGACCAGCCACTTTGGGGACAGGGGATCGTCCGCATCATGGTCATCGCGCCGTTCTTCGTAATGCCGACCGTCTCGGCACTGGTTTGGAAGAACATGTTCATGGATCCGGTGAACGGACTTCTGGCGCACACTTGGAAGTTCTTCGGCGCTGAACCCTTGCAGTGGTTGAGCCATTATTCGCTGGAGTCCATTATCCTGATTGTCAGCTGGCAATGGTTGCCGTTCGCGACCTTGATCCTGCTGACCGCCGTGCAATCGCTGGACAGTGAGCAGCTTGAGGCTGCCGAGATGGACGGCGCACCGCCGCTGAAACGGTTCTGGTTCATCATCCTGCCGCATCTCAGCCGGGCGATCACCGTGGTCATCCTGATCCAGACGATCTTTCTGCTGTCGATCTTTGCGGAGATTTTCGTCACGACAGGCGGGGCATTCGGCACCAAGACGCTGACCTACCTGATATTCCAGCGGGTGCTGGAGAGCCAGAACGTCGGGCTGGGGTCCGCGGGCGGGGTCTATGCGATCATCCTGGCCAATATCGTTGCGCTGTTCCTGATGCGCATCGTTGGCAAGAACCTGGACGCCTGAGGGGGATTGCACAATGGCACGAGCCGTCACCACGAAACGCAAGGCGATCAACACGCTCCTGGCATGGAGCGTCGGGTTGCTGATCTTCTTCCCGATCCTGTGGACCATACTGACCAGCTTCAAGACCGAGGCACAGGCGATCAACGACCCACCGCTGTTCCTGTCGTTTGACTGGACGATCGAGAACTACTTCGTTGTTCAGGAGCGCTCGGATTACATGCGGTTCCTCTGGAACTCTGTGATCATCGCGGGCGGTTCTACGCTGCTGGGCATCCTTGTGGCCGTCCCTGCCGCATGGTCGATGGCTTTCGTGCCATCCAAGCGGACAAAGGACATCCTGCTTTGGATGCTGTCGACCAAGATGCTGCCGGCCGTCGGTGTGCTTTACCCGATTTATCTGGTGTTCATCGAACTCGGTCTTCTCGACACGCGCTTTGGCCTTGTCATCGTGCTGATGCTGATCAACCTGCCGATCATCGTCTGGATGCTCTACACCTACTTCAAGGAGATCCCGGTCGACATCCTCGAAGCTGCGCGCATGGACGGCGCCGGCCTGCGTGAAGAGATCCTCTACGTGCTGACCCCGATGGCCATTCCCGGGATTGCCTCGACCATCCTGCTGAACTTCATATTGGCCTGGAACGAAGCCTTCTGGACGCTGAACCTGACGGCGGCGAAGGCCGGGCCTCTGACCGCGTTCATCGCGAGCTACTCCAGCCCGGAAGGTTTGTTCTACGCAAAGCTTTCGGCGGCATCGGTCATGGCGATCGCTCCGATCCTGATCCTTGGCTGGTTCAGTCAGAAGCAACTCGTGCGCGGCCTGACATTCGGCGCAGTGAAATAAGGGGGTAAGATGGGACAGATCGTACTGAACGGCGTGTCGAAGAGCTTCGGCCAGATCCAAGTCATTCGCCCTCTCGACCTCACGATCGAAGATGGTGAGTTTGCCGTCTTCGTTGGCCCGTCCGGATGCGGCAAGTCGACGTTGCTGCGTTTGATCGCCGGTTTGGAGGACATCTCGGATGGCCGGATCGAGATCGACGGCCAGGACGCGACCTTGACGCCGCCTGCGAAGCGCGGGCTCGCCATGGTGTTCCAGTCGTATGCCTTGTACCCGCACATGACCGTTCGCAAGAACATCGCCTTTCCGCTGCGCATGGCATCACTCGACCGAGCGGAGCAGGATCGCCGGGTCGAACAAGCGGCGTCCGTGCTGAACCTGACCGACTATCTCGACCGTCGGCCGGGACAGCTTTCGGGTGGTCAGCGACAGCGGGTCGCGATTGGGCGCGCGATCGTGCGCGAACCGTCGGCTTTCTTGTTTGACGAACCGCTCTCGAACCTGGACGCGGCCTTGCGGGTGGGCATGCGGCTCGAGATCAGCGAACTGCACGAGCGCCTGAAAACCACCATGATCTATGTGACGCATGATCAGGTCGAGGCGATGACCATGGCCGACAAGATCGTGGTGCTCCAGGCAGGACAGATCGAACAGGTGGGCTCACCACTCGAATTGTACCGCGAGCCGCGGAACCTGTTCGTCGCGGGCTTCATCGGCTCGCCCCGCATGAACTTCATTACGGGCGCAGAGGCCGAGGCACGTGGCGCCCATACAATTGGGATCCGGCCAGAGCATCTGGCGATCACGGATCAAGAGGGCGCATGGTCGGGCACCGTGGGGGTATCGGAGCACCTTGGCTCGGATACGTTCTTCCACATCCACGGGACAGGATTGGCCGATAGCATCACTGTCCGGGCCGATGGAGAGGTCGGTTTCCGGCACGGCGACCGCGTTCACCTGACTCCGCGCGACGACATGTTGCACCGCTTCGACGCTCAGGGGAACCGAGTTTGAGGCTTGAGGGCAAGTCGGCCCTGATAACAGGTGCGGCCCGCGGGATCGGGCGTGCCTTTGCCGAGGCTTACGTGCGGGAAGGCGCGCGCGTGTCCATCGGCGACATCGATCTTGAACGAGCGCTTGATACGGTCGCCGATATCGGAGATGGCGCGATTGCTGTCGAACTGGACGTGACCCAACAGGACAGCATCGACTCCGCCATTGCGACATCGGTGGAAGCGCATGGCCAGATCGACATCCTGATCAACAACGCGGCGATCTTCACAGCGGCACCGATTGTCGAGATCGACCGGGCGGACTATGCGCGGGTCTTCAATATCAACGTTGCCGGAACACTGTTCACGCTGCAGGCGGTTGCGCGTCACATGATCGAACGCCGGGTCAAGGGGCGCATCATCAACATCGCGAGCCAGGCTGGGCGCCGTGGTGAGCCGCTGGTCGCGGTTTATTGCGCGACGAAGGCGGCGGTGATCAGCTTGACGCAATCCGCAGGACTGAACCTGATCAAGCACGGCATCAACGTGAATGCCATTGCTCCCGGGGTTGTGGATGGCGAGCACTGGGACGGCGTCGATGCCTTCTTCGCGAAATACGAAGGTAAGGCCCCTGGCCAGAAGAAGCGCGAGGTCAGCGAGTCAGTCCCGCATGGCCGGATGGGAACGGCCGATGACCTGACCGGCATGGCGGTCTTTCTTGCAAGCGACGAGGCCGAATACATCGTGGCCCAATGCTACAACGTGGATGGTGGGCAGTGGATGAGTTGATGGCCGAAGTGGGCGGCGACAAAAACCTCATAGCGCTGAGCGGCGATGCGTTGAACGCGCTTTCTGACCGCGCCGTCGTGCCGAGTTATGACAGATCGAAGCTGACGCCCGGCATTGTCCACATTGGCCTGGGCAACTTTCACCGCGCTCACCAGGCGTGGTACATACATCGCCTGATGCAGGCCGGGCAGGCGTATGACTGGGCCATCATCGGCGCTGGCGTGCGCCCCGCCGACGCGATCCAGCGGTCAAGGCTGTCCGCGCAGGACTGGCTCACGACGCTGATCGAACTCGACGCCGCAGGAACCTCGGCCGAGGTGACTGGGCCGATGATCGACTTTGTTCCGGTCGAAGAAACCAATGCAGGGTTGATGGACAGGATGGCTGCGCCGGACATCCGGATCGTCTCACTGACCGTGACCGAGGGCGGATACTATGTCGATCCCGCAACGGGCGCGTTCGATGCGAAACACCCAGACATTCAGCACGATGCTGCGCACCCGGAGAAACCCAGGACTGCGTTTGGCGCCATGATTGCCGCGCTCAAGCGGCGGCGCGCCGACGGCATTGGCCCTTTCACGGCGTTGTCCTGCGACAATCTCCAGGGCAATGGCAGGCTCTTGCGCCAAACGGTCCTGTCGTTGGCCGGACTTGTGGATGCTGATCTGGCGGATTGGATCGGCGAGGCCTGCACGTTTCCAAACTCCATGGTAGACTGCATCGTTCCCGCGACCGGACCCGGAGAGATCGCGCTCGCCCGGGAATTCGGTCTTCAGGACTCATGCCCCGTGACGCATGAAAGCTTTCGTCAATGGGTCGTCGAGGATGCGTTCTGTGCTGGGCGCCCGCCGTTGGAGCATGTCGGCGTCACCTTCTCGCCGGCCGTCCATGCCTACGAGACGATGAAGATCCGTATCCTGAACGGCGGACACCAGATCATTGCAAATTCGGCAGAGCTGCTCGGGATCCGTACGATTGCGGACGCGATGGCGCATCCGCAGATCGCGGGGTTGCTGCGAAAGGTTGTGACAAACGAGGTTGCTCCGAATGTCGCCCCGGTGCCCGGATGCTCGTCGCTGGATTATCTTGCCCAGATCGAGGGCCGTTTCTCCAACTCAGCAATTGCCGATACGACCCGCAGGGTGGCCTTTGACGGATCCTCGCGCCACCCTGGGTTCATTGTTCCGTCGATCCGCGAGGGGTTGTCCCGTGGAACACCGACGAACGGGCTCGCGTTCGTCTCGGCTGCGTGGGCGCGATACTGCTTCGGTATCCGAGAAGACGGAAGCGCGATTGCGGACAACGATCCGAACTGGAAGATGCTGAGTGCTCGAGCGCACGCCGCCCGGAAGGATCCGTCAGCGTGGCTCGCGATGTCCGAGTTTTACGGTGATCTCTCGGATCACACCGGTTTTGCATGGCAATTCTCAAATTGGCTGAACCTGATCCATGCCAAGGGCCTTCGCACGGCGCTTCAGGCCTATCTTGCCGAGTGATCGAGGCGTTGCCTTAAGCTGGCTGATGCGTGCCAGTTGGATGATCCGCCGTTGGCTGCGGCACTCCGCCCGCACTTAGAATGAAAGCGCCGATCGTGTCGACGCCCTCGCCGTCGCGGAGGCGCGTGAAGCAAAACGGACGGTCGCCGCGCATCTTCCGGGCATCCCGATCCATAACCTCGAGTGACGCGCCCACATGCGGCGCCAGATCGGTCTTGTTGATTACTAGGAGATCCGAGCGTGTGATCGCGGGACCACCTTTGCGCGGGATCTCTTCGCCCGCGGCGACGTCGATCACGTAGATCGTCAGATCCGCCAGTTCCGGAGAGAACGTGGCCGAAAGGTTGTCGCCGCCGCTTTCGATCAGCACGATGTCGAGGTCCGGGTGCGCGGCCCGTAGCTCTGCCACCGCAGCAAGGTTGATCGAGGCGTCTTCGCGGATCGCGGTGTGCGGGCAGCCCCCGGTCTCGACCCCCTTGATCCGGTCCAGTGGCAGCGCTTGCAGACGCATCAGCGCTTCGGCATCCTCGCGCGTGTAAATGTCGTTCGTGATGGCGGCCACGGAGTAGTCATCGCGCAGCGCCTTGCAAAGTGCTGCGGTCAGGGTGGTCTTTCCGGCGCCGACGGGACCGCCGATACCAACCCGAAGCGGGCCGTTTGGACTAGGCATTGTCTTGTTCCTCAAACACTTCGAGTGCTGCGTTCAACCCATTGATGGCCGCCGGAAACCCGCCATAGAGCGCCATCTGCCAGATCACCTCGCCGATCTCGCGCCGGGTCGCACCAGCCCGCAACGCAGAGGCGATGTTCACCTTCAACTGCGGCCTCGTCTGCCCGCCGAGTGCCGTCAGAGCGGCGACTGTCGCCAGCCACCGGGTCTTGGTATCCAAACCCTCGCGCCCGTATTGCTGGCCCCAGGCGAAATCCACGACCGATTTGGAAAGTCCGGGGACCAGCGCGTCGTACCGGCCCTTGAGCGCGGCTTCCATGCCGGGGTTGAAGTCCTCGGCAAGCTTCTGACCGAGTTCATAGCTGTCGTCACTCATGACCGGAAAAGCCTCACGTCCTGAGTTTCATGTTTCATGCTGGCGATGTCGGCACGAATTGCAATGCTGCCAAGATCGTCGAGATCCGAGGTCAGCGCCTCGGCTGACACCATCTCTACCAGGGGCATCAGGTGTGCAATGATCTGCTGGCCCTCGCTCTGACCGAGAGGCACGAGCCGGACACAGGCGGACACGAGGTTTGAAGCATAGGCGTGCAGGAACATCTCGACCGTTTGTTTGGCGGGGATGCCATGCTGCGCGGCGGCGGCGCCCAGGGCGACCGTGTAGGGCGAGCGGGTCCACGCGTCGGCGCCCCAGGCTGTTTGCGTGACCTCGGAAAAGGCTGCTCCCTGCGCCTTGGTTTCCAGCAGGCGCTCGGAAGACGGCGCAAGCGCAAACGCGAGTTCCGAAACTTCACGGAGATACGTGGAGTCCCCCGCCGATGCCGCACCATGAGCCTGGACCAGCAGGATCGCGTCACTGCGTCCTGCACCGTGCTCCAGACACGCAGCGATCCAGCTTTCAGCCGTCGATGCGTCGCCGACGTCACCGGCATGAATTGCCCACTCCAGCCCGTGGCTGTAGGTGTAGGCACCGACCGGGTAGGCTGGGGAAAGCCACGAGGTTAGCTTGTAGAGGCCCTCATCCATGGGTGTGTCCGTGCCGGTGCGGGATGTGCGCGTTGGGATCGGTATGCGGGTCGTGCGAGTGCGAATGACCGTGCGTGCGGCCATGCCCGTAGGCCCCGCCCTCGGGTTGAAACGGTTCCTCGACATGGGCGATCTGCGCCCCGAGTTGTCGCAGCATGTCCTCGAGCACATGGTCCCGTTGGATCAGCAGACGGTCCGTCTCGACCTGACAGGGCGTGTGCCGGTTTCCGATATGCCAGGCGAGCCGGGGCAGCGTTTGTCCACGCACCTCTGTCAGCGGTTCCACCGCAGCGCAGATAACCAGCGGTGTCCCGTCAGCCGCCGAGATTCGCTCGCCATCCGAAAGCGCGCGTGCTTCGGGCAGGTCAATCAGCAGCTCGCGCCCGGAAGCGCACGCGATGACGCGCCTGCGAAGATAGCGCCCTTCATAGTCCAGTTCCGCGGTTTCCATTGTCAGAACATGAAGTAGCGTTGAGCCATCGGCAGGACCTCCGCCGGTTCGCAAGTCAGCAACTCTCCGTTGGCGCGGACCTCGTAAGTCTCTGGATGCACTTCAATTTCTGGCGTCGCATCGTTCAGGACCATCGAGTGCTTGCCAGTGTTTCGGGTGTTCTTGACGGCCACGGTGTCCTTCTCGATGCCCAGGCTGGCGCCGATCGCTTCGGCTTGCGCCGCCTCAGACACGAAGACCACCGAGGATGCGGTCAGCGATTTGCCGAACGCGCCGAACATCGGGCGGGTATAGACCGGCTGCGGCGTTGGGATCGAGGCATTCGGGTCGCCCATCTGAGCGCAGGCAATGGTGCCGCCGATCAGCACCATCTCGGGCTTGACGCCGAAAAACGCCGTATTCCAAAGGCATAGATCAGCGCGCTTACCGACTTCGATGCTGCCGATTTCGTGGCTGATGCCGTGGGCAACCGCCGGGTTGATGGTGTACTTGGCGATGTAGCGGCGGACGCGGAGGTTGTCGTTTTCGCCGGTTTCCTCGGCCAGACGCCCGCGCTGACGCTTCATCTTGTCGGCTGTCTGCCATGTGCGGATCAGGACCTCACCGACCCGGCCCATGGCCTGACTGTCCGATGCAATGATCGAGAACGCGCCCATGTCGTGCAGGATATCCTCGGCGGCAATGGTCTCGCGCCGGATGCGGCTCTCGGCGAAGGCCACATCCTCGGGGATCGACTTGTCGAGGTGGTGGCAGACCATCAGCATGTCCAGATGCTCGTCCACCGTGTTGACCGTGAACGGCCGCGTCGGATTGGTCGAACTGGGGATCACGAAGTCTTCGCCACAAACCTTAATGATATCAGGGGCATGGCCACCGCCCGCGCCCTCGGTATGGAAGGCGTGAATGGTGCGCCCTTTCATGGCGGCGACGGTGTTTTCGACAAAGCCGCTCTCGTTCAGCGTGTCGGTGTGGATCATCACCTGCACGTCCATGTCGTCGGCGACCGAGAGGCAGCAGTCGATGGCGCCAGGCGTCGTGCCCCAGTCCTCGTGCAGTTTCATCGCGCAGGCACCGGCCTTGACCATTTCGACCAGAGCGGCGGGCTGCGAGGCATTGCCCTTGCAGGACAGGCCGATATTGACCGGCAGGCCGTCCATCGCCTGGATCATCCGCCCGATGTGCCATGGGCCGGGCGTACAGGTGGTCGCGAGCGTGCCATGCGCCGGGCCCGTGCCGCCGCCCAGCATGGTGGTCACACCAGAGTGCAGCGCGTCCTCGATCTGCTGCGGGCAGATGAAATGGATGTGTGCGTCGAACCCGCCTGCGGTCAGAATTTTCCCTTCTCCGGCAAGGGCTTCGGTTCCGGGGCCGACAATGATGTCGACGTTCGGCTGAGTATCAGGGTTGCCCGCCTTGCCGATGCCGACGATGCGCCCGTCCTTCAGGCCGACATCGGCCTTGTAGATGCCAGTATGGTCAACGATCAGCGCATTGGTGATCACGGTGTCGACGGCTCCGTCCGCGCGGGTGACCTGGGACTGGCCCATGCCGTCACGGATGACCTTTCCACCGCCGAATTTGACTTCTTCTCCGTAGGTTGTGAGATCTTTCTCAACCTCGATGAACAGTTCGGTATCTGCCAGGCGTACCTTGTCGCCAGTCGTTGGCCCGAACATGGCGGCATAGGATTGGCGGGCGATTGAGGTAGGCATGTGTTGTCTCCCTGTGTCGTGTCAGGCGGGGAACCAGATGTCGAGCAGGACCGAGATCACGACGCCGATCAGGACGAGCGCGATCCAGCCGTAGAGAATGCGAAAGAACCACTTGAACGCCCGCTGTGTGCCCGGCGACTTGTCGCTGAGCTGGACCGTGCGGCCATTGGATGTGGATTGCGGTTCGTTGGGCATTATCTCGATCACAAAATGTTTCAAAAACTGCAAACTTGCAGACAAAATGACAACCAACCTATTGATCTGAAAGACTTATATAACTGATTGTATAGAAAATTGTTGTTGATCTGCCGTGTTGCGTGAACAATTTGATTGCTCAGGTCGAAACTTAACGAGGCGAAACATGAGCACGTTTCCACTATGGTTGAATGCCGTCGGTTTAGCACTTTGTCTAATGGCAGCAATTCTGAGCATCTACTTTGGACAGTGAGCATTCACAGCGGCCCCATCACCTTCTGATTGAACCCGAACACTTTCCGATCACCAGCCAGCGGGATCAATTGCACCTCTCGCGATTGGCCGGGTTCGAAGCGGACCGCGGTTCCGGCGGCGATGTCGAGCCTCATGCCTCGCGCGGCCTCTCGGTCAAAGCTAAGCCCTTCGTTTGTTTCGGAAAAATGGTAGTGCGAGCCGACTTGCACCGGGCGGTCGCCGGTGTTTGCGACCATGATCGTGATCGCCTCGCGGCCTTGATTCAGGACGATCTCGCCCTCGGCGCAGATGATTTCTCCGGGGATCATGACGTCTCCTTCGCGCGTGTCTTGCGGGCGTGCAGGGCGGATGCGGGGGCGAGCAGAAGCATCAGCTTCCAGGCGTTGAAGCCACGGTCAAACGCGGATTGCGGCTCTTCGATGCCGAGTGCGCCAAAGATCTGTGCGCCGACCCAGACAACACCGGCGCCGATGGCGAGGGTCGCGACCGAGGCGATCAGCACGGCCATCCCGTCCGGCAGGCGGGGTATCAGGATCTGCGGCAGGCCCCAGCCGATGACGATTGTCAGGACGATGAAGATGCCCAGGACCATCGGCTCAACAGCGCTTCTGTGGGGGGCGGATAAGGTGGTCAAAACCCCAAGCTGCCAAGGTGATACGGCGCATGTTTTTCTTCACGTAATTTTCCATTAACTGGATTTCGGGCGGGTTTCGCATCGGTTCAGCGGATCGGCTCGTGGACGGTCACAAGCTTGGTTCCGTCCGGGAATGTGGCCTCGACCTGGACGTCATGGATCATCTCGGCGATGCCCTCCATGCACTGGTCGCGGGTGATGACGTGGGCGCCTGCCTCCATCAGATCGGCGACTGAACGGCCGTCGCGCGCACCCTCGACCACATAGTCGGTGATCAGCGCGATCGCCTCCGGATGGTTCAGCTTCACGCCGCGCTCCAGACGGTTGCGCGCGACCATGGCGGCGACCGAGACCAGCAGCTTGTCCTTTTCGCGGGGGGTGAGTTGCATCAGATGCTCCAGGGTCTTGGGAGTGGGGCGCCGCGCAGGTGTTCGAGCGCTGGGATGAGCGCTTTGCGCAGGTGAAAGCCGTCAGGGGCGGTCAGGCGTGCGGCGAGCACGCCGTCGCGGATCAGGCTGGCGCCGCCGCTGTCGCCAATCTGGGATCGTAGCGGCGCAAGGTGCCGGTCGGCGTCCGGGCTTGTGAACAGGATGGTCGCGAAGGCGCGGTGTCCGCCCAGCGTCCCGGCCTGGCGCGCAATGGCATCGGCATCGCCGTGCAGGCGCAGCGCATCGGCGTAGACGAGCGTGCCGTCCCGGCGCACGCGCCATTGGTCCGACAGGCGCAGGTCGTGCACCGTTTCGCCCATCGCCGTGCGGCCCAGAATGAAGGATTCGACCGCGAGTAGTGTGGCATCGGCGGCGAGATCCACATCGAACCTCCGGTTCAGCGAAGCACCGTTGAAAAGGATCGTCTCTTGCGGGAGCCAATCCAGCCGCGCGCCCTGATGTGCCGTCAGCCGTGTCTCGATCTGGCCGGTGTGGCCCGGCAGGGCGCGATAGGCGCGTTCGGCCGCTTGGGTCGTCAACGTAAGGTGTGATCCCGCCTGCGCATCGGCGGTGTAGGCAAACCGGTCGCCGCCGGTCACGCCGCCAGAGGTATTCAGTAGTACAGCAGTCAGCCCGGTTTCGAATGTGCGCGGCAGCAGAGCCTTGGCGGACCCCTTCTGATAGAGCCGGTCGAGCACGGTCCGGTCGCCTGAGCGTTTCGCCGCAACGCGCACAGTGCCGATCGCACGCGGTACGACAGGCGCCGGTCCCGCCGCGCGCGACTTGGCCTTCGCGGCGCTGTCGCCCACGGTCGCTTGTGTCTCGATCAGGGGTGCGTCCAAGATACCTGAAGCCTTCCACGTCGCTGCGCGCAGAGATCAGCACGCGATTCCCGGCAATCGCAACCGGATTCACGAGGGTGTGCCGGATAATCCGGTCAATTGTCGAGAATTTGCGCAAGGACACTGCACAGCTGCGTATAAATTAGTCATTGTGCAAAATATGCTCAAAAAGCGACATCATAGTCCTTGTGTTCGCATCGTGCCGCCGCATCCTCGCGACCGTTCGCCAATGGTGCTGCCAGCAGCCAACGGGCGTACGGAGCGTGGCAGTCAGGGGTGATGGCGATCATCGCCGCAGCATGCCACGAGGAGCAACACTTCGTTGCGGGGACGACAGACCAAGGTGGGCGCTGGCGCCACGAGAGGGTCGACCCCGGGGAGAGGAATCGATGAAAAGCCTCAAGAGAATGGCACTGGGCGCGGGCCTGGCGGCGGCGGTAGCGATGCCGGCCTACGCCGAAGAAGAGACGATCAAGGTCGGGATCCTGCATTCACTGTCGGGAACGATGGCGATCTCGGAGACAACGCTGAAAGACGCGATGCTGATGCTGATCGAGCAGCAGAACGAAAAGGGCGGTCTGCTGGGCAAGAAGCTCGAGCCGGTCGTGGTCGACCCTGCGTCGGATTGGCCGTTGTTCGCCGAGAAGGCGCGCGAGCTGATCGAAGTGAACGGTGTCTCGGCAGTGTTTGGCTGCTGGACCTCGGTTTCGCGCAAGTCGGTTCTGCCGGTCTTTGACGAGCTGAACTCGCTGCTGTTCTACCCGGTTCAGTACGAAGGCGAGGAATCGCAGCGCAACGTGTTCTACACCGGTGCCGCGCCGAACCAGCAGGCGATCCCTGCGGTTGATTACCTCGCTGCCGAGGAAGGCGTCGAGCGCTGGGTTCTTGCCGGGACCGACTACGTGTACCCGCGTACGACCAACAAGATCCTCGAGGCGTATCTGATCGCGAAAGGTGTCGCCAAAGAAGACATCATGATCAACTACACGCCGTTCGGACACTCAGATTGGCAGACGATCGTCTCTGACATCAAGACCTTCGGCTCGGCTGGCAAGAAGACCGCCGTGGTCTCGACCATCAACGGTGATGCCAACGTGCCGTTCTACAAGGAACTGGGCAACCAGGGCATCAAGGCCGAGGATATCCCGGTCGTCGCGTTCTCGGTCGGTGAGGAAGAGCTTGCCGGTCTGGATACGGCCCCATTGGTCGGTCACCTGGCGGCGTGGAACTACTTCATGTCGGCTGAATCGGACGCCAACGATGAGTTCATCGAAGCCTGGCACGAATTCACAGGCGACGAGAACCGTGTGACCAATGACCCGATGGAGGCGCACTACATCGGCTTCAACATGTGGATCAAGGCGGTCGAAGCTGCCGGAACGACCGACGCGGACGCGGTGATCGACTCGATCATCGGCGTGTCGGTGCCGAACCTGACCGGCGGTTATTCCGCAATGATGCCGAACCACCACATCACCAAGCCGGTGCTGGTTGGCGAGATCCAGGAAGACGGTCAGTTCGAGACTGTGTGGGAGACCTCGGGCCTGGTCGTGGGCGATGCGTGGTCGGACTTCCTGCCGGACTCGAAGGCGCTGATCTCGGACTGGCGCGCTCCGATGAGCTGCGGCAACTTCAATACCGAGACCAACCAGTGCGGCGGCAAAGGCTACTGAGCCGCACCTGAATGAAACGCAGGGTGGGGGCGATCTCCACCCTGCAACTTGCAAGGCGCCGTCAGAGTGCCGCTGAAACACATCGGGGACATCGATGCTGCTGCGTTTGTTGACACTTCTGGTCTTCGCGATTGCGCTGCCGGTTCAGGCCGCAACGCTCGAGGACCTGATCGCAGAGCTTCCCAAGGGAAAATTCAACGACCGGGCCGAGGTGGTCGAACAGATTGCCGCCACGGGAGATCCGCGCGCCGTCAGTGTCCTGGAGGCCCTGTCGGCGGGCGATCTGATGCAGATGAAGAAGGGCGACGAGGCAGTCGTGCGCGTCGAGAAGGCCGACAAAGGGTTCAATACCTTCGACCCGTTGACGGGTGAGGCGCTGGGCGAGATCAAGAAGCGCGGTGCGCGCAAGATCAAGGTCAACAACAAGCTGCGCCGGACCATCGCGGCGGCGATCGGAACGATGACGCTGATGTCGCCGGATCGCGCGCGGCGGCTGGAAGCGGCGGCATCGATTTACAAGACGGGCGATCCGGCACAGCTTGCAGCGCTGCAGACCGCCCTGGATGCCGAGACGGACGAGGAGGTGCGCGGCGCCTTTGAACAGGCGCGTGCGGCCGCGACGCTCAACGCGGATGTCGAGGACAGCGCGAAGTTGGCGGCGATCGCAGTGATTGGGACACGGTCCGACGATGCGGCTGTCTCGATCCTGTCTGCCGTTGCATCGGCGGACAATGTGATCCTGGTCGAGGCCGCGCGTGCGGCGCTGGAGCGTATCGAGGGCGAGCGTATCGCCTGGGATATGGCTGAGAATGTCTGGTACGGGCTGTCGCTCGGCTCGGTCCTGATGCTGGCGGCAATCGGTCTGGCGATCAGTTTCGGCGTCATGGGCGTGATCAACATGGCGCATGGCGAATTGGTCATGCTCGGCGCCTACACGACCTTCGCAGTGCAGGAGGTGATCCGAAACTCGGCACCCTGGCTGTTCGAGTACTCACTGCTGATATCGGCCCCGCTGGCGTTTCTGGTCGCGGGATCGGTCGGTGTCGGGATCGAACGCGGGGTTTGCCGCTATCTGTACGGTCGACCGCTCGAGACTCTGCTGGCGACCTGGGGGATCAGCCTGATCTTGCAGCAGACGGTGCGGACGATCTTTGGTCCGACCAACAAGGAGGTCGGCAATCCGGACTGGATGTCCGGCGCGTTCGAGCTTGGCCAGATGACGATCACCTACAACCGGCTTTGGATCCTGATCTTCGCGCTGGTCGTGTTCGCCATGCTGCTGCTGGTGTTGAAGAAGACGCCGATGGGTTTGCAGATGCGTGCCGTGACCCAGAACCGGCGCATGGCCGAGGCGATGGGCATCCGCTCGGGGTGGGTGGATGCCATGACCTTTGGCCTGGGGGCGGGCGTTGCCGGTCTGGCGGGCGTGGCCCTGAGCCAGATCGACAACGTCTCTCCGAACCTGGGGCAAAGCTATATCGTTGACAGCTTCATGGTGGTGGTCTTCGGCGGTGTCGGGAACCTGTGGGGCGCGCTGGCCGGAGCTTTCACGCTGGGCATCGTCAACAAGTTCCTGGAACCCTATGCCGGAGCCGTTCTGGCGAAGGTGTTGGTTCTGGTCTTTATCATCCTGTTCATTCAACGCCGCCCGCGCGGCTTGTTCGCGCTGAAGGGCCGGGCGGTGGAGCAGTAGATGATTGAAACAGTCAGATACTTCTCGACGAATCCGAGTGTTTCTGTCAGAAAAAAGTCGCTGGCCAGCGATCCGATTTTTCTGACAGGAGACCACAATGTACCGAACCCTGACGGCGGCGGCCTGTGCTGCCGCGATCGCAAGCGCGGCGAGTGGCGCGGAGCCGCATTCGCTGACCTATTCGGAGTTCGAAGAGAGCGTTCCGCACTTCGATCTAGAAGACTGCCCGGCCAGCATGGCGGCCCCCAAGACGTTTTGCCGGGTGTCCTTCAACGGCGATGCAGTGCACGTGTTCGTCTTCTCGGAAGACGGGGAGCAGCCGCTGGTCGGCTTCCGCAGCTTCGACGACGACGGATACAGCCTAGAGCTGAAGTAATACGGTCCGAGGGCGTCGCATGATCCGCAACGCTCTCGACCTGCGCACGCAGCTTTTCCTGCTGTTTCTGGCGTTCATTGCAGTTGCGGTGCCGGCGGCGAACCTGTGGGCCGAGCAGGGCTCGACCCTGCATCTGCCGTCCTTCGCGGTGGCGCTTTTCGGCAAATACCTTTGCTATGCATTGCTGGCGCTCAGTGTCGATCTGATCTGGGGTTATGCGGGCATCCTGTCGCTGGGCCACGGCGCGTTCTTCGCGCTGGGCGGTTACGCGATGGGGATGCACCTGATGCGCGAGATCGGAACCCGGGGCAGTTACGGCGATCCGATCCTGCCGGATTTCATGGTGTTCCTGAATTATCAGGAGTTGCCATGGTTCTGGTACGGCTTCGACCAGTTCTGGTTCGCCTGCCTGATGGTTCTGCTGGTGCCGGGCACGCTGGCCTTTGTGTTCGGCTGGCTGGCATTCAGGTCGCGCGTGACGTGCGGCTATCTGTCGATCATCACGCAGGCCATGACCTATGCGCTGCTGCTGGCGTTCTTCCGCAATGACATGGGCTTTGGCGGCAATAACGGTCTGACGGATTTCAAGGATGTGCTGGGCTTTGATCTGCGCTCGGACGAGACGCGCGCGGGATTGTTCATCGCCTCGGCGATAGCACTTGGGCTGGGCTATGTGATCTGCCGGATCGTCGTCACCTCGCGGGCGGGCAAGGTCTTGGTGAGTGTCCGGGATGCCGAGAGCCGTGCGCGGTTCCTGGGCTACCGGGTCGAGGGCTACAAGCTGTTCGTCTTCACGCTGTCAGCCATGCTGGCAGGGGTTGCGGGTGCGCTGTATGTGCCGCAGGTCGGCATCATCAATCCTGGCGAATTCAGCCCGGCCAACAGCATCGAGATCGTTATCTGGGTTGCTGTCGGCGGGCGCGGCCTGCTGTTGGGCGCGGTGATTGGCGCTGTTCTTGTGAACGGTGCGAAGACGCTGCTGACCGGCTGGTTCCCGGAGATCTGGATTTTCGTGCTGGGTGCGATGTTCGTTGTGGTCACACTCTTCCTGCCCAAGGGGGTTCTGGGCGGGCTGGATGTCCTGGGACGGCGGAAGGCCGAAGACACGGCGGCGCCACCGGCAGCCAAACCGCAACCGGCGGAGTGACCTGATGTCCGATCTCGCTCGAAATTCAATGCTTTACCTCGACGACGTCAACGTTGCCTTTGACGGGTTCAAGGCGATCAACGGTTTGTCTCTAACCCTGTCCAAAGGCGAGATGCGGGCAATCATCGGGCCCATCGGCGCGGGAATTACGACGATGAGGTACATCATCACCTTCAAGACGCGGCCAGATACCGGCGATGTGATCTTCAACGAGACGGTCGACCTGACCCGTCATGACGAGGCCGATATCGCGCGCATGGGGATTGGCCGGAAGTTCCAGAAGCCCACGGTTTTCGAGACACATACTGTGGCCGACAACCTGCTGCTGTCTCTGGCGGGCAAGCGCAGTGTTCTGGAGACGTTGCTTGCCCGGCCCGAGTCGCGCGAAGCGGTCCGGATCGATGAGTTGCTTCAGATCATTCGCCTGGCCGATCGGCGCAATGATCTGGCAGCCGACCTGAGCCACGGGCAGAAGCAGTGGCTCGAGATCGGAATGCTGCTGGCGCAGGACCCGAAAGTGTTGCTGGTTGATGAACCGGCGGCGGGCATGACCGATGCCGAGACGATGCAGACAGCAGAACTGCTCGAGGAGATTGCGGGCGACCACACTGTGATGGTGGTCGAACACGATATGGACTTCATCAAGCATCTGGGCGTGAAGGTGACCGTGTTGCACGAAGGCTCGGTTCTGGCGGAGGGCTCATTCGAACAAGTCTCGACGGATGCACGCGTCATCGAAACGTATCTGGGACGCTGAGATGCTGGCGGTGCGTGAGATTGACCTGCATTACGGCGCGGCGCAGGCGCTGCGCGCTGTCTCGCTCGAGGCGAAGGTTGGCGAGGTGACCTGTGTGCTGGGCCGCAACGGTGTCGGCAAGACCTCGCTGATGCGCGCGATTGTCGGGCAGCAGAAGATCAGCGCCGGACAGATTGTCTGGGAGGACAACGATGTCTCGCGCGTGCGGGCCAGCGAACGGGCGCGGCGCGGCATTGCGATCGTCCCGCAAGGGCGCGAGATCTTTCCATTGCTGACGGTGCGCGAGAACCTCGAGACCGGGTTTGCGGGCTTGCCGCGCGCCGAGCGGTATGTGCCGGAGGAGGTGTTCAGCCTGTTCCCGGTGTTGCGCGACATGCTCGGGCGGCGCGGTGGCGACCTGTCGGGTGGTCAGCAGCAGCAGCTTGCCATCGGGCGCGCCCTTGTGATGCGTCCGCGCCTGTTGATTCTGGACGAGCCGACCGAGGGCATCCAGCCCTCGATCATCAAGGATATCGGCGAGGCGATCCGCGTTCTGCGCGCACGTGGCGACATGGCAATCGTACTGGTCGAGCAGTATTTCGACTTCGCCTGGGACCTGGCTGACGTCGTGACCGTGCTGGACCGCGGACAGGTGCGGATGTCCGGCCCACGGTCAGAAGGCGATGTCGACCAGGTTCGCAGCCTCGTGTCGGTCTGAGGGCCCGGCTAGCCTGCGGCAACGTCCTTGGGCGCGTCCACGATCTTGGTCTCGAAGTTTCCGGGCGAGACGATTTCGAGCACCTCGAAGTCCTCGGAACACGCGATCTCGCGGTGTTTGATCATTGGTTTTTGCAGCACGCAGTCGCCCTTTCGGATCGTGCGCTCTCCCTCACCATCGTATTCGAACGTCGCCCAACCGTTCAGGACGTAGACGAGTTGAAAGTCGCATTCGTGAATGTGCCATTGCTGAACCGCGTCGGCCTGTTCCTTGCCGTTGTGGCGGATAACATGGGCCACGTAATCGCCCTGGGTGCCGTCCTTGATGCCGAGATCGCGGTACTCGAAGATCTCGCGCAGGCCGGGCACCCATTCAGCACCCTCGGCTGCATTGTGCACAAAATTCCAGTTCGTACGGTCTTCCATGGTGTCCTCCCGGTTTTGACTGCCGTCAACGTACCCGAACGCATCCATTTTACGAAACTGATCCATGTCAAAGACGCCTGACACTCTGTGCGACAGGCTTGAGCATCAACCGCGATCTTCGAGGGCTTTGATGATGTCCGCCAGCCTCGCCGACTACTCCCGCCGAAACGTTCCGCGCTACACGAGCTATCCGACTGTGCCGCATTTTTCGGAGGCCATCGGAGCCGAGGATTATGAAGGATGGCTTAGCGCCATCGATCCGGACGAACCGGTTTCGTTGTATGTGCACGTGCCCTATTGCCGGCAGCTGTGCTGGTACTGCGGCTGCAACATGAAGCTGGCATCGCGCGACGCGCCGATCGCGCGGTACGCAGCGCATCTGCTGGACGAGATCAAGCTGATGGACCGGTTGCTGCCCGGGCGGATGTCGATCTCGCACCTGGCGTGGGGCGGCGGCACACCGACAGCGCTGGAGCCCGACTGCCTTGCGCGGATCATGGAGGCGATCGGCGCGCGCTTCAACTTCGTGCCGGGGGCCGAGATCTCGATCGAGAGCGATCCGCGCACGCTGACGCAAGAGATGATCCGGCGCATCGGAGCGCTGGGGTTCACGCGGGCGAGCTTCGGCGTGCAGGAATTCGATCCGAAGGTTCAGGCGGCGATCAACCGGATACAGCCGCCCGAGATGGTGCGCGAGACGGTCGCAAGCCTGCGCGGCGTCGGCGTCACCGGGATCAATTTTGACTTGATGTATGGGCTGCCACATCAAACGATCGATATGTTGCGGAAATCGATCGAGATCTGCGCCGAGATCCGGCCGGACAGGATTGCTTTGTTCGGGTATGCGCACGTGCCCTGGGTTGCCAAGAAGCAGCGCCTGATTGACGAGGCGGCGTTGCCCGGCGCGGCTGAACGCATGGAGCAAGCGCAGGAAGCGCAGAAGATGCTGGTCGACGTGGGCTATGAACCCATCGGGCTGGACCACTTTGCCCTGCCCGGGGACAGCATGGCCGTCGCGGCGCAAGAGAAGCAGTTGCGGCGCAACTTCCAGGGCTACACCACGGATCGGGCCGAGACGCTGATCGGGTTTGGATCGACGTCGATCTCGCGCACGCCGCACGGACATGTGCAGAACCTGTCGGAAACCGGGGCTTGGGCGCGTGCCGTGTCCGCAGGGCAACTGCCGGTGGCCAAGGGGATCGCGTTCTCCGAGAACGATCGTCTGCGCAGTGCCGTGATCGAGGCGATCATGTGCAACGGCGTGGTCGATCTGGCCAAGATGGCGCGGGCCTTCGGGGCGCCGATCAACTGGGCCAGCGATGCCGGGCCGGAATTGGCCCGCATGGTGCGCGATGGCCTGATCGTCTGCGAGGGCATGGAGGTGCGCGTCTCGGACGCAGGCTCGCCCTTGCGCCGCGTCGTGGCGGCGGCATTCGATGCCTATCTGGGCGCGGAGTCGGCCCGACACTCGGTCGCGGTCTGAATCATCGTGATCCGCCGCGGGTCAGAGTGAACTCGGATCCGGTCTGGCGGCGAGCAGCGGGTAGATCACCGGCACCAGGATCAAGCAGTTGACTACGGCGTTGAAGGGTGCGCCCGCCAGTGCCGACCCAATGCCGTCGGAGATGAACCAGGCAAGCATGAAGGTCATGATGATCCGGCGTCCGCGTTCGCGATCGACCAGATAGACCGCGTTCGTGACCGAGAGCACAGCGGCGCCCAGGCCAACGGTTACACCTCCGGCAATGGCCGAGAGCAAGCGCGTCTCTTGCGCGGCATATGTTTGTGCCCCGTCGATCGGCAGAAACACGAGATCCACGAACATCACGCTGAGAGCATTGACTGGTTCGGCTGTCGCCCAACTGAAGTAGCAGCCGATCACGATCAGACACCAGCTGATCACCCGAAGCCATTGCACGCTTGCCATATGTGTCATCGAACTTCCTCCGGTCATGCGTCTTGGATCGGGTTAGTGCGGCGAGGTGCTGCAAAACAATTACCTCGCAGGTAAGTGCCTTCGGGTTTCTGGATGCTAGGCTGGCCGCAAAGAGGCCATTGGGATCGAAGGCTGGAGGCAAAGATGGGCGTGGGATTCGGAGACGCGCTGAGAGAGTGGCGAACCCGGCGCAGGTACAGCCAAATGGAGTTGGGATTTTGCTCGAACGTCTCAGCCAGGCACATATCGTTTCTGGAAACCGGGCGGGCCCGGCCCAGCCGGGGCATGGTGATGCGATTGTGCGAAGAGCTTGAAGTTCCGTATCGATCCCGGAACACATTGCTCTCATCGGCGGGTTTTGCACCGGCCTATGGCAATCGGACATTCAGTGAATCAGACATGACGCCGGTGAAGTCGGCGGTTGGGTGGATGCTGACGCGGCATGAACCGTTTCCGGCACTGGCGATGGATCGGCACTGGCGCATTAGCCAGATGAACCATCCAGCCGAAAACCTGCTGGGGTCTGCAGGGATCGCTGCCGGAGACTCGTTGCTGGATGCTATGCTCGAAAACGAAGCCCTCAGGTCGGCGATCGAGAACCTTGATGAGGTTCTTCTTCATATCCGGACACGCCTGCGCACCGAGAGCGCGCATGTCGGGGGTGATGATGTTCTGGAAGACTGGCTCGGTCGCGCAGGTGAACTCTTCGGCGGGGAGGCGTCTCAATCGGACGGGATCCTGCCGCCGTTCGTACCGACGCGCTATCGTTTGGGTGACGTTGGTCTGTCTTTGCTCTCGGTGTTCTCGCAGTTCGGAACCGCCGAGGACATCGCACTCGCCGATCTGCGGGTCGAGTTGATGTTCCCAGCGGACGACGCGACGCGCCTGACCTTGGAAGCGATGGCGCCGAGGTCGAACTCCTGAGCATCTCATGACAGATGGTTTCACCGCTGCCGGGTGAACTGTTGCGATCAGACAGGGTTCTGTCGAAGGATGCATTCAAGACACAGGAGGAAGCATGAGCACTCTGTTCGATCTGTCTGGCAAGGTCGCTCTGGTCACCGGCGGGAACGGGGGCATCGGGCTGGGCATGGCCGAGGCGATGGCGACCTGCGGGGCGTCGGTAGCGATCTGGGGCACGAATGCGGGAAAGAACGCCGCCGCGGTCGAGGTGCTGCGCGGCCACGGTGTCGAAGCCGAGGCCTGGGCCTGCGATGTCACCGACCGTGAAGCCGTTTTTGCGACCACGGAACAGGTGATCGAACGCTTCGGACGGATCGACGGGTGCTTCGCCAATGCGGGCGTCTCTGGGCGCGGGGCAAAATCGTTCCTGGAGATTGATCCCGCCGAATGGGCTCGCGTGATGACGATCAACGTGGACGGTGTCTACAACACCTATCAGGCTGTCCTGGCCCACATGGTCGCGCGCGCCGAGGCTGGCGATCCCGGTGGGCGGCTGGCCTGCGTCTCGTCCTTGGCCTCGGTCTCGGGTGCTGCGCGGTCCGAGCATTACGCAGCCTCGAAGGGTGCTCTGAATGCGATGACCTTCGCGTTGGCGGTCGAGTTCGCGCGCTACGGCATCACGGCGAACGCGATCCTGCCCGGCTGGATCGCAACCGATATGACCGCAGACGCCATGGCGAATGCCAAGTTCGCCGAGAACGCGGGCAAGCGCATTCCAGTCCGCCGCTGGGGTGAGCCGGGCGACTTCGGCGGGATCGCGGCCTATCTGCTGTCCGATGCTTCGGCCTATCACACGGGTCAGCTGATCCAGATCGATGGCGGATACTGGAGGTTCTGATGGGGCAGACCTACGAGACCCTGCTGACCGAGGTCAGCGATCATGTTCTGACGATCACGTTGAACCGCCCGGACAGGTTGAACGCGTTCAACAACGCGATGCGGGACGAGTTGTTCCAGGTATTCGACGCCGCCGATGCGGACGATGACGTGCGCGCCTTGATCATGACGGGGGCAGGACGCGGTTTCTGTGCAGGCGCGGATCTGCATCAGGGCGCGGCGACGTTCGACTATGAGTCGCGCGGCGATGCCAACGATGCGCGGCGCGACGGTGGCGGGCTGGTCTCGCTGCGGATCTTCGATCTGAAGAAACCCATCATCTCGGCGGTGAATGGACCCGCTGTAGGTGTCGGTGTCACGATGCAATTGCCGATGGATATCCGGCTGGCATCGACCGAGGCGCGCTTTGGGTTCGTGTTCGCCCGCCGGGGTGTGGTCCCCGAGGCGGCTTCGAGCTGGTTTCTGCCACGCGTGGTCGGGATTTCACGTGCTTTGGAATGGGCTTACTCGGGGCGTGTCTTTGCGGCACAGGAAGCGCTGGAGGGCGGTCTGGTCCGCGAGGTCTTGGCACCGGAGGATCTGTTGCCGCGCGCCCGAGAGATGGCCCGAGAGATTGCCGAGAACACGTCGGCCGTTTCGATCACCATGATCCGGCACATGATGTGGAAGATGCTGGGTGCGGATCATCCGATGGAGGCGCACCAGATCGACAGCCGGGGTATGACAGCGCTTGGCTCTGGTCCTGATGCCAAGGAGGGGATCGTCTCGTTCCTGGAAAAGCGTGCGCCGCAGTTCACCGGCAAGGTCTCGGAAGATCTGCCGGATTTCTTCCCCTGGTGGGAAGAACGGGAATTCAAATGAGCCAGCAATCATGAGTTGGGAAGACGAAGCCGATGAGATCCACCGCCGCCGTGCCTGGGCGCTGGAGCAGGGCGGGCCGGAGGCCATCGCACGCCAACACTCTAAGGGGCGCCTCACGGTTCGGGAGCGGATCGCTGCGCTGGTGGATGATGGTTCGTTCGAGGAAGTCGGACGCGGCGCGGGCGAACCGATCCATGACGGCAAGGGCGAATTGGTCGGGTTCTCACCCGCGAACTACGTGCTGGGCTTCGCGAAGCTGGACGGCAGGCGGATCGTCATTGGCGGAGAAGACTTCACGCTGAAGGGCGGCTCGCCCTCGGCCGCCGGGTTCCGTAAGTCGGTCTACACCGAGGATCTGGCGCTGCAGTACAAGGTGCCGCTGATCCGGCTGCATGAAGGTTCGGGCGGCTCGGTCGGTGGATCCGGCAAGGCAACGCTGCCCGCACCGGTGTTTGAACGGTCGCGGTTCAAATCGGTGGCGCAGGTGATGGCGACCGTGCCCGTTGCGACCGGGGCGATGGGCGCTGTGGCGGGATTGCCCGCCGGGCGGTTGGTCGCCTCGCATTTCTCGGTCATGTCAAAGTCGACGGCGCAGGTCCTGACCGCAGGTCCCGCGGTGGTGGAACGCGCGATGGGCGAGAAGCTGACCAAGGATGAGTTGGGCGGCGCCAAGGTGCACACCAAGAACGGCACGGTCGACAATGCCGCCGAGGATGAGCCCGATGCGCTGGCGCAGATACGGCGATTCCTGTCCTACCTGCCGGACAGCATCGACCGCGTTGCCTCCGTCGTATCGAGCAGCGATCCGGTGGATCGGCAGGAAGAGGCACTGATCTCGGTCGTTCCCCGCGACCGGCGCCGTGCGCTGGACATGCGCAGGGTGATCGGGCTTGTCGCGGATCTGGGATCTTTCTTCGAGGTCGGCAAAGGGTATGGTCGCTCGCAGATCACGGGGCTTGCCCGGATGAACGGACAGGTCGTTGGCATTTGGGGCAATGACGGCAAGTATCTAGCGGGTTCGATGACCGCACAGGGAGCGCACAAAGCGCGGCGCTTCATGGAGCTGTGCCAGACCTTTCACATCCCGATAGTCACCTTCGTTGATGAACCGGGTTTCATGATTGGCTCTCAGGCCGAGAAGGAAGCCACGATCCGGCATGGCGCGAACGCGGCTTTGACGGCGGCCATGCTGACGGTGCCGTGGTGTTCAATCATGGTGCGCCGGTCCTTCGGGGTTGCCCAGGTCGCACACTACGGCCCGGAGGGCGAGGTTTATGCCTGGCCATCGGCCGAGCAGGGACCGTTGCCGGTCGAAGGCGGCGTGGCGGTTGCCTTCCATCGCGAGATTGCGGCTGCGCCGGACCCGGACGCCAGACGCCGGGAACTGGAGGAGATGTTGGCAGCCAAGCAATCGATGTTCCCACGCGCCGAGGCTTTCGCTGTGCACGAACTGATCGATCCGCGCGAAACCCGTCCGATGATCTGCCGCTGGATCGACCGGATTCAGCCACTGCTGCCGGGACTTGTCGGCCCGAGCCATTTCACCATCCGCCCGTGAAGGACACGCCATGACCACGAAAGTCGAGTTTGAAACCGCCGGGTCCGTCTGGAAGCTGCACGTCAAGGAAGGCGACGCAGTCGCAGAGGGGCAAGAGCTTCTGATCATGGAAGTCATGAAGATGGAGGTGCCCTATGAGGCGCCGGTCGCGGGGACGGTTGTGAAACTGCACGTGGCCGAGGGTGATGTGGTCGAGGAAGAACAGATCGCGCTGGAGATCGGGTGATGTTCGCCCCCGGTCTTTTTGATGGCCAGCGGATTCTGGTGACGGGCGGCGGGACGGGACTGGGCCGGGCCATGGCCGCAAAGTTCCTGGAGCTTGGCGCCGAGGTCGTGATCTGCGGACGGCGTGAGAGTGTTCTCGCGGATACCGCAGCCGAACTGATGGAGGCGCATGGCGGCACGGTCGAGCACCATGCGTTGGACATCCGGAACGCCGCCGCCGTCGATGAAGTGATCGGCGAGATATTCGCGGTCAAGCCTTTGACCGGGTTGGTGAACAACGCGGCGGGCAACTTTATTGCCCGAACCGAGGATGTCTCGCCCAAAGGGTTCGATGCGGTTGCCAACATCGTCATGCGAGGCACGTTCTATGTGACGCATGCGGTCGGGACGCGCTGGATCAAGGCGGGGCAGGGCGGGTCCATCACCTCGATCCTGGTGACTTGGGTGCGCAATGGCGGGCCGTTCACGGTGCCGTCGGCGATGTCGAAAGCCGCGATCGATGTGATGACGAAATCGCTGGCGGCAGAGTGGGGCCGATATGGCATCCGACTGAACGGCATCGCGCCGGGTGAGATACCCACCGAAGGCATGAACAAGCGTCTGTCTCCGGGGATGGAGCCGGGTGAGCGCACGAAGGCGCGCAATCCGATGGGACGTCCCGGTACGATGGAGGAGCTACAGAACCTCGCCGCGTTCCTGATGTCCGATGGGTGTCAGTGGTTGTCCGGCGAGACCATCGCGATGGATGGTGCGCAGGCCTTGGGCACGGGCGGCAATTTCTACGAATTGCGGGCCTGGGGCGACGCTGAATGGCAGGCGGCGCGTGCAGCGATCGAGGCGACGAACGCACAGGATCGAAAGAACCGCTGACAGCGGTGTATCGGGGTTTCGGTTACGTACGGGACCATCCAAACACTCCGGTATTGACCATTCCGTAATCTGAGCCCCGCGTCGTATCAGGGGTGTTGGACATTCCCGCTGACGGTTGGGACGCCGAACTCTCGGCGGCAAATCTCGGCCAGCTTTGCAACGCCTGCATCGATCTGATCTTCGGTGGCCAACGCAAAACAGAGCCGCAGGGACTCGCCTGCGCGCGGGTTGGCATCTGAGGTCGACCAGCCTGCACCTGGGTTGAAGTGCAGATCCTCGCGCAGCGCGGCGGCGTTCAGCTTGGTTGTGTCGATCCCCGGAATGCGCATCCAGAAGAAGATCCCGCCCTTTGGCCGGGTGAACTCGGCGGCTGTCCCGAATTCGCGCGAGACCGCTTCCGCCATCACATCGAGTTTGCGCTTCAGGCGCGGCTTCAGCATTTCGAGGTGTGCATCGAAGTGATTGCCGAAGTACTCGGCGACCAGCATCTGCTCCAAAGCTCCGGTGCCTGCGTCCGACTTGAGCGGCATCATCCGGCTCATCAAGGGCCAGTCGCACACCATGTATCCAAGGCGCAAAGCAGGCGCGAGCGTCTTCGAGAACGAGCCGATGTGGATCACCAGGCCACTGTCGTCGAGGCCGCGGATCGCCGGTGGCCAGTCGCCTTCGAAGACCAGGTCGGCGTAGCATTCATCCTCGAAGATCGGGATGCCGCGATCCTTCGCGAGGTTCAGCAATTCATGTCGCCGTGCGATGGGCATGACCGAGCCAGTCGGGTTCTGCACCGTCGGAATGGTGTAGATATACTTCGGCGTGACACCGTCCGCTGCCAAGCGGTCGAGCACGCCGGTCAAGGCATCGACATCGATCCCGTCATCATCGATCGGTGCGCCGACGATCTTCGCGCCTGCCCGCGCAACCTTCGAGAGCATGCCGCCATAGGTGTGCTCTTCAATGATGACCGTATCGCCAGGGTTCAGCAGCACGCCGTTGACCAGATCCAGGCCTTGCAGCGATCCGGACGTGATCAACACCTGATCGGGGGCTGTTGGCATGCCCCGATCCTGGGTCATCTTGCGCGCAACGAATTCGCGCAGTTCGATCATGCCCTGTGGGCCGCCTTCAAGATTGTAGGTCGCCAGTTCGCGCCCGCGTTCGGACAATTGCTTTGTGATTGCCGCGATCAGGGTGTCGACCGGGATGCTGTCGCGGTCGTTGTGACCGCCGACGAAGTTATGCTCGGGGAAGCCGGACCAGCGCCCGGCGGCAGGCGGCAAGTTGTCGGACAAGAGGTGCGTGAAATCGAAGGCGGTCACATCAAGTCTCCCGTGGTTTTGGAGACCTCTTAATCCGTCATGCCGCGTTGCGCCGCCTCATATGCGATAAGGCGACGGCAAAAAGACCGGTTTCGACCCCTGACGGGGTCGCTGTGGATGTGCGTTATGGGCCCATCGGGTTGAGAGGCGATGTGCCGAACTCGAAATCACTGGCGTCGAGATTGAGCGCGTTCACATCGAGCAGGCGGACCGACCCGCCTGCATGAGAGACCACGGCATCGTCACCGTCCTGCAGGACGTCAAGATCCTCGAACCCGAAGGCTTCGATCATGAACTCGATTGCGTCAACGCCGTCCTCGAAATCGGTAATGACGTCCATTCCCGGGCTCTCCTCGAACACGAACCTGTCTGCACCCTGCCCACCCGTCATCCGGTCCTTACCGGTGCCGCCGAGCAGGATGTCCGCGCCGTCTCCACCTTCGAGTGTATCGTCGCCTGCACCTCCGAAGAGGGTGTCGTTGCCGGTCTCGCCCAGCAGAAGGTCATTTCCGCCCTGGCCTTCGAGCTGATCGTCGCCATCGCCGCCAAAGAGGTTGTCGCGGCCCGTCCCGCCTGCGATCTGGTCGTGACCGGCGCCGCCGAACAGCTGATCGGCCTTGGCGCCACCGTCCAGCATGTCGTCACCATCACCACCGAAAAGCGTATCGATTCCGCCGCTGCCGAGAAGAACGTCGTCCCCGATATCACCGAGCAGGCGATCCTGACCCGCACCACCGTCCATGATATCGTTTCCTGCGCCACCGTTCAGCGTGTCCTTTCCGGACCCGCCGATGAGGAGGTCGTTCCCGGCGCCGCCAAGCAGATCGTCCGTGCCGTTGCCGCCTTCGAGCGAGTCGTCGCCATCGCCGCCGTCGAGATCATCGCGTCCGAAACCGCCGAACAGAATATCGTTGCCCGCACCACCATTCAGGAAGTCGCGCTGGTAGTGTCCATCCAGAAGGTCATCGCCTTCTCCGCCGTTCAAACGGTCCCAACCGTTCCCGCCGAACAACTGGTCGTTGCCTGCTTCGCCGTTCAGGTAGTCTGCAGCCGCAAAGCCGCGGACGATATCGTCGCCGCCACCGGCGTCCAACGTATCGGAAAGCGCGCCGAGGCGCAGGTCATCCGAAAGCTCGGTCGTGAAGGCTCCGGTGATCCAATTGTTGGTGCCATCCAGCGATTCAGGCGGTGTATCCGAGAGCACGATGGGCGCCCGTCCCGCGACGAGCACGCCGTCCTTGAAGACGCGATACTGCTCAGCCACAATCAGATCATCGCTGAGATGCACGATCCCGTTGTCGCGTGCGCCTTTGGGGACGGGCCAGGACAGGTCCAGTGCCACCAGGAAGCTCTGCGCCTCGATCTCTCCCGAAAGCCGGTCGGTGAATGCCATCTTCATGATGACGAACTGGACGTCCGATATGCCGCCGACCCGGTAGAACCCTTCGGTCTTCAGGACGTTGCCGATCATCTCCTTCGTAAAGATCAGTCGTTCGTTTGTCGTAACGGCCCGGCTGGTCTGTGCGGGCGCCAGGGGAGAGAAATCTTCGTACAGGAAGACCTGTCGGCCCAGGCTGTCTTCCTTGGCAAATTCCAGGAGCGTGCCAGACCAGATGTCGGCGTTGATGTTCGGTTCGTAGTCCAGATAGTTCTGGCGTTTGATCTGTTCCGTATCCGAGACGAAAACCTTCGAGAGGTACCGGCTCTCCTGGTAAGCCAGCGGGATGTGATTGGCGAGGATCGCTGTCTGATCGGGATGGTTGGCGAGATCTTCGCGCCAAAGTGCGACCAGTGCGCCATCGCGGCTGTCGCCAAGCAGCTCGATCTCGACGCCGGGTGTGAAACTGTCGGCATCTTCGTGGAACCGGATCGTTCCGCGCATTTTCTCCGTTACGCCGGGATCGGTCTCGACGGACACGGCAGGCGCGCGGAAGAACGAACTGCTGAGATTGCTCGCGGTCAGGCCGACTAGGTTCGTGTTCCAAAGATTGTGCATCGGGTTTTCGATGCCTTCGACGGAGCCCATGCCTTCGTATTCCGGCGTCCATTGGTAACCGGATGGACCCTTTGGATCCCAGAACCCGCGTCTGTACTCTTGCCGGTTGCCGACCTGAGTCCAGTTGTGCACCGAGTTCTCGAAGTACTCGACATGGCTGTTCAGGATCGTGATGTCGGCGACGCTGGCCTTGAGGAAGAACCCGATGTTGCCGTCCTGCACGGCGGATTGACTGACCTTCTCCTCGGTTCCGAGCAGCAGGAAATCTTCGAAGACGTATTTCGACGAATACGTGATCGAGACGCCTGCCTCATCAAGCTCCCAGCCGGTGAAATCCTTGAAGTGGCTGTAGGCGTCGCTGAATTTGCGCATCGCGTCGAGCGGGTCCGTGACGATGCGAATGCCGTGTTCGGCGCCGATCGCCTCGTTGCCCTCGAAGGTCCGGATCGGAACGTCTTCGGCATCAACGAAATCCAGCCCGTGCGCAAATCCGTCGACGTCCAGGTCGTCCGTCGGCGTGTCGCGCAGCACGGTTCCGTTGTTGTGGTAGAAGAAGCCTGCGCGGGCCGAGGATTGGGCGACATTGTCGACGACCTCGATCGCGCGGGCCTTCAGATAGAAGCCATTGCCTTCGCCGCCACCGTTCTCGTTGAAGTCCGAGGAATCCTCGTAGCCGTAGAAGTGCCCCTTGCCATAGCTGTTCATGGCAAGGTTGCCTTCCCAGCGGCCGGTTTCGTCTCCGGATTCCGCGACATAGGCCGATCCGCTGACGCCGTAGACAACATTGTCTTTCAAGACGGCGTCGGACGAGTGCTGCACGAGGCCCCAGCCCGGCGAGCCGAAGACGGCAATCCCCTCGATCCAGGCGCCATCGAAATAGTCGTCATCCAGATGGTCTGGCGTGCCGTCGCCGTCCTGATCGTCGCAATGACAGATTGCGCCGCCGGTTTCGGGGCAAGGGCCCATCGTGCCGTGATCGCTGTGGTCGGAATCGCCGCAATGGCAGATTGATCCGCCTGTCTCGGGGCAGGGACCGATCACGCCGTGGCCGGTGTGTCCCCCCGGAAACTCGTTGGAATCGTGATCGTGTCCGTCGCCCTTGCGTGCCTCGTGGATGTGGACCGCGTAACGGCCACGCTGGTTCACGATCTGGTCGGCTGGAGTTTCGATTTCGACATCGACGCCGGGTTCGAACACGCCCTGGGTGCCGTTGTCATCGAAGAGTCGATTGTTGCCGATCCCGCCGATCTTGAAATCGTCGATCTCGCGGGTCTTGTCGGTCCGGCCAAGGCCCATGAAGCTTGTATGGCTGACGGTGACATCATCGTTGTGCATGAACATGATGTGACCACGCTCGGTCACGTAGTGTTCACCCGCGCCAAGCGGTTGACCCAGCGAAACCCCATCTTCCGGGATACCATCGCCGTTCTGGTCGGCCGCATCCGAGGAGAAGGTCACATTGCGCGAAACGTTGCCGACATGGCCTGTCAGTTCCTCGCCCGTTGTCGGGTCGAGCCGTCCGTCGTGATCGAAGTCGAGCGCTTGATCGATCGTGACGACCATCTTGCCGTCGACGATCTGCACGTCCGTGATCGTGCGCACCTCGTTATGCGAGATCAGGCTGCCATCTTCGCCGCGGCCCAGATATCCGGTGTCGCCGATGGTGATCAGATGACCGGGTTGCCAGCCGAAATCGCCGCCGTCGCTGTCGAAGATAAGCTGTGTGTCGCCAGCGGACGGGCTGACAGCCAGGTTCAGACCGGCATCGACCGTCTGACCGCGGATTTCGACATCGCCCCCGGCCACGAGCCCGAGGCTGAGCTGTTCCGGATCCCAGGTGAAGCGCCCCATGACGCCGTCGCCGGGCGTGCCGGTCGTGAAATGTGCCGCGTGCGCTGCCGGTTGTCCTTCGGCGAAGACGATGTCGACGGTGCCGTCGGTATCGTCCGCCGCATTTATTGTCAGAATCGACCCGGGCGCCGTGACGATCGTGTCGACCACCATCTTGGTGGCCCGTCCGTCTTCGGCATTGAACGAGAGCGCGCCATCGACGCGGACGATGAAAAGGCCCGCATCGCTGGCGCCGTCATAGCTGACAGCAACACCGTCCGGGATCTGAACGATTGCACCTTCACCGGGCACTGTACCGTTCGCCCACGTGCCAGGATCGAACCAGTCACCGTGATTGATCGCGACATGCGTCGCGAGCGGTGCTGTTCCGGTGGCATCAGTCGGCAAAAGATCAAGTTGCGGCGTGTGACCGGCATGTGCTTGAGCTGACATTGAACCCCTCAGTCATCAGCGAATGACCTTAGGATCGGAGTAATTGTTTGCAGCCTTCTCAAAATATATCGTTAATTCGGAGAATATTCGGCGATTTCGGGGGGAATTCTGCTTATCGTAAATGCGTGTGAAGGATATCTCTTGTGGCGTCAAACGTTATAATCCAACTCGTTTGCTAACATTTCCTTGCGTGTCGGCGACGCGAAAGATTCTTTTTCACACATTTCGATGGAGATTTAACAGGCCACCCGATCGCTGCGTTAAAGCACTTCACAGACCCGATAGAAGGCTTAGGTTGCCGCCCAAGGACAATACAGGGAGGAACCTGCGATGCTGGGATTGATGCAGGACTGGCCGCTGCGTGTTTCGCGGATTCTGGATCATGCCGCGAAGTATCACGCGAACAGGCGTATCATTTCGCGTTCGGTCGAAGGGCCGATCACCGAAGCAACCTGGGCTGATCTGCATGGTCGGGCGCTGAAGGTCTCACAGGCTTTGGTGCGGCTGGGTGTGAAGCGCGGTGACATGATCGGGTGCATGGCCTGGAACACCACGCGGCACATGGAAGTCTGGTACGGCGTGCCAGGTGCGGGCGGGGTGCTGCACTCATTGAACCCGCGACTGTCGGCTGAGCAGCTGATCTACATCATCAATCATGCGGACGATCAGTGGCTTCTGGTGGATCATGATCTGGTGGGTGTGCTTGAGCCGATTGCGAACCAGCTGCAGCAGGTGAAGGGCTTCATCGTGATGACGGACCGGGCCCATATGCCTGAGACCTCACTGCCGAACGCGTTGTGCTACGAGGAGCTTCTGGACGCTGAGGACGGCCTGTTCGATTGGGTCGATGGTTCGGAGGATGATGCGTGCGGCGTGTGCTTCACGTCGGGCACGACGGGCCACCCGAAAGGTGTCGTCTACTCTCATCGTTCCAATGTGCTGCACGCCATGGTGATGGTCCAGAAAGATATGCTGGGTCTGTCATCGACCGACACCGTGATGCCGGTCGTCCCATTGTTCCATGCCAACGGCTGGTCGACGGGGTTCGCGATCCCCCTGGTTGGCGCAGCTTGTGTATTGCCTGGTCGCCAGCTCGATGCGGCCAGTTGTTACGAGATGCTCGACACCGGTAAGGTAACGGTAACGGCGGCAGTACCGACCGTCTGGCTGCCGTTGCTGGTGCATCTGCGGGAGAACGGCCTGGCGCTCCCGCATCTCGACCGGGTGGTGATCGGTGGCTCTGCCTGCCCGCGCGCGGTGATCGAGGAGTTCCAGAACAGCTATGGCGTGAAGGTACTGCATGCCTGGGGTATGACCGAGACCTCTCCTCTTGGCACGATCTGTACCCCGAAGCCGGAGGTGCTTGAGCTTAGTGATGCCGAACAGCTTGATACGCAGGAGAAGGTCGGACATTGCCCGTTCACGATCGATCTGGTCGTGCGCGACGATGACGACAACGAACTGCCTTGGGATGGCCAGAGCCAGGGGCGTCTGCTGATCCGGGGGCCCGGAGTTGTAAAGCGGTATATGAAGCAGGATGAAGACACAGTCGACGGCAACAACTGGTTCGACACCGGCGATGCCGCGACGATGGATCCGAACGGTTACGTGAAGATCACCGATCGCTTCAAGGATGTCATCAAGTCGGGTGGTGAGTGGATCAGCTCGATCGATATGGAGAACGCCGTGGTTGCGCACCCCGAAGTGTTCGAGGCCGCGGCCATCGGCGTCCCGCATCCGAAATGGGACGAACGTCCCGTTCTGATGGTCGTGCCACAGCCGGGCAAATCCCCACAGCCTGACAGCATCATCGAACTGCTGCGCCCGCACTTCGCCAAGTGGCAACTGCCGGATGATGTGATCTTTACTGACGAGATTCCGCATACGGCGACAGGCAAGATCTCGAAACTGTCGATCCGGCGCAAGCTGGACGCCGATGGCTACAAGCTGCCGGAGTTCCGGTGAGCGGGCAGGGCACCGATCACGGGGATGCGTATACGCTGATCCTCGAAGCGATTGACCGGGGCGACATCGCCCCGGGGCAGCGGCTGGTCGAGACAGATCTGGCCGAAAAGCTGGGGGTCTCCCGAACTCCGGTACGCGAGGCCTTGCAGCGGCTTGAGGCACAGGATGTCGTGGCGCGCGAGGGCCGTTCGCTGCGGGTCGCCACGCTGGACCACGACCAATTGGGCGAGCTCTACGAAGTGCGCGGTGTTGTCGAGGGGCTGGCGGCCCGGTTGGCGGCGCGGCACGCGGCCCCCGAGGAGATCGAGGTTCTGCAGCAGATGGTCGATGCTGACCGGGCGCTCATCGGCGATGCGATGGGCCTCGCGCTGGCGAACCGGACGTTTCATCGTCAGCTTCACCGGGCCTCGCATAATCGCTATCTGAGCCAGATGCTGCAGGGCATGCGGCGCACGATGGCGCTGATGTCGTCGACAACGCTTGCTACGGTCGAACGCGGAACCGAGGCGCTGGACGAGCACGCCGAGATCGTCGCGGCGATTGCCGCCCGGGATGAGATGCGCGCACAGGCAGCCGCCGAGCGTCATATCTCGAACGCCTACAAGACACGTCTGATGCTGGAGAGTGGCCGCTAGAGCCAGCTTACGCTAGCGAGTACCAGGTGTGGATTCCGAGATAGATCAGAACGGTCACGCCGATGATCAGGCCCAGCGGAAAGTCTGTCCTCTTGCGCGATCTGTCCAACTGCTGATCTACGAAGTACCAGCCAGTCTCGTGTTCGCGGGGCACCATCATGATCAGCTTCAAGATTGCCCAGAACGCCAGCGCAGAGACGGCATAGATCACCAGAAAGGCGCCGATTTCCTGCGGCATCACAAAAGGAACGATTGCAGCGATCATCTTGGCGTCGCCGCCGCCCATCACCCCCAGCGAGAACAGGCCAAACCCGATCGCCAGAACCACGGCTCCATAGACGAGGCGCCAGAGGAATGTCTCTGTCGGAAGTCCCCAAAAGCCCGTGACGAGGAAGACGGCCAGCATCAGCAGAACAAGCTTGTTCGGGATCTTGAGTGTTCTCAGATCGGACCATGCCGCGAGCGCCATCAACGGGACGATCGCGGCAAAGGCAACCCAAAGGGCAGGCGTCGTGAGCATGTGTCAGTTCTCGATTGAGCCTTCAAGGGCGGCAAGACGGTCGGCGGCGGCGGAGTAATGCTGTGGGTGCGCATCGACGGCCGCGGCGAACAAACCTTTGGCGATCGCACCCTCGCCCTTGCGGACCGCGATCAAGCCCAGATTGTTGAGGATGATGGCCTTTTCCTTCTCGGTCATCGGGACGATCGGCAGTTCGAAGTTGCCTTGCAGGCCGCGGGATATGGCGAGATTGTTCTTGGCACTGAAGAGCCGTGCATCGAAAGAAAGGGCGCGTTCGAACGTTGCTTCAGCACCTGTCAGATCCTTGCGGGACATCTTCGAGACGCCCCAGTTGTTCAAAACCGATGCCGGGTTGGTCGCAAGACGCTCGGCTTGCGTGTAGGCGTCGTCCGCCTGTGCCCAGTTCTGCTCATTGTCCGCGAGCATCGCGCTGACAAGGTAGCGTCGCGACGATTGGAGCGAGGCCGGGAGGTTGTTGACCACGGCGCGGACATCGTCCCAACGCTGTAGGCGTGCGGCAACAAAGGCGTATTCGATGCGGTCGGCCGGGGTATCCTGGCCAAGTGCTGTCAGTTCCTGCCAAATCCGGGCGGCTTCAGGGTAACGCTTGGCGCGTCCGAGTGAGATCGCTAATCCGCGCCGGAAGTCGCCACGGTCCGGTTCTTGCGCAAGTGCGGATTCGAAGTACTGGATCGATTCCTCGGGGTCGCCAGCCGCCAGAAGAAGATCGCTCAGGTTCCCGGCGTCGATGACGGACTTAGGGATCGGGTCCTCTTTCTCCGCAATGGACTCACATCCGGAGAGTGTGAGCGCCAGGGGAAGCACCATCAAAACGCCACCCAAGGTCCACCGGTTCATCTTCTATCCCTCTCCTTGTTCAACCGGTTCATCCGGCTGCAACGTGTAGTGTCCGCTGCCCAATCTCATGAGCTGAATCGGGTTTCTGACGATAACATCCGGACCTTCGCTTGCCCTGGCAATGGCAAGTTCCGACATCGTCAGATTCTTTGCGGCGATCTGGCTCGCACCTGACGACAACGCGAAAGCCGTACGGAAGGCCCGCCGCGCCGCATGATACTCCCCGAGTCGATAGTGAACCGCGCCAAGGTTGTTGTGTGCAAGGACGGAGTCTGGTGCCAGGAGGCGGGCGCGCTCGAAGAAGCGCTGAGCCTCGTTGAGCAAGCCTTGCTTTTCCGCTGTAATTCCGGCGCCGGTGAGTGCTGCTGCACTGGCGCCTTCGACCCTGATAGACCGGATGAAGGCATCGCGTGCGAGGTCTACCCGGTTCTGCTTCAGAAGCGTGCGGCCTAGTGCGAGATAAGTTGTCTGTGGCGCTGGCAGAGCATCGGCAGGCGGCAGTTTCGCCGTTGGAGATTGAAGCTGGCAGCCCGCAGCAAGCAATAACGCGAAAAAAACACTCGCAACCCGAAGACCCGTTTGATGCGAGACCATTGCGGTCATCCGCCGGCCATTTGAGAAATCGAGCGAAGAATTTCGATCACCGAAGGCCCGATCAGAATCAGGATCAGCGGCGGCACTGTGAAAAGCATTGTACCGAGTGTAAGCTTGGTTGGAAGGATGTTTGCTTTTTCCTCGGCGCGCATCAGACGTTTATCGCGCATTTCAGACGCATAGACACGGAGCGCCTGGCTAACCGAAGTACCGAACGTCTGAGACTGGATCAGCACGGTCACGAAGGAGGATATGTCGTGGACGTTGCAGCGTTCGGCCAGATCTCGCAAAACGGTCGTGCGGTCCTTGCCTGCGCGGAACTCAGTGCTGACCTGTTCGAGTTCTTCCGCAAGCGGAGTGCCGCTCGCCTTCATCTCTTGGCCCACGCGCGCCATTGCCTGGTCGAGCGACTGTCCACCTTCGATGCAGACCAGCATCATGTCCATCGAGTCGGGAAAAGCGTTCTGAATCTCCTCTCGCCGGACCGACGTCTGACGTTTTACCCAATAGACTGGCACGAAGTATCCCGCCAAACCAAGGAGCGCGGAGATTGCTGCGGAGATCACAATATCCGGCTCGTTTGGGATCAAAAGGGTGAAGATCACGCCAAAGAGCAATGCGCCCAAACCACCTGCGGCGCGCGCGAAGGCGTAGATCCGGACAGCGGACTCGCCCCGGTATCCTGCAGAGCGTAATTCTTTGCGGGTACTGCTGAGTTCTTCTTCATCCGTCGGCTCGAGCAATGGTGCGAGGCCTTGCATTCGGCCGTCGTCCACACTGCTGCGCAGGCGGATCAAGTCATCCTCTAGCCGCTCGTCCTTGAACGAGAAGCGATCAAGCGGATCCTTTTCTTTCCTGAGCAGGAAGGGAAGCGAAATCAGTGCCAGCAGCATCCCGAGCGCTGCGACCGCGTAGAAAGGGCCTGCCGGGCCATATGCATTCTCGAGCGTTGTCCAGAGGTTCGAAAAGATCTCCGTCGCAACACCAGTAGCTGGTTCGGTTTGAGCCGTGAACATCCCGTACCTCGGCTCTACACTTTGATGTTCACGAGAATGCGCATGAAAATGATGTTTATGACCAGGAGTACGAACGTCAGCACCGCGCCCGGAATGAACATCGGATGATCAGCGACCCGGTCGTAGTACTCTGGCCGGACAACTTGTACCGCGAGAAGCGCGACGATCGGGAAAATCGATAGAAACCAGCCGGACCAGCGCGCCTCTGCCGTGATGGCTTTAACCTTGCGGAACAACTTGAAGCGCGACCGGATAACCTTGCTGAGACCATCCAGAATCTCGGCGAGGTTTCCACCCGACGTTGTTTGAATGTTGATCGCGATCGCCAGGAAACGAAGATCCGGGACCGGGACGCGCGAGGCCATACGGTCAAGCGCCTCCGTAACGGTCATACCGTAAGTCGCCTCGTCCGCGATAAGGCCGAACTCACTCCCAAGCGGGTCAGGCATTTCGCGGGCGATTATACTGATCGCAGCGTTGATCGGGTGGCCGACGCGGAGCGATCTAACCATGAGATCGAGCGCGTCTGGCAATTGTTCCTCGAACAGAGCGATCCGTTTGCGCGCTTTGTTGCGGAGCCAGAGGTAGACTGCTGCATAGCCGGTGACGATGGCCACCACAATCTGGATCTGAAGTGCGGCACTGGTGAACGCGAACAGCAGTGCGAAGGCAACGGCAATGATGGCCAGCAGAACCATAACAATCGTACGTGTCGAGACGACGATGTTTGCGTGACGCGCCATCTCGGTCAGTGGACCGATAATTGGATACGTACCGGCCTTAGGATCGCCTTCGCGTTCGCTGCGAAGGATCGACAGCACTTCTTCGGTATCGCGGCCCTCGTGGAGCAGCGAAAGGCGGCGGTTTACCCGCTTTTCCCGCCGGAGCGTTTTACCGAACGCGACCAGATACAGCCCTTCAACAATGAAGAGCACGCCGATGAAGATCAACGCGTATATGATCGGTTGAAAGAGCACCTGCTCAGACTCCAGTTCGTTCCGCTCGTTCCGACCTTAGGTGTCAGGTCTGAACAAACTTTGTGGCAATTCGTAGCCCCATTGTGCAAAACGATCTGCAAATTGCGAACGAATTCCGGTTGCCGTGAACCGCCCTCGGATCCGGCCATTGGAATCGACGCCGGTTCTCTCGAATTTGAAGATCTCTTGCATCGTGATGACATCGCCCTCCATGCCGACGATCTCCTGGATCGACGTCATCCGACGCTTGCCATCGGTCATCCTGCTGACCTGCGCGATGATGTGAATGGCCGAGGCGACGTTGGTCCGAACGGCCTTTAGCGGCAGGTCGATGCCGGACATGCCGATCATGTTCTCGAGCCGTGACAACGCATCGCGTGCAGAGTTCGCGTGAAGGGTCGTCATCGAGCCATCATGGCCGGTGTTCATTGCCTGCAGCATGTCGATCACTTCGTCGCCACGCGTCTCTCCGACGATGATGCGATCTGGCCGCATCCGCAGCGCGTTCTTCAAGAGGTCGCGCTGCGTGACCGCGCCGGAGCCCTCGATGTTCGCTGGTCGGCTCTCCATGCGGCCGACATGATCCTGCTGGAGCTGTAGCTCGGCCGTATCCTCGATCGTGACGATCCGTTCCTCTTCTGGAATGAAGCTCGAAAGCGCATTGAGATTAGTGGTTTTCCCGGAGCCCGTACCGCCCGAAACAAGAATGTTGAGCTTGCAGCGGACGCAGGCGTGCAGGTAGAGCGCCATTTCCTCAGAGAACGCGCCACCCTCGATCAGTTTGTCGACCGTGAATGGGATCTTCGAGAATTTCCGGATCGAGAGGAGCGGGCCGTCGACCGCGCAGGGTGGCACCATCGCGTTCACACGGCTTCCATCGGAGAGACGGGCATCAACCCAGGGTTGGCTTTCATCAACACGGCGGCCCACCGCGCTGACGATCTTGTTGATCACACGCATCAGGTGAGCGTTGTCCTTGAACTGGACATCCGTGCGCACGAGGCGCCCGTGGCGTTCGACATAACAGTTCTCGTGCGTGTTCACGAGGATATCGGTGACCTCTTGATCGCGGAGCAGGGGTTCGAGAGGCCCAAGTCCCATGACCTCGTCGATCAATTCGTTGCAGAGCCGGTCGAGCTCACGCCGTGAGAGCACCAGATCCGAATTTCTGAGCTCTTCGCGGACCACATTGTTGATCTCGGTCTTGAGTTCGGACTCGCTGACCTTGTCGATCGCCGAGAGGTTCAACTCCTCCAGCAGCCGCTTGTGCAGATCGACGCGGAGCGAAAGAAGACGCCGGCGACGTCGTGCCTCGCTTTCCTGTTCGGGTGTCAGGACTTGGCGTTTCACATCCTTCGCTAGCCGCGAAAGCTTGTCGAAAGAACTGGGATCTTCCGTCTCGCGCGGACGGTCATCTGGGCGGGCGGCCAGATCGTTACGAAGAGTCATTTCCTGACGCGTCCGCGGTTGGTCCGGCGGTGGCATCTGCCCCGGACGATCCGGAACGGGGTTCGATGTCTCACGGATCCTGCGAAACATGCCTTGTCCTCTCTGATGTAAGACCGCTAGCGCGCGGTCGTAGCGGCTTTCGCGTCGGTCTCGAGGATGACCTTGGCGATGCGCGCGATTTCCTTGCGCAACGGATTCGATTTTGCCGCTGTTGCGAGCGGCACACCCTGGTCGCAAGCGTTAATAACCTGCTTGCCGCCCTCGGGCAGCGTGTAGGAGTATTCTATACCCAAGCTGTCGGCGACGCGCTTGACCCGCGCCTTGCCACTGAGATCCGTCAGACCCGGTGCACGGTTGAGAATGAAGCGGATCTTGTCCAGCGACATGTCTTCGGCCTTCAGAGTTCTCAGGAACCGGAACATGTTCTGCGCCGACCGCATATCGATCTCCATCAGCGCGTAGAACACGTCGCTGGCCGAATAGACCTGTTCGGACCAGTTCATGAGTGCCTGTGGCATATCGATCAGCACATAGTCAAACGCCTCACGCGCGAGGGTGACGATGGCGCTGATGTCCGATGGCGACACGATGTCGAGAGGCAGCGCATCGCGTGGTGCCGTCAGGACGTGAAGTGTGTCCTGATAAGGACTGAGTGCCTGGATGAGGCCGGTGTGATCGAGCGACGATGCGTCCGAGACCAGCTCGTAGACAGCTTCGCGTCGCGGGACATCAAGGTATGTCGCAATCGAGCCGTACTGGAAATTGAAATCGAGGAGCGCGACGGAACGCTTGTCCTTGCGCCCGGCGACCCCGAGTTCCCAGGCGAGATTCACAACGAACGTGCTGGCACCGACCCCGCCAGCAGATCCGTAGCTCGTGATCACCTTGCCGAGCCGGTCTGGTCCGCCTGCGGTCTTCCCGGCAATCTGCGCAATGCGTTCCTGGCGCAGCTTGCCGATGGCTTGTGACAAGGCGCCCTCTTCGTCGGGATAGGGAAGAAACTCCGCAACGCCTTCACGGATGAGCCGGTGCGTTGCACGTGTCGAGATGTCACCGACAACCAGAAGGATGGACATGTTCGCGTCATGCGCCTGGCGGATCAGCAGGGCGGTCCCTTCGATCGATTGCGGCAAGTCGGACGACACTGCGAAAACCGCGAACGGGATGGTGCCGTTTGCCTCGGAGATTGCGCGATCCGCGTCGTGGTTCGCGACCACGCGCCAGTTCTGCACGCCGAACTCGACATCCAGTTCGTCGGCCAGCGCGTCAAACTCCGTGAAGCCGTCCGCGAAGACGAGTGCTTCTTCAACAGACGGTTCCTGCTGTGCGGTGGTGAAGGAAAAAGCCATTTTGCCCGATCGATCAGGGATTGATGCCGGGATTCAACGGATCGATGTCAAGTCCCTCGCCGAACGCGCTTGCCACGACACCATCGTAGACCGTGGGATCATTGGCAACGGTGTCACCGACGAAATTGACCATGAACGGGTGGGGATCGGCCTGCTCTTGAGACGGCCCAAGCTGGATCAACGTAAACTCGTAGGCTTGTGGCGCTAACCTTACGCTGATTTCAGGCATAAACGGTCCATTCGCGTTTCCCAGTTGACGGTTTGTGTAGGTCAACGTCACCGCATCCGATGTCACACGAAAATCAATGCGCTGTATCTCACTAACAATCCGGTCCATTACGAGGCCGCCGAGATTGGAACAAGCGTCACCGGTACATGTCCACGGCCCGCCAGGATCGACGCAATTGGCCGGACCGACATTGCTAAAGCATGGAACCCTTAGTCCCCCATTCGGCGTGATCGGTTCGTTAATAGTTGGAACATCCGCGATCGCTGGTGGCAGAGTTATCGCCATCCGAGCGCCCACCGCCGCAGCTTTCTGTGCGCGCAACAATAGAAAGTGCGCAAGCGCGATTTCGATGATCACGAGCACTATGATCGTTACCGCAAAGAACACAGGGATGTGGTCGACGACCATCGCTCCGCGTTCATTTTTTCGAAATGACATCAACAGGCGGCTGATTTGCTGCATTACGTTGAGCCCGCATCAGCGTCCGACGACGTCCCGCACAAGTCCTGCGCGCGTTCGACATTGCTGCAATCGGCCTGGCCGATCTGGCTCGCATCATAGAGCCATTTGGTTTGCACCTGTGCGGACATTGGAATAACGGTCGGCAGTTCTTCGGCTGGTCCGTCTTCGGCAGTCGTCGACGCGTCGCAGAACGAGCGGGCAGCGTTGCCGGGTCCGTTCCAGATCGAGTTGATGAAGCCCAAGAGTGCGATGTTGAGACAGATGTCTGTTCGGACGACGATCGAGACCGTTTCGCTTCTCAGAGCGAATTCTCTGGGCTCCTGAAACACACTTGCTGTCAGCTGTACCTCGCCGCCCATCCTAGCTTCGATCATCGACTCAGCTTGCTCGGTGAATTCTTCGTAGAATGCGACGGTTGTTAGGTCGGCAGAGTCACCAGCGAGGGGTGCGCGTGATAGGAATGACGTCACGTCAGCCGTCGCTGCAGTCAAAATCATCCTGTATCTCAGAGCCTTCCCATATTCTGCGGTTAGGACGAGTGCCCCGATCAGCAGTGGAAGTGTCATGATGAACTCGATGCCTGCTGCACCACGCTCATCATGCGCGAACGCGCGGAGATGAACGAAAATGTCCGGCAGTATCGACATCTTAGCTCCGACTAAAGGTACATGCGATCTGCGATACTTGTCGCTGAAACCTTACCAAAAAGATCGCACGACAGCCCTCGCATCTAGTTAACATCACTCGAGGCGGCTGTTTCGACTCCGTAATTCCCAGACTGGTATACGTCATAAATGCGTGCTGCGACTTGTCCGTCCAACCCCGTTCCAACATAATTTCGCGCGAACCCGGATACTGTGGTGATTGCACGTCGATTGCGGCGTTCACGCTCGGCAGTCTGAACCACTGGTTCCCGCTCGCCTCGTGATGCGATTGCAGCCAGTCGCTTTCGTGAGATTCCATTCCTGACGAGATATCCCAACACTGCGCGCGCCCGCCGCAGACCCAGCCTGTCATTGTATCTCTCTGAGCCGACGATATCGGTGTGCCCTATGATTGTCATCTTGACCGTCTTGTTCGCCTTGAGCCAGGAAACCTGGGTGTCCAAAGCGCTCCGCGCGGTCGAGTCCAGAACTGCTTTGTTGAATGCGAAGGTCACCGTATCAGTCGTATTGCCCGCGAAGTCTTGCGAGAGGTTGCGCAAACGCTGGTTCGAAAAGTTGTAAGCCTTCTGCGAGTTGAAATTTGCAAGTTGGGCCTCGCCATAGACCGCGAGGCTGCTGTCATCACCAGCCTCACGTGCGCAGGCGGAAAGAAGGATCGCGGCGGCCATCAATGGAAAGGTGATGCAGCGTTTCATGAATTCCTCACTCGACCACATAGCCATATTCCCCATCGAATCCGGCATTTTCGAGACCAGAGCCTGACGATCCGAACGTTGTTCCGCCATCGCTGCGTCCGAAAAGAAAGAGTTCGGTTTCATTGGGAATCCGAATCCGATCTGTTGGCAGCGCGAGTTCGTCCTCGCTGTCAACCGGGGTAACAAGATGAACCGAGACAAAGATAACAAGCTCGGTTTCCCCGCGCTGGAAGTTCGCAGATCTGAAAAGTGTGCCCAAGACCGGAAGATCACCGAGCCAAGGAACCTGGCTGATCGTGTCCTCGAAGTCCTCTTGCAGCAATCCTGCGATTGCGAACGCCTGCCCATCGCGTAACTCCACCACGGTCGAGGCGCGACGAGTTTGAAAGCCGACTACCTCGACGCCTCCGGTATTGGTCGAGAGGGCAGGGTCGATCTGGCTCACTTCCGCTGAGACGGATATATTGATCAGGTCATTGTCTAGGACTTGCGGGAGGAAGTTGACGTTCACTCCTACTGGCTTGAACGAAACACTGATGTCGCCGTCGTCGCCGACCACCGGGATCGGAACTTCGCCGCCTGCCAGAAACTCGGCAGATCGTCCGGACAGTGCGACGAGATTTGGCTCGGAGAGTGTCTTTGCAAACCCTTTTTGCTCAAGCGCATCGATCTGAACATCCAAGATGAAGTTATTTGCGATCGTGAAGATGGCACCGAAAGCACCTGCGAAAGCTCCAGCCGCAGGAACAGTCCGAACCAAACCGTCACCAACTGTGCCACCAAACTCAGAGGTTCCTTCTGTCGGGAACGGACGAGCGCCACCATCTTGTGCCCGCAAATTTGTGCCAGTCAAAACCTGAGGCGCGGCTCTCGCTGATGTGCCGGAAAGTCCTAAGTTTATGCCCAACTCTTTGCCTGCCGATCGATTGATTTCTGCGACCTTGACGCGGAGCATGACCTGCTGCGTACCGCCCACGGTCATCATGTTGGTGACCGCGTCGCCGCCATAGGCGCGCGCGAGCGACATGGCCTTATCGATCTTGGCCTTGCCCGAAACTACACCAGAAAGGATCAGTCCACCATTGGCCGTTCGAACTTCGATCGGCTCGTTCGGCAGGATTTGCACCAACCGTTCCTTCAATTCCGAATGATCCGCTTCGACGCGGATCAACACGTTCGTGATTAGTCGTCCGTTCTCGCCCAAAAGTGTCAGCGATGTCGTTCCACGCCGCCTGCCGAAGATGTAGACCGACTTGTTGGAGATCACCTGCACGTCCGCAATCTCGGGGTTCGCCACCGAGACCTCCACGAATTGTACACGGCTGTCCAAGACGATTGCACGATCTATCGCGACGGAAATGTTGTTTGATTTCAATCCGCGAGACACCTTGAGTACGGATTGCGCGTCAGCAGTCACTCCCCAAGCCGCGAAGCTCAGCACCGCCAAGCACGCGGCGAACAGCGTTCTTTTCAGCATTTTGCCTACCATTTTTTGCGCGCGTTATCTGCGCACAGCCCCGTTCCGACGGAAAGCTACCGCCTAAACGCAGTTTGAATCAAGTCATTGCAATAGAAAGTTAGTGCTAAACTTAACTTACACGTGTACCTACTCAGTCGACCCTGATGTCCTGTGCTTGGCCCGCACGTCGCACGCGCACTGTCGTACGTTTTTGCGCAGGCGCTGCCTTTGGCTTCACAGGTTGCGCAGGCAAATCCTCCAAGCCGATCGGTTTCACGTCAGCATCAATAGCCTCGTCCATACCGCGCAAGGTCAGGGTCAGTTTTCCGACGGATTGTGCAAGCGTTAGTTTAGCCGCCTGGGTCGGGTCTACTTCAACCGTTGCAGTGCGAGCCACTTTGGCATCAGTGCTTTCTCGGTCAGCGCTCTGATCCGTCGCAATCACCTGTATGTCTTGCAATATGATGCTCGTCACCGGGTCGCGATTGATCTTGCGGGTCAAAAGAATGTCAACCCGGTCGCCCGGCGTGATGAAACCTGCAACACCGCGAACAGCGTCAATCGGAATTGTGAAAGCCCGCTTGCCCGAGGGTACTTGTGATGCGACGCGAACGCTCCCACCTAAGCCCGAGATTTTTGCCTCCAGCTCCAGCTCGCCCGGCGCGTTCGCTGGCAGGATTGTGCGGGTCTCGACATTTCCTGCGCCGAAAAGATCTTCTGCGTTCAGAAAAGAACCCTCTGGGACTGCATCTGCGGGCCAATCGATCCATTGCAGAAGCTCATCCGCATTCTTGATGTCGATCTGATCACCGTATGTCAGCTTACCTCGCGCAGCGACAATGCGAACAGTTCTTGGCGCTGCATCAGACTGCGCCACGTTCACCTGCAATCTTTGGAAATACTCGGACGCAAAAAAAGTCGCTCCTCCTGCCAGAGCAATTCCAAAGACAACAAAGATCAAGGCGATGATGCGCACAATGAATCCCTAAACAAGAAAAAAACCGAACCCACCTTTCGACGGGCCCGGTATATTATCAAGCCAAATCTGACTTATGGATCTGTTGGCTCCGCTGGATCAGCGCCACCACCATCAGTACCGCCGCCGCTAAAATCGGATTGGCTCGGCGTTGAGAGATCGGTAGGTACGCTGACAGCACCCGCCAGATTTGAGTTGATGCTCGTCGCCAAGTCAGAGACACCACCTTCGAAGATGCCGTACACCACGGCGATGCCGAGCAGAAGAATGCCAGCGGTCAGCGCAACCCAGTCGATGGTCACGGCGCCAGCTTCGTCATTGATAAACTTCTTGAGCATGATGAGCCCTCCAGATGCTCAGTTCCCAGTTACAGACCCCGGACCACCCCTGGGCCACAGTGCTCTCGACCGTCTTGGTAAGAGCGATGGACGAGTATTACCTGCCTCCGTCCTGCACGGATAGCGATAGCAAGAAAACTTGTTCGCGCAAAAGAAAGATTGGAAAAAATTAAATCAGGAGCAAAGGTTAACCCAATTTGCGAACAAATAGGGACACAACGTGGCCGCGCATCCAGAGACTGCGGAGATAAAGAGGCGAATAATGGCGGGAATGTGGCGACGCCGGAGCATCATACTTGTCGCCGTCGCGATTCTGATGATTCCCGGGTGGGATTTTGTACCGTTGAGCGAATCAGGCGCTCACGCTGCTTTCTTAAAACAAGGTGTGCGTCCGGGGCAAAAGCGTCTTCGCACCATCAAGCCGCCGCGCGCGGGCGCGGGTCGGCGGCTCTATAATCCCGGCGAACGGCCTGCCGAGCGCCAGGCCAGACAAAAGAAGCGTCGGAAGCAGAACTATGCCTGGTTCTGGAACGAGCACTCGACCGCCATCTCTGCGGCGTCAAAGGCGCGTTGGAACGAAGCCTTGAGCAGCGTGAAGCAGTGGCGCTCGAAGGGAAACGGCGCCGCCGGTGTCGAGAGCCTCTCAAGCATTAAGTCCCGGTTCGCCCGGGAAATAGCGCAAGCCAGTCGGGCGAATCGATTGAGCGAAGCGTTGATCCTTGCGGTTATCTCGGTCGAATCGGCGGGGAAACAGAAAGCCCGCAGTCACAAGGGCGCGCAGGGTTTGATGCAGCTGATACCGGCGACCGCGAGCCGGTTTGGTGTGCGCAATGCGTATGATGCGGGCCAGAACATCAACGGTGGCGCCGCTTATCTTGACTGGTTGCTTCGCGAGTTTGACGGCGACGCCATGTTGGCATTGGCTGGTTACAACGCGGGCGAAGGCGCGGTGCGAAAGCACAAAGGCGTTCCACCCTATGCCGAAACACGAGATTATGTCGTGAAGGTCCTGGATGCCATTGTTGCTGCCGAGACGATTTGTGGGGTGCTGAGCGGTCCGCGCGCGCAGTGCAAGACCCCCGAGCCAGCCGCACCTTCGGGATGATGTGACCGGCAAACCTTGCGGCGGATCTGTGGCCTGTCTAAGCATCCGGTAACACAACACGCGTGGTCTTGGGGGATGTTCTTGACAGACAGCTTGGAAATTCGACGGCCAGACGACTGGCATCTGCATTTGCGCGATGGGGCTGTTTTGGCGGGCGTCCTAGGGCAATCGGCGAACCATATCGGTCGCGCAATCATAATGCCGAACCTCGTGCCGCCCGTTGTGACCAGCGCTGACGCATCCGCCTACCGTGAGCGCATTTTGGCAGAGTTGCCTGGCGGTTCGGCATTTGTGCCATTGATGACGCTGTATCTAACCGAAGCCACAGATCCAGAGGACGTCGCACGCGGCGCCACATCCGGCCTTGTCAGGGCGCTCAAGCTCTATCCCGCCGGTGCCACGACCAACTCGGACAGCGGTGTCCGGGATTTCGACAAGGTAACACCCGTGCTCGAAACCATGGCCGAACTTGGTCTCCCGTTATGTGTCCATGGCGAAGTAACCGATCCGGAGGTCGACATCTTCGACCGGGAGGCCGTGTTCATCGAGCGGGTTCTCGATCCCGTGCGGCGTCGGGTGCCTGAACTGCGGGTCGTGATGGAACATGTGACGACCAAAGACGGTGTGGACTATGTACGCTCTGTCGACGATGGGCTGGCCGCGACGCTGACCACGCACCACCTCATTCTCAATCGCAACGATCTGCTCGTCGGCGGGATCCGTCCCCACTACTACTGCCTGCCGATCCTCAAACGCGAGGAACATCGATTGGCCCTGCGCGCGGCTGCCGTGTCGGGCGATCCGCGGTTCTTCTCCGGCACCGACAGTGCCCCGCACGTCGATCCGACAAAGGAGACCGCGTGTGGTTGCGCCGGATGCTTTACCGCCGTGAACAATATCCCTTGCCTGGCCCACGTGTTCGAAGAAGAGGATGCGCTGGATAAGCTGGAGGGGTTCGTGTCGCGACATGGCGCGGCTTTTTACGGTGAGGCGATCGCAGAAGACACGATTGTGCTGGTGCGGTCGGACGATCCGGTCGTCTATCCCGACAAGATCCCAACCGGGGCAGGGGACATCACAGTGTTCGACCCCGGATTTCCGATCCATTGGCAGATCGAGACCAAGGTATGATCCAGACATCTTTTCCAGAGCGTACTCTGATTGCCGAGCAGGTCGCGCGGATGCTGTTGGAGATCGGTGCGGTCCATTTCCGGGCCGAGCCGCCCTTCATGCTGACGTCAGGCATGGCGAGCCCGGTCTATATCGATTGCCGCAAACTAATATCGTATCCGCGCATTCGATCGGCCTGCATGGATTATGCCTGTTCAATCCTGGCGCGCGATGCGGGTTTTGAGCGGTTCGATGCCGTGGCAGGTGGCGAGACAGCCGGGATTCCGTTCGCGGCCTGGATTGCCGACCGGCTGGCCCTGCCGATGCAGTATGTCCGCAAGAAACCCAAGGGCTTCGGTCGCGACGCGCGGATCGAGGGCGATATTCGCGAAGGTCAGCGGGTCTTGTTGGTGGAAGACCTCACGACCGATGGCGGGTCGAAGGTCAATTTCGTCGAGGCGTTGCGAGAGGCCGGGGCCGAATGCGCACACACCATCGTGGTCTTCTATTATGATATCTTCCCAGATGTGCCGGATCGATTGGCCGAGCACGGGATTAAGCTGCACTACTTGGCGACGTGGCGTGACGTCCTGTCAGCAGCGCGAGCAGGGGGCTACTTCGACCCGGCCGTGATGGATGAAGTGGAGGCGTTTCTTAACGATCCGCTTCCCTGGTCCCAATCACATGGTGGAAAGGGCGAAACCTCGATCTGACAGTAAGGTTCGCGCGTAGGTCTTCAGCCGAGTACCCACCAAACCGACGAGCGGAAACCCTGCGCGCGCTCTTTCTTGCGGGACTGTCGTCAACGTTTCTCTGATTGTCGAAGGTAAAGCATGCGAGAATGATCAGATCATCTCGGTGCAGATCGAGGGTGGTCAGGAGAACACGCGATTACGGGCGTTCGACATCTCGTTAAAGCAGGCTTTTGGACGACAACACTGCATTTTCATGCACGGCACGACCCGGAGCAAAGTCAGCGGTAGCTCTGCGATCTGAACCTTTGCGCCTTCGCAATGCGGGATTGAATTCGGCTGAGACGCCCCCATTTTTACTCCAGTGCGGTGCTGCCTGGCGGGCCGCATTTGTGAGGTCGCTTTGATAAGGACGCTCGGCACATGTCGCGCATATCGTTCACGTCGCATCCACTCCTGGTTGGTTTCGAGCAACTCGATCAACTGGTGGAACGCACGGCAAAGGCAGGGTCCGACGGATACCCGCCCTACAACATCGAACAGCGCAGCGACGACGCGTTTCGGATCACACTCGCTGTGGCCGGGTTCTCTGAAGACGACCTTTCGATCACGCTGGAAGACGGACATTTGATCGTTCGCGGTAGACAGGCCGAGGATGACGATCAGCGAACCTTTCTGCACCGCGGGATTGCCGCGCGGCAGTTCCAGCGCAGTTTTGTCTTAGCCGACCGTGTCGAGGTGGCCGAGGCAAGCCTCGATTGCGGGTTGCTGCACATCGATCTGCTTCGGCGCAAGCCGGATGTGGTGGTGCAGCAGATCAAGATCGGCACCGGGGCGTAGTAAGGAGCAGGAGGACGTATGAAACCGTTTGAGAACGTCAAATCTGGAAAGCCTATTGTCTATGTGCGTGAGGCCGATCGCGAGGCATTGCCGGATCACCTGAAGAACGCACCAGGCAAGTTCTTCTCCCTCCACGATCCGGAGGGAAATCAGCTTGCATTGACCGAGGATCGAAGTGTCGCCTTTGCGCTGGCGCGAAAGAACGACCTGATCCCAGTAAGCACGCACTAACCTGTGGTGGCAGTGCCCCTCACAATCTAGTGGCGCCGTTCAGGCGGCGCGCGATGCCTGATGTTCCGTTAAAAGCGCATGGAGTGACTCGGCATTGTCCGAGCCCCGCAGCTTGGCGCGGAATTGCTCGTCACGCATTAATCGAGAGACCTTGGCAAGTGCGCGCAGGTGGTTGGCTCCGGCGGCCTCTGGTGCCAGCAGGGTAAAGATCAGATCGACGCCCTGACTGTCGGCTGCTTCGAAATCCACAGGCTTTTCAAGGCGCGCGAACAGACCGATGATCTTGTCCAGCCCGTCAATACGGGCGTGCGGTATCGCAACGCCGTCGCCCATGGCGGTGGATCCAAGTTTCTCGCGGGCGACGAGGCCATTTACGATTGTTCCGCAATGCAAACCGTGAATCTCGGATGCCTTGTGCGCGATCTCTTGGAGAACCTGCTTCTTGCTCGTGGCTTTCACCGACGGCAGCGTGCAGTCGCTGCGAGCCAACTCAGCCAGGTCCATTATCCGCCCAATATACCGTTACCAGATTGGCGTTGGAGATTTCAGGTTGCCGGGGCTTCGGCCGGATCCACCCAGCCCACATTGCCGTCATCGCGCCGATAGACGATGTTGACGCGCTTGGTCTGGTCGTCCCGGAAAATCAGAAAAGCCTTATCCGCGAATTCCATCTGCATTACGGCCTCGCCGACACTGAGAACCTGTACCGGGTGCGTCATCTCCGCGACGATCACGGGCTGCAGCGTCTCCGGCTCGTCTTCATCGTTCGATTGCGTGTCGAGCACATAAGCGGGGGCGGGCATTGCGTCAACCGGGCGTTCCCGTTTGCGGTGGTGGTCCTTCAGGCGACGCTTGTAACGACGGATCTGTTTCTCGATGCGATCGGCGGATTGGTCAAAAGCCGCATAAATCTCGTTTGCCGTGGAGATCGACTGCGCGACCAGCCCAGTCGCAAGATGAACGGTGGCGTCGCAACGAAACGCGTGACCGTCCTTGGAGAACGTCACAACACCATCGGCTGGCCGGTCGAAATATTTTCCAACAGCGGCCGCAAGATTGTTTTCGACATGGTTCGAAAGAGAATCGCCGATGTCGATCTGTTTGCCGTTCACCTGGATGTGCATATGTCCTCCGTTCGGAACCGGTATGTCCGGCTCGCGGGGCCCGCCATGTCAAATCCGGTCCGGCTTCGCAGGCCCCCGGAATCGAGCGCGCTTCGTATGGGCAGGCTGGCGGGATGTCAACACACCCTTCGCTCCGCCGGGGACGCCCCGCCATCGCTACTCAGACCGCCATACTCGCAATTGGTATGGGCACTAGCAACCAAAAGATGAGGTTAATGGATCAGAGATTGGACGCTTTTATGCGGCGGCGCTGCGAGGACGAAGGAATTCTCAGGCTTTTCCGGTACTTAGCTACAGTTCGTCGTGCAATGTTAATGCCTTCGCCTTGCAACGCCGTCACGATCGCATCGTCAGACAGAACACCGGTTCGTGGCTCTTCATCGACCATCTTCTGAATGCGGTGACGCACCGCCTCGGCCGCGACATCGCCACCACTGCCGCCAACAGCATTCGTGAAGAAAAAGCGCAACTCGAAGATACCGCGCTCTGTCGCGATATACTTGTTGGCCGTCACGCGACTCGCGGTGGATTCGTGCATCCCTACCGCATCCGCGACGTCCTTGAGCGTCATCGGCTTCAGGCCGTGAATCCCGTCCCGGAAGAACGCTTCCTGCTGGCGAACGATCTCGGATGCTATCGTTACGATCGTACGAGACCGTTGATCGAGGCTCCGTACCAGCCAGCTTGCGCTGGAATGGCACTCGGTCAGGTATCGCCGGGTTTCATCGCAGCCCTTTCCAATATGCGCCATGTAGGTCTTGTCGATCAGCACCTTTGGCAAGGTGTCGGGATTGAGTTCGACCGACCAGCCGCCCCAGTCGAGTGGTTTGAGGAGCAAATCCGGGATCAGTGTCTCGGGTTCCTCGGTATCGAAGGTGCTGCAGGGATGAGGGTCGAGATCCCGAAGCTCGCGCACCATGTCGCGGATTTCATCTTCACCGGTGGCACAGATGCGCGCGAGTTTCTGCAGCTTCCCATCTGCGAGAAGGTCCAGGTTCTCAAGGAGCTTTGCGATGACAGGGTCGTACCGGTTGCGTTCGTGCAATTGCAGGGCGAGGCATTCGGCAAGCCCGCGCGCCCCGACACCGGTCGGTTCGCAGGATTGCAAAAGCTCGAGTGCGTCCTCGCATGTCAGCAGTGACACCGAGAACCGCTCCGCAATGTCCTGAAGCGGTGTGCGCAGATAGCCGTTCTCGTCCAGTTCATCGACCAGCGCTTTTGCCAGCAGCAGGGTTGCAGGCTGATCCGCAACCTGGCCGATCTGGCGCAACAGGTGGTCCCTGAGGGAAATCCGGCCTGAGAGCCTTTCTTCCAGCGGACGCGTCTCGGTATCGTTGCCGACAACAGTGTTGGCCGCGCCCGTACGGAGATATGGGCTTGGCCCATCCGAGGGTGATCCGTCGTGCAAGTTGTGGACACCGCTGTCGTAGGTCTCGCGTAGAAGCGACAAGTCGTCTTGCCGGGTATCGATCTCGGTCGCTCCGGCATCTTGTGCCGCGTTGTTCCCGGTTTCTGGCTCATCGTCAGAGGCAGATTCGGTCGGATCCGTTTCGGTTTGGCCTTCCATCTCGAGCAGCGGGTTCTTCTCGACCTCTGTCCCGATAAAGCCCTGGAGTTCGACATGCGACATCTGCAACAGCTTGATTGCCTGTTGCAGTTGCGGCGTCATCACAAGCTGTTGTGTCTGACGCAGATCCAGTCGCAAGCCGATCGACATGGCGACGCGTTCTCCCCAAGCACCCCAAATCAATCTGGCGCGAAGAGGTTACTAAATTCGGAACCCTTCGCCCAGGTAGACCCGGCGGACGTTCGCATCCTCGACCACCTGATCGGGTGTGCCGTCCATGAGAACATGACCATCATGCAAGATGTATGCCCGGTCAATAATTTCGAGCGTTTCCCGCACATTATGATCGGTAATCAGAACACCGATGCCGCGATCCTTGAGATGTCCGACCAGATCGCGGATCTCGCCGACCGCAATCGGATCGATGCCAGCGAAAGGTTCATCGAGCAGAACATATGATGGGTTGCTGGCCAGACACCGCGCGATTTCCACGCGTCGCCGCTCCCCTCCGGACAAGGCCGCGGCAGGTGTGCGCCGAAGGTGCGTGATGGAAAATTCACCAAGCAAGCCATCAAGCCGCCGGTTGCGTTCGAGCCGGTCCGGTTCTGAAAGCTCCAGAACCGCTCGAATGTTTTCTTCGACGCTGAGGCCACGAAAGATCGAAGCCTCTTGCGGAAGATAGCCCAGGCCAAGCCGCGCACGCCTGTACATCGGCAAGTCCGAGATGTCCGTACCGTCGACCGAGATGGTACCGGCATCGGCCTGGATCAGTCCGATCACCATGTAGAAACACGTGGTCTTGCCTGCGCCATTCGGGCCAAGCAGTCCGACGACCTCACCGCGCTCCAGCCGCATCGAAACATCTCTCACCACCGGACGGCGGCGATAGCTTTTTCCGAGCCCGTTCACGATGAGTCCGGGTTGCTCCGCGGTGGCAACAAGTCTTGGCATCATGCGCTGGTTTTGGGCTGATCCGGTCACTGCATCATTCAGCCGGGACACATTTCAGGCCAGCGGCCGCGGCGGCTGCCTCCTGCTCTGGTGTACAGGTCTTTTCTGCCGGTTGATCGGATGCCTCAGCGCTCTTGGGTGTGAAGATCGATTTGACCCGTCCCTCGACGCGTCCGCGTCCCGTATCGAGATCGATGGTCAGGGTCTCCCCGGCAATGACGTTGTTACCTTGGGTAAGAACCACCGATCCGGTCATGTTTATCTTCCCGGTATCCACATCATATTCGGCGCGGTTTCCTTGTGCGGTCTCGGCACCATTCGAGATGAACACGTTTCCTTTGGCGAGCATGTTGCGGATCGCACCTGTCTCGGCGTCGCTTTCGTTCTCTTCGTCGTAGAGAACTTCCAGAACGTCGGTCGTCAGGCGCAGTGTCCCTTGTCCCGCAATCACCTCTCCCGAGAAGATTGCCAGGCTCTCATTCTGACGAACCTCGAGCGCGTTTGATGTGATCTCGATCGGCGCCTTACGATCATGCTTGAAGCCGCCGAAAGGTCCGCCTGTTTCCTGTGCTGCCGATGAGCCGGCAAGTGCGACAACCACCAAGAACGCACTTCTAAGCAGTCTTCTGAACACTGTCCACTCCTCGCCCCTGATCTGTGCTGCTCTATACCGCAGTGGGGCGCTCCCTGCCACCCTTTGAAGTCTTCGCACCTGTTACGGCAAAGGACCAGACGTTCCGTCGCTCACAGCGTCATTGCGCAGGTGTGTAATTCACGCGAACCCGCCCGCGAAAAATGGCCGTAACGGTGTTTCTCTCCGCGCCGGTTTGCCTGATTTCCAGACTGTCCGCCCGGATGCTGCCACGCGGACCTGTCGCCGTGATCGCGCCGGGAAGATCGGCGGTTCGCTCGGCAAGATCGATAAGTGCTCTGTCGGTTTCGGCGCGATACCCGTCGGACGTCGTGAGCACGACGTCACCCTCGAGGGTCAAGTGTTCCGAGGCGCGCAACATCTCTCCGGCATTCGACTCGACATTCAACACCATGCCGTTGGCGAGCCGAAGTTCAGCTTTCGGTGCTTCGAGGTCCACCTGATCGGGCTTTGCGCCGTCGGGCAGGGCCGACAGAGCCGTCACGACGAAGGGATCACCATCGCTGGTGACACCAGCAAACCGCGGGTTCTCCAGTCTCAGACCAGCGCCGAGCGCTGCGGCATTGACCAAGTTCTCGGCCTCCGTTGGCAGAAAGCGTTCCCGTCCGGTCAGGAAGATCAGTGCAACGAGCGCCACAGCCGCTGCCGGGAGGGCGAATTTCATCAACTGCACCATGCGGGAGTAGCTGCGCACCTGCGCATTCTGGCGCGCCTTGTGAAAGTTCGTAGCCTTGACCCGCATTATACGGCATCCACGCCCGCCCGAAGGCAATCATGAACGTGCAGGATCCCAAGCGGAGCGCTCGGGCGCGGTGCATCCGGGTCGACCACGAAAAGGACGGTGATCCGCGACTCCGGAGCGTTCATCAACGCAAGCGCTTCCTGCGCAAGCGCACCCGGGCCGATCGATCTGGGATGTTGGGTTGCAACGTCGATTGCGCGTCGGCTTAGAAGTCCGTCCATGTTTCGTCGCAGATCCCCGTCCGTGATAACTCCGGTCAGGCAGCCATGATCATCAATCGTTCCCGCGACCCCGAAGCCCTTCTCGCTCATGACCAGCAGTGCTTCGGACATCTGTGCATTCTCTGCGACCAGCGGCATTGCCGATCCGATGGACATGATATCGCGAACCTGCACCAGTTGAGCGCCAAGCTTGCCGCCGGGGTGGAAATCGCGAAACCGCTCGGGCGTAAAATCGCGCCGCTCCATCAGCGACACCGCCAGGGCATCGCCAAGTGCCATCGTCAGGGTCGTCGATGTCGTCGGTGCCAAGCCAACGGCACAAGCTTCTTCGGCCTCCGGCAGTTTGAGCGCGATGTTTGCGGCGCGCAGCAGCGTCGAGCTTTGTCGACTCGCAACGCCGATCACCGGGATCGAGAACCGCTTGCAATGCGCGATGACGTCAGAAAGCTCTCGGGTTTCGCCAGAATTCGACAGCACCAAAGCGACGTCGTCGGGTGTGAACATCCCCAGATCGCCGTGGCTTGCTTCGGCCGGATGGACGAAGAAAGCGGGCGTTCCCGTCGAGGCGAGGGTTGCGGCAATCTTGCGTGCGACGTGACCGGACTTGCCCATCCCCGAGCAAATTACACGTCCGCGGATCGAGAGGATCAACTCTATCGCATCGGCGAAGCTCTCTCCCAACTGCGACGCGAACTGCTGCAGTGCCGCACCTTCGATCTGCAACACGCGGCGTCCCGTCGCGATCGCGGCCGACCGAACGTCCTGCTCCGTGCTTCCGGTCTCTATGGTTGCCACGTCAATGGGCAAAGATGTCTTCCTCTGGCCAGCCTCGCAAATCTAGCATCGCGCGATACGGCAGGAAACGGAAACACTCGGCCGCGATCCTGTCGCGTTCTTCGCGTTTCAAGCGCCCATCCAGAACCTCTCGAATACGATGCAAATACAGAACGTCGGACGCCGCATATTCCAGCTGTGCTTCTGTCAATTCTTCTGCGCCCCAGTCGCTGGACTGTTGCTGCTTCGAGATGTCGACGCTGATGAGATCCTGACAAAGCACTCGCAAACCATGCCGATCTGTGAACGTGCGCGTTAGTTTCGAGGCGATCTTCGTGCAGTAGACGGGCGTCGCGAGTGCACCGAATGCATGCAACAGCACAGCGATATCGAACCGTCCGAAATGGAAGAGTTTTTCGACCTGTCGAGATTTCAGCAGCCGCGCCAGGTTCGGGGCGCGTTTCTGCCCCTTCGAAATCTGAACCAGATGTGCTGTTCCGTCTCCGGACGAAAGCTGGACCAGGCACAGTCTATCCCTGTGCGGGTTCAACCCCATGGTTTCCGTATCGATCGCAACGATTTGCCCAAGGTCAAGATCGTCGGGCAAGTCATTCTTATGAAGCGTAATTGTCATTTCATACCCGGCGCCAGGTGAGTTGTGTGGGTTTATCCGGCAATGGCCGATAATCCCGGGATCGCAACACCGAGCGGTCCGGCCTCGCGCGCGATCACGCCGGGCAGTTATCGCAAAAGGCAACCTATGGGAAGACGTTTGCATGACATCCGGTGCTGACGATCGCGCGCTGATGAGGATGTCTTGCGATCCACGCTGCAAAACCGACCGCCCCGAATGGTGCAAATCGACGTTATTTGACGCGGTCGTTAACCTCGGATCAACGCCAATCACCGTAAATCAGCGTGTGATGTCCGGTGATGTTTAGTGTGGCCTGGGGACTTTGGTGCGCAAGTTGACAAATGGTAATCCTGCGCAGGAGCTGACGGAAGCGGGACAGGTTCCTGACGAACCCGCGTATCGCAATGCCATGCGGCTCGCCGCAGACACCTTCGAGTTGATCCGCGAATATCAGACCCCGCCGGTTCCGAAGGCTTACGAAATCCTGTTCAGCTATGCGTCCAAGGATCGCGAGGTCGTGCGTGGTCGGGTCGATGAGGCTGTTGAGCGCCACGGAATGCTCAACCTCTATGACATCGATCAGATCCACTTCGATTACTTTTCATATCCAGAATCCATTCAGCAAAGGCAGGAAGAGGCCACGGGGTCGATGGACTCCGAACTCTTGAATCTGCTCGAATTGATCGAAGCACACGGAACTGCGACAGGAGCTTATGCGAAGACGCTCGCGTCCGCATCCGCCTCGCTTTCGGAAGACGGCGACGCTGACCAACTGCGCTTGGCAATCAAGAAGCTTCTCGACGAGAACGAACGGATGCGGCGCGAGAGCGAAGACCTGTCCATGAGTCTGGAGATGTCTCGCGACACCATCACAGCGATGCGCGAAAGCCTGGAGAGCATGCGAGAGGAAGGCCTGCGCGATGCGCTAACCGGCCTGCACAATCGTCGGCATTTCGACCAGGTGCTGCCTAAGGAGATACGGCGTGCGTGCGACGAGGGACAACCGCTTTCGCTCTGCATCGCTGACATCGATCACTTCAAATCAATCAACGACACGTTCGGGCATCCGACGGGTGATGCGGTGCTCAGGTTCATCGGCAGCCTTCTTTCGGAGAATCTGAAAGGGCGCGACATCCCGGTGCGCTATGGTGGTGAAGAGTTCGCGATCGTCTTGCCACGCACCCCGCGCGACGTCGCCATGAAACTGGCGGATCATCTGCGCCAACAGCTTGCCGACAAACGTCTGGTCGTCAGCGATAGCGGAGAAAGTCTTGGGCGGATCACGGCATCTTTCGGGATCGCTGAGCTTTTGCCGGGCGAAGATCCGTCAGAGTTGATCTCGCGCGCTGACGCGAAACTCTACACCGCGAAGCGCAGTGGCCGGAATTGCGTTGTCAGTGACAGCGAGTAGCTATGCGCCCATGGCACGGGAGTGCATGGCGCGGGCGTCCAGAACCGCTTGCACCCAAGGCTCTGGCGCTTCTTGCGGCATGTTGTGCCCGACGTTCGGAAAGCGCCGGTACTCGTAGGGGCCGGTGAACTTTCCGCGATCGCTCGACGTATCCCGATCAAGACCATCGCTATCGCCGTCGATGCAGATTGTCGGCACGGTAATGTCGGGCTGTTGGGCCAATCGGTTCTCAATCTCCTGATACGCGGAATCGCCGTAGATCAAGGCGTAGCGATGCCGGTAGGAATGAATCACGACATCCACGAAGTCTGGATTGTCGAACGCCGCCGCCGTCGCCTCGAATGTGGCTTGATCGAACTTCCAGGGCGGAGACCACATCTCCCAAAGCGTCCGCGCGATGTCGCGACGATCGCGCAACAAGCCCTGGCGGCCGCGTTCCGAGTGGAAGTAGTACTGATACCAGAGTGTCGCTTCGATCTTCGCCGGTGCGGGCTCCCAGGATCGGCCGATGTGTTGAATGTTGTAAGAGTTGCCGCTGACCAGAGCAGTGGCACGTTCCGGCCAGAGGGCGGCAACCACACAGCACGCCCGTCCACCCCAGTCATACCCGCCCAAAACAGCGTTTTCGATGTTCAATGCGTCCATGAATGCCAGCAGATCGGCGCCAAAGGCAGCCTGCTCGCCTGAACGTGGCGTGTCGTCGGCGAGGAAGCGCGTTGGACCGTAACCGCGCATCCACGGCACGAGAACACGTGCACCGGCGTCGACGAGCATCGGCGCCGCATCACCATATGTCAGAACGTCGTAGGGAAAACCGTGCATCAGAATGCATGGCCATCCGTCCTGCGGACCATAGTCAAGATAGGCAATGTCGAGAACTCCTGCCTCGACATGTTTCATCTTCGGCTTGATCATCCGGTGACAGTGGTCTGTTCGATGGCCCCGAAGACCGAGTGCCCATGCGGTCCGTTCATTTCGATCCGCACCGTGTCGCCGTCGCGCAGGAAGGGGGTCGCCGCACTGCCGGTTCGGATCGTCTCGACCATCCTGAGTTCCGCAAGACAGGCATACCCTTTGCCCCCATCCGAAATGGTCGATCCGGGTCCGCCATCCTCGGCTCGATTCGAGACGGTTCCGGATCCGATGATTGTTCCTGCCCCAAGCGCGCGAGTTTTTGCGGCATGGGCAATCAGGGTTGGGAAATCGAATGTCATGTCCACGTTCGCATCCACCCGGCCGAAGGGACGATCGTTCAAGTCGATCTTAAGGGTCCCATGCAGCTTTCCGTCTTGCCAGATGTCGCCGAGCGAGTCGGGTGTGACGGCGACGGGCGAAAACGATCCCGCTGGCTTGGACTGCACAAAGCCAAAACCCTTGGACAACTCAGGCCCGGTCAGATCACGCAGCGACACGTCATTCACCAGCATCACAAGGCGAATGGCCTCTGCCGCGACCTCCGGCGAAGCGCCCATCGGCACATCGCCGATGATGACCGCGATCTCGCCCTCCATATCGATGCCCCAGCTTTCGTCCGGCAGTTTGATGTCATCTCTCGGCCCAAGAAATCCGTCCGACCCACCCTGGTACATCAGGGGGTCAGTCCAGAAGCTCTCAGGCATCTCGACACCCCGGGCCTGCCGGACCAGTGCGACGTGGTTCACATAGGCTGAGCCATCCAGCCACTGAAAAGCGCGCGGCAATGGCGCCATGGCCTGCCGTTCGCGGAACCGCAGCGTCGAGATAGAACCTGTCTCCAACCGGCGTCCGATCGACTCAAGCTCGGGCGCGACATTGTCCCAGTGATCGAGTGCGTGCTGCATTGTGGGTGCGATCTCTCCGGCATCAGCGCAGCGCGTGAGATCGTGTGAGACAACGACCAGCACGCCGTCGCGCGTGCCGTCGGGAAGGGTTGCGAGCTTCAATGGATCGGCCTCCGATCTCGGGTCTTGTGCTTCGACATAGCTTAAGACGATATCCGAGTGCTGTACCAGATCAACCGGGAGGTATCGCAATGGCGATTGGCCGAGGCATTCTCGCCGTCTTGAACGATTGCGCGTCTGGGGCAGAAGATGCCTACGAGAACTGGTATCTCTCCGAACACCTCGTGGAGCGCGTTTCGATCGAGGGGTTTCGATGGGGGCGGCGGTACCGGGCGCTGGATGTTACGGCGTCGCCTCTGCCGGAATACCTGACCTATTACGAAACCGACGATCCATCCGTTCTCTCCTCAAAGGCCTATCTCGGCCGGGTGAATGATCCGACGCCTCGGACACGGCGGATCATGACAGAGGTCTTTTTGAACATGTCCCGGACCGTCTGTCGGAGAACTCTGTGTGAAGGGGCAGTCCGAAGTGCCTGGGTCGCTGTTGCGACATCAGATCAACCAATTGAATTTCCCGCGATCAGTATACCTCAGGGCTCGACACTTTGGCGGGAGACCTGGATCAGTGCCGAGAATCAAGATGCCGCGGCGTCCACCGAGGAAGGATTGCGCGGTGGCGACAAGAAGATCGCCGCCGCGTTACTCCAGGACTGCACGACGGCCGATCACGCACGCCAGATTGCAGCGGATCTAAACGCTCAAGAAACCCTGAACGCTGGTGCCTACCGGTTGACTGGCACACTCGACCGATCCGATCTTATGGCCGAGACTTGATCACCACGGTCAGTCGGAGACAACGGCTAGAGGAAGAGCATCGCGAGCACGGAAGCGGCAAGCAGCAGCGCAAAGGTGATATTCAGCGCTCGATTGGCGCGCGGATTGCGCATCCACCCGGACAGCGCGGCCCCCGTTGCCATCCAAGCGAAGTTCACCGACAGCGCGAGCGCAATCAGGACCGCGCACTTTACGACACCATTCATGACGGGATCATCCTCGACCAGCGGAAATCCCGAGAACAAGGCGCCCATGGCTGCATAGGCCTTCGGGTTCGCGATGGCCATGGCATAGACGCCCAGAGGCGAAGGAGTGTCGCGGTTCGCACGCTGAGCACCCAAGGGCGGCGCGGTCGCGATCTTCCAGGCCAGGTAAACCATGTAGAGACCCGCAAGGACCGTCAGAACAGGCGCTGCTCCCGGGATTGCCGTAATCAAGCCGGTCACACCCAGCGCGACCAAAAGAATGACTGTAGCCGTGCCCGATGTAATCGTAACCACCAGGCCGACAGAGACGCGCCACGGGAATGCGGCGCCAAACCCCGCACAAGCCATCGTCGCCGGACCGGGACTGCCCATCAGCGCAAGCGCCGCAGCCAGAAGTGTCAGAAGGTTCTCGATCATTCAGGTTGTCCGCTGTGACAACGGTCTCGCGCGTCTGGGTCGCCGCCGTGCCGCAAGTCGCCGGCGATTGCAACAGGGCTGCGCGACCTTGGATCAATGCTCGCGACACTGCGCGATCCGGTGCATGATCGATTTTCACTTCCGTCCCCTGCAAGCCAAGCTATATACGGCCCATCGGGCGCAGCCTCGCGCAGAACCACCGACAGAGAGGGACCTCCCATGGCATTCGAACTTCCCGATCTTCCCTATGCACACGACGCTCTAGCTTCGATGGGCATGTCGAAGGAGACGATGGAATTCCACCACGACCTGCACCACAAGGCCTATGCCGACAATGGCGCCAAGCTGCTTGCGGGCTCGGGCCATGAAGGCAAGCCGCTGGAGGAGATCGTCGTTGCGACTTACGAGTCCGGTGCCGTTGCGCAATCGGGGCTCTTCAACAACGCCAGCCAGATGTGGAACCACAACCAGTTCTGGGAAATGATGGGCCCCGGCAACACGGCGATGCCGTCAGAGCTGGAAAAGGGTGTCACCGACGCGTTTGGCTCGATTGACGAATTCAAGTCTCAGTTCGCGGCCGCAGGTGCCGGACAGTTCGGCTCGGGCTGGTGCTGGCTCGTTCAGAACTCGGATGGCTCTTTGGCCGTGACAAAGACCGAGAACGGTGTGAACCCGCTCTGCTTTGGCCAGACTGCACTGCTGGGCTGCGACGTTTGGGAGCACAGCTACTACATCGACTTTCGCAACAAGCGGCCCGCGTATCTGACCAACTTCCTGGACAATTTGGTCAACTGGGAAAACGTCGCCAGCCGCATGAGCTGAGCTTTTCGCTATCGGATTTGAAAGCCCCGGCGTGCTGACGTCGGTGCTTTTCTTTTCTGGCGTCAACCATGCCCCAAAGCGTCGACGGCGGCGCCCGCATCCGGTACGACGGTCAGGAACTCCAAGAAGCTCTCATCGGCGAAAGCATGGTCGATCGTACTTCGTAGCAAGGCGATCAGAGGATCCCAGTATCCGCCAACATTGATCAGCACGACGGGCTTTGCGTGCAATCCCAATTGCCGCCAGGTCAGCACTTCAATCAACTCATCCAGTGTTCCCGGGCCACCGGGCAAGGTCACCACGGCATCCGAGCGTTCGAACATCAGCATCTTCCGCTGATGCATGTTGTCGGTCACGATGTAGTCATCGACATCGGTTTTGCCGATCTCGGCATCGACCAGGTGTTGCGGGATCACGCCCGTGACATGCCCGCCCGCCAGCTGCATCGCGCGCGCGGTCTCGCCCATCAGGCCACGGTCTCCGGCACCATAGACGAGCCTGTGCCCGGCTGCTGCGAGTCTTTGGCCAAGCTCCTGTCCGGTCGCAGTAAATTCGGGCCGGTTGCCGGGGCGCGAGCCGCAGAACAGACAGACTGAAAGGGGGGTGGGCGCCATGCTATTCCCGATTTGTTTTGACGTTCCGGATGTTCTACACGACAAAAGAATGACAGGGTAGGGCGCGGCGGCGGCGCAATATGCTAAGGTGTTGTCATGACACTGAGAATAATCGGTTGGCTGTTCGGTGGCGCCTCGGCCGCTGCCGTCGCTGCCGTGATCTATGCGATGTTGGCGCCGGAGCAGCAGAGCCCGGTCTCGCAGGACGACTCGGGCGACGGCCCGGTCAGCGTCGTGATCGAGCAGAATCGGCTGACCTCTGATGACGATGCCAACGCGGAGTCCAGCCGCCAGACTGAAACCTCCGCTTCGACGGTTCAGGTCGAGCAAGAGGCGACAAATACCCCGGTCGATTTGTCGGAACAGGCCATCGCTTCTCGAACCGAAGAAGACAGTCTCGGTCGGGCGAATTCCGAGCCTGAGAGTGGCGAACCCTCTGGGGTAAACCTGCAGATCGGAAGCGCACCGAAGGCAGAGACCGACACCGAGAGCCTTGCTCCTTTGGTTGAGCAACCGGAAGTAAGCCAATCCCCGCCCACGGGATCAGTCGGCGCATTGGCGGTGCTCCCGCCTGGTGGCAACACGACGTCGAGTCTGAGTGCCGCGTCGCAATCATCCGATCGATCACGTGTACCGACCGGAGCCTCCGGTGTCGGTACCGAGGCGCGAGCGGCGTTGCCCATGGTCGACCAACCAGCGCAACTAGACGACGAGATTGCAGCCGCTCCGTCGAGCGAGAGCAAAGCGGGAACCACCCCCGACGTGAGTGATGCGCAAGTTGGGACCCTTGACGGTGGCAGGGCGCTGACCACGGATCAGGACCCAGATCGGATGCAGGAAGCTCCCGCAGGTCCAAGTTTCGATGTCGTGCGTGTCGACAGCGACGGTCAGACCGTGATCGCTGGAACAGCCGAGCCGGAGGAGCGAGTCGAAGTCCTTTTGAATGGCGAAGTTGTCGGTGAAGCCGTCGCCGACGCATCCGGACAGTTCGTCGCCATCGTCTTCGCAACGCTCAGCCGCGACGCGCAGAAGCTCGAACTGCGGACGCAGATCGAGGATCCGGCGGTCACTGATCACGACGGAAAGCAGCAAGGCGAAGAGAGCATCGGCGATCCAGCGGCGCCCCCGAAGATTGCGACGGCTGGCTCGTCGGATGAACCTTCGAACGACGTGCCCCGTAGAGCGGACGAGCCGACGGACTCAGCGCTGTCTGATGATGCACCAGAGGTATCGACTGGCATTGGCGGGCTTACCTTGCCGTCAACTGGTACCGACCGGGCTGTTGGCGCGAACACTGCGACGACGGATGGCGCGGGAACCGGTCCAAGCATTAATGCGGTGTCCTCACTCACTACCCAAGAGGAGATCAACTCATCCGAGCCACCCGCCGCATCAGGGTCCCGGCAAGGGCCATCGCAGCAATATGCGGTCAGCGCGCCGGTGATCATCCTGCCGTCGAACGCGCCAGACGCCGCGCCCACATTGGTGCAGCCCAAGCGGGACTCGCTTGCGCTGTTGCAGCCCGAGGCGAGAGACATCGCTGGTGTTGTGTTGGACAGCATCACGTATGACGATGCGGGCGCGGTTGTGCTGTCTGGGCGCGGTCTTCCAGGCCGCACCGTTCGGATCTATGCGAACGGTCGGCAGGTGGGCGATATCCGGGTCGACGCGGATGGTCGCTGGGCCTGGACGTCTGCCACAGGGGATGCGGAGGCAATCAAACTGTTCCGCATGGACGAGATCGGCTCTGCCGGAGAGGTAACCAGCCGGATCGAGACACCGTTTGAGTATTCTCGATTGTCTCCGCAAGTCGTACGAGACCGCCAGGTGGTGATCCAGCGCGGTGACATGCTCTGGCGGATTGCCGAGCAGTTTTATGGCGACGGGATCCGATACTCGACGATCTACGGTGCGAATGCCAAGTTGATCCGCGATCCTGACCTTATATATCCCGGTCAAGTGTTCACGATACCCGAGCTGGTTGACGCCGACTGAGGTCTCCCTCCCGCGCCGCCCGGCGTGAGAGGTCATCACCATGCGCCGAGGCCGACGACCAATGACGACAGCAGGCACTCCTGACGTTCGAACTTTGATGCGGGTGCTGCCGGATCTCTGGCCCGCCGAACATCCGAACCTGCGGCTTCGGGTCGTGATAGCACTTGGATTCCTTGTTCTGGCGAAGGTCGCGGTGCTGATCACGCCGTTCCTGTACCGCGATGCCGTGGACGCGCTGACCGGCGAAGCGGCGGTCCTCGTCGTGCCTGTGTTCCTTGTTGTTGCCTATGGCGTGAGCCGGTTGTTCGGGACAGTGTTCCAGCAATTGCGAGATCTGGTCTTTGCAAAGGTCGGCCAACACGCCCTGCGCCAGCTTGGCATTCGGATTTTTCGTCATGTCCATGCGCTGTCGCTGAACTATCACATCAGCCGAAAGACAGGCGCGCTAAGCCGCGTCATCGACCGCGGGATCAAGGCGATCGACTTTCTACTGCGGTATCTTTTGTTCTCGATCGTGCCGCTGATCCTCGAGCTGATCATTGTCGGCGTCATTTTCCTCACTGAGTTCGGCTGGCCATATCTCGCGGTCATGATTGGAACCATCGCAGCCTATATCGCGTTCACTTTCCGCATCACAGAGTGGCGCGTGAAGATCCGCAAAGAGATGAACGATCAGGATCAGGATGCGCACCAGAAGGCTGTCGACAGCCTGTTGAACTACGAGACCGTGAAGTACTTCTCGGCTGAAACGCGCGAGGCTGATCGCTATGACCGCTCGATGGCGGCGTATCAGCAGGCAGCGTTGAAGACGTCATCCTCGCTTGCGCTCTTGAACACGGGACAGGCGCTGATCCTCGCCGCGGGTATGATCGCGGTCATGCTCATGACGGCACAAAGCGTCGCTGCGGGGGAATTGACGGTTGGCTCCTTTGTGATGATCAACGCCTTCATGATCCAGATCACAGTACCGCTGAACTTCCTTGGAACGGTCTACCGCGAGATCCGTCAGTCCCTGGTGGATATGCGCGAGATGTATGATCTGGCGGATCAGGGGCCCGAGGTGATCGACTCTCCGGGGGCTGAAGCTTTGCGGCCCGGCCAGGGAGAGGTACGGTTCCAGAATGTCGCTTTTGCGTATTCCGAGGACCGGCCGATTCTGCGCGACATCTCTTTCAGCATCCCGCCGGGTCAAACGGTTGCGGTTGTCGGGCCATCGGGCGCGGGAAAGTCAACCTTGGCGCGGCTGCTCTTCCGTTTCTACGACGTGACAGCCGGGTCGGTAACGATTGATGGTCAGGACCTTCGCGCCGTCACGCAGGCCTCGGTCCGGCGCGCGATCGGCGTCGTCCCGCAAGATACGGTGCTGTTCAACGACGCGATTGGCTACAACATCGGCTACGGTCAGGACGAGGCCGACCGCGAAGAAATCGTCTCTGCCGCCAAAGCCGCGCGGATCCATGAGTTCATCGACGGTCTGCCTGACGGATACGACACCCAAGTCGGAGAACGCGGCCTGAAGCTGTCTGGCGGCGAGAAACAACGCGTCGCAATTGCGCGGACGATCCTGAAGAACCCTTCGATCCTGATTCTCGACGAGGCAACGTCGGCGCTGGATACCGCCACAGAGCGCGAGATCCAGTCCGAGTTGAAGCGGCTAGGGCAGGGGCGCACGGTCCTTATGATTGCCCATCGCTTGTCGACCGTGGTCGATGCTGACGAGATCATCGTGTTGGGCGAGGGTCGGATTGTCGAGCGCGGCAGTCACGACGAGTTGCTGGCGCTGGGCGGGCAGTATGCCACTCTTTGGCGGCGGCAGGAGACAGAAGAGACCATAACCGGATAGTGACTGTACCGGATGGGCTGCCAAGGATCGCGGCGAGATTTGCTGAAGGCTCACCGCATGATGGCATTGGGTGAACGGCGCAAGTTAACGGTCGGAGGAGAGAAACCCTCCGACCAGATCGTTTTGAAGAGAGCCTAGTTACCGACCTTCAGTGAGCCGCCACGACCGAGACCGCCCCGAACGTTCTGAACCTCGTAGTTCCGCAGTGCGATCACCATTCCGTTGTAGGCATCGAGGAAGGCTGCGACTGTTGCCTTGCCTTCAGGTGTACGCGAGAAACCGCTGAGCGCGCCTCCACCGAAGCCGCTGCCGCCAAACCCCAGGCCCCCTATTGCGGCACCGAAATTGGTCGCCGTTGAACTTCCCTCGGAGGCGCTGATCTGGACCTGGCTTCTGATGTCGAACAAAGACAGTGTCACGACTGAGTTCTTGGTTTGCAATGCTCCGCCGATCGCTCCGGCAACGCCGCCAAGGAGGCCCGCAGCCGATGCACCGATCCCACCGACAGCATCGTTGTTGATGATGATCGCGGGCTCCATGTAGTAGTCTGCGGCGACGCGTTGACCCTTCTGCTGCCGGGAACCTGCCCGGAACTCGCCGGAGTTCCGTTGCTTTTGCGTGATGTTCGAAATCCGTGAGTCGAGCCGGTTGTTCCCGATCGACGTGATCACGAAGCAATTCGACTGCTGCACGGCCAAACGCAGCAACGGTTCGATGTTGGTTACACCGGTCGCTCGCGTGAAACCGCCATACCAGTTTGCGGCCCGTCCATCATCGACAGCAATCGTTCCCAACGGTTCGGCACAACGTTCGAGGTCAGATGCGCCGACACTTGCCCCTCCGGCAGCCGACCCGGACACGGCTGTCGATCCGGTGCCCTGGCTAACCGATCCCCCGCCAAGGCATCCCGCCAACAGCATGAGAACGGTGCTGCTGGCCACCAATTTACCTGCGCTACGCATTAAGCTTCTCCTTCGTGCGCTTCAAAAAAACGATGCGCTCAGAGTAGTCGAAACTTGTGAAAAATCATCAATAATAGTAAAAGAAATTGCTTAATTCTTCTGTTCTGGAGAAAAATTGTGGTAAAACTCACAAAAATCCTGGCTGGAGCATGTCTCGCTTCGGCACTTACTGCGTGCGTCTCGCCTGCTCCGTCGCGCGACACTGTCGAAATCTGCGACTCATCGGGATGCTCAGAGCGGTCGACAGATTCGGCGACGTTCGATCCAAGCACGGCAGTGCCGAACCCGGATCCCGAGGGGCGTCTTGCCTCGCTGACACTGGCGGCTGAATCTGATCCTCGCGCAGCATTCGATCTGGGACTGCGTTTCATGCGCGGCGACGGTCTGCGCCAGAACAGCTGGGAGGCGATCCGGTGGATGCGCGATGCTGGAGAACGCGGTGACCTTCGTGCGCAAATGGCGCTGGGTCGATTATACCTTACTGGCCTCGAGGAAACCGGCGCTGACTACAACGAGGCGCAGCGTTGGCTGTCCATGGCGGCATCGCGCGGCGACAAGGAATCTGCCGAGCTGTTGAAGGAGGCTGAGGCCGGCCGCGCTGATGAACAAGCCTTCCAGACTCGTCTACGGCGGTGGCGGAGCCTGTATACGCATCCCTATTGGTACAGGATCAGATATTACGGGTATTGGACGCCGGCCTACCGATACTACCGCTTCTACTGAGGACCAACCGCAGAGTCCGGCATCATTCAGCCGGACCCGGGATTTGCTTCGGCGGTGATGGCAGGCCCGGCCAGTTGTCGGGATCAAAGATCAACTCGCCGGGTGTCTCCTTGCGGAGCGCGCGGCTCAACTGGCGATCGGCGCGCACCCGTGCGCGTGCGTTGCGGCTGAGAAATCCGAAAGCCACTTGCCGCAGTGAGGCCCCGAGGAAGCGTTCCACCCATACGCGTGCCGCCAGTGCTGACGGGGTCACAACCAGTGTCAGAACTGTGGCGATGCCCAGTCCGAAAACGACGGCGGTTGCAAGCTGAACCCACCAGAGCGCCGTCGGAGCGTTCTGCGAAATCGTCCCGGTTGCGAAGTCCAGGGACGTGGCGAACATCATCGGCATCAGACCTGCCATCGTCGTGATTGTCGTCAAAAGCACTGGGCGGATCCGCTCTTCCGCCGTTCGGACGATCGCATCCAGAGGGCGCATTTGCTTGAGCAGTGCCTGAAAGGTGTCGATCAGCACGATGTTGTTGTTCACGACGATCCCGGCGAGTGCGACGACGCCCGTTCCGGTCATGATGATCGAAAACTTTTGGTCCATGACCAGCATACCGATCAGGACGCCCGCCACTGACATAACGACGGCGCTGAGCACGAGAACCGAGTTATAGAGTGAATTGAACTGCGCGAGCAGGATCACGAACATCAGCCCCAGAGCGGCCGAGAAGGCCACAACCAGGAAGTCCATCGTCTCGGCCTGTTCCTGCCGGTCTCCGGTGAACTCCGCCGAGACAGTCGGCGGGAAGGGCGTTTCCTCGGCGATCCAGTCCTCGAGTTGTTCGATCATCCCGACGTCGGTGACGCCATCGACGTTTTCGTCGACGGCGGCCCGGACGAGGAAAAACCGCTCCGTGTCGCGGCGGTTGATCTCGGCCAGTTGCTGCACGGGTGCTCGCTGGATGAAGTTCGACAGAGGGACCTGACCCTGGTTCGTCGGAACCTTGAGCTGATCCAGCGTCGAAAGCAGACGGTCGCCTTCCGGGAACCTCATGCGGATGTCGAGTTCATCGTCGCTGTCTTCTGGCCGATAGGTGCCCAGAAGCGCTCCACGCGTGACCAACTGGACCAGTGGGCCGACTGTCGCGACATCCGCGCCGAACCGCCCGGCGGTCGCCCGGTCAACCGTGATTTCCCAATCGATGCCGGGCAGGGGGCGCGTGTCGTCGATGTTGATCAGGCCGGGCGTTGCGTCCATCTTCGCGCGCGCAGTGGCCGCAGCTGCCTGCAAGGCCTCCCAGTCATTGGACCGAAGCTCGAGCTGGACCGGTTTGCCCTGAGCTGGACCATCTTTCTGTTCGCTAACCTCGACATAGATGCCCGGCAGATCGTTCGTGCGGTTTCGAATTTCAGTGAGAATATCCTTGCCGGGTCCACGCTCGCGCCACGAGACAAGCTCGATCTGGATCTGCCCAATGGTATCCTGCGGACCCTGCTGGCCAGGTGCGCCCTGCAAGCCGCCAACGCCTGAAAACGCAAAGACCGATTGGATGCCGTCGACGGCGCGGACACGATCCTCGACGATCCGCACGAGTTTGTCGGCCTCGGTCAGCCCTAGGTTTCCCCGTGCACGCACATAAACAAGCGCACGTTCGGCATCGGTTTCGACGAAGAACTCCGTGCCCCTGCCATTCTCGGAGAACGCGGCAATACTCACGATCATGAAACCGACGGCAGCACCGATTGCCACGAAGGGGCCAACCGGGTTCATCACAATCAAAGCGACGATCCGACCGAACAGCGTACGACGTGATGGGTCGCGGCGGGTCGGGCGGCGGCGCTTAGGCAAAAGGCGTTCAAACGCGCGCGCAATGCGTCCGGACAGGCCGCCCAGGACGGGCAGGAAAATCAGTGCGACGATCAGCGAGGCCGACAGCACGAAAATCAGCGTTGTCGGCAAAAGCGACATGAACTGACCGGCCACGCCGGGCCAGAACAGCATCGGCACAAAGGCGCACAATGTGGTCGCCGTCGACGCAACGATCGGCCAGAACATCCGCTTTGCCGCCGCCGTGTAGGCGCGCATCGGACCCTGTCCAGCCGAGATCTCCTTGTCCGCGTACTCGACGACGACGATTGCACCATCAACCAGCATACCCACCGCCAGGATCAGTCCGAACATGACCATATTGTTGATCGGCAGGCCGACGACGTTCATCAGTGCGAACGACAGCAGGAACGAGGAGGGGATCGCGATCCCGACAAGGATTGCCGACCGGAACCCGAGCGTCGCCAGCACGACGATCATCACCAGAATGATCGCAGTGAACACAGCACTTTCGAGCTGCTCGACCATCGAGTTGACGGGAATGGACTCGTCCATCGACAATTCGACATTCACCGCCTGCTGCAACGGCGCCGGCCACTTCGCAACTGCATTGTCGACAATCCCGCGCGCGCCTTCGACCGTCGCGATGATGTTCTCGCCCAGCCGCTTCGAGACTTGCAGAGATATCGATGTCTCTCCGTTATAGCGCGCGGTGCCATCGGCATCTGCGAACGTCCTGCGACCCTCGGCAACATCGCAGAGGCGCACCACGCGATCACCATTGACCTTGACCGGCAGGGCACAGACCTCGGCCGCCGTTTCAAACGCGCCCGGGACGCTGACCGAGAATGCGGCAGTTTCGCTCTCGATCGAGCCTGCGGCGACGAGTTGGTTGTTCCGTTCAATCACCGCGAGCAGTTCGGCGGCGGTGACGTTGTAACTCTCCATCTTCAGGGGATCGATCAGGATCTCGAGCAACTCGTCGCGATGCCCGGGCAACTCCGCTTCCAGCACCCTGTCATCGGCTTCCAGATCGCGTTGCAGATCCTTTGCCAGCCGCAGCAGCGTCCGCTCTGGCACCTCGCCCGACAAGGACACGACAAGGATCGGGAACTCCGAGAGGTTGACCTCGTTGATCGTCGGCTCTTCCGCAGAGTCAGGGAACTCCGCTTTGGCGCGATCCACCTCGTCTCGCACGTCAAGCATGACAGGTTGCTTGTCCCAGTCCTGTTCGAACTCGAGCAGGACCCCCGCATGACCCAGCGAAGCGATCCCGGTCATTTTCTTGAGACTGTCTATGCCCTGCAGCCGCGTCTCGAGCGGTTTGACCAACAGGCGTTCGCTATCGGCGGCGGAGACGCCCGGCAACGGCACGGAAACGTAGAGCACCGGCACGTCGATGTTCGGGGCACCTTCGCGTGGCAGGGAGTAATAGCTGAACAGACCCGCCGAGATCGAGATTACGACGAAGCCCAGCACCATGCGGGCACGCTCGGTGCACCAGTTTACGAGACCGGTCATTGCAACTGGCTCGGGTCCACGCTGGTGCCGGCGACGCGCCGACCATCACGCACGAATTCCTGACCGACGATCACGATCCGTGCGGTCTCAGGCGGACCTGCAACCCAGACGCGGCCCGGAACCTCGGACAGTATCCTGACCGGTTGGAACCGGGCGATCCCATCCTGATCCAACCGGACGCCAAGACGGCCAGCATCGTCCAGCGTCAGCGCCGATTGTGGGATCAGGTGCCCGGTCTGTTCGGGCAGCGTCACCTGCAGTTCCGCAGTCATCCCGTCCCGGATGCGGCCATCAGCGTTATCGAGCGTCACTTCGACGGCATATGTCCGGGTCTGCTCATCCGCCATTCGCGACAGAAACGAGATTTCGCCCTGCGTCTCGTACCCGTTGATCAGTCGCGCGGTGGCGGTTTGACCAACGTGCAACTGGTCGATCTCCTGTTCTGCGACAAAGCCCGACACCTTGACCCGGCTTAGGTCGATCACGTTCGCGCACATCACGCCCGGTGTCAGATAGCTGCCGATCTCGGCAGAGTCCGTCTCTAGAATCCCATCGAAAGGCGCCACAACATCGAGTTGTGCGATGTCCCAACGAACCCTGTCGAGCCGCGCCTGTGCCGCTTCCAACCGGGCCTGCCGGGTCTTCAGGGTCATCTCTGCCGCGAAACCCTTCTGGCTCAGCCGGGTCGAGGCTTCGGCCTCGGCCTGCGCCTCGTGAAGGGAGGCTTCAGCCTCGGCAAGTTCGGCAGCTCGAATGCCTGGATCAAGCTGGCAGAGCACCTGACCCGCTGCCACGCGCGAACCGCGGCGCAGAGGTTGTGAGATCACGCTTCCGGATGTCTGTGCCGAGACCTGAACGTTTCGCACTGCCTCGGTACGGCCGCGAACGACAAGCGTGCTCTCGGTTGGTCTGGCTTGGCTGTCGAGGACCAGCACAGGGATCGCGTCCGCCGCAGGGTTAGCGGGCGCGAGGATGTTCTGAGACGATTGAAGCTGACCAGTTGCATCCTCGGCCACAGTGCTGGTCGGATCGGATGTCGCTGCCGCAGCCGCAATGTCGCCCGTCTGATGGCGGGCGTGAAACCAGTAAAACAGCCCTCCCGCAATCAGCAGAGCCAACAACAGTGACGTCACGCGCATGATGATCCTTCCGGGCGATGCTTGTGCATCTCAACGCAGTCGCGCCCCAAATCTGGCGCTCACGCCCCTCTTAAATAGCCAATTTCCACTTGCCGGAAAAGAGGGGGCGTCAAGTAAACCTGACGTCAATCACTGCAAACCTGCTTTGCGCGGGGGAGAACACATGGTGCTCAGACGGTGAACTGCTCGCGCAGAAGACGTTCCTCCAGCCCGTGCCCGGGATTGTAGAGCAAACGCAAAATGATCTCTGATGCGGCCTCGACCTGGACCTTGGTCACGTCACGCACCTCGAGATGATCTGCTGTCGCAGAAATCGGGCGCTTGTGCTGTTCGCGGACGGTAAATTCCAGATGCGTCTCCCAAGGTAGCAATGCTCCGCGCCAACGCCGCGGACGGAAAGCGGAAATTGGTGTCAGCGCGAGCAGCTTCGACCGGATCGGCAGGATCGGACCGTTTGCCGACAGGTTATAGGCGGTCGATCCGGCGGGCGTTGCGGCCATGATCCCGTCGCAGATCAACTCGTCCATAAGGACCTCGCCGTCGATGGCAATGCTGATCTTTCCAGCCTGATGGGTTTGTCGGAACAGCGCAACTTCGTTGATGGCCAACCCGGTATGGCGCCGTTCCATCGCGTCTGTCGCGATCATGCGCAACGGGTTGATGGTGGCGACCCGCGCGTCAGACAGGCGTTCCGGCAGGTCCTCTTCCGCGTAGTCGTTCATCAGGAAACCGACGGAGCCACGGTTCATGCCGTAGACCGGAGTCGACAGATCCATAAAAGCGTGCAGTGTTTGAAGCATGAAACCGTCGCCGCCCAGTGCGACAATGACATCTGCATCTTCGGGAGAGACGTGTCCAAAGCGGTCACGCAGTACGTTCATAGACGCCTGCGCCTCGGGCGCCCGGCTGCCCAGGAAGCTGATCTTCTGCATGTTGGGGTCCCCGGCGGAGTCTTTCGTCGTTTTTGCGACCATACAGCGACTGTGCGGGGCCGTCCATCGGTGCCACGCGGGACAAATCTGTGATAGGTTGCGATCTGTAGTTGGTCCGCACCGGGCATTCTGTCGCGTCGAATGCGATCTATTTGCCATTTGACGGCTTTGCGACACTTCCCTAGGCGGGACAGATACAAACAAACGCAATGTGGAGGACCGCGCCATGGACGCAGCAACGCGCGATCAGGGCTTTTTTTCGCAGGCGCTCGCAGACCGGGATCCGGCGCTGTTCGCGTCGATCACCGACGAGTTGGTTCGTCAGCAGGACGAGATCGAGCTAATCGCATCCGAGAACATCGTCAGCCGTGCCGTGATGGAAGCCCAAGGCTCGGTGATGACCAACAAGTACGCCGAGGGATACCCCGGTCGGCGGTACTATGGCGGGTGCCAGCATGTCGACGTGGCCGAGGCGCTGGCGATCGAGCGCGCCTGCCAGCTGTTCAACTGCAAGTTCGCCAACGTCCAGCCGCACTCGGGTGCTCAGGCAAACCAGGCAGTGAACCAGGCACTTCTGCAGCCTGGCGATACGATCATGGGCATGGACCTCGCCTCGGGCGGGCACCTGACGCACGGCGCCAAGGTCAATCAATCGGGCAAGTGGTTCAATGCCGTGCAGTACAGTGTCACCGAGGACACAAACTTGATCGACTATGATCAGGTCGCTCGCCTGGCCGAAGAGCACAAGCCTAAGCTGATCATTGCAGGCGGCTCGGCCATTCCGCGCCAGATCGACTTCTCGAAGTTTCGCGAGGTTGCCGATAGTGTTGGCGCATGGTTCCACGTCGACATGGCGCACTTCGCCGGTCTGGTCGCCGGTGGTGTGCATCCCAACCCGCTCGACTTGTGTGACGTTGCGACGACGACGACGCACAAGACGTTGCGTGGACCGCGCGGCGGCATGATCCTGACAAACGACGAGGCACTCGCCAAGAAGTTCAATTCTGCCGTGTTCCCCGCACTGCAGGGTGGTCCGCTGATGCACGTGATCGCCGCCAAGGCCGTCGCCTTCGGCGAAGCGCTGCAACCGGAGTTCCGCGCCTACTCGCAGCAGGTCATCGACAACGCGCAGTCGCTTGCGGCGGCGCTGATCGCGGGCGGCTTGGCCTGCATCACCGGCGGCACTGACACGCATGTCGTTCTGGTCGACCTGCGCCCCAAGGGCGTGACCGGCAAAGCGGCTGAAGCAGCGCTTGGCCGTGCGCACATCACCTGCAACAAGAACGGCATTCCGAACGACCCGGAGAAAGCCATGGTCACCTCGGGCATCCGCCTGGGTTCGCCCGCAGGTACGACACGCGGCTTCGGAACCGAAGAGTTCAAGCTGGTTGGTGAACTGATAACCGAGGTTTTGGATGGTCTCGCCAACAATGGCGAGGACGGTAATGCCGCTGTCGAGGCCACGGTAAAAGCCAAGGTCAAAACACTCTGCGACCGCTTCCCGATCTACCCATCGATCTGAACACGGTCAGGGTGGCGCGCGCCCCACCCTTCATCGCGCGGCAAAGGTTGTCATTATGAGAACAATGGCCGCGCGCGTCTTTCCGGGCTTTCAGACATTGGATTTCTTTGGCCCGATCGAGATGCTCGGCGGGTTCTACGACGAGATCGAGGTCATCACGGTCGCTCAGGGGCCGGACCCGGTCAAAAGCCGACATGGTCAGCGACTATTCGTCGACAAGGTTCTATCGGACAAGACCGACTACGATCTTCTCTTCATTCCTGGCGGGGACTCAGCCTTGGAAGCCGCCAAGGATGACAACCTGATGCAGTGGATCCGCGATACGTCGGCCAACGCCGAACGCGTGATGGCCGTTTGCACAGGGACCGTGCTTCTGGGCATGACGGGCGTTCTGGATGGGCGGCGTGCGACGACAAACAAGCTCGACTTCACCGACACTGTTCACCTCGCCCCGAATGTGACGTGGGTGAAGCAGGCAAGATGGGTCGAGGACGGCAAGTTCTTCACGTCGTCTGGGGTATCTGCCGGAATGGACATGGCGCTCGCCGTTGCCGCGGATCTGTTTGGCAGGGAAAGGGCCGAGGAGATGGCGGAAGGCAGCGAATACACCTGGCACAGCGACGCCGATTGGGACCCATTCGCGAAATCGGCAGGTTTGGTTTGACGCTGATAAGGCTGATCTAAGGCGCTATCTGGCGCTAACGCAGTTCAAGATCCTGCGTCGGATGAACAACCATCTATCCTGATAACGGGATGCGCTTTCCGAAAGCAATCCGTTTAGATGTGCGTCAAGGAGTTGGCGGCTTTCTCTCCCAGGCGAGACAAATCTTAGCCTGTGTTTCTCGCGTTCCCGAAACGGGTTGGCCCGCCGCGCCGACCGATATCCATAGGTGAGTGCAGCGTCAGGCCTGGCGCCGCCGAACAGAAGCGCCGGGCAGCTGGTCATAACGACGAGCCACCCATCCAGTCCGGCAAGATCTCGACCTTTTCGCATCCCACAAACTTCGCCAACCGGTCGAGTTCGACTTCAACCTTCGCGACCCGGCCCTTGCCCATGCGCACGCCGTGTTCTGGCCAGAAGGCGGAGACAGTGAGTACGCCCTTCGCGGTATCCCGTTTGGCATCCATCCGCCCAATCAAGCGGTCGCCTTCGAGCACCGGGAAGACGTAGTAGCCGTACTGGCGCTTGGCCTCGGGCACAAAGATCTCGATGCGGTAGTGGAAACCGAACAGGCGTTCAGCACGGTTCCGATCGCGCAGGGCCGGGTCGAACGGGCTCAGGACGCGGACATGACCGGGCAGGTCGGGCGTCGTGTCGATCTCGGCGGGCAGGTCCGGGCGCGCGACGTGTTTTCGCCACGTGCCGTCGGCGTTTTGGATCTCGACCTCGACCAACGCTTGGCCCATACGCTCGGCGCACCAGGCCTTTGCCTCGACCGGAGAGATCAGGTCCCAGAATTTAGCAAGCTCGCCGGGTGTCGCAAAGCCCAATCGGTCGAGCGCCGAGGAGCAGGCCCAGTCGATAACCTCCTCGTCGGCCGGATCCGGCGCGAGGTGGTCTTCCGGGATCACCCGTTCCGCAAGATCGAAGCATTTCTGAAAGCTCTTCCGATGGCAGATCGCCAGCTCGCCGGTGCGCCAGAGGAACTCCATCGCGGTTTTCGACGGATGCCAATCCCACATTTCGCCTGAAGCCTCGTGCCCCTCGTCCCTGGTATCGCGCGAGAAAGTGGCGCCATGGTCTCGGATACGCTCCAGCACTGTGTCGAAGCGCTCTTCGAACCCCTCGCGCCGCCAGTTCCGCCACCGGGCCAGCAATTTCTCGCGATCTCTGCGAAATCGCAGCTTCCAGTAGCGGTAAAACTCGGTCGGGATGACCGAGGCGTCATGGGTCCAGTGCTCGAACAGGCTCCGGTCGCGTTCGAGCAGCGTTTTCAGTTGAGAGGGCCGATAACTGCGCCGCCGCGACCACAGAATCATATGGTGCGCCCGCTCGACCGTGGCAATCGAGTCCACCTGTACGAAGCCCAGCCGGTGGATCAACTCAAGCAGCCCAGCATTGCCGGATGGCAGGTCCCAGCGCCCCAGCCCGTGCCGGGTCAAGAAGATCCGCCGGGCGGTCGCGTTGTCGATACGGGTGACGGGAGGCATCAAGAAAGGTCTCTCGGTTCGCACGCAGCATCGCCTGAGAGCCTGAAAACACAAGTCAGAAATGCCGATGACGATGCTATTTGTTGCCGGGCGCTCAAGCCTCCGGCGAAAGCGGACCGCATGTCACTTAAATGCCATAATGAGATATAATTTGAGTTCTTAAGAGAAGATACGATCCAACTGTTTCCAAGGCGCACCGCCTGCATTGCATTTTGAAAGGAAAAGAAAAATGGACCTGGATACAGGCGATATAATCATTGATCCCAGTTGGCCGGGGCACGCAATGCTGGTCTATGATCAGCACCAGATCATTCATGGCCAGGGCAAAACGAATGGGTTCCACAAATCCTGGCTGAAGGGAACGAACCGGGCGGGCGTGTACTGGCACATCGCGGACGGGCTGCAAATCTATCGCTTTCCGTGGCACTCGTACAACCACGTGAACCAGGAAGAGTATAAAGCCAAGATCAAGTTCTATGCGGATGCGATCGAGAAGACAGCGTCCTACGGCTACTACCGGGCACTTCGTCTGCAGATCGGAAGCAGCTACTTTGGGAAAGGAGCCGCCGATCGGCTGCAGAAGTACCGTGCACGGTTCGGCACGCCGGACTCCTGGGACAACTTCGATCGGGTCATGCAGATTGTGAAGATCGATAAGGGCGTCAAGAAGATCACCTGTGTCGAGGCCGTACTGATCGCACTGCAACTCGCAATGCCGCCCGGGACGCCTGGCTTCATCAATCTGGATGGGGCGCATACCATGCCGAACCAGTTGGGCGCGTATTTAACCAATGCCTGGGGAGGTCAACACAAGATGGCGGTCGTCTAACGGGACCGCCTCGGCGGGCCGGCTCTCGGCACGGGCGTCGATGGCGTTACCGGTTGCCAATTTCAACCTTGGGTGCGCTGCAACATTTGACGCGCCCAAGGAATCGGAGCATGACTGCGGCAGACAACCGGGGAGTGCGCATGACGGTCCGCGAACAGGTGCGGTATTGGGGTGTCGGCACGGCGATTTTCGTCGGGCTGCTCTGGTTGCTGGCCGACGCGCTTCTGCCGTTCGTGCTCGGCGCCGCGATTGCGTACCTAACGGACCCATTGGCCGATTGGCTCGAAGAGCATGGCCTCAGCCGCGTCCTGGCGACGGTGGTCATCACGGTCTGTTCGATCGGAACCGTGACGATTGGTATCCTGCTTGTGGTGCCATTGCTCGTCGGGCAGATCGAGCAGGTCATCGACCAGACGCCGCGCTATCTTGATGAATTGCGTCTTCTGGGCGCGCAATGGCTGCCCGAGATCGAGGAACAAGGCTCGTTCCTCAACCGCGCACTGGCCAATCTTCGGGAGAACGCCCAAAGCTGGTCGGTCGGTTTGCTCCAGCGGATCGGGTCCTTCGGGATTGCCGTGATCAACCTCGCGGCGGTGCTTCTGGTGACGCCCGTCGTCGCATTCTATCTGTTGATGGACTGGGATCACATGGTCGAGGGCATCGACGACTATCTGCCGCGCGAGCACCGCGACGAGATCCGGTTCATAGCGCGAGAACTCGACAACGTGCTAGCCGGGTTCGTGCGCGGCCAATTGACGGTCTGCATGATCCTCGGGTCGTTCTACGCGATCGGTTTGATGGTGGTCGGGTTGAATTTTGGTCTTCTGATCGGCGTCTTTGCCGGGCTGATCAGCTTTATTCCTTTCGTCGGATCAATACTGGGCGGGCTGCTTTCGGTCGGGGTGGCCGCGGCACAGTTCTGGGACGCCCCGGTGTGGATCGTTGTGGTGGCGGTGATATTCGTCATAGGCCAGGCGGTCGAAGGCAATTTCCTGACGCCCAAGCTGGTGGGCGACAAGGTCGGCCTGCACCCGGTTTGGCTGATGTTCGCTTTGTCGGCCTTCGGCGTTGTCTTCGGCTTTGTCGGTCTACTCGTCGCCGTGCCCGCGGCCGCCGCAATCGGGGTCATCGGGCGATACATGGCGAACCAATACAAGGGCGGGCGCCTTTATCAGGGCGGCACGGAATGGCGGCGCGCGATGCGTCGCAAGATTCAACGGGCGCGAGATCTGCCTGACGAATGAGCGGTCCGCGCCAGATCCCGATGGATTTGTCTCTGCCTGCCGCACAGGGCGGCAAGGATTTTCTGACTTCGCCATCGAACGAGACCGCTCGCCACGCGATTGCGGGATGGCAGGACTGGCCGGATCATCGACTTGCTTTGACGGGGCCGCATGGTAGCGGGAAGAGCCACCTGACCCGGATCTGGTGTGCCGACAGTGGCGCTTCCATGCTCGATGCCGCTGATCTGACCGAGGGTAAGCTGGCCACGCTGATCGAAGGCCCCGGCGTCGCCATTCAAGACATCGATGGCCTGGCCGACCAGCCCGGTCCGGTGCGTCGCCAGGTCGAGGAGTTGTTGTTTCATCTGATGAACATCGCGATGGCCGAAGGCATTTCTCTGCTGGTGACTGGTCGTGCGGCACCGGCGCACTGGAAGATCGAGCTGCCCGATCTGATGTCTCGGCTGTCGGCGATGGTCCACGTGCGGATCGCAGAACCGGATGACGCATTGCTGTCATCGATCCTGAATAAACTCTTTCGCGATCGCCAGATGGTGGTCGGAGAGGATGTGACTGACTATCTAATCAAAAGGATGGAACGGTCATTCTCTGCAGCGGAACGCATCGTTGCGGAGTTGGACCGGGTGGCGCTGGCAGAACGGCGCGGCATCACCAGGCCGCTTGCAGCGAGCGTGCTGAATGATCCGATGACGGAGTTGGGAGAACCCTGAGACATGCGCGGTGATTTACTGAACCTTTCACTGGACGAGACCGCGCCCGAAGATCAGGCAGATCCTTTCCTGAGAACGGA